>ERZ802830.82-NODE-82-length-83531-cov-10.2924_pt1 | contig 83531 bp, 81 predicted proteins | sample MGYA00345654_ERZ802830 | MGnify/ENA primary metagenome ERZ802830 (study PRJEB30503, sample SAMEA104212375) | marine metagenome | biome: Westerlies Biome; feature: [SRF] surface water layer (ENVO:00010504) within the epipelagic zone...; material: water (ENVO:00002006)...
TTGTCCATTATTTGAACAACCACCTCTTCAACACCCTCCGTGGGAGTAATTTCTTCATCTCGGAATATGCGTGTTAGCTGATTTCCAAGGTTTGAACCATAGCAGTAGCCCAGCAGTGCAAAGACATCAATCTTGGGATCGACTTGAATCATCTCTATGAGTGAGATCAATAGTTTGCGACCCTTATCCTCCGCGCTGCGAAGTGGCTTTAAGTCTCTGTTGATGGAGAGAGCAATCTCTGGTTTTTGGAGCAGCAACTCTATGGCTTTGATGCTTGCGGGCTTCTGATAGAAGCTTATCTTACCGTTTTGAGGAGTCCTTACTGTTGGGGGCCGGTTACTCAGTTCGCTTCCTGGCGGCGTGTTCGCTGATTTTGGACTCTGTCCTCTATTCCTTGAGTACAACTGCTCTATTGATTCTGCTGGGACGCCCACCAATTCTGATAACCTCTCGAGCATTAAGCGCGCATACACTCCGGCTGGTATTTTGCTTATGTGTTTCTTTGCCAAATTACTTAAGCGAGCTTTACCCTCTATGGAATTGGTATCTAGACCTGTGCCTAACTTTTCGAATAGGAAATCTTCTAGTGGTTTCGCTGAGCTTACTTTTCTCGAAAACTGGTCTTGACCGATACTTCTAACGTAAGAGTCTGGATCCTCTCCACTCGGCAGGAATAAAAATTTGATCCTGCGACCATCTTCCATAAGAGGTAGCGTATTTTCTAATGCACGCCAGGCGGCCTTCTCACCTGCTGAATCACCGTCAAAACAGAATATTAATTCGGAAACTTGCCTGAATATCTTAATTAAATGCTGTGAATTTGTTGCTGTGCCAAGTGTCGCTACGGCATTTTTTATACCCATCTGGGATAAAGCAATGACGTCCATGTATCCTTCCACCAGGATAATTTTATCGAATTTTTCGCCACACTTTTTCAATTCATATAGCCCATATAATTCTGAGCTCTTTCGAAATACCGGTGTCTCGGGTGAGTTCAAATATTTGGGCTTTTCATCACCAAGAACACGACCACCAAAAGCAACTGTTCTGCCCCTGGTATCTCGAATTGGAAACATAATCCGATCACGGAAACGGTCGTAAAAATTATTATTGCTTGCCTTAGACTGCTTTTCTATCTGAGACTTATTCTTTTCAACGATTAAGCCAGCCCGCAAAAGGTGGCTCTGCTCCTCAGTGCTTACTCCCATTTTTACGAGTAAATTGTCCCAGCCCGCGGGGGCGAATCCGATCGAAAAGTTTGCCGCTACTTCACCGGTTAAGCCACGACTTTTCAAATAGTGCACCGCTGAATCCCTTTTAGGATGTTGTCTAAGTTGAAGTTGGTAGAACTTGCTGGCCTTATCTAGGGCATCAAAAAGTGATGCGTTTTGTGAGACTTTCTTTATATGTTGCTCTGATTCTTCCCGAGGGACCTCGAGACCTGCTTCTTTAGCGAGCGCTTCCACTGCGACTGGAAAATCAGACTTATCAAAATCCATTACAAAACCAATTGCATTACCGCCGGCGCCGCAGCCAAAACAGTAATAGAATTGACGGTCTTGGTTAACGCTAAAAGAAGGAGTTTTTTCCTGATGGAACGGGCAGCAAGCAGTGTAGTTATTGCCTTGCTTTTTGAGAGGAACTCTTTTGTCAATGACTTCTACGATATCTGTTCGTTGCAGGAGATCGTCTATGAAGGATTGTGGGATCAAGCCGGCCATAATTTAAAGGTAATATGTGCAATGCACGATTTATCTATAAGTGTTGACATGCTACACCGGTTGGCTGCCAGTGCAAAAGGTTTCAAGGATAATTAAAAACTGGTTGTGGAGCTTGGCAGGCTTACATTAGATTTGCCTTATTATGGGTGAACGCTACCCTAGAAGGGCTTTGATTTTTGCGCTCACCAAAGACATGTCGGCCCTGCCGATAATCTGAGGTTTTATGATTCCCATCACTTTACCCATATCTTGCATCGTTTTGGCGTCGCATTGAGCGATGGCGGATCCGATCATAGCATCTAACTCATCTTCGGAAAGAGGTTGAGGCAAAAACTCATTGAGTACTTGTATTTCCATCTCTTCTTGAGCAACCAGTTCCTGTCGATCGGCAACTTTAAATTGCTTTATCGACTCGCGCCTCTGCTTGACCATTTTGTCGAGGATAGTGATTATTTCAGTATCGTTTTGCTCCGACCTAGTATCTACTTCTACCCTCTTAATTTCCGACATAGCAAGACGAATTGCGCTTAGCCGCGCTTTATCTTTGACGCGCATCGCGGATTTCATAGATTCGGTGATTTTTTCTTTAAGGCTACTCTCGGACATTTTTAAGTGCTGTCATGTTTTATCTATATTTTCGGAGTAGTTTGAAAATAAAAGGCTACTAACTAGTAGAGGCGTTGGCTTTTTCTGTTTTCCCTCTGAAGCTTCTTAAGATGCCGCTTTACCGCTGCGGCTGCTTTGCGCTTTCTCACAGAGGTAGGCTTCTCATAAAATTCGCGGCGACGTACTTCAGCCAAAACACCTGCTTTTTCGCATGATCGCTTGAAACGGCGAATCGCTATATCAAAAGGCTCGTTTTCTCTCAATCTTACTTGTGGCATCTTGTCACCTGCAGTTTGTGATCAGACTGGTAAGTGTGGATCTGTAGTAACCCAATTCTCCAGCATTACCCAAAAACGTATAAATCGCGCAACTTAAAAATAGGGCCGGTATGTTAATGCTCTCTAACACTAATTGCAAAAGATTTAATCCTTGCTTGCGAGGTATGGTTGATTTTTGATTAGATAATTGACAAATTTGGGAAAATATAAAAAATTTGGCATGATTACGGGGTTATTGAACATCTTTAGAGTGCAGAAAGTTGATAGTACTGGGCATTGAGACATCTTGCGACGAAACAGGAGTCGCGATATACGATAGTGAAAAAGGCCTTTTGGGGGATAAGCTATATAGTCAAGTAAAAACCCATGCTGAATTTGGTGGAGTCGTTCCGGAGCTGGCCTCTCGCGATCACATCAGAAAGACTTCACCTTTGATTCAGGAACTTCTCAAAGAATCTAACATACCAATTGGCAAATTGGATGGTGTCGCGTACACAGCTGGTCCAGGCTTAATTGGGCCCCTTCTCGTAGGTGCGAGTTTCGGGCGTTCGCTAGCGATGGGTCTGGGTGTGCCAGCGATTGGAGTTCACCACATGGAGGGCCATCTTTTGGCTCCTATGCTTGAAAACGATCCACCACAATTCCCATTCGTTGCGTTGTTGGTTTCGGGAGGGCATACACAGCTCGTTAAAGTAGCTAACATCGGCAGCTACCAGCTCCTTGGTGAATCGATAGATGACGCAGCCGGTGAGGCGTTCGATAAAGTGGGAAAGATGTTAGGCTTACCATATCCTGGCGGGCCACACGTGGCGAAATTAGCGCTGAATGGAGTCCCTGGGAAATTTAGCTTTCCCAGACCTATGGTTAACAGGCCGGGTCTAGACTTTAGTTTTAGTGGCTTGAAAACTTCCGTGAAAAGTTCTATCGATGAGCTGTCGACAGAGGGAAAGCTTGACTTTCAAGCGACAGCAGATATTGCGAGGGGATTTGAAGACGCTGTGGTTGCGACATTAACAATAAAGTGCCGCAGAGCTCTTGAGTCGACCGGCCTAATGAAACTGATCATAGCAGGCGGGGTCAGTGCGAATCAGAATCTTCGCGAGGTTCTTGGATCAGCAATGTCTGATATGGGCGGCAGGCTCTATTACGCAAAACCTGAGTACTGCACAGATAATGGAGCTATGATAGCTTACGCTGGCTGTCGGCGACTTCTTGCGGGTCAAAAAAGTGATCTTAGTATAGACGTTAGGCCGCGATGGCCTATTGAAGAATTGAATTCGTTGTAAAAACCAAAGGTAAAAATGGATATTGTTTATATACATGATTTAGAAATCAGAACCATCATTGGAATCTATGACTGGGAGAGAGAACAAAAACAAGTAGTCAGTTTAAATTTGGATATGGGTTGTGACGTTGGGCTTTGTGCGAAAACTGACTCGATTGAAAATGCGCTCAACTACAAGGCTGTTGCAAAAAGGTTAATTGAATTTGTTGAACAATCCGAGTTTTACCTCGTTGAAACTTTGGCTGAGAGGATATCTGAAATCGTCCTGCAGGAATTTGGAGTACCCTGGTTGAAATTAAGGGTGGGAAAGCCTGGTGCTGTCACAGGCTCGAAAGATGTGGGCGTTATTATAGAGCGTTCTGGAAAATAAAGGCGCTGAGAAACTGATTCTATGACTCTCCTTGTACTATCTCTAGGTAGCAATGTGGATGCGAGAGCCAACATGTTACTTGCTGTCAAATCTTTGCGCAGGAAGTTCGGTGTATTATCGATGTCTCCTGTTTACGAAAGCGAAGCCGTTGGGTTTTCTGGCAGTAATTTTCTTAATTTAGTCGCCTCGGTGGAAAGTAGCTTTTCTCTGGAAGAGATAAAAGGTTACTTAAAGAGGCTTGAGGATAGTTTGGGTAGGGAGCGAGATAAGCCAAAGTTTTCGGATCGGCCAATTGACATAGACATATTACTTTTCGGAGACTCCAATGGAGAGGATAGTAGTTTGTCCTTGCCCCGCTCAGAGATTTTGTCAAATGCCTTTGTTCTGCGTCCGCTTGCTGAGCTTCATCCAGATTTACAGCATTCTGCTCTTGGTTCAAGCTTCGATCAACTTTGGAATGATTTTGATAAAACAAAACAGAAGCTTTGGCGTGTAGATATAGACTTGTAACTGTTGCTGGCCGCAAAAACACTTTCTTAAGGGCTCTACACTAAACTTCTTCCTCCATCGACTTTGACTACTTGTCCGGTAATATAATCTCCTTCTTCGGCAAAAAAATAAGCTAGATTGGAAATGTCTTGCGGGTCTCCGAGACGCTTTAACGGAATAGAATCTAGAATTGCGCTCTTTTTTTGTTGCCCTTTATCATGAACTTCTTCTTCAATCTCCGTTGGCCAAAGTATAGCGCCTGGAGAGATACCATTAACACGGACTCTTGGCGCTAACTCTAAGGACAGAGATTTTGTCATTGATTTCAGTGCTGACTTTGCCATGCAGTAAACTGCATGATCTTTTAAGGGTTTGTCAGCATGAGTGTCAACAATATTAATAATGCAACCAGATCTTTCACTTAATTCTTTGGCGAGTGATTGACTTAAAAAGAACGCCGCTCTGACGTTAGAGTTAAATAGCTTGTCCCAGTCAGTTGTTTTTGCTTGAGCAAGAGAAGATGGATAAAACATTGAGGCGTTGTTGATTAGGACATCAATTCTTCCAAAATAGTTTAACGCGTCTGTTGCTATTTTTAGTGTCTCCTCATGGCAGTTGAAATCTGCAAACAGAGCGTTTGCGGAACTTACTCTTTCTTTATTTAACTCAAAACAGAGCTCAATTGCCTCATCCTTGGAATTGTTCGCATGAATCAAGACACGGTATCCATTAGCATGAAAAGTGCGCGCAATAGAAGCACCAATCCGCTTGGCAGCCCCAGTAATCAAAACAACTTTTGAATCTTTCATCAGGTGTTCTCGCGTTCGGTAATCGATTTAGCTATGAGGTTCAGCCTAAAATCCTTCAGGAGTTCTCTTGGATTTTTATTGGGTTGTCTCTCAATTAAGGATTTTTCGTCCACCTCGGAAATAGTCTTTAGAATCGAACTCAGGAACTTGCTCTGGGGATATACCCCGTCCTCGAGACCGGTTCTTACTCTTGCATCAGCCTCGCAGGCGAGTAGGAATTTATTAAAACGTTGAGGTCTACGGATAGCGTCTAGTGACTCTAGTAAAGACAATAATTCGGCAGGATCTAATTTAAAAGCTTGATGCATTTTTGCATGATGTTCACATACGAGGGCGGCTAGGTTCGTGTGCAGTTTGGGGACAGACAAACGTTTTGTAATCTCCGATTGTAATTGTAACCCGGATGATTTACGGACTAAATTGCTTGGCAGAATCTGCTCGTCTCCAATGCGCTTTCCAACATCTTGAATGAGGGCCGCATATCGAACACTTACATCATCGGAAAGTTGGGATGCTTGTCGAAGACACTTTAAGGTGTGTAAGCCAGCATTTACTTCTGGACGATATTGTTTGTGTTGAGGTATGTCAAATAATGCGTTTATCTCAGGGAGTATGGACTTTAGTGCGCCGCACTCCTTAAGTGTTGATATAAACTTTTCTGGGGTAGATGTGGCGAGTGCATATTCAAATTCTTGCCAGACCCGCTCGGCGCTTAGCGTTATTAATTCTCCGCTATCACTAATATCTCGCATAAGACGCATGGTGCCAGGAGATACTGTAAACCCCATCGGAGCAAGTTTTGCGGCAAATCTAGCAACTCTTAAGACTCGCAAAGGATCCTCAGAGAACGCATCAGAGACGTGCCTTAATACCTTCTTCTCGATATCTTTTAGACCGCCAAACGGGTCAATTAATAGACCGTTCTGATCCTCGGCTATGGCGTTAATAGTTAAGTCTCTTCGTTTTAAGTCCTCTTCCAGAGTGACCTTTGAAGAAATATCAAGCTCAAAAGCAGTATGCCCTGGCCCGGTTTTTTTCTCGGTTCTTGCAAGTGCGTATTCTTCTTTTGTTTGGGGGTGCAGAAAGACAGGAAAGTCTTTGCCAACTTGAAGGTAACCCAATGCCTTCATTTTTTTCACGTGCGCCCCAACTACAACCCAATCCTTATCCTTTGTTGGGATCTTCAGAAGTTTGTCTCGAACTGCGCCGCCAACTAGATAAGTTTCCATAAAAAAGTTTTAACTATTAGAACCCTGTATTGATAACTCAGTTAGAAATTGAGTAACGCTGTTTATCTTCCAAGCGCATCATTGTCAGCCTTCTACCCCAGACATAACCCGTGTCGAGAGCATGGACTTTTTTTCTCCCAGTTTCTCCTTCAATGGCAGCCCAATGACCAAAAAGTAAGGTTGCATCTTGAGATATTTTTTCGTGTTCATACCAGGGTTTAAACCCCTCTGGAGCTGCGCACAAGCCTTCTTTCACATCCAACCGAAGGCTACCGATGTCATCGCAGAATCTAACACGGGTTAGATAATTCGTAATAGTCCGAAGTCTCTCTTGACCCTCGAGTTTGTCATACCATCTAATCGGATGATCTCCGTACATGTTCTTTAAAAAGGATTTATACTCGCTTCCTTTCAGAGCTAATTCTACTTCAGCCGAAAGATTTAGTGTTTTTTGAAGCGACCAATCTGGTGCGACCCCGGCATGCACCATTAAAAAATCTTCCAACCCATTTTGAGTCTCCACGCAATTGAAATGTGCCAATGGTTTCTGTCTGAGCCAATGGCTAAGTCGATCACAATCTTTGGCGTTTAATAATTCAGCAAGAGTGTCCTTAGTTCGGGGCGGAGCGCATCCTTCATGAATTGCTAAGAAATGAAGATCATGGTTGCCGAGAACAATTTTCACCGAATCATCAATGTCTTGTAAAAACTTTAATGTATCCAGAGAGTTAGGGCCTCTATTAATTAAGTCTCCCACGCACCAGAGATGGTCCTTGTTTACAGAAAAACTTACTTTTTTAAGTAACTTCTTTAGGGCTTTATAGCAGCCCTGAATATCACCTACCGCATAAGTACTCATGATGTCTGCAACATTTCCAAAACGACAATTATAGCATCAAGTAGCTGAGGTTCTTAGACGCTAATGAATAGTGTGGGGCATAGACAGGAGGAAGGGGGCTATTGGCGCATTAAATTTCCTTCCTGATGCCGCTAGCATTTCATAACTGCCGTGCATAACTCCTGTTTCAGTGCCAATTATTGCACCACTAGTATATTCAAAAGCCTGTCCAGGCAGAATCAGAGGCTTTTGCCCAACGACTCCCTCACCAGAGACTTCTTGTACTTTTTCGTTATCGTCTTTAATGTGCCAGTATCGGCTGAGTAATTCCACCGCTTCGTCTCCAGCATTATGGATTTCAATGGAGTAGGCAAAGACAAAGCGGTTTGCTTTCGGATCAGATTGCTCCGATAGATATAGTGTCTTCACACCAATTTTTATAGATTCACTTAGTTTCATAATCTTCAGGTCCCGCGGTGTGATTACATATTGCATTACTAATTTCTACGTACTCATTGAGCGTAATATCTTGTGGGCGCAGGTTCTTATTGATTGCGATTCGGTCCAAAAGAGCTTCTGGAATTATAGTTCTGAGGCTATTTCTAAGTGTTTTTCTTCTCTGGTTAAAGGCTGTACGTATTACTGTTTGTAAGCAGTCAGAATCCTTTGCCCGAATTGAGGTGCTGTTGTGCGGCTTAAGTCTGGCGAGGGCTGAAACAACTTTTGGCTTTGGAGAGAAAGCTGAGGAAGCGACATTAAATAGGTGCTCCACCTCACAATAGTATTGAACCATCAAACTTAGGCGGCCATAATTTCTCTTCCCTACTTTAGAGATCATTCTTTGAATCACTTCTAGCTGAAGCATGAAAGTCATGTCTCTGATTAGTTCAGAATTTTTGAGAAGATGAAAGATTATAGGAGTAGAAATATTGTAGGGTAAGTTTCCAATAACTCTGAGAGGTCGTTTTTCTGTAGCTATGGAGCTCAAATCGAACTTTAATGCGTCACCTTCAATTATTTTAATAGAATCGTATTCTTGAAATTCCGTTCTCAACGATTTCGCTAAATCGGCATCGAGTTCAACGCAGTGAATAGTTGCACCAGTTTTCGCCAATTCTTTCGTCAGGGCTCCCAAACCGGGCCCTATCTCTAGCAGGTGATCTCCTTCAACTGCTGAGATAGCATCCACAATCTTCCGAATTACATTCTCGTCATGCAGAAAATTTTGACCGAACCTTTTTCTTGCGTAGTGCGGACGTCCATTAGCTAATGCAAGTGCTTTTTTATCTATGTTCATCAGGAGTTATTTCTTAATCATCGCCTTGGCGGCTGCGATTGCTTGATACAGACTCCCGATATCCACTTCACCTGTGCCTGCTTTATCGAGTGCGGTCCCGTGGTCGACGGATGTTCGTATGATGGGCAACCCAAGTGTTATATTAGTAGCTTTACCGAAGCCCTTGAATTTAAGTACTGGGAGGCCTTGATCGTGATACATTGAAAGGACAGCGTCTGCTTTGTCTAAGGAACTTGAGCTGAACAGCGTGTCGGCCGGGAGCGGGCCGATTAAGTTCATTCCTTGTTTTTGAAACTCTGTTAAAACTGGCTGGATTACCTCAATTTCTTCTCTGCCAAGGTGGCCACTTTCACCTGCATGAGGGTTTAGACCGCTGATTATTATCGTAGGCTTTGTGATATAAAATCTTTTCTGCAAGTCGCCATGAAGTATCCTTATGACATCTCGCAGCAAACTTTTAGTTATGGCATTTGGCACCTCTGATAACGGTATATGGGTTGTTGCAAGCGCAACCCTCAGATCGTCCGTGGCAAGCATCATCACCGATCGTTTTACCTTGCAAAGTCCGGCCAAATATTCAGTATGTCCACTAAAATCGATTCCGGCGTCATTTATGATTCCTTTATGGACAGGTCCTGTAACAACTGCGTCTAATTCTTGATCGAGGACTTTCTGCGTAGCGAGCTCTAGGGATTCCAACACATAAGGTGAGTTCACTGCGTTTAATTCTCCAATCGTTACGTCAGCTTTTTTATTTATTTGAACTAATGATAATTCCCCTATAGCACTTGGCGTTGGTGCTTCTTCGCGCACGTAAGGCTTTAATGAAATGGAGATCCCAAGCTTTTGAGCCCTTGCCTCCATGATCGTTCTATCAGCGAAAACTACTAATTCAGTATTCTTGGGGGGGGCCCTCGAGATTAGGGCACAAATATCAGGACCAATTCCAGCTGGATCGCCCGGTGTAATTGCAATTCGATGTATCACAAGAGATTCCCAGCGAAATTTTAATCTATAAATTCCACAAAAGCTTTTTCACGAATTTCGATCATCCAATTTTGCAACTCAAGGTCAAATTTGCGATTACGGAGTGAGTTTGCCGCTTGCGACCGAGTGTACTGAATGCTCAGATCTGTTTCTCTGCGCCCCAGTACTTCAGCGATATGCCACCCAGTAGCCGACTTGAAAGGTTCGCTTAACACGCTTTCTTCAAGGTTCTGGATCACGGATTCAAATTCTGGTGGCATTCCGCCCTCATTCACCCAATCTAAGTCACCCCCTGCTACCACGGAGGTGGCGTCATCCGAATGCTGCCTAGCGATAACGGCGAAGTCTTCACCCGACTGGATTCGCTGACGTAACTCATGGATTTCAGCTATTGTCTGTTCTTCATTACGAATTTCGTTTGGTGAAAGCATTATGTGCCGAATGTTTGTCTGATTTACAATCTGTTCTGTGCCACCACGTTTACCCGCGAGGAAAATGACGTGATAACCATTCCCAGCCTCGATTGGTCCTTGAATTTCTCCTTCCTCCATCTCGGTTACGATGGAGGAAAACAAATTCGGAAGCTGTTCAGCTTTTCGCCAACCAAAGTCCGTTGACTGAATTTGAAAAGCCCCCGAATCGCTCGCTTCTGCTCTCACTTCAAGGAAATTGGTCCCTTCTTCTACTCGTGCGACTAAATCCGCCGCATAACGAAGTTTCTCCTGTTTTTCTTCACTGGGTTCGTTACTGGAGGCAATAACAACCATGTGATCAATGAAAAAATCAGGCGACATAACTTCTCGACCCATTTCAGAGTTAAGAAAATTATCTATCTCCTGTTCCGTGACAGTAATTCTGCGGTTAACCATACCTCGTTGTAATTCTTGTATCATCATTTGATGTCGAACCTGCTCTCGCGTTTGCAGATAAACGCCACCGCGCTCTAGTGCGCTTACATATTCATCGAAGGCCATATTGCTATTTTCGGCCATATTAGTGAGTACGCGATTAATAGTGTCATCGTCATAACGGATACTTACTTGCTCGGCCATTTGAAGTTGGATATTCTCTATGATGAGCGCTTCTAAGACGTCTTCTCGTATTTCATCTTCTATCGGCATCGGTCGTTCATCGCGTGCGGCTGCTTGTTTCAGTTCGTCAATGCGAAGATCTAATTCGCTCTGAAGCACGACTCCTTCGTCAACCAGAGCGATTACCCTGTCGAGAAGCACACGTTGAGCGTTGGCAGGTATACTTAAAAAGGCCAGTAACAGGAACGCAAGCGCTGAATTTACGGTAAACGAATTTGAGGATAGTCTTTTTTTACGGCTCATAATTACTCTCTCTGAAGCCCCATATACTGTCGCTTAATAGATTGCTCAGTCCCCCGCCAGTGAGGTTTCCGAACCCATTTAGGCTGACTTGGACAAAGACTCCATTATTCGGCTCCATATTAGGAAGAAACAATTCATCTTCGTCAACCCATTCCCTGCCGATTAACCGGATCGTAGCGCAGCAATTAGACCATTCAACCCCAGCAAAGGTTTCAAGGTTGCGAGAATTACTGTGATCGTAGTTGAAGCGTCCGAGTACTCGCCAACGAGCATTTATCGGCCAAACCATCGAGATATCAGTTTGTTTGATACGCGAGTCGATGTCAAAAGGTATCACAAACCTGGAGGTTGGAACTAAGTTTCTGATGCGATACGCAATATTGAAGAGGTGATCGTCGTCTCTATGATATCGCAATTGAATCGAGCCTTCGTCAATTTCCTGTTTCTCTTCATTCCATTGAGCATCCGAGTTAAAACGCCACCGGTCATTTAGTGTAAACGCCAGCTCGCCAACGATGGAGGATCTGTTTGTATAAGTTGAATAACGAGATAAACGGTTATAAAGCGGGTTAGCTATTGTTACTCGTCTATCTCTAAAATAGCGAATTTGTCCAATGCTCGCGCGAGCTGCCTCTCTCCCCTTGCTGTCAAGCAAACGACTAGTTATAGCTAAAGTAATTTGATCAGCATCGGCTACGCGGTCACCACCACTAAACCTATCATCTCGAAATAATTGGTTGAAGCTAAAATTAAGCTCAGAGGTATCAAACAGTGGAAGTTCTTCCTGATCCTCGAAATCGCTATAAAGGTAGTAAACTCGAGGCTCGATGGTGCTGCGCCAGCCGCGATTTGATCTGGCAATACTTTTCTCAAAAACTAGTCCAGAATCAAAGTTATAAGTTCCCACGCCAATCTCTGGCTGCTTCAGGCTTGTAACGGCTTGATTTTGGAGTTTATATTCAACATGTTTATACTTCGCATTTGTGCGAACAAACCAACCTGGTCTTTCTATGGACCAACCAAGTTTTGGCTCAGCAATTAACCTGTCGCCCTTCACCAGAGCTCCATTCTTAAGTTCTATGTCAGAGAGGACTGCCTCTTCTAAGTTCCTGTCAAAAGAGGAGAACTCTGTCTTGATATCAAACCTGAATTTACCCAGAAAATCCGTTCCTGTTTCAATTTGGAATTGAGGTAAGCGGTCAAAAGGCTTGCTAAGGTTTGAGGTTGAAAAGAATGGGTCTATTATGTCAATACGTTGGACATTAATGCCAGCGTTCAGAAAGTCGGAGTTATATTCAATCCGACCTTGCCTGTTTAAATGAGTGCGGCTTGTTAGATTCAGGCCGTTACTTCCTAAGTCATAGAAATAATCTCTGTCTGAAACTGCATTATAGTCAACAAACGTTGACCAGTTTTGTCCGAGCGCACCAAAATGTTCAAAACCGAGGAACCAACGGTCTTCTGATATAGGTGAGTCTGATCCGGGAAGATTAACGGTCTTGGGATCATAAAGCTTATCGCCAGAAAGCCCGGCAAAGTTTAAGGTATTCATTGACCAGCTTGCGAGATAGCGAGTTTCTAACCCTGCTAGTACTCCTCGATCGGAAATAAGACGAGGAGATAGCGTAGCATCATAGTTTGGAGCAAGGTTAAGGTAATACGGCAATTCAAAATCTAATCCGCCACTGCGAGTTGAGCCTGTGCTGGGAGCAAGAAAACCAGAAATACGCTCATTACCAAGAGGGAAAGGTAAGGTTCCAGGGTAATAAAAAACTGGTATATCGCCGAACCTTAGGCTGACATTCTTTGCATAACCACGGTTTACATTTTGATCAAGAATAATATTGTCAGCGCGTAATTTCCAAAAATTACTTCCCGGCTCGCAGCGACTGAATTCTCCGTTCTCGATGCTTACTAGCCCTGTATCACCGGTATAAACGATACTGTTTGCGCTTCCATTTGCTCCATAATTGTGGAGCACATACTGAGCTTCTTCGAGCCGGTTGATTGAATTTCCACCATCAATGTAAGCGGAAGATCCTACCATTAAGATTCCAGGCTCTCTGAATTCAACGTTTCCATCCATTAAAACGATATCAGTATCCCGATCGATTGAGGTGGCGCTGTCATTTAGGATGCTTCGGTAGCCTTGTTGAACCCTCACGTTTCCGTCTATTGAGATTAAACTTTGAGTAACTTGTGATAGACCCGAATCACTGATGAAAGTAGTTTCAGAATCCTTTGGATCATTTTCCTCTAGATTTAAGTGGGCAATGGGATCTACGTAGGAGCCGCAGCAATTATCCGGTAAAGTTTGAAGTTGCTCATTGGAAAGTTCGGCTCGAGGAACCCAATCTAATTCATAAGCTTGTGCTTCAAAACGCTGCCGCTGAGAAAGTGTATCCAAGCCGCTTTCTTGTGGAATATTTGAATCCGTTTGACGCAAAGTTTCGTTTTGAGTTCTTTCTTGTGTGCCACTAACTTCAAGATCAAGGTTTGGCGTGCTAGATTCTTCTACCCCTGAATCTTGCGAATTATCTGCTCTTTGGGTCTCGCTTGGAAATAGTTCAGCATCGCTGTTATAGCGACCTCTATTTCCTGTTGAATTAGGTGAAAGGATCTGTCCATTGTTCTCGCAAGTCCAACCGTCTCCGGCTTCATTTGGCCGGCAACTATATTGAGAAGGTTGAGCCTCTGTTGAATTAGAAGATAAAGAGAGGGCCACACCGAGATACATGGCAAAGGCAGGGTGTAATGCCGAAAAGGGTACTTTAGTCGGCATGTAGATTATGTCCAGAACGAAGATTTTTGGTTAGAAATAAATAAAAGAATCGCCATGGGGACCGATTAAAATATTGAAGCTTATATTTGTGTAAAGCGCCTAGCTGTTAAGCTCTCATACTAATTCATTGCAGTTTGATTGGAAAGTAGATGAATTTAAAACCAAGATACGGACACTGATGACTAATTTTAGAAAAGATCGCTTGGTTTCATGGCTTGAGTCGCAAACTTCTGCGACTAAGGGGGAGATTAGCTTATCCTTAATCAGCGGGGATGCAAGTTTCAGGAAATACTACCGAGTAAGGATCGAGGGGAATGATTTTGTAGCAGTTGATGCTCCACCGGCCCAAGAGGATTCGCAAAGGTTTGTGAGCCTTGCTAAATTGTTTAGGGATGCTTCCGTGACCACTCCAAATGTTTTTTTTCAAGACTATGAGCTGGGTTTCATGCTCCTTGAAGATTTTGGAGATGAGACTTATTTGAGAAGGCTAGAAATTTTACGACAGGAAGGAAGCTGGCAAGAGATCTATCAGCTTTATGAAGCAGCGATAAAAACGCTGATAGACATCCAAACTCTAGTAAACGGGGAGTCGTTCGCGCAATACGAGGGAAATATTCTTCTAAAAGAGATGCAACTTTTTGAGAAATGGTTCTGTGAATCATTTTTGAAGTTAAAACTTAATACAAGAACCAGACTATTGATACAGGATACGTTCACATTCTTAGCACAAGCCTCCAGGACTCAACAGCAAGTACCAGTTCACCGTGACTATCACTCACGTAATTTGATGGTTCTAAAACCTCGAGGCTTAAATGACATAGAAAAACCTGGAGTCATAGATTTTCAAGACGCGCTAGTAGGCCCCTATACTTATGACCTAGTTTCATTGCTGCGAGACGCTTATATTTCTTGGGACCTAAAGCACGTTAATCAATGGGTTGCTTATTATTTTGAAAATGCTAAACAATCAGGTTTATTAACTGTTAATTCACAGGAAGAATTCGTTAGAGATTTCGACTTAGTAGGTTTGCAAAGGCAACTAAAGGTAATGGGAATTTTTGCTCGTCTAGCCATTAGGGATAATAAAGCGGGCTACTTGGCCGATATTCCTCAAGTTATGCAATATTTCATAGGAGTCGGGGAGCGTTACGCTGAATTAGGGTCTTTTATGGATTGGTTTAAAGACACCGTGGTAGGTGTTGCCCAGACTAAAATTAACCAAGGGTCGAAATGAAGCCAAATTGCTGCAGTAATTAACTCAAAGATGGAAAGACAATGCGAGCGATGATTCTTGCCGCGGGCTTGGGAAAACGCATGCGGCCCCTAACTGAAAAAATACCTAAACCTTTACTTAAGGTCAATGATAAGCCACTTATAGAGCACCTTATAGTGCGCCTGGTAGAGGGAGGGATTACTGGTGTTGTGGTTAATCATTATTACTTAGGTGAGATGATTGAAAAGGTCCTTGGAGACGGGGCTAGATTTGGTATAGAAATTCTCTATTCAAAAGAAACTACTCTTCTGGAAACGGGAGGAGGGGTCATTAACTCCCTTGGTAAGTTAAAAGATGAAAGTTTTATTGTCGTTAACGCAGATATTTGGACTGATTTTAATTTCGCTAGATTGAAGCAGATTCAAGAGGATAAAAACTTGGCTCACTTGATTCTTGTTGAAAATGTGGCGCACAACCTTAAAGGGGACTTTTACATTAACAAGGCGGGGTTAGTGAGCGCTAGGCCATCGACCGGTGCGGCATGTTTGACCTTTAGTGGCATCAGCGTACTGCATAGAAAACTCTTTGAAGGACATAAGGTTCAGTCATTCTCATTTATCCCTTTACTTCAAGCGGCCATGGCTGATGATCGAGTTACCGGTGAGATTCATAACGGAGTCTGGATTGACGTGGGCACCCCAGAAAGGCTTGACGAGGTAATCTCATTAACTTCCCAGATCAAGTAATAGTGAAATTATGTTAGAGCGCATACTTCATCGGAACTACAGAAAGGCCATCATCAACAGATTGGGCGGGCATAATCTTGGTGCCCCTTTACCAGACGGCGGTCGTACACAACAGCTCTTAATCATGACTATGTTTCTCGTGATGGGAAAGCTGGCAAAAATGGACGGTAGGGTAACAGTTGAAGAAATTGCATATGCAACTTCAATTATACAACTCATGGGTCTGTCTGGGTACAACAAGAAGAAAGCAATCAATTATTTTGATCAAGGTAAACAACCAAATTATGAGCCATCTGAAACGGTCCATGAGCTAGCTCGCTTAATTGGCAAGGGAACGCCTCTGGCAAGATTGTTTTTACGAGTTCAATGCCGTCATGCTTTCGTTAAAGGGACGCTTCGCCTAAAAGAGAAGATGTTACTCAGAGATTTGGCTGAAATACTTGGCTTTCAAAAATCTCAATTCATCGATATTTGTCACGAAATTGATGGTTTTAAAGAAAGCGAACCGCATATGGCACAAAGTTTTATGAATAAGGCCTATCAATTATTACAACTTGAACCTGGAGTTGAAGATTCTGAAATTAGGAAAGCGTACTTGCGTATGATGACAAAATATCACCCCGATAAATTTGCTCACGGTGACTTGACAGAAGAATCTCGTAAAGAGTTACAAGAGAAGGCAACGAATATCCGCAACGCCTATGAGGCATTATGTGGCTTTCGAAAAATCCGTATTTAGTATCATTCACGATATTCTCTCATGAAATAAAAGACGAATATTAAGACAAAAAGCATGGTTAATTGTAAGATACGGACATGTTACGGACTAAGGGTTTACTAACTCATGAAAGATTATCTAATTGCGCCATCGATTTTGTCCGCTGACTTTGCTCGATTAGGAGAAGAAGTAAATGCTGTTTTAGATGCAGGGGCCGACGTTATTCACTTCGATGTAATGGATAATCATTATGTGCCGAATCTTACAATCGGCCCCATGGTTTGTGAGGCGCTGCGAAATCACAATATATCCGCGCCTATCGATGTACATTTAATGGTCACCCCTGTTGATGACTTAATTCTCGAGTTTGCAAAGGCCGGCGCCAGCTACATTAGCTTTCATCCAGAGGCAACGTTGCATCCTGATCGATCGTTGCAGCTGGTAAGAGATCAAGGGTGTAAATCAGGCTTAGTGTTTAATCCAGGCACCCCCATCGATTGTTTGGAGTATTTAATCGATAAAGTTGATGTGATCTTGCTAATGTCGGTAAACCCAGGGTTCGGTGGGCAAAAGTTTTTGTCTTCGACTTTAAAGAAATTGGTAAAAGTCAGAAAGGTAATTGATGATGTTGGCTTGCCAATTCGCTTAGAGGTGGATGGAGGCATAGGTATAGAAAACATAAAGCAAATAGCAGATGCCGGTGCTGATATGTTTGTAGCAGGGTCTGCAATTTTTAACAGTAGCGATTATTCGGCAACTATTAAAGCTATGCGAGAAAAACTAGGTCAGCAACCTTCAAGAAGCCACTAACCTTTTTAAAATTATGAACCAAGATAAATATCAGCAGCTTGTAGCGGAGGGCTACAATCGGATACCAGTTGTGCGAGAGGTGCTTGCTGATACTGAGACACCCTTAAGTGTTTATCTTAAACTCGGTAGAGGAAAGCACAGTTATTTCTTTGAATCTGTTCAGGGAGGCGAGAAATGGGGTCGGTTTTCCATTATAGGACTACCATGCAGAACGGTTCTCAGGGTTATTGGCTCGCGGATAACAATAGAGACTGACGGTAAGGTTCAAGAAGAGGTCTCAACGGAAAACCCTTTCGAATTTGTGGCTGACTTTAAGTCACGTTTTAAAGTAGCAGAGCTCTCCGACAAACAACGTTTTGCTGGAGGCTTGGTAGGGTATTTTTCATACGACACTGTGCGATTCGTAGAGACAACTCTCGGTCCGGCAAACGAAGCGGATAGCATTAACACCCCAGACATCCTACTAATGCTCTCCGAGGAATTGGTAGTTTTTGACAATCTCCGTGGAACGATATCATTCATTATCAACATTGATCCGCAAAGAGAGGGTGGGTTCGGCGCTGCACAATCTCGACTTGATGAACTTAATGATGCGCTCAAAAAGCCAATATCTTTACCCTCATTTCAAAAGCGAGGTGCCTCTGAAACAGCTAGATTTGAACACCATTTTTCACAATCGGAATTTGAATCTGCCGTTGAACGCATTAAGGACTACATCAACGCTGGTGATGTCATGCAAGTCGTACTCGCTCAAAGAATGTCAATTGAATTTTTAGAGGATCCAATCAACATTTATCGAGCTCTTCGCTATTTGAACCCTTCACCCTACATGGTTTTTTTCGATATGGGGGATCATCAAGTTGTGAGTGCTTCACCGGAGATTCTGGCCCGGGTTGAAGCTGGGAAAATAACGGTTAGACCGCTAGCAGGTACGCGAAAGAGGGGCAACAGTGAGGAAGAAGATTTAGCCCTAGCGGAAGATTTGCTTACAGACTCCAAAGAGATAGCTGAGCACTTAATGCTAATTGATTTGAGCAGAAATGATTCCGGACGAGTCTCAAAAATAGGAAGCGTCAAGGTTCCTCGGAAAATGTTCGTTGAGAAGTATTCGCATGTTATGCATATAGCCTCTATCGTCGAGAGTGAAATCCAAGATGATAAGAATTCCCTTGATGTACTAAAGTCCACACTGCCTGTTGGAACTTTGAGTGGAGCTCCAAAAGTTCGAGCGATGCAAATTATTGACGAGCTTGAATCGGAAAAGCGAGGGATATTTGGTGGTGCGATGGGCTATCTTGGGTGGAACGACAACATGGACATGGCTATAGCCATTCGAACTGCAGTTATTAAGGAAGAGAAACTTTACGTTCAGGCGGGGGCTGGGATAGTTGCAGATTCGCAAGCTAGCTTGGAGTGGGAGGAAACTCAGAATAAAGCAAAAGCGATAGTTCTAGCTGTGGAGCTGGTGAATAACTCGCTTGACTTGGATGCTAGCAGTGATTAGCTGATTTTTTTTAAGGAGTGATAGGCGTTTAGTGCTGCCTCGCGGCTAGCTTTTAAATCAACTATTGCTGACGGATAGGTCTTACCTATTCTAATTCCGAAATATTGCAGTTCAGAGCTGGGGGCGGAAGAGGGGTCATGTATGTATTTGTTGGGACAGTCAGTTAGTTCTGGGATCCATTGTTTTATATATTTTGCATCGGGATCAAATTTTTTCGATTGGGTTACGGGGTTAAAGATTCTAAAATAGGGGGCTGCGTCTGCGCCACTACCCGCAACCCATTGCCATGAGCATGAATTATTCGCTAAGTCAGCATCGACTAGAGCGTCCCAAAAATATTGAGCGCCGCTTCGCCAGTCCACTAGCAGATTCTTTACTAGGAATGATGCAGTAATCATTCTAACTCGATTATGCATATAACCAGTATTTGATAATTCACGCATCCCGGCGTCAATTAGCGGATACCCCGTTTGGCCAGCACACCATTTTTTGATGAGTTCTGTGTTTTTATTCCAAGGAAATTCGTCAAAGCGGTTGTTTAAATTCTTTACATCGAGATCTGGGAAGTAGTGAAGAAGTGAATAGGAGAATTCCCTCCAAGCCAGTTCACGTTGGTAGTGCTCTGCTTGTGTATCCAGTTTGTTGTGTGACGCAAACTCGGTAACGGCGTGCCATAAGTGGTTCGGCGATACCTCACCAAAATGTAGGTGAGGAGATAATCGAGAGACCGCTTCCATTGAGGGGTAGTCTCGTCCTCGTTTGTACTGTGGAAGGCCTCGCGTCAGAAATGTGACGAGAGAATTCTCGGCCCCATCTTCCCCAGGAGTCCAATTTAAAATCATTTCTTTAGACCACTTATCTTCGCTCAAGAGATTCAACGAATCTAGTTTTCCTGACAGCTTTGAGTTTGATACCAAGTTAAGGTTAGTGAGATAGTCGCTATGAAGTTTTTTTGGGGTTCCTTTACTCAGGGTTTGCCTGTAATACGGAGTGAAAACTTTGTAAGGTGTGCCGTCTGACTTTGATACTTCCCAAGGTTCATGGAGCAAAGAACCATTGAAGGATTTCACATTTAAGCCGAGTTTCTTTATCTCGCATTTTATAGTCTTGTCTCTTGAAACTTGCCATGGCTCATAACACCTGTTCCAAAAAACATTGTTAATATTTTCGTCAGCAATCAGTTCCGTCAGTATTTTGAATGGATCACCATTAAAAGTGCATAAAGATCCATTTAGAGCATTATCAAGCGAAGCTAGGCTGTGATGTAACCACCATCGACTGGCCTTGCCAGGCGGCCAATCACCAGCGTTTTCCTGGTCAAGAATGTAAATAGGTAAAACCTTCCCAAGCGAAACTGCGAATTCTAGAGCGGGGTTCTCTTTCAGTCGGAGATCTTGACGGAACCAAACGATAGATTTTGTTTCTTTCATTGCTGATAAACTCATTAAGATAGGCTTATTACGTTTGCACACGAGATTTCGATCAACGTTGGACTCAAGACATAGTAAAGACGGGCTGCTATGATAAGGCTAAGAGAACCTCTACCAAAAAGGTTAAGCGACTATGCTACTAATGATTGATAACTATGATTCATTTACGTACAACGTAGTCCAATATCTCGGAGAACTTGGCTATGATGTTACTGTATTTCGAAATGATGTGATTAGTATTCAGGAAATTCAAAACTTGTCGCCTAGCCAAATTGTTATTTCCCCAGGGCCTTGTACTCCAAATGAAGCCGGAATATCAATGGAGGTCGTCCGCTATTTTACGGGAAAGATTCCCATTCTCGGTATTTGCTTGGGTCATCAGAGCATAGGTCAGGTATTTGGCGGCAATATCAAGAAAGCTCGAAAAGTTATGCATGGCAAACTTTCGCAAATTCATCATAGTAGTGATGGAATTTTTAGAAATTTGCAGACTCCATTTAAAGCGACTCGTTACCATTCCTTAGTTATTGATAAAAAGCAGTTGCCAGATTGTCTTGAGATTACTGCATGGACAGAGGATGAAGCTGGCGAAACAGACGAGATAATGGGGGTTCGTCACAAAGAATTTGAAGTAGAGGGGGTTCAATTTCATCCTGAGTCTATCCTCAGTGACTATGGACATGAAATTTTAAAGAATTTTTTAGATAAAAATGAATAGCCCAGATTTTCTTTCCGGAGCATAGACATGAATGTAATCGACGCTATAAAAAGCGTAACGAACAACGAGGATTTACATAGGGAGGATATGGTTTCGGTCATGAGTGCCATAATGGCTGGTAGGACTACAGACGCACAGAATGCTGCTTTTTTGGTTGGACTGCAGATGAAAGGAATAAAGGTATCGGAAATACTCGGCGGCGCTGCTGTAATGCGTCAATTGTCGACTAAAGTAGATGTAGAGTGCACTTCGAATTTAGTCGACACATGCGGGACTGGCGGTAGCGGCTCAAATAAGTTCAACGTTTCGACTGCCGCGGCGTTTGTTGCTGCGGCCGCTGGCGCGAGAGTTGCTAAGCATGGTAATCGAGGAGCAACCAGTAAAAGTGGTAGTGCAGATGTTCTTCAGGCAGCTGGAGTAAATTTGGACCTCGAGTCTAGGCATATTGCAATCGCAATTCAAGAAATAGGAGTTGGCTTTATGTTTGCACCCGCTCACCATAGCGCCATGAAACATGTAATCGCGGCTAGAAAAGAGATAGGGATTCGGACAGTTTTTAACTTGTTGGGCCCACTGACAAATCCTGCGGGAGCACCTAATCAGGTTCTGGGGGTTTATGATGTAAATTGGATCCGCCCTTTATTAGAGGTTCTTAAGGAGCTTGGTTCGAGTCACGTATTAATTGTGTCAGCTGAAGACGGTTTAGATGAAATCAGCAACGCGTCTGCTACAACTATCGGTGAGTTGTGTGATGGGGATATTTCCGTATACAAAGTAGTACCAGAGGAACTAGGTGTCGAGCGGATAGATAGCTATGAAGCTTTTCAAATTGATTCGGCGGAGGCTAGTTTAGCTATTTTGAAAAAGGCTATTACTTATGAACAAAAATCCGCAGGAGATATTGTCGCACTGAATGCAGGTGCCGCGATTTACGCAGCGAATCTTGCTGATTCATTAGCAGGTGGGGTAGAGAAGGCGAAGGCTGTTTTATCCGACGGAACTGCGCTCGAGAAATTAGAAACGTTTGTTAAGTTTACTCAAAATGTGAGTGCCTGAATTGAAATCTCAAAGCACCATTTTAGAGGAGATTGTAGTTCAAAAAGGGCGAGAAGTAGCTTTGGCGAAGCAAACATTAAGGTTTAACGAGTTAGAAAATCAAATTAAGAATTGCTTTCCTTGTAAGCCTTTTATTGAGTCGCTTAGATCTGTGATTTTGAGGCGTGAACCAGCAGTCATCGCGGAGATAAAAAAAGCATCACCTTCAAGAGGTTTGATAAGGCAGGATTTTCAACCGTCTAAGCATGCTCAAGATTATGAAGCGAGTGGCGCAACCTGTTTATCGGTCCTAACTGATGTCGAATATTTTCAGGGAGCTGATAAATATCTGACAGAGGCAAGGCAGATGTGTTCGCTTCCGATTTTACGAAAAGATTTTGTTATTGACCCATACCAAATAGCACAATCAAAACTCTTAGGGGCGGACTGTATCTTACTTATCGTAGCAGCTTTGCAGCATTCACAACTACAGGAGCTAGCAGCCTACGCAAAGGAGATTTCAATAGATATATTGGTTGAGGTTCACGATAAGCATGAGCTAGATCGGGCGTTGGAGTTAGAAAGTGACTTGATTGGAATCAACAACCGCAATTTGCATAATTTTGAGACCTCATTGCAGACATCACTCGAACTGAAAAAGTATATCCCTCCAGAAAAAGTGGTGGTGACTGAGAGTGGTATTAATTCGATGGAGGATGTCAGAATAATGAACTCGAATGGCATTTTTGGTTTTCTTGTTGGAGAGACGTTTATGCGAGCTCCTAAACCGGGGGCGAAATTAAGGGAACTTTTTTTTGACTGAGGGCGGGAGTGCAACCTCTCGGCGAGTAGCCATCATCTACAAAAATAGGCTTAATAAGACTGACTGCAGCAACCAAGTACTATGCGATTGCTCTAAACTTAAGTATTGAGAGAAATTATGAATGGAATGGTAAAGTGGGTTGATAATGTGATGTTTGTGGCCAAGTCGGGCTCAGGTCACAGCATTGTTCTAGATGGCGCTCCAGAGGGTGGAGGAGGAAATTCCGGAATGCGACCAATGGAGCTTATGGCTTTGAGTGTTGCTTCGTGCTCATCATATGACGTAGTAACTATTTTAAAGAAAGCACGACAAGAGATAAGTAGTTGTGAGGCGGACGTCGAAGCGGTTCGAGTTGATTCTGTGCCGTCTGTCTTTGAATCAATTCACTTACACTTTAGGGTGTCTGGAACAGACTTGAATGCAAAACAAGTGCAGAGGGCAGTTGAACTGTCGGCGGACAAGTACTGCTCAGCTTCAATCATGCTAAAAAATTCAGGTGTCAAAATCACTCATGACTTTGAAATCATCTCTTAGTTAATTGATCTCAAAAGGCAATGGTCAGAAGGGCCTCGCTGAGCTTGCGAAAGTAACAACCTCTATACGTGATAAGTGGTCTTTTTCATTACTTTTGCCATCATAGACATAGTTTCCTGAATAGGTTCTGGCAGCTTCTTGCCGCCAGCTGCGTTCGCAGCTTCTCCGTGTCCCTCTTCATCAACTATCATTTGCTGAAGTATCGCTCTCGTCTTTTTGTCGCGTTCCGGTATCTCTTGTAAATGATTCTGTAAATGTTCCGCTACTTGCCGTTCAGTTTCAGCGATAAAACCGAGGCTCCATCTATCTCCAGCTAAACCAGCGGCAGCGCCCATGGCGAAAGAAAGTCCATAATAAAACGGATTCAGTACACTTGGCTTACTATTTAATTGAGCTAATCTTTCGTCGCACCAAGCTAAATGATCGACTTCTTCCTCTGCAGCATGCTTCATGGACTCTTTCGTCGCTTCTAACTTCGCAGTCATCGCTTGACCTGCATAAAGCGCTTGTGCACAAACCTCTCCCGTGTGATTGATGCGCATCAAGCCCGCTATATGTTTTTTGTCTGAATAAGAAAGATCTTCTTCTTTGAGGGCCTCCGCCGGTGTTTTCCGACTTGCTTGATTGGTTCCCGGGACACACGTCCGCAACGCCTGGTCGCATTGCATTAAGAACTTGTCTATTAGCGAGTGATTTATTCTTTCATTCATATCAAGTATCTTCTCTTGCTATGGCCCGGTATGCAATATCGGTCCGAAAATACATGCTATCCCATTTAACGCTTCGCGTTAAGTCATAGGCAGCTCTTTGTGCCTCGCTTACTGACTTGCCTAGCGCAGTTGCGCATAAAACTCGTCCTCCATTGGTTAAGATTTTTTCGCCTTGTTTTAATGTTCCCGCATGAAATATTTTTTGACCTTCATTCGGGTTTTTGTTCATACCCCTTATTATCTCTCCTTTGGGATATTTGCCTGGATAGCCTGCCGAGGCCATAACTACCCCAACAGCAGAGCGCTCATCCCATTCGGGGCGAACTGAATCAAGTTCATTTGACAAAGCTTTCAGGCAAAGATTTGGAAGGTCAGACTTTAATCTAAGCATTATGGGCTGCGTCTCAGGATCACCGAAACGGCAATTAAATTCAACTACGTTAACGTCGCCTTCGGGAGTGATCATTAACCCAGCGTATAGAAATCCTGTGTAACGGTTGCCCTCGGCAAGCATGCCGGCCACAGTTGGCAACATCACTTCGTTCATTATACGTTTGTGAACCAAATCAGTGACTACTGGTGCTGGAGAGTACGCACCCATCCCGCCGGTATTTGGTCCTTTGTCACCATTTCTCTGAGCTTTATGGTCTTGAGAGGTTGCCATGGGCATTACATTTTCGCCGTCAACCATAGCTATGAAACTAGCTTCCTCGCCGACCAAGAAATCCTCAATCACTACACGGTGACCGGCTTCACCAAAGGAATTTCCAGAAAGCATGTCTTTTACTGTTTGTATTGCCTCGTTCTCAGAGGTTGCAATAACGACACCTTTTCCGGCTGCTAACCCATCTGCTTTGATCACGATAGGCATGCTTTGATCGCGGATGTATTGGATAGCAGCCTCGGTTTTAGTAAACGTTTCATACGATGCCGTGGGTATCTGGTTTCTGCTGCAAAAGTCTTTAGTGAATGCTTTGGACCCCTCTAATTGGGCGGCTTCAGAAGTTGGGCCAAAACAGGGCAGCTCGCGATCAATAAAATAGTTTACAATCCCATTAACTAGAGGTCCCTCTGGTCCTACAATGGTTAATTCGACGTGTTCGTCTGCCGCAAACTTACTTAAGCTTTTGAAGTCTGTAATATCTATTGAAATGTTCTGCACTTTAGCTTCGTTTGCAGTACCAGCATTGCCAGGTACCACAAACACTTTTTCGACGCTATCAGATTGCGCACACTTCCACGCAAGAGCATGTTCTCTTCCTCCGGACCCTATAATCAACACTTTCATACGATTAAGCTTACATAGTAAGTGATCTAGTAGATAGATTAGTTTGCAATAAGTACCCTTATTCAGTGTCTAAAGTGCCGGATACCAGTGAACACCATCGCCATATTTGCTTCATCCGCAGCCGCAATGACCTCCTCATCTCGCATGGAACCACCCGGCTGAATTACAGAAGTAATGCCAGCGGCAGCAGCCGCATCTATGCCATCACGAAAAGGGAAGAACGCGTCAGAGGCCATCACGCATTCTTCAACGGTCAAATTTTCATCTGCTGCTTTAATACCTGCAATTTTCGCACTATAAACTCGGCTCATTTGCCCCGCGCCAATCCCAACCGTAGAATTATTCTTGCAATATACAATTGCATTAGACTTCACATATTTTGCAACTCGCCAAGCAAATAATAGATCTCGGAGTTCGTCAAAGGATGGCTTGCGCCGGCTGACGATCTTTAGATCATCTTCAGAAATAATCTTAATATCTTTGTCTTGGACAAGTAACCCGCCGTTCACACGCTTGAGATCACACTCTTGCTCTCTATTAAAGTCCCAATGCCCGCATGCGAGTATCCTCACGTTCTTCTTCTTAGACGTGATTTTTAATGCTTCCTCAGAGATAGTGGGCGCGATAATAACTTCAGTAAACTGCTGGTCGACTATCGCTTTGGCAGTCTCAGTATCAAGTTCTCGATTGAAGGCTATAATTCCTCCAAAAGCTGAGGTCGGGTCGGTTTTGAACGCCTCCTTATATGCCTGCTCAATAGAATCACTAATCGCTACGCCACATGGATTTGCGTGTTTTACAATTACGCAAGCGGGTTCTTCGAATGATTTTACGCACTCCAATGCCGCGTCTGTATCCGCTATATTATTAAAGGAAAGATCTTTCCCTTGAAGTTGCTCGGAGCTGGCCACGCTGGGCTCCTTAACCTCTTTTTCGATATAAAAAGAAGCGCTTTGATGGGGATTTTCTCCGTATCGCATGTCCTGTTTTTTAACATATTGCATATTGAAAGTTCTTGGAAACTGAGAATCTGAGTTCAATCTCTTGCCTAAATAATTAGCGATCGCTCCGTCATAGCCTGCGGTATGCTCGAATGTTTTGACGGCAAGTTCAAAGCGAGTTGCTTGATCAAGTCGCATCTGATTGTCTTTCAAAAGCCCGACGACTCTTTGATAATCTGATGGGTCAACGACTACTGATACATATTTGTTATTCTTCGCAGCCGCGCGAAGCATGGTTGGCCCACCAATATCGATATTTTCTATAGCAGTGGCTAAGTTGTTATTCGGGTCAGCCACTGTGCTCTCGAAGGGGTAAAGATTTACAACTACAAGATCTATCGCAGAAATACCATGCTCTTCCATTGCAGCAAGATCTTTCTCGCGCCTCGCTAATATTCCACCATGAATTTTTGGATGAAGCGTTTTAACCCTACCATCCATTATTTCAGGAAACCCAGTGTGCTTCGAGATTTCGATCGCAGGGATTCTTTCCGCTTTGAGGAGTTTGTAGGTGCCTCCGGTTGATAGTATTTCAATACCTAAGTCGGCTAGAGCTTGTGCAAAGGGCAAAATGCCTGTCTTATCTGAAACGCTTATCAGCGCCCGGCGGATGGCGCCAGAATTTTCTGTTGTCATATTCGATGGTTCATTAAATTTAATACTTCGATGTGATGCTTAACAACTTATCGCGCAAAAAGATTATTAATTAGAGTAAACCGTAGTTTTTCAATTTGGTTCGAAGAGTACCACGGTTTAACCCAAGCATAATAGAAGCTTTACTTTGATTGTTGCCTGTGTATCTCATCACGGCTTCCAATAAAGGAATTTCCACTTCCGAGATTACTAAACGGTGTAAGTCTGTTACCGGCTCTTCTCCCATATGGTTAAAATATCTGCGAAGCGCTTTTTCTGCTTCAGACCTTAGAGTGTTTTCTTCGCCTGAGTGATTCTCAACTTGCTCTGCGTTCAGAAAACTATTAGTTTCAGGTTCTCCCCCCATTTTGTTCATGCAGACTCAGCCTCACAATCTTTGGCCAGACTTGCAAAATATGACCCTAGCAGGTCGATTTGAGCTGGCCCCTCTGTTTTTTTGTTAAAGGATCTTAAAAACTCTTTGGAATTTTTTAATCCTTCTACATATCTAGCAACATGTTTACGAGCGTACCATACACCTTTGGTCTTTCCATAGAAAACATGAATTTCTTTCAGATGAGTTTCTATTATTCTTAATCTCAGAGATATTTCAGGGTCGGGTTTGTTCGCCCCCGTATCGAGGTAGTGCTGGATTTGATCAAAAAGCCAAGGTTTGCCCATGGCTGGTCGCCCTATCATAAGTCCATCGGCTTTCGTATGTGCCAGCACTTGTGCAGCTTTTTTTGGTGTATTGATATCGCCATTGGCGATTATTGGAATTCGAACACTTTGTTTAATTCTAGCGATAGTGTCATATTCGGCTGCACCCTTAAAGCGGCACTCCCTAGTTCTTCCGTGAATCGTTAGTAATCGAACACCGCATTCTTCTGCGATTTTAGCAACTTCCACCCCATTTTTTGTTGCTGGACACCAACCGGTTCGAATCTTTAATGTGACTGGAACCCTAACACTATTTACAACGGATTCCAGTATCGACCTAACGAGTTTTAGGTCTTTTAATAATGCTGATCCAGCTGCCTTTTTTAAAACTTTTTTTGCTGGGCAACCCATATTAATATCGATCACATCAGCTCCAAGTCGTGCATTCATTTCGGCCGCCTGAGCCATCATTTCCGGGTCTGAGCCCGCAATTTGAACTACATTGGGGCTGTTTAATCTCGGTCGAGCCTGCTTAAGCTGGTTCCTCTGGCTCTTCCAAAGGTTTATGTTACTAGTAAGCATTTCAGCTGTTGTAAGGCCTGCGCCATTTTGTTCGCAAATTTCGCGAAACGGCTTGTCAGTGACGCCTACCATCGGGGCAAGGAACAATGCGTTTTTTAGTTTGTGAGGACCAATGCTTAACATAATCTCTAAGTGGTCAGGATATGTCGACTAATAAAATTGTAGCTTTGTAGAACTTTTAGTGAAAGCCTTTAACGCCGATTAGTCGTTAAAAATGAGGTGGCTTAACCCTGGTCATCTATTTTTTCTGGATCTTTATTTCGCAGTCTTTCGAGTACTAAAAAATCCGACGCATTAAAATAATCTAATGGATCACGACTCATGAATACTGATTCTTTGTCAGAGGATTTGAAACTCACCTCAGCGTCAATAAGGTGTTCATTCGCTTTGAATACGGTGAGACATGCACCGCACCTAACTTTCCCATCGGTTGATGAGAGCAAAGACGGCTGCAAGTTAAAAGTTGACTTGCACTTGGGGCACTTTGTTATTTGGATAACCAAAATTATGGTACCAGGGAAATTAAATATTCATCTCATTTTATGATAAGTTTTAGTCAAGATCATCCTTTTCGAGTACAGCTGATTAATACCCACCCATCTTTTTCTTGTGGCTTATCTATCTCAAACCACCGCTTATAATGTTGGATTACCGAATTGGTTTGTTCCTCCAGGATCCCGGAAAGAACCAGTTTACCCATGGGTTTGGTTAAATTCGAAAACTGCTCAGATAACTCAATCAGTGGCATAGCTAAAATGTTTGCGACCAGACAATCTACTCGTATTGTTGGTAAGTCCTCTGGTAAATATGTTCGGATTCTGCCTTCAGATATCATATTTTTTTCTATGTTGTTTGAGATTGCGGTGATTGCTTGCGGATCGTAGTCCACAGCATAAACCGTTGAGGCACCTAATAACGTTGCTGCGATAGACAGGATTCCGGATCCACAACCATAGTCCATCACTTCCTGTTCTTCGGTAATGTGGTCATATAACCAACTTAAGCAAAGAGAAGTTGTTGGGTGATCTCCGCTGCCGAAAGCTAATCCTGGGTCAAGGATAATATTTTTCGCTGAGGGGTCAGGGGGAGTGATCCAGCTCGGACAGACCCAAAGTTTATCTCCGAATTGCATTGGCTGAAAATCCACCATCCATTTAGTCTCCCAGTCTTGGTCGGCTAAGGTTTTAATCTTAAGTTCATTGCAATTAACGATTGCGCGGTCTTGGCCCAATTCAGATATCAAGGGTTCTAAGTCTGTTGTTTCTGAAAATAGTGAGAGAATAAAAACGCTTTCCCATAAAGGAGTTTCGTTTAGTATCTCCAAAAATATTGGTTGGTCCTTAGCGTCGAGATAAGTAAGGGAGACTGCGCCAGACGCGAATAATTTTTCTTCCAGCAGCGGAACAGAGTCTGATAAGACTTGAATCTTTAGCTCTTGCCACATGAAATAACTACCTAGTATTAAGCTTTTTCTCTAAGTAGTGGATGTTCACCCCACCTGTCCGGAAGTTTGTGTCATCAATTAATTCCTGATGTAAAGGAATATTCGTACTGATTCCGTCAATTAAAATTTCATTGAGAGCATTCTTCATTCTATTCAAAGCCTCATCCCTAGAATTACCATAACTTATAAGTTTAGCGATGAGAGAGTCGTAGTATGGAGGAACTTTATAGCCGCTGTAGATGTGCGAGTCGACTCGAATGCCTGGACCACCTGGCGCATGGAAGCGCTCAATATCTCCAGGGCTTGGCAAGAAGGTTTTGGAATTCTCTGCATTGATGCGGCATTCAAATGAGTGGCCTTTAATTTGAATATCTTCCTGGGAGATTGAGAGTTTGTTTCCATTAGCTATCTTTAATTGTTCTTTTACAATGTCGAAATTAGTTATCATTTCAGTAACCGGATGCTCAACTTGCACTCGAGTATTCATTTCAATAAAGTAGAAACACTCGTCTTGATAGAGGAACTCTAATGTTCCAGCCCCGCGATAGTTCATTTTTTTGCAGGCTTGGATACATGTTTCTGTGATCATCTGTCTTGAGTTTGATGAGATTCCAGGCGCTGGCGCCTCTTCAATGACCTTTTGATGTCGGCGTTGTAGTGAGCAATCTCGATCACCAAGGTGGACCGCGCTGCCAAATCCGTCACCTATTACTTGAATTTCTATATGGCGGGGTGTTTCCAGAAATTTTTCTAGGTAGACCACGCTGCTGCCGAAGAAATTAGACGCCTCTGTTTGGGTGAGTTGGATAGTTCTCGATAACTCTGACTCATCATAGACAACTCGCATTCCGCGACCACCGCCGCCCGCGGCAGCTTTAATTATGACTGGATAGCCGATTTTTCGCGCTAATTCGATGTTTCGCTCAGGGTCTTGACCTACTGGTCCATCTGAGCCCGGCACCGTGGGAACTCCGGCTTCCTTCATAACCTCAATTGCTGAGACCTTGTCTCCCATCAAGCGGATTGTCTGCGCGGAGGGCCCTATAAAAGTAAACCCGCTTTGCTCGACTTGTTCGGCAAATTCTGCATTTTCTGAGAGAAAACCGTACCCAGGATGAACAGCGACTGAGCCTGTAACTTCCATAGCACTTATGATTGCTGGCACATTGAGGTAGCTTTCGGTCGGGTTCGCTGGGCCAACGCATACGGATTCGTCTGCTAGTCGCACGTGCATCAAATCTTTGTCTGCGGAGGAATGAATAGCAACAGTGCTTATGCCTAGATCTTTGCAAGCACGCAGTATGCGCAGAGCAATCTCGCCCCTGTTAGCAATGAGAACTTTGTTAAACATCTGAATAGCCTTACCTTGGGAAAGTATTAGTCACACGATTGTCATTAGTGTTTGGTCAAATTCTACGGGTTCCCCATCCTCAGCTGATATTGAGTCGATCGTTCCTGATCGATCTGCCTCGATTTGATTCATCATCTTCATTGCTTCAACAATACAAACGACGTCTCCAGCATTCACTTTTGACCCTACTTCCGCGAATGGGGGAGATGAAGGTGACGGTGACCTATAAAAAGTGCCTACCATTGGTGACTTAATTGCGTGTCCGACAGTTGGTTTCTGTGGAGCTTCAGCTTCAATTTCATTACTCTGAATTTGCGTATTAGTATTTTTAACAATAGGCAAATTCGTTGCGGGAGAGCGGCTAATTCTCACGGTCTCGTCGCCTTCTTTGATTTCTATTTCAGCAACGTCCGAGGCTTCCAGTAACTCGATAAGTTTTTTTACTTTGCGTATGTCCATAATATTCGCTCAGATTGCGTTCTACTAACGTCGCTTGGGTTTTTGGCTGTGAGAGATCTGTCTATCTTGCGCCTAGTTACTCGAGTCTTTTAAACGCCGCTTCTAAAGCAAGCTCGTAACCTTGGGCTCCCAAACCGATTATACAACCAAGTGCGATATCACTGAAGAAAGAGAATTGTCGATATTCCTCTCGAGAAAAAAGATTTGAAAGGTGTACCTCAATAAAAGGAATGTCAGCCGCAAGTATTGCGTCTCGAATGGCTACACTCGTATGGGTAAATCCACCAAAGTTAACGATCATAAACTCGGTGCCATCGGTTCGCGCATCATGTAATCTATTTATGAAGTCCGCTTCAGCATTGCTTTGAAGGAAGACAAATTCATGACCTTTTGAAGCGCACAAGTTTTGACAACGCTTGTTGATGTCTTCCAAACTATCAGAACCGTATATATGCGGTTCACGATCTCCTAAAAGATTTAGGTTTGGGCCGTGTAACGCAAGAACTTTTGCCATCCTAATCCTCGTCAGCGCTCATTTCATACTCAAAGTCTTTTTTTGAGTCTGTAATAATTATTCTCGCAGAAATCGGCATATGTTTCATCAACTTTCAATAAGCTCTCTGGGTACTCAGCATGAGTTTTGTCAGCAAATAATCTTAACCTTCATGGTATCAATGCTAAAGACTTACGCTGAGGGGGATAACAAAAACCCCAGTCGGCGCATCCCTGATATTCAATGACAATCAGAGCTTCCGGCCGAGGCACGGTAGGGAGGGATAGATTAACGGAGACATCCCCATAAAAGGCTTCAATGTCTCCAAAGAACTGGTCCGTTTTCTGTACACCTTCTGGTAAAGTGAAAGCTATCGATTGCTCTCGCTTATCTTCTCCTTGAACGAGCAGAAATTGGAAGGCATGCCTGTAAAGGTAGTGCCCGGGGGCTAAATTCCAAGTCACGTTGAATTCTCCCGGGGAGGTGACACTTAAATAGAATGGGAATGCATCTTCCAGTCGTAATGGTCTGTTCTGATCATCCGATGAAAATGTTGTTGAGCGGGTTGGCTCAAGCTGTGCCCAACTTGTTTGACAAAAAATTATCAGACAAAACGTAAATAAAAGCCCACGTTTGTTATTCATATAGCCTTATTGTTGTTGTTTCGTTTTTAGTCATTAGTCCAAATTTTTTGCTTAGCGGTCATAGCGGGTAAAAAGTAAACTTGCATTTGTGCCACCAAAGCCAAAACTGTTGGATAGGATGTTACTTAACTGCTTGTTGTGTTCACATTCTAAGGCAATGGGTAATCCTTGAGCCTCTTCGTCTAGGGTCTCAATGTTAGCCGAAGCCGCGATGAAGTTGTTTTCCATCATTATGAGACTGTAGATTGCTTCTTGCGCACCGGCAGCGCCAAGGGAATGGCCCGTCAGCGATTTAGTGGAATTTATAGTAGGCATCTTATTCCCAAAAACTTCCTTTATCGCTTTGAGTTCAGCTACGTCGCCAGTTGGCGTACTAGTTCCATGTGTATTTATATAATCTATCTGTTCTTCCCGCGCTCCTATTGCTGCTTTCATCGCGCGTACGCCACCTTCGCCCGAGGGGGCTACCATATCGAAACCATCAGAGGTGGCTCCATAGCCACTAATTTCAGCATAAATTTTAGCACCCCTTTTCAGGGCATGATCTAGCTCTTCTACGACCAGCATGCCACCGCCGCCAGCGATGACGAAGCCATCTCGGTCTGAATCGAACGCACGCGAGGCCTTATTTGGAGTTTCGTTGAATTTGGTTGATAGAGCACCCATGGCATCGAACATATGAGACAAAGTCCAATGCTCTGACTCGCCACCGCCAGCAAAAACTATGTCCTGCTTGTCCAGTTGGATCAGCTCAGCTGCGTGCCCAATACAATGCGCGCTTGTCGCGCAAGCTGAAGATATTGAATAATTAACCCCTTTGATTTTGAACGGAGTAGCAAGGCAAGCAGAAACAGAGCTGCTCATAGTTCTGGGCACCCGGTATGCTCCTACTCTGCGAACACCTTTGGCGCGAACTATATCAGTGGAGCTGAGTTGGTCCTCAGGTGAACCCCCTCCAGATCCAGCCACCAGTCCACTGCGTGAATTGGAAACCTGCGCTTCATTGAGTCCAGCGTCCTCAATTGCCTCCAGCATTGAAATATAGCTATATGCCGAAGCGTCTCCCATGAATCGAAGAATTTTTCGATCAATCAAACTTTCAGTATCAATGTTGACTGATCCACTAACGTGGCTGCGCATACCGATATCCGCATAAGACTCATTGCGCGTGATTCCGCTGATTCCATTTTTCAAGGAATCAGTTACCTCAGCTTTGTTATTGCCTATGCAAGATACGATTCCAATTCCAGTGATGACAGCACGTCTCATTGTTGCACCTTTTGAGGATCTACTAAAACGACTGCTCGGGAGTGAATAAACCAACTTTTAGGGATTTTGTTGTATAGATAATTTTACCGTCCACGGCCACTGTCCCGTCAGCCAAACCCACCACTAATTTTCGGTCAATGATTCGACTAATCGAGAGTTCGTAGGTAACTTTTTTTGCATCAGGTTTAATCTCGCCTGTAAATTTAACTTCACCAGCACCTAGAGCCCGGCCCTTACCAGGGTATCCACTCCAAGCAAGAAAAAATCCTACTAACTGCCAAAGGGCATCTAGCCCCAGACATCCTGGCATAACAGGATCGCCGGGAAAGTGACATTCAAAGAACCACAAGTCGGGACGTATATCAAGCTCAGCGACTAAATGCCCCCTGCCATGATTGCCACCCGTACTATTAATCAGGGATATCCGGTCAAGCATTAACATGTTTTTGACAGGAAGCTTTGCGTTGTTTGGCCCAAACAACTTTCCATAACCACATTCCACTAATTCTGTCAGCTCATAAGAACTCTGAGGAACGAAGGTTTCATTTTGACCATTCATTAATATTTCTCCCCTCCCGGGGATGCCAAACAAGATTGAGATGTTATCGCGCTACGCAGAAATAATCGATAGTATTTTTTTGCCTTGGAAGTTGTAGAACATCCAAAAGCCAAGTAGTTGTTATTAATTATAACCTTTTTTGTTAGTATTAGAGACGAGTTTATTTTGGTGAATTCTATGATACTCCCCGTAGTTATTGCAGGAGGCGTTGGGTCTAGACTATGGCCTTTGTCTAGGAAAATGTTGCCTAAACAATTCATCCATTTCCCTCAGTTCGAAGAATCGTTGTTTCAAAAGACAGTTCAACGTGCCGATGGAATCCCAAATGCTTTGCCTCCTTTAATAGTTTGTAATAAGTCGCATCAATCTTGGGCTGTGGCACAACTAAAGTCGATAGAGGTCTCCGAGGGCGGTATTTTGCTCGAACCAGAGGGTCGAAACACGGCTCCCGCAGCAGCAGTTGCGGCTCTTTTAGCCAAAGAGACGGATCCGAATATTGTAATGCTTATTCTGCCAGCCGATCATGCGATCAAAGAAATGTCCAATTTTCAGCTGGCAATACAGAAAGCAGAAAAGCTAGCCTCGCAGGGATACCTAGTCACATTCGGCATAGAGCCTGAGAGCCCAGAGACTGGTTATGGATATATTGAAAAGGGAAACGCGATAGACGCAACAGCGGGTTTCGAAGTTTTGAACTTTACGGAGAAACCAAATAAGTCTATTGCTGAATCTTATTTTAGAGACGGTCATTTTTTTTGGAATAGTGGCATGTTTTTGTTCTCAGCGCAGTCTTATCTGAATGAGTTGGAACTTTATGCGCCGGATATCTTTGAAGCATGTACCCACTCTTTCAAGGAATTGAAGCGAGCAAACAATCTTTTTGAAATTCCGAAATTGATTTTCGGTAAGTGTCGCAAGGATTCAATTGACTACGCTGTAATGGAAAAGACTTCCCGGGCTGCAATCATTCCTCTAGATGTTGATTGGAATGATTTGGGGTCATGGGACTCTTTAGCGCAACTTGGCCCTGAAGATGAACATGGAAATATTACGATAGGTGATGTTCAGGCAGTGAGCGCGAGAAATAGCTATATTCAGTCTAACAACCGCTTTGTGGCAGCAGTTGGGGTACAAGACATGGTAATTGTGGAGACCTCAGACGCAGTTTTAGTTGCTAAAAAAGATTCTGTTCAAGATGTGAGAAAAGTCGTGGAAGAGCTTGAGTCTGCGGATAGAGAGGAAGCAGTGACTCCCCTAAAAGTAGAGAGGCCTTGGGGTTTCTATGACTCGCTTGCGAGAGGCAATGGGTATCAAATAAAACAAATTGTTGTTAGGCCAGGGGAAGCTTTGTCTCTTCAGTTGCATCATCACCGAGCAGAACATTGGGTAGTAATAGCAGGTAAAGGTATTGTAACTCGCGACGACGAAGACATGACTTTCTCTAAAAATGAAAGTATCCACATTCCCCAAGGTGTTCCGCATCGGCTATCGAATCCGTTCTCTGACAATCTAGAAATCATAGAGGTACAGATTGGTGAATATTTAGGTGAAGATGATATCGTAAGGCTCGAGGATAAGTATGGTCGGCAAGGGGGTCCCGATGAAGTTAAATAAATGTTTGTTTCCAGTTGCGGGTTATGGAACTCGTTTTTTACCGGCAACTAAGGCGATACCGAAAGAAATGCTTCCAATAGTTACTAAACCACTAATCCAGTATGGTGTTGAGGAAGCCATGGAAGCTGGGATTAGTGACATGACTTTTGTGACAGGAAGAAATAAGAGAGCAATCGAGGATCACTTCGATATTAATTATGAACTTGAGGATAAGATTTCTGGAACAGACAAAGAATCGTTATTGGATAGCTCGCGTCAAATTATGGGTAAATGTTCTTTCGCTTATAAAAGACAAGTTGAAATGTTGGGTTTAGGCCATGCAATACTCGTCGGTCGACCTTTGATCGGCGAAGAACCGTTTGCTGTAATATTGCCAGATGACTTTTGTCATGCCTCCGATGATGGTGTGATTAGTCAAATGGCGAAGTTGTTCGATAAGTACCAGTGTAGCATCGTCGCGATTGAGGAGGTGCCCAAGGAGCATACACACCGTTATGGAGTGATAGATGGCAATGAGGAGAGCCCCGGTATTTTCCGAATTAGCGATATGATTGAAAAACCATCAACAGAAGTTGCTCCAAGTAATTTAGCAATAATTGGCAGATATATTCTAACGCCAGACATTTTTTCAATTCTTCAAAAAACTCCACCAGGCAAAAACGGAGAGCTGCAGATTACGGATGCGTTGTTGGCTCAGGCTAAGGAAGGCAGGGTTATTGGTTATCGATTCAAGGGACGGCGTTTCGATTGCGGAAGTATTGATGGATTTATAGAAGCCACCAATTTTGTCTATTCAGAGCAGCATGTATGACTAGCGATATAGAATGTTTCAAAGCATATGACGTTAGAGGTCGCGTTCCAGAGGAGTTAAACGTTGGTTTAGCTTATAGGATCGGACGAGCCTATGCTAAGTTTCTTTCTCCGAAAAATGTCGTTCTCGGGTATGACATTCGTCTAACTAGCCGCGCCCTTCATGATGCTCTAACAGAAGGGCTTATAGATTCGGGTGTTAATGTTATAAGCATCGGCCTATGTGGAACTGAGGAAATTTATTTCGCAACTTCTCATCTTGGCGTAGATGGTGGCATAGTAGTGACAGCTAGCCACAACCCTAAGAATTACAACGGCATGAAGTTTGTTCGAAAAAATTCTGTGCCTATTAGTGGTGATACAGGGTTGAATGAAATTAGATCTCTCGCTGAGTCTAATTTGTTTGAGGAGGTGAAAGCAAAGGGTGATGTTTCTTCAGTAGATTTAAAACGACCATATGTAGAACATTTATTGAATTACATTGATCTCGGGCAACTTAAGCCGATTCGCGTTGTTTGCAATGCGGGAAATGGTGCAGCGGGCTTAATAATTGATCTTTTAGAGGAAAAGCTTCCTATAGAATTTATAAAAATACACCACGAGCCAAATGGAAACTTTCCAAACGGAGTACCTAATCCTCTTTTGGAAGAAAACCGACTGCCAACAGTAAAGGCAATAAAGGATCATAATGCACAACTCGGCATAGCCTGGGATGGAGATTTTGACCGCTGCTTCTTTTTTGATGAGCTTGGACGATTCGTCGAAGGTTATTATATAGTAGGTTTGCTGGCTCAATCGTTCCTGTCTAATGCACCCGGTTCAAAAATAGTTCATGACCCCCGACTGACTTGGAACACGATTGCTATAGCAGAGGATTATGATGGTAAGGCGGTTTGCTGCAAAACAGGCCATGCCTTTATGAAGGAGCGCATGAGAAGTGAAGACGCAGTCTACGGTGGAGAGATGAGTGCCCACCATTATTTTAAAGATTTCTTTTACTGTGACAGCGGCATGATTCCTTGGCTATTAGTGGTTCAGATGATGGCGAGTCAGGCAAGACCACTTTCTGACTTAGTCGGTAAATATATGGAGTCGTTTCCTGCCAGCGGTGAAATCAATAAAGTAGTAAATGATCCGGACGAACTGATTAGCGCAGTTGAGTCACACTACAATTTAGTCGCGGAATCGACAGATCATATTGATGGCCTTTCAATGAACTTTAATGATTGGCGATTTAATATCAGAAAATCGAATACTGAACCAGTGATCAGGCTGAATGTTGAGTCGAGAGGTAATGTTGAATTAGTAAGAGAAAAAACGGAAGAGCTTCTTAACTTTATTGACTCGTAGAGATTGAGGCCTTTCTCTTCCATTTTATGTGAGAGCCACTACTTTTTGATTAACTCTATTAGATTCTTTGTGGATGAGTCTAGATTGTCTGAGACGCTTGAGGAAGTGAGCTCTTCGTAGAGTGTTTTTGAAAGAATTTTCCCAAGTTCAACGCCCCATTGATCAAAAGCATTAATATTCCATAATATACTTTGAGCGAAGGTCTTGTGCTCGTATAGCGCAATTATGCTTCCCAAAGTAAAAGGATTAAGTTCCTCTATCAGCAAAGTATTGCTTGGTTTATTTCCAGCCATATCTTTATGCTTGTTTTGAGGTTCTGATTTTCCGTTCATAAGCGCAAGGCTCTGGCTTAAACAATTTGCCAGCAGATGGTTATGTCTCTCTTTATGATCAGAGCTTTTGCTAACGGTTTTAGCGACAGCGATAAAATCTATCGGCACAAACTGGGTGCCTTGATGTAATAACTGGAAATAGGAGTGCTGACTATTGGTCCCAGCAGTGCCCCATATGACTTCACCCGTTTTTGTCGACACCTGGTCACCCTCTCTGCTTACGCTTTTTCCTAGGCTTTCCATGCAGAGTTGTTGCAGGTATGTAGGAAGTTTCCTCAGCCTATGGCTGTAGGGAACAATGGCATTGCTGGTGCAATTGAAAAATCCAGAGTACCAGACAGTTATTAACGCCATCATTACAGGCATGTTCTTTGAGAGATCCGCTTTTTTAAAGTGCTCGTCCATTGAGTGCGCTCCAGCAAGCAAATCGGTAAAATTCTTCATGCCGACAGAGAGAGCGATTGGGAGACCAATAGCCGACCATAAAGAGTATCTGCCTCCTACCCAGTCCCACATAGGGAAAATGTTTTCCTTCGGTATACCAAAACTTGATGCGTGCTCTAGGTTGCTCGTAATTGCTATGAAATGATTTTTGACCACTTCCTTGCTTCTCGAAGAAGTAAAAAGCCATTGTTTTGCAAACGAAGCATTCTGTTGAGTTTCTAAAGTGGTGAAAGATTTTGACGCGACTATGAAAAGTGTCGTTTCGGGATTTATACCCTCTAAGATGTCGTCTAAGTGCAATGGGTCAAGGTTGGAAACGAAATGAATGTTTAAATCATTAATCTTGAAATTGGCCAAGGCATCGCAAACTAGTGAAGGGCCTAGATCAGATCCACCTATTCCGATATTGACGATGTCTCTGATTTTATGCCCGCTATATCCGGTCCACTTTCCGGATAGGATGTCATCGACAGCGCCCTCCATCCGGTTTAGACAGTCGATTACCTCATGGTGCGGGTTTTCTCTCTTAGGGATTCTTAGCGCAGTGTGAAGGGCGGGTCGGTGCTCAGAAGTGTTTATGCTTTCACCTTTGAACATGGAGTCTATGGACTCACTGAGCTGCATATCGTTTGCAAGCTGCAGGAGAAATTGGATCGTTCGCTCGTCTAACAAATTCTTCGAGAAATCTAAAGTTAACTTTTCGTGGGTTATGGAGAGACAAGAAAAGCGATCAGGTTTCTTAAATAAATCAGTTAATTTAAAGTCTCCTTTTTTAAAATGCGCACTTGCCTTCTCGAGCTCAGTCCAGGCCTTGGATTGATCAGGGCTATTAAGTCTAGACATAGCTTCCTTTAATTCCCTAATGTTGGACGATGTTTCAAAGGCTTATCTTGCGGTTTTCTTAACAAAGCCATCCAACCATCAGCTTTTACGATGTTGTAACAATCTAAAAAGGGCTGATAATGCTGAACAATTATGTTGTTGCTGTATTCTCCAGAGCCAAAATCTTCTGGCACTTGTTCTTTTGGGTAATAAGCGGTTCCAAAAATCCAATCCAAGAAGTTAAATTCGGCCGAAAAGTTCTTATCAATCGCGTCTGGATGATTTGAGTGATGCCAGCGGTGAAATTTTGGGTTGCTCATGAAGTAGCCTAACCAATGCGGGTCCTTAATATTTCCATGACCGTATCTCCCCCAGAAATCATTAAACGTGATGAATAAGAAAACCATGCCAGGATCGGGTTGAAAGTAAGTTACTAGCATGAGATATGGGGCAGCAAACAAAGTCTTATCGATAACGTGAAACCGGCTTGTAGAAAACGAGTCTAGGTAAACAGAGCTATGATGAACTCGGTGAAATTGCCAGAGCATGGGTACTTTGTGGCAAGCATAGTGTGAAGCATAAAACGTTACATGCCCGAAAAAAAGAATAGCTATAAAATTAAGCGACCAGTGAGCGTCAATCAGCGCACCGCGGAGATAAGGTCCTTGACCTTCGTGTGTTTGTGCGTAAGTAATCAGCCAAGATGCTAGAACAGCATTTAACATTGTCCATAGGTGGAATCGATGATAGGTGTGAATTAGGTCATTAACCATTCCAGGGCGAATCAGCCTTTGCCCTTTTAGCGGTATTAATCTCTCAACGATCGGGATTAACCAAATCCAACCGTAAATTGAGAGCATCTGAAACCATTGTTGCGTTGCAGGAGAAATAGTCACGACTTATCTTTTGATCTGTTGATTGAAGGAAATCTTTTAGGGATGCGATCCACTGCCGTCATTGAATCAAATAATTGAAGCCGAGTAAATTCTCAGTCACCCATTTGTGGTATCTTGTAATATACTCACGCGAGGATAGTTTGGATTAGTAATTGTTGAACCTACGGCTTTTTTTTTGTAGCATGCCGGCCCTGTTGTGGTCTAATATGATAGTTAAAGCCGCTATAGCTCAGCCGTGGTAGAGCAGCTGATTTGTAATCAGCAGGTCCCGAGTTCGACTCTTGGTGGCGGCACCAGAACAAAAAGGGAACAAGTCTGCTTGTTCCCTTTTTTTTCAATTGATTCGTGCCCAGCATCATCATCATTGCTTGTGGACGATGTTGATCAACATGTGATTAGATCTTGGTGTGGCTTAACTAATACGGCGAGGTGGATTTGGCAACGAAGGATGATCCTCAAATAGTTTTCTGGGGGGTGGGTACGTCAAGAACGCTTCGCCCAATTTGGGTGGCAGAAGAGTTAAGCCTGCCTTATCAAATTAAGCCCATTGGACCGAGAACGGGGGAGACCCAGACTCGGGAGTACATTGGATTAAACCCCAAGCAGAAGGTCCCGTTCTGTGAGGACGGTGATTTTAAAATTTCTGAGAGTATGGCGATATGCCGATATCTAATAGATTGTTACGGTGATGCTTCAACATTGAAAAAGCCGGAGACACCGAGAGCTGTCGCGAAAGAGGATGAATGGCTTTGCTATATTTATGGAGAGCTGGACGAAACTAGTTTATACGTTATGCGAAGGCATCACGGTCTACCGGAATTATACGGCGAAGCTCCTGTTGCTGTAGAGGCTGCACGAGATTATGCTACTAGACACTTACAAGTAATTGACGCTTACCTTAAAACCCGAACGTATTTAGTTGATGAGACTTTTGGTATCTCAGATATTTTTCTTATAACGTGTCTGAATTGGGCAGAATCGTATGGGATTCAGTTGCTAGACGAATTGAAGAAGTATAGAGATAGAATAATACAAAGAGAACAATATAAATCGGCAATGGAAAAGAATCAGAAGAGTTGGAGTTAAGTAATGGGTCCGCTAAACAGTATTAAGGTTTTAGATCTCACAAGCATGGTTTCTGGGCCATTAGCGGCTGCTATACTGGGAGACCAAGGGGCAGATGTGTTAAAGGTAGAGCCGGTTCACGGGGAGCAGTTACGACACCTTGGGGAACCTCACAATGGGGTCCCAGCTTCATTTTTTTCGTGCAACCGAAATAAAAAGTCTTTAGCCGTTGATCTAAAAACAGAAGCAGGCAAGGATATACTTTGGAAGCTGATTGATTCGGCAGATGTATTGTTACAAAACTTCAGGCCTGGTGCTATGTCGCGAATGGGCTTTGATGAATCTGAGGTTCGGCGTCGAAATAAAAGAATTATCTACGTTTCCATCAGCGGTTTTGGCGATAAAGGGCCTTATGCTCACAAGAGAGTTTATGACCCAATTATTCAGGGGCTCTCTGGTGCAACTGACATACAAGCTGATAGGAGCACTGGTCGCCCCAACATGTTTAGAATCATTCTGGCGGATAAAGTCTCGGCTATGACTGCAGCGCAAGCAGTCAGTAGCGCTCTTTTCCATCGTGAAAGAGTAGGCGAAGGGCAACACATCCAGTTATCAATGCTCGATGCGACCGTGGCCTTTTTTTGGCCAGAGGCTATGACGGGGCTTACATTTGCTGAGAAAGAAACTGATGTGACCAAGACATTTTCTTCTATAGATCTCATTTATGAAACTAGCGACGGCTACATTACGATTAGTGTAATCTCTGACAAAGAATGGAAGGGGATCTGCGAGGTCCTCAATTGTGAAGAGCTAATACAGGATGAACGATTTGTAACGTCGCGTGCACGAAGGCAGCACTCTGAGGAAAGGAGGTCTGTAATTGGGGAGATGGTAGAGAAATGGACTAGCGAGGAGTTGCTCAAAAGCCTTGATGAGAATGATGTTCCTTGCGCACCGCTTCTTAACAGAATGGAATTGATGGAGCATCCTCAAATCGTTGAGAGTCAGACAATACAAAAGCTAGAGTTCGAGGGTTTCGGTGAAGTTCGTCAAGCTAGACCGGCAGCAAGATTTCAGTTAACTGAAAGTGAAATTCGTTCGCCAGCACCTAAGTTGGGACAGCACAGTACTGAAGTTCTTGGATCGCTGGGCTACAGTAAAAAAACAATAGATGAATACATTGCCTTGGGAACAATCGCACAGACAGTTTGACTTATTTCGGAAAAATTAAGCTCCCAGTATAAAGCAGCGCGCCGTTTGCATCACAAATGTCGTCAGATAAAGTGCGACAACTTTTGTAGCGAGCCTCAACTTTAACAGTTGAAGTAAAGGTTAATTCCAATGTGGCCGACCCGGGTCCAACGACCTGATTTAAGGTGGCTTTGTTTCCATTTCTGGCTCCGTAATAGGCTTTCCAGGCAGCCCCACCTTGCTGTAACTCAATGTAGAGCAATCCGTCTAAACTTTCGTGTAGAGAGTAAAAGGACGACTCAAGGTCGTCTTGCCATAAGCCATTATAGGAGCCAAGGGCGGCTTGGAAGTTTTCAGGAGTTATTGTCAGAGTATATTCTGTGCTTGGGACCGAGGATGACCCTAAAACAGGAGCAACAAATATGATGTAAGTACCATTATCTTTGGTTTCTATCGTTCGCTCCGCTGGTTCTCCGGCAGTAGGGCTCAACGCTTCCTGAAAAACAATATAGCTGTCCCGAGGTTCTTGTATAGCCACCAGCCATTGATTAGTGCTGTTTTCAGAGTAGGGTGATGCAAAACGCAGACTAAAAGTTTCGGTGGAGCCTATGTCTAGCTTAAAATAGTCCCAATCGTCATTGTTGGACAACCTTCCTTGCATTGCAATTCCAGGAGAGAGGACGTCAGCCGTTGCCTCACTGTTGTTATTTTCCGATTCTGAGTCGGCATTGGCCTCGAAATTTAAAACAATTATGAACAGAACGAATAGCCTACTCATATTAGTACTCCATCTGGTGTTAATTTTTACCGCCTGACTGTCAAAAAATTGCTTCGATATCAATCATTTTATACCTCGCCGTTTCTGTTTGATATAGCTTTTGATTAGCTTGTAGTCAATTCATGATTCAATTATGCTTCCGTTCCTTTATTGTTAATTAGAAGAAAAGATAAGGTCATTATGTTAGACGAACAACAAATAAGAGAGTTAGTTTCAACCTACGGCTCCGCGGTAAATCAAGGACGGACTATCAAGGAAATTATAGCTGATGGAGATCTCTCGAAGCTTTCTGGGTGCACGGTTCTTGAGGGAAAAGTTTCAGATTCCGTGTTTTCAAATACGCTTATCACTAAAAACGGAGAGCCAATTCGGCTCATGTTCCGGAATAATAGAATTTCAACCCACGATGTTAATAGGGGCGCGATTCCCTTCAAAGACCAAGTGCTGGCCTTTAATCATGATCATATGCTTCGTCTTGTAAGAGATGTGCTCGGTTCCTCACAATTCACGGTCGATGGGTTGAAGGCAAGCTCGACTGTAATCCCAGCTGAAAATCTTAATCTGATTATGTTAGAAAACGTATTACGCTTATATATGGCTGAAAGTTCGACTTCAACTTCACTTTATCAGCATTGGATTGCTGCTAAGGAGCGTGGAGAGGAGTCTTTAAATTATGCCGGTCATAAAATAACCTTAAACGAATTACATCCGAATGGAATACTTCCTTACTTGATGGATACGCCGAGTACAAAAGAGAAAATTGATAAGACCATTGATGCAAAATTTTTAATCGACAGTGGTGTTTGTAGTTACGAGCAGTACGATCAAATTCGAAATTCTTCTTTAATGGCTTTCGGTATTGTCTCAAATTATCTATCGACGAGAGGAATGGTCTTGGTTGACACAAAAACTGAACATGGGATTAATGCCCTAGGATCTATAGTATCTGCTGATGAGCTTTATACAATGGATTCGTCAAGGTTTTGGAAGTTGGATGATAATGGAGAGCTAGTCACTAGAGAGGGCAAGCCGGTTTCTTTTTCGAAAGAATTCGCGAGGGGGATGGTGAAGGAAAAGAATCAACAATTCAGCGACGAGCAGTCAAATGAAATCGCTGTGAGATACATTCAAGGTTTACAGCACCTGACTGGCGAGCAGTTTGAGCCTGATTTGCGAAGCCGAGACGAAAGGATAGTCGATTCAGTGAATCTCATTCTTGATGAGCTACTTTAGCAGCGATCTGCCTAGTGAATGGTTTGTTCAGGCTTGCGCTTTTCGTTTATTGTAGGAGCCGAAATCTTGGATTCTTCCGAAACATAAGAACGGGTGCTGACGGGAGTCTTCAGGAAAGCACTTAACTTCTCAAGAAAATCTGCCATGTGTTCGGTCCTGTAATGCTCTTGGAGGCAATCAGCGTTCTCCCATTCTTGGAGCAGTATGATCTGGCACGAGTCGGTGATTCCCTCATAATACTCATAGCTTATGCAGCCATGCTCCTCTCTGCATAGGCCTACCATTTCCTTCATCAGGGTCATCACTGAGTTCTTACTCTCTGGATTCAATTGAAAAGTGCTTTGAACCATTATCATGATGGGGAATACTCCTTAATTTGATCTTATCATATACGCATATGGTGGCTAACACCAGTTATTCAATACTAATTGACGGTATAACACTGTGTCATTGAGGCCTACTGTAAGTTTGTCTCCGCTAGCAACAATTTTCTGAAGGTTTAGATTGCATTATTTTTACGTAATTCATTGATTTGTTCGCCTGTAAAACCCCAGTTTTCGAGAATCTCTTCAGAGTTTTCACCGATCAATGCGGCGGAAGATTGGATGTCGCCTTGAGTTCGGCTGAATCTAGGTGCCGGGGACGGTTGCGTGACGCCTTCAAACTCAACAAATGTATTCCTTTCTTTATTATGTGGGTGATATGGCGCTTCCTCTAAGTTAAGTACGGGCGCGAAACAGACATCCGAGCCTTCAAGGATCTCACACCATTGATCTCTAGTTTTTGTTTTGAATATGCACTCCATTTTCTCTCTTTTCTGGGGCCACGTTTCTTGGTCCAGTTGATCTTGAAAACTTTCGTCAGAGACTTCACATTTTTCGAGCAAGAGCGCATAAAATTGGGGTTCTAGAGAGCCTAGTGAAATATGCTTGCCGTCCTTGCATTCGTAACTTCCATAATAAAATGCACCGCCATCTAAACGATTCTTGTAACGCTCGGTGGTCCACATACCCATCGCCATCATGCCATAGAAGCCGCTAAGTAGACTTGCCGTCCCATCAGTCATTGCGGCATCGATCACCTGGCCCTTTTCAGAAGAGTGTCTCTCAAGAAGCGCCGCTAAGACGCCACTCAACAGGTACATTGCGCCACCGCCAAAATCACCGACTAAGTTAAGAGGGGGGGTAGGTGGTCGATCAGGATAACCCATTGCGCCGAGCGCTCCGGCAACGGATATGTAGTTGATATCGTGACCGGCCGCTTGGGAAAGTTTTCCATTCTGTCCCCAGCCCGTCATTCGACCATAAACGAGCTTTGGGTTTTGACCCAGGCAAATATCAGGCCCGAGCCCTAATCTTTCCATCACGCCTGGGCGGAATCCTTCGAGGATCACGTCTGATTTACCTATTAACGCTAACGCTACGTCAATACCCTGTTTGTCCTTTAGGTCTACCGCGATAGATTTTCTTCCTCGGAAGAGGACATTAGCTCGATGACCAGAGCCTTTTTGATTTAACCGATCTATTCTGATTACTTCAGCCCCCATATCTGAGAGCATCATTGCGCAAAATGGCACTGGTCCAATGGCTGCCATTTCAACAACCTTTATTCCTTTTAGGGGTCCCATGATTCAAATTTCCTTCGTTCATATTGAGTTCGAAGCATAGTGTATCGGGCGACCAAAATATAGGATAACTCATGAGGGTCATGTGCTGACTAGACCTTACTCCTTTGTATGCGTCGTTTCCCTTTTAAATTAGGATAGATTATTCTTTTAAGCCTGACACTGGAATTCGGGGCGATTAGTTATTATGGATCTGTCAAAAAAGACTGCTTTTATCACTGGTGGTGCGTCTGGACTGGGTCTCGCTACCGCACATAACTTTGCATCTGCTGGAGCAAATATCTTTCTGTATGATTTGAATAGTGATGCATTAGAATCAGCAGCAAAAGAGCTCGGAGCAAATGTTAAGTGGTACGCTGGGGATGTGGCTGACGAGGTAGCGGTTAAGCAGGCGATCGGAGAGGCTGTTTCTGCTTTCGGGGCTATTCATGTCAACGTGAATTCTGCTGGCATCGGCGGAGCTTCCAGGACCGTTGGTCGAGATGGTCCTATGCCTCTCGAAAAATTTGAGCATATAGTAAGGGTTAATCTCATCGGGACCTTCAATGTGTTGCGACTTTGCGCTGAGACGATGCAAACCAATGAGCCCCAAACAGATGACAACGAGAGAGGTGTTATCGTCAATGTGGCCTCCGTTGCCGCATTTGATGGTCAAACAGGACAAGCAGGTTATGCTGCAAGTAAAGGCGGAATTGTATCCATGACTCTGCCCATTGCGAGAGACCTAGCTAAGAGAGGAGTAAGGGTTGTTACAGTAGCGCCAGGTGTCTTTGAGACACCTCTTCTTGCTAGTGCGCCAGATAAGGTAAGAGATCCTTTGATAGCTATAACGCAATTTCCTAAGCGGTTAGGTAAGCCGGAGGAATTTGCTGAAGAAGTCGCGCATATCGTTAAGTGCGGCTACTTAAATGGCGAGGTTATTCGGCTGGACGCAGGCATTCGTATGCCTGCTATTTAATGTGAGCGCAAAGCATTGCTTACCCAAGGGTTATGGTAGATTAAAGAATAGAATTTTCGGAGGTGGTTAAAAATGGCTGACGCATATATTGTCGGAGCAATTAGAACAGCAACAGGGAGAAAGAAGGGGAGATTAAGTGGTATACACCCTGTTGACATGGGGGCTATTGTCGTTGATGAACTAATTGAACAAACAGGTATTCCTACAAACGAGGTTGATGACGTGATTTTTGGTGTCGTGAGCCAGATAGGGTCGCAAGCTGGAAATTTAGGACGCAACGTCGCTATGTCTTCAAGCTTGGCCTTAGAGGTGCCAGGAACAACAGTAGACAGGCAGTGCGGTTCGTCCCTCCAAGCCATACAGTTTGGTGCTCAGGCTGTTATGTCTGGCACTCAGGATGTCATTATCTGCGGTGGAGTTGAGGCCATGAGTACGGTCGAGATAGGTTCGAATATTAGAGATGGATTGGAGCATGGAAGAGGTGTTCCCAAAGGAGAGAGGCTTGAGGTTCAGTATCCGGGGATTCAGTTTTCACAGTTTGATGGGGCAGAGCTATTAGCAGAAAAGTATGAAATTTCCCGAGATGAACTTGACGCTTTTGGCCTTCTAAGTCATCAAAGAGCATCTCAAGCAACAAGTGATGGGTTGTTTAAAAATGAGGTGGTGCCCTTAAACATAAAACTTGAGGATGGTAGTTCTGATGTTCATGAAATTGATGAAGGCATTCGGTTTGATGCCTCCTTGGAAAGCCTGCAAGGACTCAGTCCTTTGCGAGAAGGTGGCGTAATTACTGCTGGTACGGCGAGTCAAATTAGTGATGGTGCAGCCGCTATAATGGTCGCGAATCAAGATGCTATTGAAAAATATGACTTACCAGTGCGAGCAAAGATTCATTCTCTGGCGGTTGTGGGTTCTGATCCGGTGATGATGCTGGAAGGTCCGATTCCTGCCAGCTTAAAAGCCCTTGAGAAAGCCGGCTTGGGTATTGACGATATTGACCTCTATGAGGTCAATGAAGCTTTCGGGTCGGTGCCCCTTGCGTGGGCTAAAGCGTTAAATGCGAGTCAGGATAGGTTGAACGTTAATGGTGGTGCGCAGGCATTGGGACACCCACTGGGTGGGACAGGAGCAAAGTTGATGACTACACTAGTCAACGAATTGGAAAGGCGGTCTGCTCGATACGGGCTTATCGCTATTTGTGAGGGCGGCGGCACGGCGAACGCTATGATCATTGAGAGAATGAACCAACTGCCTGCTTAAGGGCTTCGAGAAGATTATGTTATTAGATAAAGAACCATCACCTTGGATGGATGAGGAACTCTCCATAATGCGAGGTGCGGTACGTAAATTTATTGACAAAGAATTCGCGCCAGTCGCAAAGAAATGGGAGAAGCAAGGTTTTGTTGACCGAGAAGCCTGGCTGAAAGCAGGTGAGTCGGGACTGCTTTGTGCTTCTATTCCTGAAAAATGGGGTGGAGGCGGAGGTAATTTCAAACATGAAATGGTTCTTGTTGAGGAATTTGCGTACGGTCACATCACGGGGTTTGGAAACGGCGTGCATTCGGGAATAGTGGCTCATTATGTAAATTCTTATGGTACGGAAAAGCAAAAGGACAAATGGTTACCTAAGATGGCGAGTGGTGAAATCGTTTCTGCAATTGCTATGTCAGAACCTGGAACTGGTTCTGATCTGCAGTCGATCGCTACAACAGCAGTAAAGAACGGAAGCGGAGACTACAAACTGAATGGTCAAAAGACGTTCATCACTAACGGGATGACCGCGAACTTGATATGCGTTGTCGCGAAAACGGACCCGAGCGAAGCGGCTAAAGGTGTTTCCTTGATAATGCTTGAAACGGAAGAGGTGGAAGATGCGGGTGGTTTTACGCGCGGGCGTAACTTAGAAAAGCTAGGTATGAAGGCACAAGACACGGCAGAATTATTTTTTGACGACGTTGCCGTTCCTCCAGAAAATCTTCTAGGAGCGCATGAGGGTAAAGGGTTTGTTCAGTTAATGGAGCAATTACCACAGGAGCGTTTAATAATCGCTGCAGGTGCTTGTGCGGTTATTGAGTCCGCGTTACAGATTACATCAGAATATGTGAAGGAGCGTAAAGCTTTTGGAAAAAGAATTCTGGACTTTCAGAATACACAATTCAAATTGGCCGAACGGTTCACGGAGGCGAAACTTGCGCGAACATTCGTAGACCAGTGTGCAATGCAACTAGCTGCGGGCAAATTGGATGGCGCAACCGCCGCAATGGCTAAATGGTGGACCACCCAAAAGCAGTGTGAAATTATTGATGAGTGTCTCCAATTTTTTGGCGGGTACGGTTACATGATGGAGTACCCAATTGCGAAAATGTATGCAGACAGCCGAGTGCAAAAAATTTACGGTGGCAGCAATGAGATTATGAAGATGCTTATTGCTAGGGAAATTTAGTTTATCGTTTCCTATTGTTTTTATTTCCTTAGATCTGGTAATTGATAGCCCTCCTCGTCGAGCCTAGCTCTGATTGCTTTCTTGTCGATTTTACCTGTTGAGGTCAACGGAATATTTGTTGTCTCAATGATCTCATCAGGGAGCTGCCACCTCGCAAAGATGTTGCTGCAATGCTCGATCACTGCTTCCGGGTTAAGCTCAGCGTCATCACTCATGATGACTAAGGCGACTGGGCGTTCGTCCCATTTCGGATGTGGCCGGGCTACGACGGCAGCCTGAGCAACCCCTGGCATGGCAACAATATGATTTTCGAGATCTACCGATGATATCCATTCACCCCCAGATTTGATTAGATCTTTTGATCTGTCAGCGATCATTACATATTGTTCCGAGTCAATCTTCGCTACATCTCCAGTGACTAGCCAGCCGTCATGAAATTTATCCGGCTGCGGGTCATTGTAATACTCCGATGCGATCCAGGGGCCCTTTATGCAGAGTTCACCAACTGCCTCTCCATCGTGCGGCAGCGCATTCCATTCTTCGTCAAAAATCTCAATATCTAGGCTTGGCATAGCCAGGCCGGCCTTAGCAATATTCTCAAATTGTTGATCTTCGGTGCTACCAAGATGTGAACGTTTAGCTATTTTTCGAGAAACAGTGCCAAGTGGATTCGTCTCAGTCATTCCCCACCCTTGAATCATCTCGACTTCGTAACTTTCCCAATACCAGCGCATCATCTCGACTGGCGGTGCGGAGCCTCCACAAGTTAGCCGACCAAGTTTACTTAAGTTGAATTTGCCTTTGTTGGCCTCAAGTTCGGCCCTCACTCCCTGCCAAATAGTTGGAACTCCGGCGGAAATAGTTACCTCTTCATCCTGCATCAAGTTCAGAAATACCTCTGGGACCATGAATCGGTGTGGCATGACTTGTTTGCAGCCGAGCATAGAAGCTGCGTAAGGGAGACCCCATCCCATTGCATGGAACATAGGTACAATTCCAAGAAGGGAATCTAAGCTTGATAGGCCGAGGGCATCTGGTAAGGCCTCTGTAAGAGTGTGCAGGTAGGTAGATCGGTTTGTGTACATAACCCCTTTTGGTTTGCCGGTAGTCCCTGAGGTATAGCAAAGGCCCATCGGTGATGTTTCATCAATATCAGGCCATTCATAATTTTCGGGTTGATCTTTAATGAAGTCATCGTAATCAATTTGGTTCTGAAACGAGCTTTCTCCATTCTCGCCGTGTCTACAAATCACCAACAATTCAACGCATGGGATCTTGCCCCAAAGTGGTTCAAGGAGCGGGAGTAAATCTTCATCGGCAAAGATAACTCTATCGCCAGCATGATTTATTATGTATTCCAAATCGGCTGGAGATAGTCTGATATTAAGGGTGTGCAGAACCGAGCCCATTGATGGAACTCCTTGATAGAGCTCTAAATGATAATAGTTGTTCCACATAAAACTTCCTACTCGATCACCGACTTTTATGCCGTGGGCATGCAAAGCATTAGCGACTTGGTTTGCTCTTGCCCAGGTTTTTCTCAGGGTTTGGCGATGAGTTCCTTCAGCTTGCTGTGTTACGACTTCGACCTCAGGGTCCAAGAGGGCGCCTCGTCCCAAGATACGGGACATCAAGAGAGGGGTGTTCTGCATAGTCATGGATTATTCCTCTATATTTTGGACTAATTCTGGAATTAGTGCGGAAGGGGAGCATATCGGATAATTAGGTGGATGATCAAATCGGGAATTTGGCTCGCCTGCCGAGAAATCCAGCCTAAGGGGATAAAAACCGATTACTTCCCTACATCTCTGTCGCTTTGCGCTAGACAGCCACAAAAGGGGGGTTTATCCTTTTCTCTCTTTGTATTTTTGAATGGGGAAAAAGATGATCAGCGCTAAGGAGCATCCTAAAAAGACGGTTTCTGTTAATGGCAAATCAATGAGCTATGTCGAGATGGGGGAAGGAGATCCAATAATATTTCAGCATGGTAACCCTACCTCTTCTTATTTGTGGCGAAATATTATGCCCCATCTAGCAGATCAGGGTCGTTGCATAGCGGTTGACCTTATAGGGATGGGCGACTCGGATAAGTTGGACAATTCAGGACCCGATCGATACACCCTACTAGAACACCGCACTTACTGGGATGCTGCGCTGGCGGCCATCGGTGTTGAAAATAACGTGACATTTGTGATTCATGACTGGGGTTCAGCGTTGGGCTTTGACTGGGCCAACCGTCATCGAGAGTCCGTGATGGGGATTGCTTATATGGAGGCGATTGTCATGCCTGTCACTTGGGATCAGTGGCCAGATGCTGCTCGAGGAGTCTTTCAAGGGTTTAGGTCACCAGCCGGCGAAGAAATGGCTCTTGATAAGAATGTCTTTGTCGAAAAAGTGTTACCTGGCTCTATAATCAGAGAGCTATCAGATGAAGAGATGAATATTTATAGAAAACCATTTGCAGAACAAGGGGAAGATAGACGCCCCACGTTAACATGGCCGAGGCAGATACCCATAGAAGGCGCGCCGGTCGAAGTCGTAGCTTTGGTGAGCAGCTATGCTGACTGGCTTTCTCAGTCGGATGTCCCCAAGTTGTTCGTAAATGCAGAGCCAGGTGCGATACTGATCGGAGAGCAGCGTGAGTTTTGCCGTTCATGGCCAAATCAGGAAGAGGTCACCGTTAAGGGAAATCACTTTCTGCAGGAAGACTCACCGGATGAAATAGGCAAGGCGATTGCGGAATGGCGAAGGAGAATTACGGGCTAGAGTTATTTATGGACGTCACTTACACAGTTTCTAAATTTGGGTTCTTAAGGGCGGCAACAGTATCTTTGCTCCTTGCCGGCGCCTCTTCACCCGTCTCAGCGGAAGAATTGCCGTTTCAAACGTATTTTGTCGGGCAATGGGTCATAAACGATGACTTAAGTGATGATACCGACGATCAGGTTGAAGAGGCCATAGAGGCCGCAGGAGGTGATGGGGGGCGTGGTTTTTTCAATAGAGAGGAAGATTTTTATCGAGGAGGGCCTCCAGAACACGAGCTTTATGATCGCCTATCGTATGATGATGTATTAGTTATAGAACATGCTGACCCTGAAATCAGATTTACTTATGAAGACGGTTATCGGCGGATTTTTCATACGGATGGTCGTCGAAGAAGAAGTACTGCGAATGATTTCTATGAGGGCGGCGAGGCGGATTGGTCAGAGGGTAGCTTTGAGGAGAATGCATTAATAGTTGAGGCCCGTCCGCGGGATGGAGGATACACGTTGGAAACCTATACTTTAGTTGATGGCGGCGATCGCCTTCGAATAGAGATGATTATTCAACCACTATCTTTTGGGGAGCCAATAGAGTTGGTCCGATATTTTGATCGGACGGATTAATTCATTTTTGTGTCAATATTTCTTTTTCTACGTGTTCCAATCGGTCTTTACCGAAAAACATCTCTTGTCCGACGAAAAATGTAGGAGAACCGAAGTTCCCCCTCTCAACCGAGTAGGAGGTGCTGTCCATCAGCAGCTGTTTTGTCGCTGACTCTTGGCTGCCGGAAATGATTTCATCTGCTGGTAGCCCGTGTTCAGTCAAGACAGTCTTTATCGTAGCGGGTTCGTCCATTTTCAGGCCATTCTCCCACATCGATTGATAGATTATCTCGATATATTTCTGTTCAAATTCTTTTCCCGCCGCGTAGCAGGCCCCGCGCATGATGTGTAAGGTATTTACTGGGAAATGCGGGTTTCTGACATACTTATCTAGTTTATGCTCGTGCAAAAAGCGTTCTGTCTCTCTAGCGAAGTATTCTTTCTTATTCTTTACTTCAGCGAATTGCTCCATAGGTGATCTGTTATTCGTTGCCTTGAAGACTCCGCCCAAAAGGATAGGCACGTATCTAAACCTTACGCCCGTTCTTTCTTCAATCTGCGGAATCACGCGATGACAGAAATAGGAATTTGGGCTCCCGAAGTCATAGTGAAATTCCGCGATTATAGTCATCTATTGCAGCCTGCCTTAATTTCTCATGTATTTGGTAACTTTTTGATCGCCTACGGACGCACCCCATATGACCCCGTTGTCATCTACTGCTATGCCTTCTGGGAAACTTGTACCACCATGAGGATTTGGATCAGGAATGAAGTCGGTAACGATCCCGTCCAAAGTTCCGACATAAATACCACGGTGCCAACCAGGGTTGAAACCATATTGACCTTCCGCTGCCCTCGACTCTGAATCAACCACATAGAGCATATCGTCGTGTATTCTTATTCCGCTGGGCCTGCCGAAGTGGGCCCAGATGGCTAATAGTTCGCCTGTTGGTGAAAGAACTTGAAGGCGGTTATTTGTACGATCTCCAACATACATCTTCCCTTGCGAATCAACGGCAATGGCGTGAAGGCCCTCAAATTCCAGCGGACCGTAACCTTGAGATCCCCACTCTTCGATATAGTCGCCCTCAGACGTTAGATGAAGTACGCGATGGTTAGATTCTGGGCTGATATGCCCGTCTATGACATAAAGTGATCCATCTGCCCCTATTGCAAGATCTGAGGGTTCGTTGAACAAGTCTTGGCTATCACCCCTAATTCCTGGTTGTCCCAGCTCTATTAGGATTTCTCCATTCTGGCTAAACTTAAAAATTTGGTTACCTTTCTCTCCGTCAATTACACCCGCGTCAATTATCCAGAGATTGTCATCATCATCCACGACAATTCCATGGGGCCAGACGAACATGCCCGCGCCAAAGCTGGTTAAAACTTCGCCGTCAGGGCTGAATTTTAATACCGGGTCTACATCATTTTCTGAGCACGCTCCTTGATTTCCTCCACATCGCTCAAAAACCCAAATGTTACCCTGAGAATCGACGTCTATCGCATTGCCAGAACCCATACTCCGGTTGTCTGGCATTTTTACGAGGTTTTCATACATGGTGTAGTTGTTCGGATAATCGGGCAGCACGGTATTTTGTTGTGAGTAACTGCCTGAAGCCAGAAGACTCACAATTGAGAAAAGTACAAAGTGTGCTTTGTTTTTGGTTCTCATAACAACTTCCTCGATAAAATGTTTTATTGTTTGCTAGATTAAATCCCAGACCACGGGCTTATTTCAAGAGGCAATTGGTGGAAATGACTAAATTTGAAATAATTTGTTAATTTTAATTGCCCAACCCTGATTGCGTAATTCAAAGCTATCAGGCCTATCAAAGGGGTTGGTATCTCTGTCATCGCTATAAACTATGAATAGCTCGCTTCCTGGTGACCACTGCCATCGGAATCGTAAGTTACTGCTTAATGAGTTTTGAGTGGAGTTGTATTGAACGAGCCCACTAAAATACATTCTTGGGGAGATAGTATATGTGACTCTAAACCTCCCAAGCTCGGTCCTAAAATTGCCTTCTGGAAGTTTTACTTCATTAAAAGAGTAGCTGGGTTCAACGGACAATTGTGGCGATAGTTCTATGCTGCCGCCACTGATTCCGATAGCAGAATTAGTGCCGCTCCAAAAGTCGCCAAACCGATAAGAGAGTCGACCGCTAACATTACGCTGGGGTCCCAGCGAATATGAAATCTCATGACTGCTAAAATCATAGGTGCCAGGCAACAGAGAAACTTTTGGTGCGATCTGAAAGCCTCTTGTTAACATTTCAAACTCATCGCGAGTGGTCGCGCGGAACTGATCACCGTTCTCAAATTGAGTGTTGAATATTAATTCATGTCTTCTTGTCTCAAGTGCTCCGGATGTGGCCGACCAGTATGAGCGAGTTTGCGCCTCGAAGCTTAGTTGCCTGACTGATTCGATCGATGCTGGTCGAGGGCTGAAACGAAGATTTCCCTCATATTGCTTAAAATTGTTTCGTCTTTTAAAACCTACTTCCGGATTAAAATTATCCTCTACTACTAAATAGCCAGACCTAAATCCATACCGGTCACCGTTGTAATTAAAGTTAGCCATGTAGCTCTCGTCGTCTCCAGAAAATCCGGGAGATTCGCTCTTGGCGGCAAAGGTGCTGATTTGAATGTCATCCAAAAAATTAAAGGTGCCGTCTACACCATAGAGTGTGTTTGCCCCCTCGCCCACTAACGATTTTGATCGGTCGGTATAGATCATTCCGATCCTGCTGCGGCTCAATACGTCTCGTTTAATTCTTAACACAGAGAAGTCAGTAGACTCAACACTACTTAGATCGCTTCCATCGGTGCCTATATTTAGTGCGCCAATATCAAAATCACCGACTTTGCCTGTTAATCTGGCCCCAACATCTATTGGCACAACCTGTCCTTTTTCCAAACCGATACGACGACTGAAAAACATGGTGGGCACATCAAGGTTTCTAGGTTGTGTAAAATCAAAGTTAGCGGCGCCTTCTAAGAAGAACTCTCTTTTCTCAGGAAAAAATAAGTTAAAGCGAGTCAAGTTCACCTGCCTTTCGTCGACTTCTACTTGGGCAAAGTCGGTGTTATAGGTGAAGTCTGCGGTTAGGTTATTTGTTATTCCAAACTTTACGTCGACCCCGGCTTCGTTGGCGAACTGGCCGTTAACCGGAGGATTTGCTGTTCGGTTTGTGGTCACTGTGCCGAGCCCATAGGGCTTTATTTCAAGGTTTAACTTTCTGAGTGGAACTTCCAGCTCGGTAAGCGCAGCCGCTTCAGCAATGCGCCACACTCCAGCCCCCATCGGAGGCCCAATATTTGCCGCCGAGATAGGTATTTCTGTGATGTAGGTGGCTTCATTTAGGCGTATTTGGACTCTTCTAAATTGAATTCCCCAGGCTTGCTCGCTGGAAGGTTCGTATCTCAATGATCGAAAAGGGATTTCCATTTCAACTGTCCAACCACCATCAAACCTGCCTACTCGGGAATTCCAAACGACATTCCAGTCGAAGTTTACGGGCCTTGTTGCCATACCCTCATTATTAATCGTGAAATCGGAAAAACCTCCAATCGGTGATACTAGAAATGCGACACCATTCCTTCGATCAAGGAAGGTATCAAACATGACGGAGAAAGAGTCATTTGTGCGAAGGCGCCCAACGTCTCTACGCATCTCGTTAGCAACCCACTCGTCCTCAGGAACCGACTCATAGACCTTTGCCGTTACGTATATACTCTGATCGTTATAAAAAACCCATACCTCTGTGTTGTCGCTTGCGGTTGCGCCGGAGACTGGGAGATGCTGAACAAAGTCACTGATTGGCTCGACCGACTCATAGATTGACTCGTCAAGTATGCCGTCGATGTTCACGTCTTCGTCAAACTTAACGGCCCTAATTGACTTTCTACCATCCAAGTCTTCACCGACGACTACTTCTTGCGCAACACCTATTCTTAAAGTGAAGCAAATTGCAAAAAGAATGATGCTAAGGGGTAGTAGTTTGTCTCTCATTAAATTTTTTATTTTTCTTATCAATCGAGTAACACTCTAAACGCGCTTCTGATAAATATATGTTTCGCGGTTTAATTAGAAAAGACAAATTCTAAAGTAGGAACTTTACTTCGGCGTAATTCTCTCGATTAAGATAGCTGGTTTGCCGATTTTTTATTCTGGTTTCACGAATTTCAAAGTCATTCTGTCGGATTCGCCGATAGCTGCGAATTTAGATCGATCTACTTCGCCCATCCTAAAACTTGGCGGCAGGGTCCACACCCCCTCAGGATGATCTTTTGTATCTTTTTCATTGGCATTAATTTCTGATGATGATATGAATTCAAAACCGGCGGACTCTGCAATTCGCTTCACGTATGCTTCGCTAACATAACCAGTATCAATCATCTTTTGTTTGTCTGCTGAGTCTGGCGCCCTATGCTCAACCACACCTAGAATCCCGCCAGGCTTGAGGTTCTTATGAAAGGCATTAAAGAATTCTTGTTCAATTCCCCGTGACATCCAGTTATGGACATTGCGAAAGGTTAAAGCAATATCGGCTCCTTCTTCTGGACCTATCGCTGTTTCATTTGGCGGATCTAGGTGACGAATTATAGCCCTACCGTAGATTGCCGGATTGGCAGTGAGTTTTGCTTCGAAATCTTCAAGATTTTTTCTCTGAAAGGCATTAGTGCTATTCGGAGAGAAATGAGCTCCGTAGTATCTGCCAGAATCGCGCATGTAAGGGGCAAGAATTTCGGTATACCAAGCACCTGACGGCCCGATCTCAATCAGCGTCATATCCGGTTCAAGGCCAAAAAATTTAAGCGTTTCCGCAGGGTGTCGAGCGGCATTCCTCGCTATGTTTGCTGGACTTCGGTGTTCTCCGGCAATAATTGCTGGAAGGGTCAGCTCAGCGCTCGCTTGATTCTCGGCAGTGGAGGAGGATGCGAATAGAACTGCGACCGAAACTAATGGTACGAACAGTGGTTTGAGTGTGATAGTAGGCATCTATTTCTTCGATTTTAAGTCACTAAGTTGCAGGGATTTCAGACATTTAGATTCTGTCATGAAAGCAAGAAGCAATCTACAAATGTCAAAATTTGTAAAACTTAAATGCAAATAATTATCATTTGCGTTAAAGGGCGGTAGGATTTACAATCTACCTCATTGTCAATAAGGGTATAGCCGATGGCCTTCAAGGAACTGGCTGCCAATTTGTTTATAAAATTAAAATGAATCAAACGAAGATAACATTGCGACGAGGCTCCTCCCAGAGAGTTTCAAGTAATCCACAGAAAGTTTCGAGTAAGCAGTTGCTTGGAGAAACCAAGAAGTTGTTCATTCAGCATGCTGGTGGCGAATATACGCTAAGAATTACAGCCAACAACAAACTCATTCTGACAAAGTAGAAACATATAAAGTTCGATTTAGTCCCGAGTCACGCCAGCCACCAGTAAAATTTAGGCAGCCAGCCAGACTCTCTTATTTAAAGCAGAGAGGTGTCTATGCAACCTATTTTTGAGTTCGTTCTTAAAAGTAAAAGTGTTTTTTATCTTATCCAGTCTTAAGGTTGCTGGTTTTAGTTGCGCGCTCGCCCTGTTGCCCGCATGGTCTATTGCTCAAGAAACCTCTCCCACCCGCATTGAAGACTTAACTATAGAAGCACTAACTATTAACACTTTTTGGATAGGAATATGCAAATTACAGTTTGTTCAGAAGCGCCCAACTTTTCGGCTGCCGCCGTTATGGCGAACGGCGAGATAAATGAAGATTTTCAGTTAACCGATTACAAAGGTAAATACATACTATTGTTTTTTTACCCACTGGATTTTACTTTTGTTTGTCCTTCAGAAATTATCGCTCACAACAATAGAATCAAAGAATTTGAGGACAGGAATACTCAGGTAATTGGAGTCTCAATAGACTCTCAATTTACACATTTAGCGTGGAGGAATACGCCCGTTGAAAAGGGGGGCATTGGTCCGGTCGGTTTCCCTCTTGTCGCTGATATTAATCATGAAATCATCAAATCTTTCGGCATTCCTCACCCCGATGGCGTTGCATTTAGAGCTTCATTTCTTATCGACAAAACCGGAGTCATTCAGCATAGCACTGTCAATAACCTGCCTTTGGGTCGAAACGTCGATGAGATGTTGCGACTGGTGGATGCTCTTCAGTTTTCTGAGGAGCATGGGGAAGTCTGCCCAGCTGGTTGGCAAAAAGGTGATTCTGGTATGAAAGCGTCAACAGAGGGTGTAGCAGAATATCTATCTGAGCACAGCACAGAACTATAGTAGATAAAGCGAATAGCTCGATCGTTTATTTATATTACGCGGCGCCGGCGCAACAGGGGCAATTTGCAGAACCGCTCAGCAATACCGACTCCGCAGCTTTAGCGTTCTCTGCTGCGGTACGTTGCCTCGCAACAAAAGCGCCTGAATCTGTTTCAGGTGCAGGCGGGTTCGACGCCTGATCCGTTTGCTGCCCATGGTAACCCGTGAAAATCTGGAAGCGGTGATGATTTATATCGGTGCGTATTATAATGGAATTGTTGTTAATCACTTCGACGTTTTGAAACGGTGATCCATCCGCAAGCACGAAGACATCTCTAGCATTGGGTAACCCAGTTACCCGCCATGAAGTTTCTGCACCCAAGCGGTTTCGATCCGCGGCGTAGGTGCCTACGTGCAATACCCCACTCTCTTTGTCGTTCCAGGCTTGTTCAACACCTAGTGCTGGAAAGTCTATACCCTCTACAGTGGGCGCAGCATACTTATCAAGGTGCTTTACCTTAAAAGCGTCAACCCAGTTGCCTTCAGTAATTTCGGTAATCATCATCTGTGCAGAGCTCTGTCCTCGAGGCCAGGGTTCACCATTGTTGAACCACCAACCAAACTTATCCATGTCCTTACCAAACCACTTCGGCTCCGAATAGCGTTCTGCAGCTGCACTGAGACGAGCAACTGCGGTATGGTCGCCGAGTGCCTTCGCCAGCACTAGGCCCTGAGCGCTGGGTTGTATCGCTCGTTTGGGGTCTCGCCAGCCTAATGTATTTGCGAGCGAATCGTATATCTGGGTGGCTATTTCCGGAGATTGCGGCATTAAATAAAAAGCTGCGGCGGTGCCAGCAGCAACTCCTGGCAAATTCACCTTAAAGTCGGCCAACGGATCATAGTACAGAGTCATCGACTCGATTTGATTCTGATTGTTGATGCTCATGTAGTTATCTTTCATGAACTCAATCCAATTTTCAAAAACACCATGAGCATTAGAAACGCCAAGCTGATCAGAAAGATAAATACCTAGTCCGGCTGAGGAGTTGCAGATAGGCCAAATCTTGGTGTTCTCGCACTGGGGCCCCTCTGGATGGTCTGTATATTGTTTATATAGATGCTCAACAATTCTGGGTTGAGTCCATTCGAACTGCTGGTTCTCATATCCGGCAATCATCCATGGCCGTTCCCACTTATCGTCTCCGGAAACATACTTGTAAATTGTTAGGAGCAGATTCAACCAACCTCGGAAGAATAGATTGCCATCTGCGCCTATGGGGTCAGGTTGCAGACCCCAAGGTTCAACACCATTAGCAGTCCAGCCAGGCCGATCATAATTACCGAGAACACGTTCTGGCCATGCCTGAGAACCGGGCGCTAACTCTGGGTAGTCCGCGTACTTCATTCTGTTGGGGCTTGGACCAATAAACGTATTCCAATCGATGGCGGCCCAGTAGGCTGTATGCCTAGTAGCCAATTCGTCCATTATGCGTGAGTAGACCTCTCGCCAGGCCGGCGTCTGGTCCGCCATGAGCATAACAGCGTAACTTGAATCCACGAGATCAAAACGAGGGTAACTTAACATTGGTGCGCTAGTGTATTGGTCCCACCACGGATGCGGGCCCGACCCATCGTAATTCCAGTTTATTTCGTCTCGAGGTAGACCGATACCCCAAGGGAGTTCTTCGTTGCCAGTGTAACCCCAGTCATCAGGGAACGTTGATTTCTGCCAGAGAAATCGTAACCAACCTTTGGTACGTTCGTTATGTGTCGGGTAAAAGTTAGGGGTGTATGGTTGCGTCAAGAGACGCTGATCGCCGCTCGAGCAAGCGCCCACGATTGCTGCTCCCGATGCCATGGCGGAGTTTTTCAAAAATGAACGTCTTGAATTCTTATGCATCGTGCTCACAGACTTTCCCCCCAACTGATCAGAATTGCAAAGTAACACTACTCGAAGATTTTAACCAGAATAAAGCCCCGAAAAAAATGTAGAATGTATGTGGATAGGTTCACCTCTCATCCCTCATTTATTTGCGAAGTTAACTAGAACACGAAATTTTATTGGAATAGTAGTCATAAGGTATGTCGAAGATTACATCAAAAAGTGAAGAAACCAAGTTGGAGCGCACCTTGCGTGTGGTCGAGAGCGACAAAGAGGGGGCATATGAGAAACGAACAGATCATCTCAATTCAGATGGCACTGCTGTATTCATAAACCGATTGGTTCAGGAGGATTCGCCTTACCTGCTCCAGCATGCGCATAATCCCGTTAATTGGTTCCCTTGGGGTGAAGAGGCCTTTGAGAAAGCTCGTTCCTTGAACCGGCCTATTTTCTTGTCGATAGGTTACTCGACTTGTCATTGGTGTCACGTCATGGAAATCGAAAGTTTTGATAATGTCGAGGTGGCTAAGGTTTTAAATGAGAACTTTATAAGCATAAAGATGGATCGCGAGCAGTACCCTGATATCGATGAGTTTTATATGACAGGTTTGCAGCTGATATCCGGACATGGTGGTTGGCCAATGTCAAACTTTTTGTTACCGAACGGAAAGCCTTTCTTTGCTGCGACATACTTTCCGCCTCCTAATTTTCTGAAATTACTATTGCAAATCGCTGATCACTGGGAAGACAAGCACTCGGAGCTGGAAGATAGCGCAAACAAGATTAGTGACTCCATTGCTCGGATGATAGCGAGGGAGCGGCAATCAGCCCCATTGGCCGATGATTTGGTGAATACCGTTAGGCAAGCCCTTTTTCAAAGAGAGGACCGCAGTCACGGAGGTCTGGCAGGCGCGCCGAAGTTTCCGCAAGAACCCCTCTTACTGTTTATGCTGGAGAGCGGATTAAAGGATAGAAATTCCAATGCCTTGGATTTCGTTTCACGGGCCCTTGAGGCGATGGCGCGAGGGGGAATATATGACCAGGTTGCTGGGGGTTTTCATAGATACAGCGTGGACGCTGAGTGGCTAGTGCCTCATTTTGAAAAGATGCTTTATAATCAGTCACAACTGGCGCTATTGTATTTGCTAACTCATCGATTTTCTGGGGATAAATATTTTGCACGGGTGTGCAAGCAAACCATAAGTTATGTGCTCAGAGACATGCAGTTACCAGAGGGAGGCTTTTATTCTGCTACCGACGCTGATAGTGAGGGCAGAGAGGGCTTATTTTTTGTCTGGGATAAGGATGAGGTAAAACGGATCCTTAAAAAACCTGAGTTTGAGTTAGTGGTAGATGTTTTTGGGCTCAGTGAGGATGGCAACTTCGAAGGCTCAAACATTTTGTATCTTACACGCTCCTTTTCTGACCTTGAGAATAAATATGGGAAGGATTTCGAGTCCACACTAAATAGTATCTTAAATGAGCTATACAATTATCGGGAGCAGAGAGTGCACCCGCTTCGTGATGATAAACTAATCGTTGCTTGGGCTTCAGCATTCATAACTACATTAGGTGAAGCAGGATTCTATTTTAGGGATGCAGAATGGATAGAATCGGCGGAAAAAGCGGTAAGGCTGATAGTTGAGAAGTGTGTAGACGAGGAATTTAAAGTAAGCCGAATTTATCTGAATGAGAAAGTCTCAATAGAGGGGCAACTTGAGGACTACGTGAATCTGGTAGAAGCTCTATTGTGTATTTACGATTTGACTAACAAACAAGACTATTTGCTTCAAGCTCACTTTATAATGAGTAAGTGTCTGGAAGAATTTTGGGATAAGCAGAAAAGGGCCTTGTATTTAAGCCCATCTAATCAAATTGGACCCCAGTTAACACGATCACTCAGTGCTTCTGACGGCGCCATACTGTCACCGATTAGCACCGCCATAAGATGCTTATCTAAATTGCATAATCGTAGTGCTTTATTCGAGTCTGAACTGAACTACAAGAAATATGCAGACGAATCGCTGAGTGCGATCGCGGTTGATATCAACGAAAATGCAATGAGTCATACGAGCAGTCTGAGGCAAGTCGAAGCGGGTGGGCGAGAGGACTTGAGTCTGATTCAGTTTGCTAGTGGAGGATTAACAAAAATTAGTGTCGTGCTCGGCGAGATTGAAGATTCTGGGCTGAAGGTCCTCAAATTTAAGTTTGAAGTAGCCGAGGGATGGCATCTGAATGCTCCCCAGGCGGACAAAGAGAGTTACTGTCCGTTGTCGTTAGATGTTAATTCACAGGAGCAGGCTTGGCAGGTGTTATCCCTCGAGTACCCAGATTCTGAAGAGTTAATTAATGTTACGGGTGACTCTAGCGTACCAGTTTATAAAGATGAGTTTTATGTAAATGCCAGATTACGTCAGATTCATTCCTCAAGTGACCGACTCTGTTTTAGTGCATTGTTGACGGTTAGTTTGCAGCTATGTAATGAGCAGCATTGTTTATTGCCGGAAAAAATTGACTTTCGAATTTAAGTAAAAATGTTGGGAGATTTTCTCGCTATTTACTTAAATAGATAGTAACTCCTCAAAATATTTTGGCACTATCTCTGTGGCCTTGCCTTGGATATGTTTGTCGAAAGAGGAGTTGGTTGCTTCGAGGTTCAACTCAACTGTTTCGGCGCCGCCAATTTTTGCTGCTTGATAGAAGCTAGCGGCAGGATAAACGTTCCCGGAAGTACCTATGGCGATAAAATAATCGCAGCTTGCCAAGGCCGCGTATATTTCATCCATGTATAAGGGCATCTCCCCAAACCAAACGACATGCGGCCTCAGTGTTCCTGTCTGTGTACAACATTGGCAATTTGTTTGATGATCAAGGTCGTCTTCAATTTGAAAAATTTCACCGGTAAGACTGCAGCGCATTTTCAATAGCTCGCCATGCATATGCCTGACGCTTTTCGTGCCAGCTCGTTCATGTAGGTTGTCAATGTTCTGGGTGACTAGAAGAAAAGAACCTTCTAACTTTTGTTCAAATTGTGCTAACGCATTATGGGCAGCATTGGGGTAAATTTGATCGGAGACTAACTGGCGACGACGTTGATTATAAAACTCATAGACTAATTTGGGGTTTGATGAAAAGCCTTCTGGTGTCGCTACTTCATCGATTGAGTGGTTCTCCCATAAGCCGTCTGCAGCCCGAAAAGTTTTTATGCCCGATTCTGCTGAGATACCAGCGCCGGTCAGGACTACTACTGAAATTGAATTAGTCATTTGTGGATCTTAACAAAAGAATTGGAGTCGGAGTACAGGCATGAATACTGAGCATAATTACGTTAGACTCATAGCGAATGCATGAGCAAGTTGTCTGAAATTGTGGGAGGAAAGATGAATGGCAGCAGTAAAGGTTGGTAATTTGGCGCCTGTTTTTACTTTGCAGGACCAGAATGGCGAAAAGGTCAGCATCAAAGATTTTAGGGATAAGAAGAACGTTATCGTCTATTTTTATCCCAAGGCAATGACTCCGGGCTGCAAGGTCCAAGCGTGCGGCATCCGAGACTCAAAACGAAAACTTGGTAATCTTGACGCTGTCACACTAGGGATCAGTCCGGACCCAGTTGCGCGCCTGAAAAAATTTGAGGACAAAGAGGCTCTTAATTTCACATTGCTGTCTGATGAGGATCACTCGATAGCTGAAAAATATGGCGTATGGGGCTTGAAAAAGTTCATGGGTAGAGAGTTTATGGGAATTATTCGTTCCACGTTCGTGGTGAATAAGAAGGGTAGAGTTGCGTTCATGATGCCAAAGGTGAACACAAAGACGCACCACGAAGATGTAATAGATGTTTTGAAATCCCTCGACTAGGGTATGAAACTCAATTTTCAAAAGTACTCGAATTCCGGTGAACCCTTATTCATTTTGCATGGATTGTTTGGCAACCTGAACAACTGGAACTGGCATAGCAAGCAACTTTCAGAGTATTTTTCAGTATTTGGGATAGACCTACGAAATCACGGGGAGTCTCCTCATAATGAAAATTTAAATTATAGTGTTATGGCGCAAGATATTGCTCAGCTTTTGGATGATTTGGGTTTGAGCTCTGCGTCTATAATTGGTCACTCGATGGGGGGTAAAGTCGCCATGGAATTGGCATTATGCAGTCCAGAGCGCGTTGATAAAATGGTCGTGGTCGATATTGCGCCAGTAGCATACTCTGAGGGAGGCGATGGGCATCTTAGTGCAATAGAGGGGATGAAGGCGTTAGATTTGAGTACTGTGAAAAGTCGTCGTGATGCAGAGGCTTTTCTAGAAGGTTACATAGAGGATGAGATAACTCGTAAATTCATTTTAACGAATTTAGTGAGTCAGAATAAGGGGCAGTATCAGTGGCGTTTAAATTTACAGGCTATAGAAAAAAACTATCCTCGATTGCGAGATAAACCGGCTAGTTCTAAACCTTTCAGAAAGCCCGTTTTGTTTGTAAAAGGCGCTCTGTCTAACTATATAAAAGCGGAAAACAAATCGGAAACGCTCGAATTGTTTCCCAATGCTCAAGTTAAGTTGATCATGGGCGCTGGCCACTGGCTTCATGCTGACAAGCCAAAAGTATTTCAGAAAATCGCGTTGGATTTTCTCACTAAAAAGGATGAAGTAAGTGACTAAGTTAAGTGTAAATGTGAATAAGATAGCATTGCTGAGAAATTCGCGAGGCAGGAACTTTCCTGACTTAATAGAGCATATTGAAAGACTGATAGCAATGGGTGTTAAGGGGGTCACGGTCCATCCGCGTCCTGATGAGAGGCACGTAACCAGGCAAGATGTTTACGATATCAGCAATTGTTTGAGGTCACACTCTGGGGTCGAATTCAATATTGAGGGTTATCCGAGCAAACAGTTTTTAGAGCTGGTTGTAGATGTTGTTCCTGATCAGTGCACTTTAGTCCCGGATGCGCCGGGCCAATTAACCTCAGATCATGGTTGGGACATTCCAGCGAATCGAGCACTTCTGCTAGATGTTAACGCAATGTTAGGACAAGAAAACATCCGAAGCAGTTTATTCTTGGACCCCATCCCTGACTTGGTGAATGAGGCTCAAGCGGTTGGGTCGGCGAGAATCGAGCTATACACTGAGCAGTATGCCTCAAAATTTAATACGGAAGATGAGCTCTCAGTTTGGCAAACCTATTCTGATACCGCATTCCGAGCGTCAGAGTTAAATATAGGTGTCAACGCTGGCCATGATCTTGACTTGTCCAACTTGGCTCGTTTTCTTGAAATAGAGGGTATTTTAGAGGTTTCGATTGGGCATGCGCTTGTCGTGGAATCCATCCAAAGCGGAATGGAATCTGTAATAAAAAAATACTTGGCTATTGCCAGCGGCGTTTCGAGTTAAACCTTATTGCTCTATCAACGGCAGCAGGTAGGGCCAAACATTGTCGAGGATCATGGACTGTGCCTCTGCTTTTGGGTGGATGCCATCATCTTGCATTAATTCAGGGCGCTGAGGAATCCCCTCGATGAGAAATGGAATGAAACCTATTTGTTTCTCTTCAGCAATTTCGTAAAAGAGTTCAGAAAAAGGCAGCGTGTAACGCGGGCCGTAATTTGGCGGAATTTGAATTCCAGCCAGAAGGATCTCCGACCCACTTTCGTGGACCAGGTCTATCATTTTGACCAGGTTATCTCTAAGGATAGCCAGAGGTAGTCCGCGGAGACCGTCATTGCCGCCTAATTCCAAAATCACGATTTTAGGTCTATAGGCACTCAGCATGCCGGGTAAGCGCTCCACTCCACCAGTGGTTGTTTCTCCGCTTACGCTGCCATTAACGATTCGATAGGGTCGGTTCTCCTCCTTGACCCTCTGTCCTAACAGATTTACCCAACCGTCCTCCTCTTCTATACCGTAGGCAGCACTCAAACTGTCTCCAAAAACTAGAATTGGGGTTAGATTGGTATCAGCACCTATCGCATTCGTTGGAAAGCAGACCGAAACTGCTAGCAAAATTCTGATTAATTGGGACGTCATTTCTAGATTATTCTCACTCCGTAAGAATATCTTAATTCATCAATTACTCAGATTATAGTGTTATTCGGGTAAGTAGTTGTTAAACAACCTCCAGCGATTGATACTCTTCGAGAGAATTAGACTATAATGCGGCCAAGTTTTTGGGATGTAGAAAGGCATGATTGAGACACGCGATTTGGTTAAATCTGTAGACACCAGCGAAGGTGTTTTGACGATTCTAAGGGGAGTTAGTTTAAAGTTCGAATCGGGTGAGGCCGTGGCGATTGTTGGCGCATCAGGGTCAGGGAAATCTACTCTTCTCGGTTTGATGGCTGGGCTTGATAGTTCCACTTCAGGTGAAATCATACTCGATGGGCATGAGCTTTCGTCCCTGGATGAGGAAGAGCGAGCTGTTCTTCGAGGTCAGTTGGTAGGTTTTGTTTTTCAGTCTTTCCAGTTGCTCCCCAGTTTAACTGCATTAGAGAATGTTATGCTGCCGATTGAGTTAAAAGGCGATTCGGCAGCGAAGGAAAAAGCAACTGATCTATTGGGTAGAGTCGGGCTTTCCGAGAGGTGGCATCACTATCCTAATCAGCTCTCTGGCGGAGAGCAGCAACGGATTGCGATTGCTCGAGCGTTCGCAACTGAGGCTAGAATATTGTTCGCAGATGAACCTACAGGCAATCTCGATACCGCAACTGGAGCGAAGATTGTGGAACTTCTCTTTGATTTGAATAAAGCTTTCTCGACGACATTAGTTCTAGTAACTCATGACGAGCGTTTAGCCGCTCGGTGCGATCGTCAGGTGAGATTGGTTGCAGGCGAAGTCGTTGCTCAGAATGGTAACGGGGGTAAATAGAATGCGAGCGGTAACCTCTCAGGAATTAGTTGATAAAAAGCCTATCGGTAGCTTGTTCCTAATCTCACTTAGATTACTGAGGAGAGACTGGAAAGGCGGAGAATTGCGCCTGTTGTTTGCTGCCTTAATAATGGCAGTAACGTCAATAACTGGTATAGCGCTCTTTACTGATCGGTTAGAAAAAGCGCTTCTGCTAGAGTCGGCGAACATGCTAGCTGCTGATCGGATTGTTAGCGGCCGGGGAGACCTTCCTCGGGAAGTCCTGATTGAGGGGCAAACACGAGGGCTTTCGACTGCAGAGATCGTGTCCTTCACTTCAATGGCATTTTCAGATAGCGGTAATATTCTTGTTGCTGCGAAGGCTGTAACGGATGCTTATCCATTGAGAGGCGAGGTAATAATTTCAGAGCAGGCCTTTGTTCGAGGAACGCCTATTCAGAGTGGGCCGCCGGCCGGCGAAGTCTGGTTGGAGGCGCGAGCTCTGGCTGCCCTTGGTATCGGTGTTGGTGATTCAGTTTATGTCGGAGAGGCAGAGCTGAAAGTCGGTAAAATTATTGTGGCAGAGCCTGATCGAGGTGGCGGTAGCATGATGGATAATGCAGGTCCTCGCCTGATGTTGCACATGAGTGATCTCGCTGCCACCAACGTGGTTCAACTTGGAAGTCGAGTAAGCAATCGGTATTTATTTGCCGCAGACAATATCGCCGACCTTGATTCTTTTGAGGAGTGGTTTCGTGCCAGAGAGGAGTGGCGGGGTCGCTATTATATCAGGGACATACGCGATGAGAGCGAAGAAGTAAGAGAGGCGCTTGAGAGAGCTGAAAGTTTTTTGCTTTTAAGTTCTCTCTTTGCCGTCCTGCTGGCAGGTATCGCAATTGCGTTAACAGCGAAGCGCTACAGCGAAAGGCATTATGACTATGTTGCAATTCTAAAAACTTTTGGATGTACGTCCTCTCAAATATCGTTCATATACTTGAGTATACAGCTAGTTCTTGCTGCCTTGGCCGTCCTAATTGGATGGTTGTTTGGCTGGTTAATTCATGAAGTAATATTAGCTGTCTTACAGACCCTTCTTTTTGTTGATCTCCCTGAACCAGGTTTTCAACCATTCATTGTTGGAGGATTAACGGCGGTCATCTGTCTTCTGTCTTTTGCGCTTCCGCCCCTGCTTGCTCTCCGAGAGACGCCGCCGCTCAGAGTGTTACGAAAAGATATCAGTCAACAAAAAATAGGGGACAATGTTCCCTACTTATTTGGGGGCGTTGGTGCCTTAGTTTTGGTGTATTGGTATAGCCAGGATCTGATTCTCACATCTGTTCTAGTTCTTGCAGTTGCGGCGATTGCCGCATTTTTGGCAATGGTGTCTTACTTTATCCTGCGCACCTCAAGCTCTACAGGAATGAGGGCGGGCAGCGCTTGGTTGCTGGCTATGACTGCGACTCGACGGCGAAGAAAGCAAAACGTACTCCAGGTCATGGTATTTTCAATCACCATAATGTCGCTACTGATATTAACGTTGCTCCGCACGGACTTGGTGGAAGAGTGGCAGGCTCAATTGCCACAGAATACACCCAACCACTTTATGATGAATATTACGCAGAATCAGATTCCCGGTATTGAGAGTTTTTTCGAGCAAAATGGTATCGAAGGTAATCAGTTTTTCCCCCTAGTAAGTGCAAGAGTGACTAGGGTGAATGGCGATGTGCCCGATCCTGGTAATGAGAGTGAGGTGTCTGTAAGCAGAGCTACTCTAACAGAGGGTCCGGAGATTGAAGAGGCGGAAGGCGACACTCTCCAAAATACTCAGACCGATGCGCCGCCCGTTAATGCAGAAGATGCCTCCACTGGAGGGCGGCGGGTAAGAGGGAATTTAAGCCGGCGTCAAGTAACTTGGGCCACTGATTTGCCAAACGATAATATGATTACGGAGGGGGTCTGGTGGGGTAATGATTCGCAGCCAGGGTTTGTTTCCATTGAACAGGAATACGCAGAATGGTTAGATTTAGAGTTAGGAGATCGGCTAGAGTTCGAGGTTAATCAGCAGATTGTTATTGCTGAGGTTTCAAATTTTCGCAGCGTTCGATGGGACAATATGCAACCGAATTTTTTCATCATATTTTCCCCAGGAACTATCGACCACTTAGGGGCTACTTTTTTATCCACTGCCTTGATGGAAAGGGAGCAAAAAATCTTGCTCAACGATTTAATCAGGATGTTTCCGACTGTTGTCGTAATTGAAATTGATGCGCTCATAGAACAAATCCAAACGATCATTATTCAGGTTACGTCAGCTATTGAACTTATCTCTATTCTCGTGCTGCTTTGTGGCGCACTTGTGCTTGTGGCTTGTGTTAACGCGAGTTTGGATGAAAGGTTTCATGAGAACGCAATATTGCGAACCCTTGGCGCAGGGCGCAAATTGATTTTGAGTAGTTTAGTGATTGAATTTGCGGGCATTGGATTAGTAGCTGGGCTGATAGCTACACTTGGCGCAGAGGCGAGTGTTTATTATCTTCAGGAGGAGATTTTTGAACAAGAGTTTTCACTGCATGCATGGACTTGGATCGCGGGGCCAATACTAGGAATGCTAATCATTGCTGGTCTTGGTGTGAATTCAACACGTCAGGTGGTAAGCACTAGTCCACTCAGCGTTTTGAGGCGGGTATTATAGTCAGCAAATTCAAGCGAAGCGATCAAGGACTAACTTTATTTGCCCCAAGTATCTCGTTCCAAATATGATTAAGTGGTTCAATAAATGATAAAGGTTGTACAGTTGGCTGCGCTCCCTCCACCGATTGTCGATCTTCGAGCAAGACTCATAGGACTCGTAAAATCTTTGGTCAAAACCGCCAAACAACTCGCTCATCGCGAGTTCTGCTTCCGCCCACCCCCAATAGGCGGCCGGGTCAACCAAGCATGGTTTACCTTGCTCGTCACAGTGGACGTTGCCTGACCACAGGTCTCCATGGATCAATACAGGATTTTGGTGGGGAATCAGGTTCGTTAGGTTTGAAACGATAAATTCGATTTGCTTGAGCTCTTTATTCTTGAGGAGCTGTTGCTCAAAAGCTTTTGATGAAAGCGTAATTAAACGATACTGTCCGAAAAATTCATACCCGTTTTTCATGCTTGGATTGCGTTGGGGCGTGGAACCGCAATAGTTGTCTGTAGTGAAGCCAAACATATTACTTTCTATTTTATGTAAATTTGCCAAACCTTCTCCAAGGGTATCCCAGTACTCTGAGTTCGGAGAGCCTGCGCCGAGATCTTCCAGTAAGATAAAATTCCTTTCGGCTACCATCACATTTGGAACTCTTAAGGAATTTTCTACGCTCAAGGCCTCTAAGCTTTTCGCTTCAGAGGTAAAAAAATCAGCGGGTGCTTGCTCGTTTAACTTAAGGAAATACGATTTTCCTGAATCCAGAAACACTCTACGGGTTTCACTTATGCAACCTCCGCCGACTAATTTTTGGTGAACTATCTCGCCTAAGTCGAAGGGTGCGAGAAAACTTTTCGAAAGTGATTTCATCGGCTGAGCGTCTGTATTTTGAGTAAGCGAAAAACGTGAGCAAAGTAAAGTGTACGAGCGAGTATCTTAGGTTATAATTGACCGATTGTCTTCGTTGCCAAGTAAAGTTTATGTACAAAAAAAAGACTAGATATTTATCCTTTTTTCGCGTTACTGCGATATGCTTTTTCCCTGCACTGTTTTCAGCGCAGCTTCTGGCACAGTCCTTAAAGGAAGTTACTGAAGAAGAATGTGTTTATGGTAGCTGTGGCAATGGCAGGGGCACTTTGAGTCTCAAAACTCCATGGGGGCTCGGCGAATATATTGGAGACTTCAGGGATGAGGAGTTTCATGGTTATGGCCGCTTGGAGATACCTATATCCTTCACCCAGCGGGCCGTATATGCCGGCAATTGGGTTCGAGGTCAAAGGGAGGGGAGGGGGACTCACTGGAATGGAGAAGGTAAATTATATATTGGCGAGTGGCGGAATAATAAGCGCCATGGTACCGGTTCTTACTTTTTTAATATCCCAGAGTGGAAAGAAAATGAGCATACAGAGTTCTGGTTAAAAGAGAACTTTGAGAATTACACCGGTGATTTTGTAGAGGATCATTTCCAAGGTAAAGGGACCTATCGCTGGCCAGATGGCCAAAGATATGAGGGGAGTTTCTTTGCTAGCGACAAGCACGGAGAAGGTGTCTTCTATTACACGACAGGCACCTCTCGAAAGCAGTTTTGGCACTACGGGGATTTGCTTCGCTAACTTTGCTGGAGTTGCAAGTGCCAAAGGACTTATCTCCGATCTCAGTCACGAAGAGCTGAGCAATGTTGAAGAAATTTTCTAAATTGAATTTGAGGTTAGTCAATCTATAGTTATGGATCTTGAATCTTTCAGAAGGGAGTACCTGTCCGGTGGATTAAGTCGAAAGGATCTTCAAGATGATCCGTTTGACCAGTTCTCTCTTTGGATGGAGCAAGCGTTGGGTTTGGGAATAATTGACCCCACCGCAATGACAGTGTCGACTGTCGCGTTGAACGGCCAGCCGAGCCAACGTATTGTTTTATTAAAAAGTTTTGATGCTCAAGGCTTTGTTTTCTACACAAATTACGAAAGTCGTAAAGCAAGGGAGCTGGATGATAATGCAAAGGTGAGTTTACTTTTTCCTTGGAATCAAATAGATCGCCAAATTAAAATTTGTGGCGAAGCGCAAAAGCTCTCAAGAAAAGAGTCGCGCGATTATTTCGTTTCGCGCCCGAGAGGAAGTCAAGTTGCAGCAATCGCATCACAACAGAGCTCGGTAATATCTTCGCGCTCAGTCTTAATGGACGAATTTGAGTTGCTTAAACAGAAATACGCAGACGACGAGTTACCATTTCCAGATTTTTGGGGAGGCTATCGCGTCAAGCCATCCGAAATTGAATTTTGGCAGGGTGGTGCTGATCGCCTGCATGACCGCTTTCGATACCTTCGAGATGGCCAATCATGGCAAATTGATCGTTTGGCCCCTTGATGGCTTTGCGTTTATGTCCAGGGTTTCAATTTTTTCCTTGCCAGAATATTCTTTAGTTTCGCATATTGAGGTAAGCCATTCTTATATGGAGGGTAGTCCTCACCTTTAACAAGCGGGGTAAAATAGTTCCTTGCCTTCTCTGTAATATGAAAACCGTCTTTGGATATGTAATCGCGAGGCATCTTCTTTTCAACGTTAGCAACATCAGATAACTTTGCCTCACCAATACGCCAGGAGTATTTCTTACCCTTACCTCGAATTATCGCAGGCATAACCGCATTCTTACCTTGTAAGGCGAATTCGACAGCGGCTTTCCCCACCGCATAAGCTTGCTCCACGTCAGTGGCAGAAGCGATGTGTCGCGCCGCTCTCTGAAGATAATCGGCTACCGCCCAATGATATTTATAGCCTAAAGATTCCTTAATCATATTCGCAACAAATGGTGCTACCCCGCCGAGTTGAGCGTGTCCAAAGGCATCCTTTCCTCCTGTTTCGGCTAGGAAGCTGCCATCTCGGTATTGTGCTCCTTCAGAAACCACGATTGCACAGTAGCCAAATTTCTTTACGCTTGCTTTCACTTTGCTTAAAAACTTCTTCTTATTAAAAGCAATCTCTGGGAATAAAATTATGTGAGGGGCGTCACCTTCATTATCCGAGGCTAACCCAGCTGCTCCAGCTATCCACCCAGCATGACGTCCCATGACCTCAAGGACAAAGACTTTAGTTGAGCTTGCGCACATGGAGGCAACGTCTAATCCTGCTTCTCTTATTGATACGGCCACGTACTTTGCTACTGAACCGAACCCGGGGCAGTTGTCTGTCTCTGGTAAGTCGTTGTCAACCGTCTTGGGTATGCCGATGCATGTAATTGGAAAGCCTTTTTCGATACTCAATCTTGATAATTTATTGGCTGTGTCTTGAGAGTCGCCACCGCCGTTATAAAGAAAATACTTGATATTGTGAGCATGAAACACGCTCATTATTCGCTCATACTCTTTCCTATTTTCAGCATAAGATTTCAATTTATAGCGACACGAGCCAAATGCGCCCGCGGGTGTTGATCTGAGTGCGGCTATCGACCTTTCCGTTTCTTTGTTAGTGTTTATCAGTTCTTCGTTTAGAGCTCCGACTATGCCATTTCGGCCGGCATACACAGTGCCTATCTTGTCTTTATATTTCCTTGCGGTTTCAATGACTCCGCAGGCGCTGGCGTTGATTACGGACGTAACGCCGCCTGATTGAGCATAGAACAGATTTGATTTTTTCATAACACTATTAAAATTATCGAAAGTCGGTCTTTATGTTACTGCGAGAAGCGGAAGCTTGCTAGTGCAAGCAAGTGGTGTAACAATCTTGGATCAGTTTATTTTGGATTGCAAATTATGCGCTTAATAGTTGGAATGTCTGGGGCGAGTGGAGTCATTTATGGCGTCAGGCTGTTAGAGGCATTGAAAAAAGAGTCCGATGCGGAAACCCACCTGATACTTTCTGATTCTGCGAAGATCAACATAAATTTGGAAACGGAATGGTCTGTTAAAGATGTGCAAGCACTGGCTGACCATGTGCACTCCAATCGAGACATCGCAGCCACCATCGCTAGTGGATCTTTCCAAACGGCTGGGATGATCGTCGTCCCCTGCGCGATAAAAACATTATCAGCAATAGCTAATTCCTATGCGGATTCTTTAATCGTTCGAGCGGCAGACGTTATTCTAAAGGAGCGCCGACGCTTGGTGTTAGTCCCCCGTGAGACGCCCCTGCACACTGGCCACTGTGAGCTTCTTTACAAAGCAAGCCAGTTAGGAGCGATCATTGCTCCCCCTATGCCCGCTCATTACATTAAGCCGCAAAGCATCGATGATTTGGTTAATCATCATGTTGGAAGAATCCTCGATTTATTTGACATTGATTCCGCTTTTGTAAAGAGATGGCAAGGTTTGCGAGAAATGAATTCTGCGGACTAAGCCTAGTTTTTCAGGAGGCGGCTGCTACTCTAGCGACCGCAATTAAATTCTTTTTTAGTTCCTTTGTCTGTGTAATCGCTAATTTCGAAAAATAGTAGGAAAGATTTAGCATTGCATCTTCGGTTGAGAAAGGCTGAGAGTCCGCTGCCATGATCCCAAGCATTGATTGAATAGTTTCTTGCTGTATCCTTTCAGCGTCCAACTCATTACTCTTCAACTGCTCTTTAAGCTCAGCATAATCAGGGTTGCTTGGCCGATTCTTAAGCTGCTCTGTAATTGATTTTCGAGCATTTCGTAGGGGTTGAACGATTTCCTTCTGCCAACTTTTTGAAAATTCTAAAATACGCGTCCATTCAGATTCAGATGGTATATTTTTGAAATGAGCAACCCAGTAACAAAATAAGAGGAGGTTTACGTCAACTTCCAATTTGTCTTGCAAATCTAGACAAATCTCGGCAACGCCATCTTTACCGTATAATTGACTGGAGAAATCCCAGAATTTTGTCGATTGCAATGTCATAATGATAGAAAAGTGAATCTAGTTCCTTTGATTGGGCCAGAAGACCTTTATTATAGCTCAAGAGAATGGAGGCGGTAATCAACACACAGCATATACATATCTTAGGTATTTGCGGCACTTTTATGGGTAGCTTAGCCGTTTTGGCAAAAAGCATGGGCTTTAGGGTTACCGGAAGCGATGCTAATGTTTATCCACCAATGAGTACCCAGTTAGAGGAACAAGGCATTGAGATTATGGAGGGCTACCATCCCAATCACTTCAAGTTATCTCCAGATCAAGTAATTATTGGGAACGCGCTTTCTAGAGGAAATGCCGCGGTAGAATACATTCTTGAGAATGGAATCCCCTACACATCGGGGCCTCAATGGTTGGCTCAATTTGTGCTGCGCGATAAGTGGGTGCTCGGTGTTGCTGGTACACATGGGAAGACATCGACGAGTGCTATGCTAGCTTGGATTCTCGAGTACGCGGGTTTAGAGCCAGGGTTTTTGATTGGGGGAGTAACAAACAATTTTTCAGAGTCCGCTCGTATAGGTGGTTCCAAATATTTTGTTGTCGAAGCGGATGAGTATGATAGTGCCTTCTTTGATAAGAGGTCCAAGTTTGTGCACTATGCGCCCAGAACTGCTGTCCTGAACAATTTAGAATTTGACCATGCAGACATTTTTAATAATCTTGAGGAAATTGAGAAACAATTTCATCATTTAATTCGAACTATTCCTAAGAATGGAGCCGTTATAGGACCGGATGATGATTCCGCAATCGACAGAGTCTTGAATATGGGTTGTTGGTCTAGTCGGCAACAATTCGGGATCAATAGGTCAGAGAAGAGTTCTGAAGAACTGGCTCTTGATTTAGGTACATTTTGGAATGCGGAGCTTGAGGAAGATCAAGGTAGTGAGTTTCGGTTGACGAAGTACGAGAGAAAGTCAGAAAAGGTAGAGAAGAAAGAAGGATTAATTCAATGGACTCAAACCGGTCAACACAATGTCAGAAACGCTATGGCGGCTGCCGCCGCTGCAGGGCATGTTGGTATTGATGTATCGGTGTCTTGTGTAGCCTTGGGCAAGTTTGATGGAGTTAAGAGGCGGATGGAACTGCTCGGCAGCGTGAATGGAATAAGTGTTTACGATGACTTCGCGCACCACCCAACCGCAATTAAAACCACTCTGGATGGTTTCGCTGCAAAATTGAGATCAACCAAAAGCTCTTATCGTCTAGTTGCTGTGATTGAGCCTCGGTCTGCTACCATGAAATCTGGGGTCCACCAGGGTAAATTAGTTGAAGCATGTGTTGCAGCAGATGAGGTGCTTTGGTACCAGGGCGAAGATATGGGTTTAGACTTTAAACCGTTAGTTTCCTCTTCGGTATTTGAAAGCCAAGTGTTCAGCTCGGTTCAAGAAATTGTTGCGTTTCTGACGAGCTCAAGCCGCTCTGGTGATCATATAATCGTTATGAGCAACGGCGGGTTTGAAGGTATCCACGATAAGTTGTTGTCTTCTCTAACCTCAGTAGGTGTTAAGTAAAACTAAACCAGCGAAAAGCTCGTTGATACAGTCTCAATAATTAAGCTTGTGATTTATGAAAAAACCTGAAGACATTCCTTTATTCCCACTCGGTATCGTTTTGTTTCCTGGCGGACGTTTTGATCTTCAAATTTTTGAGCGAAGATATATCGACCTAATTAGCCATTGCATGCGCACAGAAACAGGGTTTGGAATTTGCTTATTGAAATCTGGTGGAGAAACGACGAGAGAAAATTTGGAACAGACCACCCATGATACAGGGACTTATGTGAAGATCGTAGACTGGAATCAATTGGAGAGTGGGCTGCTAGGAATTACTGTTGAGGGATCTGTAAAATTTGTGGCTGAGGATTACTGGAGGGAAGATAATGACGTGTTGCATGCGTCAGTTAAGTTTAGTGAATTAGAATCTACACAGGCAGAGACTATCCCTCTAGACGATCAATTTTCGGCGTTGTCTGACCTTCTTCAGAGCTTAGAGGATCATCCTCTCGTGGCGGCGAGCAATCTTACTATAGACTACAATGACATGTGGCAGTTAGGATGGCGCCTTAGTGAATTAGTACCTCTTGATATGAATGAAAGACAGCGCCTGCTTGAGATTGATGACCCGTTGGAGCGTCTCACGAGGATTGAGAAGCTCGTATCGGAAATGGCAAACGGTTCTTAAGTTTTTGTTAAAACCAAAACGATTAAGTTAACAGAATAGTTCTGAGTGGGTACGATACGAAAGGAAAATAGCTGTGCTTTCAAAATTTGTTGATGCTAGTGGATGGACTGCTGAACAATGGCTCGCAGCAATAATTCTTGCTTTTATCATAGTTACCGTAATGGTGGTCGGTCATCGAGTCTTGAAAATTTTTAAAACTTCCAATCAATCTAGCTACCAGCCTAATCTTAGGCGTCTTCGTCGAAGCAAAGCAGTCGGAAAGGTTAATAAAGAACCGTGAAAATAAGTTCTGTTCTAACAGTCTGTCTTTTCGGGATATTCGCGATCAATAGTCACGGAATTATAATCCGACATGACGTGGCTCCCGGTGAATACGCAGTACGTTCCAGTGAATTTCCCCAGGTATTTTTCCTCGAGCAGCGAGGGAACAGAAAAATATGTGGAGCTACCTTAATATCTGCTCATTGGGCGCTCACTGCAGCGCATTGCGTAAGCGAGACGTTACTCGGCTCTACCATTGAGAAAGGTGAAGAATTTCAAGTAGAGATTTCGAACTCAGAGCGGAATATCGATCTAATAATTATACATCCAGATTTCGTTTCTCAACATGTCCCAGAAGTGGATCTTGCGTTACTTCACTTTGGAGAAGAGGTTAATTTTCCGAAGCCAATCCCGGTGAATACAGAAAGTAATGAGCTCGGAGAGATTATTACACTAGTTGGTTGGGGTTACTTTGGGCTTGGTACAGTCGGTCGGCAATATGATGATGGCAGTAAACGTCGAGCTCAAAATAGGGTCACTCGAGCGGATCAGCAGTTGCGCACCGTTTTTGACGACCCCCGAATCTCGGGGCGGGAAACGTTGCCTCTTGAAGGAACTCTGGGCTTGGGCGATAGTGGTGGCCCCGCTTTTTTAGAGTATTCAGAAGGGCTGGTCATTGCGGGCGTCTCCGTGGGTGAGGTTGAGGGGACCGAATTCTCTGAAGAAAGTCAGGGTCAATATGGCTCCGTTGCTGTTTTCGAAAGGTTATCGATACATGTCGAATGGATAAACAGCGTAATTAATTCTGACTATTAAGTTGCATGAGATACAATTATCATCTCGAGCCTAGAGAGCAAACAGAAACACTGCTAGCAGCTGATTCCTGGCGATTGCCTAGTATGTCTCAGTGATTTTGCTAATATCTACACTAACTTTTTGCATTTACAGAATTTAGGAGAATATGAATGACAATTCAGGTCGGAGACAAAGTACCATCAACTAATTTTAAAACGATGACTGATGAAGGACCAAAAGATATAAGTAGTAACGAAGTGTTCGGCGGAAAAAAGGTAGTGCTTTTTGCGGTGCCGGGCGCATTCACGCCAGGCTGCTCCAAGACACATTTGCCAGGGTTTGTTGTGAAGGCCGATGAGATCAAGAGTAAGGGTGTTGATGAAATCGTTTGCATGGCTGTTAACGACGCATTTGTTATGGGTGCATGGGGTCAGGCTCAAAACGCGGAAGAGCTCCTCATGTTGGCTGATGGTAATGGGGAATTTACTAAATCAATCGGCCTAGAGTTAGACGCGAGCGGGTTTGGTATGGGTTCTCGAGCGCAACGTTTCGGCATGATTGTTGATGATGGTCTTATTACTCATTTGGCGATAGAGGCTCCGGGTGAAATCAAAGTAAGCTCAGCTGAGGCGATACTGGAAATATTATGAGTATGTTTCCTCCTAAGGTAATCCAAAGTTACTCGAAGCGACGGGATAAATGATGAAAAAAGAGTTATTAGATTATAGCGATGGTAGTACCGAGTTAGAGGCCTTTGTCGCCTATGAGGAGACCGACTCTAAAAAGCCTCTGGTGTTGGTGGTTCACGATTGGAGTGGGCGTAGGGAGTTTGCTTGCAATGCAGCGGAGCGTGTCGCTGGGATGGGGTATATCGGCATGGCCGTGGACATGTACGGCAAGGGGGTTTTTGGCAGCGATGGGGATGTGGAGCTAAATTCATCTTTAATGAACCCCCTCGCTGCAGACCGAGCCTTGCTGAGAAATAGGATTAAAGCGGCTTTGATAGCCGGCCAAGACTTGGCGCAGGTAGACGCCAATAAAGCAGCTGCAATGGGGTACTGTTTTGGTGGGATGTGTGTGCTTGAGTTGGCAAGATCAGGAGCCGATATCGCTGGAGTTGTCAGTATCCACGGAATTTTTTCTCCTGGTGATGTTTCTAATGAGGAGATTAAGGCAAAGGTGCTGTGTTTGCATGGTCACGATGATCCTATGGTGCCGCCGGATCAGGTTCTGGCCTTTGAGGCCGAGATGACAGAGGCGGGAGCCGATTGGCAGGTGCATGCCTACGGTAATACAATGCACGCGTTCACTAACCCAGCTGCTAACAATCCTGATTTCGGAACGATGTATAAAGAAGTCGCTGAGAAGAGAACTTATCAGTCGCTTGCGAATTTTCTAGAAGAAGTATTTTAAAAGTTTGCAAGTGGTCAATAATAAGAACAAAGAAATTCATGAAAAATACAGCAGAGAATGATTCAACAGAGTTAGTTGAGATTCCATTTCGGAGCACGTTGGGACTGTGGCTTGGTCCGTTGGTCTTTATCTCAATGCTACTTTTCGTAGAGCTGGATCCTGCGAACCCCCTAGTAACGCGAATGGCTGCGGTAATTCTGCTAATGGCTATTTGGTGGATTACCGAGGCAATTCCTCTCTCCGCCACAGCTTTGCTCCCCATCATTTTGTTCCCACTCCTAGGGATAATGCGTGGAAGGGAATTGCCAGCCGGTAATCGGATTGATCTTGAAACTGCTACTTTTGCTGATGGTTATAGCGCATCAGATTTTGACATCATTTTTCCAAATGTCGCGAACCAGTATATGGATTGGATCATACTCCTTTTCATGGGTGGATTTATTCTCGCTGTAGCGGTAGAAAAATGGAATTTGCATAAAAGAATCGCGCTAAATATATTGCGAATCATCGGAGGTCAACCCCATCGGTTGGTGTTAGGCTTCATGATCGCTACCGGGTTTTTGTCCATGTGGTTATCAAATACCGCTACGGCATTGATGTTAATGCCGATGGGCATGTCCTTAGTTTTACTTTATGAGGAGCTGAATAAAGATATATTGGCAGGAGGAGGGCGAGTAGATCCCAGAGCTGATAATTTTTCACTAACGCTTCTTTTAGGCATTGCTTACGGGGCTTCCATTGGTGGGTTTGCGACCCTGATTGGAACTCCTCCGAACGGAATTTTGATTACCCAGATGTCGCAATTGTTCCCAGAGGCGCCGGATATAACATTTGCTACATGGATGCTCTTTGCGCTTCCCATGAGTGTCGTTTACATGCTTATAGCCTGGGTCTTATTAACCAGAGTGGTTTTTCCTTTGCCTGCCAGTACCCCGTTTAGTGGTAAGGAATTTATTAACAGCGAGATTAAAAAGCTGGGCACTATGTCGACTGAAGAGAAGCGTGTAACAGGCGTTTTTGTCTCTTTTGCTTTGTTACTAATGACTCGAAAAGAGAGGCTGTTTGGCCCAGAGGTCGACCTTTTTGGGTGGAGCCATTTCTTAGATAAAATTCTTACATCAGCAGGCTCAGCGCCTGTTGGTTACATGATCGATGATGGGAGTGTCTCAATCGCGGTTGCGTTAACACTGTTTATGATTCCGGCGGCCGCAAAAACTGGCGGAAGGTTGATGGACTGGGAGGATGCTAAACGGGTTCCTTGGGGGATCCTATTGCTCTTTGGCGGCGGCTTAGCGATAGCTAAAGGTTTTGGAACCTCAGGCTTATCAGATTATATTGCAGGACAGCTTGCCGCTATCCTCGGAGACGCCGAGCAGCTCGTCATTGTTATGAGTACTGTAGCTTTCATAACCGGTTTGACGGAGGTAGCTTCGAATACAGCTACGATTACGCTGGCCGTACCAATCATGGCCAGTTTGGCACAGGCCATCGACGCTCACCCCTTATTGCTTTTGATTCCGACAACGTTAGCGGCTTCTTGTGCCTTTATGTTGCCAGTATCGACACCGGCGAACGCGATAGTCTATGGTACCGGTAGAATACCAATTATGAAGATGGTAATAGCTGGTATATGGCTGGATATATTATCGGTTTTCTTATTAACGTTTTTTGTCTATACACTGGGCCATCTTACTTTCGATGTGTTGGGCGAGCTTCCAACCTGGGCTATTACTTAACTAGACGCTAGTCCTGAGAGACTTGGACGGCGAGGTTATAAAGTATGGCTGCGGTTGCTCCCCAGATCCGATAGTCTTGAAACTGCAGCTCCAAGATAGTTCTTTTTTTGCCCCTAAAGTCGACTTTAGATTTCTTGTAGGACTGGACGTCCAAAACCAAGTTAAGTGGTACTTGAAAAATCGCAGCTACTTCTTCTGCTTGACGAACGAATTTAATTCCTTGATTTATGGAACCAACTATTGGGGTGACCAAGTAACCAGATGGCAGAGCCAATGTTCCTAAACGGCCTATCACTTTTACCTTGCTCGATGTTAGGCCGATTTCTTCCTCACTTTCTCTCAAAGCTGTGGCCACGGCGTCAGCGTCTATGCTTTCGCTTTTGCCACCAGGTAAGCTGATTTGACCAGCGTGGCTTTTAAGTTCGGAAGAACGCACTGTCAGTATGATATGGCTGTCGATCTTGGCGGTTGGTCTAGTGATGGCTATTAAGACAGCAGCTTCCCTTAGGGAGTTTTCGTCACCTATTGAGTTGTAAACCTCCAGCTCTGGGTGAGAGATCCGAGGTGGGGTTTTTGCTTCTTCAGTTTTAAAAAATTGAAAAAGCGCGCAGAATCTAGAATCTTTTGAAGTTGAATCCATTTATAAAAAAGTTTACAAAATCTTTGGTTAAATAAAAAAGCCGACAGACGCCGGCTTTTTCCTATCTTATTTCTAGCTTCTAACGATACTTCCAAGTGAACCCGATAAATGCACGAATGGGCTCGCCCGGAAAATAGCGATCTCCAACCCAGCCGCTAAAATCAGCCCGTTCAGCATATTCCTCATCAGCAAGATTCATGACGTTAACGTAAACCATAAAATCGTCGCTCACGTCATATTGCATGCGAAGGTTAAGAAGGTCATGACCATCATAGGACGCCGTGTTCTCAGGGTTAGTGTAGTACTCACCCATATGAACTAATTCTAGCTCGGCTAGCAAGTTGCTCATGGGTCTATAGGTGAGTCGAAGGTTACCAAATTGATCGGGGGCAGTATCAATATC
>ERZ802830.83-NODE-83-length-83363-cov-9.62654_pt1 | contig 83363 bp, 96 predicted proteins | sample MGYA00345654_ERZ802830 | MGnify/ENA primary metagenome ERZ802830 (study PRJEB30503, sample SAMEA104212375) | marine metagenome | biome: Westerlies Biome; feature: [SRF] surface water layer (ENVO:00010504) within the epipelagic zone...; material: water (ENVO:00002006)...
GAGGTCTTTGGATGTCTATTGCATCTTCGATAAAAAAAATTAATAACTCTTCGACGATCACTCTAGCAATTGGTGCAGCAATAGCTGAAACTCTTAATGATAATGGCTTTAAAGAGATAGGGTTGAAATGGCCTAATGATCTTATCTGTGGAATGAAAAAACTGGGTGGCATCCTCGTTGAATCTTATGCTAAAGATAAAGATTTGACTCGCATCATCATTGGCGTTGGGATTAATTTCACCACCCCTTCATTATCCTTAGATTCCACAAGATATAATTTACAGCCAACGGCACTAGAGACAATCTCTTCAGAATCTTTCGATAAGTCACAATTGACTGCCAGTATAATCATATCAATTATGCATGCCATTAAAGAATATGATGAATATGGCTTCGATCCTTTTTTCAAAACATATAAAAAATATGATTTTCTTAAAGGGAGGAACATTACTGTAGAGAGAAATCATGATAATCTCTCTGGATTAAATGATGGGATCAGTGAAGATGGCGCACTTGTTATTATTAATGAGATTGGGCGTCATCACATAACCAATGGATCTATAATCCATATTGAGAAATAGGAACATGAAAATTAATTCCCAGAAAATACTTTTGTTGGATATTGGTAATACCAGAATTAAATGGGGGATTTTCGATAATCACAATATCCTGATAAATGGCGCTGTTAATGTAGGAGAATCGGAGCAAGATAATTTTTTGTCCTTATATCAATCTTTTCCATCTGGTATTGAAAAAGCTGTTGCTAGCTCTGTTCTTGATTCTAAAATCTCATTAAAGCTTAAAAAAACATTCAAATCTTTTTTTGGGTTTAAAATTGAATTTATTGAAACTGATGAAAATTCTCATAATGTAATAAATGGCTACGATGAGCCTCTGAGTTTAGGAGTGGATAGATGGGTGGCAATGATTGCTGCACGCAATGAATTTAAAAAGGATGTCATGATAATCGATATGGGAACGGCAATCACTATTGATTTAATTGATAAATACGGTACTCATCGAGGAGGTAAGATTCTTCCTGGGTTTAAATTGATGTCAGAAGCATTAAATAAAAATACAAGTAATATCCAACAGACCATAAATTTGCATAATATTGAAAAAAAAGATATTCAATTTTGGGGAAAAGACACAAGAAATGTGATTATTTCAGGAATAACTAGCGCCATATCTGGGGCCATACAAGTCTCTCTTGATGAGCTTAATAGCAATGGTGAAGAGGCAGTTGTGATAATCACAGGAGGTGATTCTGAATTTTTCAAAGACTATTTGGATAGAGCCTATAAATTTCGACCTAATTTAGTTCTATCGGGTCTTGCGGTCATAGCATCTCAAAAACATTGAATCAATTAGAGGCCTTTTGCGTGATAGGTGCTTGCTATTCTCTCTATTGATAAAAGGTACGCAGCCAATCTTAAGCTATCAATATCTTCTCGGCTATTCCATATTTCACTGATCGCTTGATATGCATTGACCATCGTATCGTCTAGACCGGACCTAACCAAGTCAATTTCTCTTGCTCCTTCACTGTATTTACTTACGAAATCATCTGACAGTTTTGTATTTAGGCCACTATCTTTTAATATACGATTAAGCTCTTTTACTAAGAGATTATTTCTTGTTTCTTCTTGACGCCGTCGCATTCTTCCGAACCTTATATGACTAAGATTTTTCACCCATTCGAAATAGGATACAGTGACGCCTCCAGCATTTGCGTACATATCAGGAATAATAACTACCCCTTTTTTGTTCAGAATTTCATCTGCAGCTGCTGTTATGGGCCCATTTGCTGCTTCAATTATTAATGATGTTTTTATTCTGTCAGCATTTTCTGCATTGATTACGCCTTCGATTGCTGCAGGTATAATTATGTCGCAGTCTTGTTCTAGTGCGTTTTTTGTTTCTGAGCTAAATGTTCCTTCACTACATTCAGATAGATTTCCGAACTCAATAAGATGTTGATAAACTTTTTCTACATCCAGTCCCTTTCCGTTGGATATCATCCCATCTTTTTCGATAATACTGGTTATGAGTGCACCATCTTCAGTAGAAAGGAATAATGCAGAGTGATAACCCACATTACCAAGGCCTTGAACGACAATTTTTTTCCCTTCAAGCGTTCCAGATAAGCCAGCTTTTTTCATATCGTTTGGATGTTGAAAAAATTCTCTTAAAGCAAACTGTATTCCTCTTCCTGTTGCTTCGACTCTTCCAGAAATTCCACCAGCGTTAAGAGGTTTACCTGTCACGCAAGCCCTAGTATTTATTTCCGATGTATTCATCCTACTATATTGATCAGCTATCCAAGCCATCTCTCTCTCACCTGTTCCCATGTCAGGAGCAGGAACGTTTTGAGAAGGATTAATAAGATCTCGTTTTGCTAACTCATAAGCAAAGCGACGTGTAATGACTTCAAGTTCATTTTCCTCATACTCTCTAGGATCAATACAGAGACCACCTTTAGATCCACCAAAAGGAATTTCAACAACAGCACATTTATAAGTCATCAGCGCAGCGAGTGCTTCTACCTCATCTTGATTGACTGATTTAGCGTATCTAATCCCACCTTTGACCGGTTCGATATGTTCTGAGTGAACGGATCGGTAACCAGTAAATGTTTTGATTTTTCCTTTTAAGCGAACACCAAAACGAACCTTATAGGTCGCGTTGCAGACTCTAATTTTCTCTTCTAAGCCAGGCTTCAGATCGAGTAATTTTGATGCCCGATTGAACATTACGTCAACAGATTGCCTAAAAGAAAGTTCAGTATTATTTTTCAAAATATTTATCTATTTATTTATGTTCTTGTTCTGGCATATAATAACAATGTTATTTTGCATGAATAATGAAAAAATAGCATATTTAATTCAAAGTAAGCGACAATTTTTCATGAGTGCCGGTATAGCTCAGTTGGTAGAGCAACTGACTTGTAATCAGTAGGTCCCGAGTTCGACTCTTGGTGCCGGCACCATTATTTCATTTAATATTTATCTTCGAGGGTGAAATTGAAAATTATTGACCAAGATCTTCTCAAAACAAAAGCTTTTATCGATGGTAAATGGATCGATAGTGATGATAGATCAACTTTCCCCGTTATAAATCCCGCTACGGGAGAAGTAATATGCGAAGTTGTAAGTTGTGGAAAAAATGAGACTAGAAGAGCGATAGAGGCCGCTGAAAAAGCGAGACCATCTTGGCAAAAGATTCCAATAAAAGAAAAAGCTAACATTCTTAGAAAGTGGTTTGAATTGATGGTTGAAGCACAAGAAGATCTTGCTCAGATACTGACTGCTGAGCAGGGAAAACCATTATTTGAATCGAGAGGAGAAATTGCATACGGCGCAAATTTTATTGAGTGGTTTGCTGAAGAAGGTAAACGAATATATGGCGACATAATTCCTCCCCCATCAAATGACAAGCGTATAGTTGTAATAAAGCAACCGGTTGGTGTGGTTGCTTGTATTACGCCGTGGAACTTTCCGAATGCCATGCTAACAAGAAAGATTGCACCTGCATTAGCAGCTGGTTGTACAGTTGTGTGTAAGCCAGCAAATGCAACGCCATTATCTGCTCTTGCATTTACTGAACTAGCAGTCAGAGCTGGTGTTCCGAGAGGTGTCATAAACATAGTGGTTGGAAAAACTTCTGAAATTGGGAAGGAGATGACTTCCAACCCAATTGTAAAGAAATTAACATTCACAGGATCCACGCCCATAGGAAAAAAATTGATGGCAGACTGTGCTGCTACTGTGAAAAGAACATCCATGGAGTTGGGTGGAAATGCTCCTTTCATTGTTTTTGATGATGCAGATTTGGACGCTGCTGTGGCAGGTGCCATGATTTGTAAATTCAGAAATGCCGGCCAGACTTGTGTTTGTGCGAATCGAATTTTAGTTCAAGAAAATATTTATGATAAATTTATCACTCGCTTAAAAGAGGCAGCTGAATCTCTTGTGATCGGTGATGGAAAAAATGATGACGTGACAATAGGTCCACTTATCAATGAAAAAGCTGCGAATGATGTTATAGATTTTATTGAAGATGCAAAAAGCAAGGGCGCTGAGATATTAACTGGTGGGAATCGAAGTGAGGCAGGTAATTGTTTTATAGAGCCAACAATATTAGGTAATGTTGATCAAAGTATGAGGGTTTTTAATGAGGAAATCTTTGGTCCTATAGCACCAATATTCAAATTTAAAACAGAAAAAGAAGCAATCGAGATAGCAAATAATACAGAATTTGGTTTGGCTTGTTATTTTTATTCGCGCGATATTGGAAGAATATGGCGTGTCGGTGAAGCTCTTGAATTCGGTATTGTTGGCATAAATGAAGGTATAATTTCTAATGAAATGGCTCCATTTGGTGGCATCAAAGAATCTGGTCAGGGTCGAGAGGGTTCAAAATACGGTTTAGATGATTATTTAGAAATAAAATACATGTGTCTTGGGGGCATTGATGATTAATGCAAATACAGGTTCCAATCATGCATCAAGCTGAAATTACTCATTACTGTTACTTTGATTCGCCAATTGGAAACTTGCTCTTAGCAGGAAATTTAAAAGCATTAGGATTAATTGCTTTTCCTAATCAAATTGGGGCGCATGAAATTCAAAAAACATGGATTCACTCCATATCTCCATTTAGAAGTGTAATTAATCAGCTATCAGCATACTTTAAAGGTAGCTTAAAAGAATTCTCTTTGGAGTGCCTTCTCACTGGCACTGAATTTCAGACTAACGTCCTTAAAGAGCTCACTAAAATCCCTTATGGAGAGACATGCTCATACGCAGATATAGCAGAGAGCATTGGCCACCCAAAAGCCTATCGCGCTGTTGGTTCAGCTAATGGTAAAAATCAATTACCTATTATTTATCCTTGCCATCGCGTGATTTCGAGTAATGGCGACATTGGGGGATTTAGCGGCGGTTTAGGGATAAAGAAAGCTTTACTGGAGCTAGAGTCAAAATTTACGGCAAACAACGTCGCTTAAAGTATTTTGTTTTGTAAAGAAATGAGATTTTTTGAAGGCTTAATTTTTTTGCTTAGTTTATCGTCTCTCTCTAATTCACCAGTAATTGTTTTGATTGGTAAAACACCTGCCCAGATAGGTATATCATAGTCCTCTGCATTATCATCAGGTGGTCCGATTGATATTTTTGCAGAAGCTTCTTTGATTTTAATTTTAATCACACCGGTCATTTTAATTTCTTTGATATGAGAATCTCTTAGTTCATCCCATCTTCCGGGTGCTGTGTTTTCACTAATAACCTTCATGGCAGTAAGTTTCTCGTGATTATCCAGAATTATTTCAGGTTTACCAAAAATAGTTACAGAGCGATAATGCATGGATGAATTAAATGTGGATCTAGCCAACACAATTCCATCTAAAAGTGTAATATTTAATGAGGCACGATCTGTTTTTTCGAGTAAACGAATAATTCTTGCTTTTCTTGCTCCATGCAAGAAAATTGTATCCTTCTCTCTTCCATACAACATTGGAACAACTATTGGTCCCTCATCCTGGTTAAAGGCGATATGTGCAACTAAGCCAGCATCTAAAATGGCATGCACAACTTTTTTATCATAATTTGCTTTTGTTTTAAGTTGTTTGATTTTGTTATTTTTTTTTATTTCATATTTCTCTTGCATAATCATCCTAGAACATAAGGTGCCAATGTTAGTGATATTATCGACACAATAATAATTCCTATAATATTTAATATAAATCCAGCTCTTATCATTTTAGGTATTGTCAGTAAACCCGATCCAAACACAATCGCATTCGGTGGTGTTGCAACTGGCAGCATGAAAGCACAGCTTGCAGCCAATGTAACGGGAGCTGCTAAAATTATGGGATTTATTCCCATTTCGATTGCAATAGCTCCTATGACGGGAAGAAATGTTGCCGTAGTTGCAATATTGCTAGTTAATTCTGTTAAGAAGATAATCATAATAGCTATGAGCATTACCAGTAACGATATTGGAAGATCACCCATATGAGATAAATTAGAACCTATCCATGAAGCGAGTCCAGAATTACTTACAGCGGCAGCAAGGGATAATCCACCACCAAAAAGAAGCAGTATACTCCATGGTAAATTATTAAGATGCTCCCATCTTAATAGTATTGGATCAGATTTAGACCCACTCGGCACTATAAATAAAGCTATTGCGCCTGCCATTGCGATACTCGAATCATCTAAAGCTTCTAATCCTGGTATCTTGATGAGTAATGGGCGGCATATCCAAGAGATTGCAAGTAAAGAGAAAATAATACCAACTCGTATCTCAGGTTTTGAGACTACTCCAAGATCTTCTTTCATGAGCTTTAGTGATTCTTTACCAGCATTATTAGTCTCAAAATTGACTGTGAAAACCCATTTTGTTAGAGCAAGCCATGCCAAAGGTGCCATGAAAATACTTAAAGGAATTCCGATTAACATCCAATCAGAAAAATTCACATTCATTTCATAAGTTTCATAAAGGAATGCAGCCATCATTGCGTTTGGGGCTGTTCCCACTAAAGTGGACATTCCACCGATAGTAGAAGCGTAAGCTACCCCCAGCAACATTGCATATTGAAAGTCCTGTTTTTCTTTGTCATTAATTTTGTTATTTGTAGAGTGAATTACAGAAATTACAGATATTGCTATTGGAAGAAGCATCATTGTTGTAGAGGTATTCATGACCCACATACTCAAGATAGCGCTGACAAACATGAAACCACCGACCAATGATTTTCCATTGCCACCAACGTATTGAAGAATAGTGAGCGCTATTCGTTTATGCAGATTCCACCTTTGCATCGCAAAAGCAACTATGAAACCACCCAAAAAAAGATAAATTACCTTATTAGCAAAGGGTGTTGCTGCATCTTGGATAGAAGAGATTCCTAGAATGGGAAAAAGTACCAAAGGCAGTAAAGCAGTAACAGCTATCGGAATTGCTTCAGTTGCCCACCAAACAGCCATTAATATACCAATACTGGCAACTTTATAGGCTTGTGGAGAAAGTCCTTCTGGTAATGGAAAAAAAGATAAAGTTATGGCAAGAATAGGACCCAGAAAAAGACCTATTTTTTGATGTGTTTCGAGTTGATTTTTTATAATATTTCCCAAGTTAGCACTTTCAAATTAATCGATAATTTAAAAAATTATTTTCCGACAAAGCTTGTTATTGCATTGCCAAGCTTCATAATCTTTCTTAGAGTTGAGTTTGAAATGGATCGAATCTTTTCATACCAATCGTTGATAGATTCAACGAAAGACAACATATTATGTATGCGTTCGCGAGTAATATCATCTGCCTGATCTTCAATTTCAATTTCTCGTGAACATTCTTTTAGCATCATCAGTGTGGGACTTAGTTCTTTTTCTTTTCTTTTTTCAATAATCACACGGAAGAGTTCCCATACATCGTGAATCGATTCAAAATAATCATTTTTGTCATCTTCAATATATTGCATTTGAACGAGTCCATAGTTTTGCAGTTCTCTTAAACTTGTACTCACAGTTGATTTTTCGATCGAAAGCAATACGGATATATTTTCTGTTGTAAGTGGTTTTGGTGATAAATATAGAAGTGCTTGTATTTGAGCTACTGTCCTATTTGTTCCCCACCTGATACCCATCTCACCCCAATGATTGATATATTTTTCAATTGTTGGAGTCATTTTCATAATTTATTCAACCAATAATACAATTAACGCAATAATGATATCACTTCATCCATTAAATTGACCTCTAATCTTAATGATATTTTTTGCAAACAACTACAATTCGATGTGGAGCTGGATAACCTTCAATTGTTAGATCATGATTCTCAGGATCCAAGCCATCAATTAATGATTGAGTTGTCATCCATTCTGTTGATCTTTGTTCTTCAATAGAGGTCCTATTTATTGATCCTAATTTTATTTCTGTGAATCCAGCTATTTTTAGCCAGATCATTAATTCATTTAAATTGGGGAGATACCATACATTTCTCATTTGCGAGTATCTTTGATTGCCAGAGTTAATAAAATTGCTCATTCCTGGAAAAATAATTGTTTCTAGAACTAACTCGCCACCCGGTTTTAATAGAGCAGCACATTTTGATAGATGGCGATGATGGGATTTTTGATGATACAGAATACCCATTGAGAAAACAGTATCAAATAATGATTTATTACTGGGTAGATCTTGAAGCCGCAAACGCAATAAATATAGTTGGATTGGATTAATGAAGTGAGTGATTGCTCGAAATTGCATCATAAATAGATCAGATGGATCTATCCCAATAACTAATTTTGCTCCTTCTCCTATCATTCTGAAGGAGTAGTATCCATTTCCACAACCGACATCAAGGACTGTCTTATCATTTAGGGGGCTAACCATCGATTTAACACGATCCCATTTCATGTTTGATTTCCATTCACTGTCAATAAAAATCTCATCAACAGAAAAGGGACCTTTTCGCCATGGCCTGAGTTCTTTGAGGATATTTTTAGTAATTGTTTTTTCAGTATCATTCAATTCAATATTTTTGACAGAAATAACTGATTTATTGAGTGTTACATTTCTTTTTTCTTTTATTGGTAGTCCATTAATCGCATTTTTCCAAGTTTTTATATGCCCATGTTTCTTGGTTTCCTGTGTTTTTTGAATAATTTCTCTTAATTTTTTTGACCAATGAGTTTGATCCAAAGAATTAAGAATAGAAAATAACTTCTCATCAACAGTCATAGCTACTTTATTGCAATAAATGAACTGAAATTGAAATATTTCAGCAAAATTTCATGTTCTAAGAATCCAGACTTATCTAATCTTTCTTTATGTGTTTGTATATCGTCTCTTATCAGAATATTTTCCAGTGATGTTTTCTTGTTTTCGATTTCCATTTCACTGTAAGAGTTTTCGATCTTAAAGTTATGATGAAGTTTATCTGTTATTTCATTAAATTCTTGATTATCAGATTTGGTTTTTTCAGAGATAAAAAATAAACCACCCTCTAAAAGACCATTATATATTTTATCAATTATTCCCTGTCTTTCGTTTTTAGGAATAAATTGAAGTGTGTAGTTCATAACGACAATTGAGGCATTTTCAATTTTTGTATTTGTTATGTTTTCATTGATTATTTCTATGGGAGTGCTTAATTCTTTTGTTTTGATATTCTCTTTGAATTTATTTGTCATTGCTTTTGATTGATCTATTGCAATAATTTTGCATCCTTTCTTATCTATCCCTTTCATTAGAGACAAAGATGACGCGCCCAATGAGCAACCAAGGTCATAACACAGGGTATTCTCTTGTGAAAATTTTCGAGCGAGGTATTCAATCGCTTTTAATGTTGTTTTGTATCCAGGAATTGACCGTTGCAACATATCCGGAAAAACATCAGTAACTTCATCATTGAATTCAAATGAACCGGCTTTAACTATTTTGTTATTATATATTTTATCTTTTTGCATTATCATTACATCTGTTTATATATTTTCTTTTGCAATCAAAATTGTAAATCAAGCCCCATAAAATAATTCTTTTCACTTAATAACAAATGATGCAATCAATGTTAAATAACAAACAAAAAGAAATATATAAGAATCTTGGTATTTCTCCAGACTATGGTGATAGAAACAACTTAAAGTTTTACAAAGATGCCATAGATTTGATAGATGTAGGCCCAAACGTGGTCGGAGTCAATCAACGGCTATCAAAAAAAACAGCATTACAATGGGGTGAATTGTTAAAAGCTGCCGCAAAGGATAATATCTCGATAATAATTGTTTCTGGTTACAGAAGCTTCAATTATCAGGCAAATCTTATTCAGAAAAAATTAGAAAAAGGTATCGATATTAAAGATATTCTTAAAGTAAATGCCCCGCCTGGTTTTAGTCAGCATCATTCGGGACGAGCTATCGATGTTGCTACAAAGGGTTATCCTCCGCTAACAGAAAAATTTGAGGAGTCGGATGCATTCATATGGCTAGAAAGAAACGCAAGTAGTTATAGTTTTTATATGCCGTACACAAAAAAAAATGAATTTGGAATTATATACGAGCCATGGCATTGGTTTTATGATCCTTTTTATTATTCAAAGCAAAATATAACCTCAATGAGTTAAACCTCAGATTAATAGTAAATTTTTGTCATTATGTATTGACACTAAGGTCATACGATTAGACAATACCCCGCTTGTCCTCGGGGAGGGGTACTCAAGCGGTCAACGAGGGCAGACTGTAAATCTGCTGGCTATGCCTACGTAGGTTCGAATCCTACCCCCTCCACCAGATGCTAAAAAGTTAGCGTAAGAAGCGGTTATATAAAGGGATTTGAGGAAAAAATTATATAGAAAAATTAATAATATAGTATTAGGTAAGAACAGGCAGGGTTAAAAAGAAACATAAACTAGTAATCTGTAGCTACCTTATTCCGATTGTTAATTTTGCGCATTATTAACGGAGTTATTTAAGAATTTGATAAAATAGGAAGTAAAAGCAGTGGGTTGCGGGTGTAGTTCAATGGTAGAACCTCAGCCTTCCAAGCTGATGATGTGGGTTCGATTCCCATCACCCGCTCCAAATATGGAAGGAATATTGAAATTTTTACCATTATAGCCCACATAGCTCAGGGGCAGAGCACTTCCTTGGTAAGGAAGAGGTCCCCGGTTCAAATCCGGGTGTGGGCTCCAAATTAGAGATTTTTTTTAATATAAATAGTAAAATTGGTATAACAAAATAAAACTTAAGAGAGTGTGAGAAATGGCTAAAGAAAAATTTGAACGTAATAAACCGCATGTAAACGTAGGGACAATTGGTCATGTTGACCATGGGAAAACTACTTTAACAGCGGCACTAACAAAATGCATGGCAGAACGTCATGGAGGTGAAGTGCGTGACTATTCTCAAATTGATAACGCACCTGAAGAAAGGGAGCGAGGCATTACAATTGCTACAGCGCATGTCGAATATGAAAGTGATAATCGACACTATGCCCATGTTGATTGCCCAGGCCACGCTGATTATGTAAAAAACATGATTACTGGAGCTGCTCAAATGGATGGTGCTATATTGGTTTGTAGTGCTGCCGACGGTCCTATGCCACAAACACGTGAGCACATTCTTTTGGCTCGACAAGTCGGTGTTCCATATATTGTTGTTTACTTAAACAAGGCAGATCAGGTAGATGATGATGAATTGCTTGAATTAGTTGAAATGGAAGTACGTGAATTATTATCAAGCTATGAATTTCCTGGAGATGATACGCCAATTGTTACAGGTTCAGCATTAAAAGCTTTTGAGGGTGATACATCAGATATTGGGGTCCCATCAATCGAAAAGCTTGTTGAAGAAATGGATAGTTACATTCCAGAACCAGAACGAGCCATTGATGGTGATTTCCTAATGCCAGTAGAAGATGTATTTTCAATATCTGGCCGTGGAACGGTTGTAACAGGAAGAATTGAAAGAGGAATTGTCAATGTCAATGATGAAATAGAAATCGTTGGTATCAAGGATTCTGAAAAAACAACATGTACTGGTGTGGAAATGTTCCGTAAGCTTCTTGATCAAGGTCAAGCTGGTGATAATGTTGGTGTCCTCTTGAGAGGAACAAAACGTGAAGAGGTAGAAAGAGGTCAGGTTTTATGTAAGCCAGGCTCAATAAAACCTCATACTGATTTTGAAGCTGAAATATATATCCTCAGTAAAGAAGAAGGCGGAAGACATACTCCATTCTTTAAAGGTTATCGACCACAGTTTTATTTCAGAACAACTGATGTAACAGGTGCTTGTGAATTACCAGATGGTACAGAAATGGTAATGCCTGGTGACAATATTAAAATGTCGGTTGAGCTTATATCTCCAATTGCAATGGAAGAAGGGCTCCGTTTTGCAATTCGTGAGGGCGGCAAAACAGTTGGTGCTGGAGTAGTTGCAAAAATCATTAAATAATAACAATTTGGTGGTTCAAAAGGCCAGTAGCTCAATTGGCAGAGCGGCGGTCTCCAAAACCGCAGGTTGGGGGTTCGATTCCCTCCTGGCCTGCCAAAAACTGATCTAAATGATTACTAATTAAAAAGATCACGGTTTTGGCGCCACCAAATTACTTTTAAGGAACTTTGTTTGGATAATTCATCGATACAATCTGAAGAATCAGGTATTACCGACATTCTCAAGCTGTTAATAGCGGCGAGTCTACTGATAGGTGGACTGTTTTGTTATTATTACTATCTTCAAGTCAGTCTGCCTCTAAGAGTGCTTATGGTATTGGGTGGATTTGTGGCTGGAGTTACAGTTGCAATGACAAGCCTTCAAGGTAAAAGGTTATGGCTTTTTATTCAAGGTTCGAGAATAGAGATAAGAAAAGTTGTCTGGCCTACAAATCAAGAAACTTCCCAAACAACTATAGCTGTATTCGTTTTTACTCTAGTTATGGCGATTTTTTTCTGGGGCTTAGATTCATTTCTTCTCTGGTTAACAAGGACATTAGTCGGCTCAGCTGGCTAAATATTTACGAGGTAAGAAATGGCCCAACGTTGGTACATCGTTCATGCATACTCAAACTATGAGTATAAGGTAAAAGCATCGCTAGAAGAGCGAGTTGAGCTCATGGGACTTCAAGATAAATTTGGGGATATATTAGTCCCTACTGAAGAAGTTGTAGAAATGAAAGAGGGACAAAAACGATCAACAGAAAGAAAGTTTTTTCCCGGATACGTTTTAGTTCAAATGGAAATGGATGATGAAACTTGGCATTTAGTTAAACAAGTTCCTAAGGTATTGGGTTTTATTGGTGGTTCAAGTGATCGCCCTGCACCAATCACTGAAAATGAAGCAAATAGGATACTGCAAAGAGTAGTTGATGGAGCGGACAAGCCACAACCCAAAGTTATGTTTGAGTCAGGTGAGCTCGTGAGGGTTATTGATGGACCATTTAATGATTTCTCGGGCGTTGTAGAAAAAGTAAATTACGAAAAAAATAGACTTCAAGTAGCAGTTCAAATTTTAGGGAGATCAACTCCTGTTGAGCTTGATTTTAGTCAAGTTGAAAAGGGTTAATTAACAAAACAATAAATTGAGGAGCTTTTTAAAAGCGTTTGCACTCATTAAAGGTATAGAAAGATGGCAAAAAAAGTACTAAGTTATATAAAACTTCAAGTTCCAGCAGGTCAGGCAAATCCTAGCCCCCCTGTTGGTCCAGCTTTGGGTCAGCATGGTGTTAATATCATGGAATTTTGTAAAGCATTTAACGCGTCAACTCAATCAGTTGAGGCGGGATTGCCAGTTCCAGTAGTGATTACAGTATATGCTGACCGTAGCTTCACGTTTATCACTAAAACACCACCGGCAGCAATACTTCTTCTCAAGGCAGCAGGGCTTCAAAAAGGTTCCGGTACACCTAATACCGAAAAAGTAGGAAAAGTTAATCGCGCGCAACTTGAAGAGATAGCAACTACAAAAATGCCTGATATAACGGCTGCAGATATGGATGCTGCTGTGAGAACCATTGCTGGCACCGCTAGAAGCATGGGTATCGAAGTGGAGGGTGTAAAATGATAACTAAGAAAAGAAAACTTATTAATGAAAAAATCGATAAAGAAAAATTATATTCAGCAGACGAGGCTTTAGCATTAGTGAAAGAATTTGCTAGTGCTAAATTCGAAGAAAGTATTGATGTTTCTATTAATCTAGGAGTCGACCCCAAGCAGTCAGATCAGGTTGTGAGAGGTTCCACAGTGCTTCCTAATGGCACTGGTAAAACAGTTAGAGTGGCTGTATTTGCTCAGGGAGAAAATGCAGAAAAAGCAAAATCTATGGGTGCTGATATTGTTGGGTTTGAAGATCTAGCAGAAGAAATTAAGTCCGGAAAAATGGACTTTGAGGTTGTTATTGCAACTCCAGATGCAATGAGAATAGTAGGGCAATTAGGGCAAATACTTGGTCCAAGAGGATTAATGCCTAATCCAAAAGTTGGAACAGTTACCCCGGATGTTGAAACAGCAGTAAAAAATGCAAAAGCAGGTCAAGTGAGATATAGAACTGATAAAGCGGGGATAATTCATTGCTCAATCGGCTCGTCGAAGTTCGAAGTAAATAAATTACATGAAAATTTAAATGCTCTACTAAGCGATCTAAAAAAAGCGAAACCGGCTTCAGCTAAGGGTATTTATCTAAAGAAAATGACGATGTCGTCAACCATGGGTCCAGGCATAAAAGTGGATCAGGGAAGCTTAGGAGTATAAAAAATATTTTAGAAGGAATAATAATCCTTCCAAAAAACAGATATAAAATATCTGTAAAAGAATCGAAGACCGTAGGTGATGGAGTTTTCATCTTAATTTCCTACGCAGATGGTGTTATCTAAAGAGTCAATATAGGTAGTCACTATCACGATAAATGTGAAGTAATGGTTTTAATGAAACTTTATTTTGCATTGAAAAATAGGGGGATAGAGTTTGTTTCTATCCAGATTGTGACTAAAAAAGCCAGGGGATATTAATGGCACTAAAACTTGAAGACAAAAAATTGCTTGTCAGAGAGGTGAATGCGGTCGCTGGGGAATCCATATCTGCTGTTGCAGCTGAGTATAGGGGTTTATCTGTTGCCGACATGTCAGAACTTCGTGTTGAAGCTCGAAATTCGGGAGTTTATATACGCGTAGTTAAAAACACATTGGCACGTCTTGCTATAAAAGGAACTGAATTTGAATGTCTCGAAGAATCACTGAAGGGGCCTATTATACTTGCTTTCACAAAAGAAGATCCTGGTGCTGCTGCTAGAGTAGTTAAAAAGTTCTCAAAAGATCATGAGGAATTGAAAGCTGTTTCATTGGTTCTTGATGGAGAATTACTGCCCGCTTCAGATTTAACGAAGTTGGCAGAATTACCTACTCAAGATGAGGCAAGAGCAATGCTTGTTGCGCTTCTAGCTTCTCCTCTAACGCAGTTAGTACGAACTCTTAATGAACCATCAGCAATGTTAGCAAGGACAATGTCTGCGCGAAGCAACAATGGCTAATTAAGATTCCAAGTAGATTTGGTAATAAAAATAGATAAACACATAACATAAAAGAAGAGGTAACAAGACATGGCTATGTCAAATGAAGATTTATTAAAAGAGTTAAGTTCAAAATCCATAATGGAAGTAGTTGAATTAGTAAAAATGCTTGAAGAGGAATGGGGTGTATCTGCCGCCGCACCAGTTGCTGCAGTCGCAGGTGCCGCTGCCGCTGCTGATGGTGAAGCCGATGCTGAAAAAGATGAATTCGATGTTGTATTGTCTGGATTCGGTGACAACAAAGTGGCCGTTATTAAAGCAGTCAGAGCTATTACCGGACTGGGGCTAAAAGAAGCTAAAGATTCTGTTGAAGGTGCACCATCTACAATTAAGGAAGGTGCATCAAAAGCTGAAGCTGAAGAAGCTAAAAAGCAGCTCGAAGAAGCAGGAGCTTCTGTAGAACTTAAATAACAAAATAACTTTACGCAATTACAAATACAGTTCTGTGTGTATAAATTTTGTTGATGTTAAGCCGACTAGCATATCTAGATATGTTAGTCGGTATTTAGAAATATAACTGAAATCTTATAAGGTAAAAAAAGAATGGCTTATTCATTTACTGAGAAAAAAAGAATACGAAAAGACTTTGGAAAACAACCTACAACATTAGATATTCCTTATCTCTTGTCTATTCAAATAGATTCGTATAATAAGTTTCTGCAAAACGGAATACCTGATGATGATCGAGAAGATACTGGATTAAATTCTGCGTTTAAAACTGTTTTTCCGATTGTAAGCTATTCTGGAAATGCATCACTTGAATATGTTAGTTATAGGTTGGGTAAGCCTGTTTTTGATGTACAAGAGTGTAAATTAAGAGGTCAAACTTATGCAGCTCCCATGAGAGTAAAGGTTCGACTTGTCATATATGACAAAGAAGTAAGCGCAAAAGATAAACCAATAAAAGAAGTAAGAGAGCAGGAAGTTTATTTGGGTGAGATGCCACTCATGACTGATCATGGAACCTTTGTCATCAATGGTACTGAGCGAGTAATAGTCTCACAACTTCACAGATCACCTGGCGTTTTCTTTGATCATGATAAAGGAAAATCTCATTCATCAGGAAAATTACTTTTTTCAGCTCGAGTAATACCTTACCGGGGCTCTTGGTTAGATTTTGAATTTGATGCTAAAGATTCGCTATTCGCGAGAATAGATAGAAGAAGAAAATTACCAGTCACAATAATCATGAGAGCTTTGGGGCTATCCAGTCAAGAAATGCTAAATTTATTCTTCGAAACAAATGAGTTTAATTTATCGAAAAAATCAATAAAAATGAAACTTATACCAGAGAGATTGAGGGGAGAAACTGCATCTTTTGATATCAAACTTGGAAAGAAGATGATCGCTGAGAGAGGCAAGCGAATCACAGCAAGACATGTAAATGAGATGAAAAAATCATCAACAGACTCATTGATCGTGCCAATCGAATATTTAGATAGCAAAATATTATCACACGATATAATTGATGAAGAAACAGGTGAAATATTAGCTGCAGCTAATGAAATTTTAACTGCTGAACTCATCGAACAGCTCATTGAAAATAAGATCGATAAAATCAATGTCCTATATGTAAATGACTTGGACAGAGGGGCATACATATCAAATACTTTGAGAATAGATCCTTCGTCAGACAGAATGGAAGCGCTCGTTGAAATATATAGGATGATGCGTCCAGGAGAACCCCCTACAAAGGAGGCGGCAGAAAATTTATTTCAAAATCTATTCTTTAATAATGATCGTTATGATTTATCTGATGTTGGAAGGATGAAGTTTGACTCTAGAATTCAGCATGCAAAAATAAAATATAATGAATTACATCCATCTAATAAAGATGAGGAAAAAAACCTAAGAATATTAAATCGTGATGACATTCTAACTGTGATCATGCAGTTAATTTCCATAAGAAATGGAGAGGATACGGTTGATGATATAGATCACCTTGGGAATAGAAGAATTAGAAGTGTTGGCGAGATGACAGAAAATGCATTTCGAGTTGGTCTTGTAAGAGTTGAAAGAGCAGTTAAAGAAAGATTAGCTCAAGCTGAAGCAGATAATTTGCAACCACAAGATATGATAAATGCAAAACCGGTTGCGGCTGCGGTAAAAGAATTCTTTGGCTCAAGCCAATTATCCCAATTTATGGATCAAAATAATCCTCTCTCTGAAGTAACACATAAAAGAAGAATCTCTGCTCTTGGCCCTGGAGGTTTAACCAGAGAAAGAGCAGGATTTGAGGTAAGAGATGTCCATCCTACTCATTATGGAAGGGTTTGTCCTATTGAAACCCCAGAAGGACCCAATATTGGACTTATAAATTCTCTCTCTGTTTATGCTAGAACGAATCATTATGGATTCTTAGAGACGCCTTACAGAAAAGTTATTAATGGAAAAGTGACAGATACAATTGACTATCTTTCAGCTATAGAAGAGAGCGGTTACATAATCGCTCAAGCGAACTCAGAGCTCGATAAAAAAGGCAAATTTGTTGAAGACTTAATTTCTGTCCGTTATAAGAATGAATTTACACTAGCCAGTCCCGATGACATTAATTATATGGACGTCTCGCCGAGACAAATTGTTTCAGTAGCCGCATCTTTAATACCATTTCTTGAGCATGATGATGCAAATAGAGCTCTCATGGGCTCAAATATGCAGAGACAGTCTGTGCCAACATTAAGAGCTGAGGCGCCATTAGTTGGAACTGGAATGGAAAGAACGGTAGCAAAAGATTCTGGAGTGACAATTATTGCAAAAAGAGGTGGAAAAGTAGATTCAGTGGATGCCTCAAGAATAGTTGTTCGGGTTGATGATGGAGAGACTGATGCATCTGCATCAGGAGTAGATATCTATAATTTAATTAAATACACAAGGTCTAATCAAAACACTTGCATTAACCAAAAACCACTAGTTAAGCCGAATGACATTATCCAAAAAGGAGATGTACTGGCTGATGGCCCATCGACAAATCTCGGAGAATTGGCATTAGGGCAAAATCTTATGGTTGCTTTCATGCCATGGAATGGATACAACTTCGAGGATTCAATACTTATTTCTGAGCGAGTTGTAGAGGAAGATCGATTTACTTCAATTCATATTGAAGAAATGACATGCATAGCCAGAGATACAAAACTTGGACCTGAGGAAATTTCAGCAGATATACCAAATGTTGGAGATTCAGCATTAAGCAAGTTAGATGAGTCCGGGATTGCTTATATTGGAGCGGAAGTTAATTCGGGGGATATTCTCGTAGGAAAAATTACACCAAAAGGTGAGACACAATTAACTCCCGAGGAAAAATTATTACGAGCAATATTCGGTGAAAAAGCATCAGATGTAAAAGATACTTCACAGAAAGTACCATCCGGAATGGATGGAACCGTAATAGATGTTAGGGTCTTCACAAGAGATGGCATAGAAAAAGATGAACGTGCATTATCCATCGAGAAATCTGAACTCGAAAAAGTTAAAAAAGATTTGGATGATACAAAACGAATCATGGAAGATGATCTTTATCAAAGAATAGAAAAAAATCTTACTGGAAAAGTTGCTCAAGGTGGACCGAATGGACTTAAAAAGAACAGTAAAATTACTATTGCATATCTCGAGGAACTTCCAAGAGATAAATACTTCGAAATCAGACTCAAAAATGATAATGCAAATCTTCAGCATGAAAAATACGCAGAAAGATTGCAGTCACTTAATGAGGAATTCGAGCAGCTATTTAAGGAAAAGAAAGAAAAAATTACTGCTGGAGATGATCTAGCACCAGGCGTAATAAAAATGGTAAAAGTCTATATGGCCGTCAAAAGACGAATTCAGCCTGGAGATAAGATGGCTGGTCGTCACGGTAACAAAGGTGTTATCTCTACGATTGTTCCTGTGGAAGATATGCCCTATATGGAAGATGGAACTCCAGTCGATATAGTTCTAAATCCTCTGGGTGTCCCTTCTAGAATGAATGTTGGTCAAGTTCTTGAAACTCATCTGGGCATGGCTGCAAAAGGAATTGGTAATAAAATAAATAAAATGATCAAGGAACAGCAGTCGGTCCAAAAAATCCGCTCATACTTAGAGAAAATTTATAATACAACCGGAGGCAGAAAAGAAGATATTAAATCATTTACAGATAACGAGGTAATTGAGTTAGCAGAAAACTTAATAGATGGTATGCCAACGGCTACCCCTGTTTTTGATGGTGCTGCTGAGGAGGAAATCAAAAACCTTCTCAAGATGGCTGATCTTTCTGAGACAGGTCAATTTGAATTAAGAAACGGACGTACTGGTGAGCTTTTTGATCGCCCGATAACAGTGGGGTATATGTATATGTTGAAGCTTAATCATTTAGTGGATGATAAGATGCATGCTCGTTCCACAGGTCCATACAGCCTAGTTACCCAACAACCGCTTGGAGGAAAAGCTCAATTTGGAGGCCAACGATTTGGTGAGATGGAGGTTTGGGCTCTTGAGGCATATGGTGCTGCTTATACCCTTCAGGAGATGCTAACTGTCAAATCAGATGATGTGCAAGGAAGAACTAAAATGTACAAAAATATTGTTGATGGTGAGCATGAAATGGATGCTGGAATGCCCGAATCATTCAATGTGCTTGTAAAAGAGATTCGATCACTTGGAATTAATATAGAATTGGAAACTGACTAATGAAAGATCTACTAAACTTATTTAGACAACAAAATCCTGTTAATGAATTCGATGCAATCCGAATTTCATTATCATCTCCAGAAAAAGTTCGATCATGGTCATTTGGTGAGGTAAAAAAACCAGAAACCATAAATTACAGAACATTTAAACCCGAAAGAGATGGTCTATTTTGTGCAAAAATATTCGGACCTGTAAAGGATTTTGAATGCTTATGTGGAAAATATAAAAGACTAAAACATCGTGGTGTTGTGTGTGAAAAATGTGGAGTAGAAGTCACTCAAACCAAAGTGCGAAGAGAAAGAATGGGCCACATAAATCTTGCAACTCCTGTTGCCCATATCTGGTTTTTAAAATCCTTGCCATCCAGAATAGGTTTAATGCTCGATATGACTCTGAGAGAGATTGAGAGAGTTTTGTATTTTGAAGCATTTGTTGTAGTTGAGCCGGGTATGACGCCACTTGAGAAGGGTCAATTAATGACTGATGAAATGTATCTCGATGCAGTTGAGCAATATGGTGATGAATTTGAGGCAGCAATGGGCGCAGAAGCTGTCAGTGGCCTTCTTTCGTCTTTCGACTTGCAAACAGAAATGTTGCAAGTTCGTGAGGATATGTCTGCTACAAAATCTGAAACTAAGATTAAAAGACTAACGAAAAGGTTAAAATTATTAGAATCTTTTGCTGAATCAGGCAATAAACCGGAATGGATGATACTAAATGTTCTACCTGTTTTACCTCCTGATTTAAGACCCTTGGTTCCATTGGATGGAGGGCGATTTGCAACATCTGATCTGAATGATCTCTACAGACGAGTCATAAATAGAAATAATAGATTAAGTCGACTTTTAGAGTTAAATGCTCCTGATATAATTTGTAGAAATGAAAAGAGGATGCTTCAGGAATCTGTTGATGCATTGTTAGATAACGGAAGAAGAGGAAGAGCAATAACCGGCACGAATAAAAGACCATTAAAATCACTGGCCGATATGATTAAAGGTAAGCAAGGTAGATTTAGACAAAATCTTTTAGGCAAGCGAGTGGATTATTCAGGAAGATCAGTGATTGTTGTCGGTCCAACATTAAAACTTCATCAGTGTGGATTACCAAAAAAGATGGCTTTGGAGTTATTTAAGCCATTCATATACTCAAAATTACAATTAAGAGGTGAAGCTTCCACTATTAAAGCTGCCAAAAGACTTGTTGAGCGTGAAGGTACAGAGGTATGGGATATTTTAGCCGAAGTAATAAGAGAGCATCCTGTTATGCTTAACAGAGCGCCGACTCTTCACAGGCTGGGAATACAAGCTTTTGAGCCAGTATTGATAGAAGGAAAAGCAATTCAACTCCACCCTCTAGTTTGCACAGCATTTAATGCAGATTTTGATGGAGATCAAATGGCTGTTCATGTCCCCTTATCAATAGAAGCCCAACTCGAAACCAGAGCATTAATGATGGCTTCAAATAATATACTTTCACCTGCGAATGGTGAACCGATTATTGTTCCATCACAGGATGTTGTGCTCGGGCTTTATTATATGACCAGATCAAAAATCAATGGTAAAGGTGAAGGTATGATTTTTACTGACATTGATGAGGCTAGAAGAGCCTATGAAAATCATATTGTGGAATTACAAACAAAAGCTAAAGTCCGAGTTTCAATCAGCGAAAAGAATGAAAATGGCGATTATGAATTAAAAAATAAACTAGTTGAAACAACGATTGGAAGAGCTCTTCTCTCTACACTTCTCCCTGAGGGATTGAGTTTTGAATTAGTCAATCGTGATATGACAAAGAAAGCGATTTCTGAATTAGTAAACTCATGCTATAGGATACTAGGACTCAAAGAAACAGTAATTTTTGCTGATAGATTGATGTATACAGGATTTAGATTTGCCACGTCTGCGGGAATCTCAATTGGTGTTGATGATATGGTGATTCCAAGCACTAAGAACGATATATTAAGCTCAGCTGAAAATGACGTAAGAGAAATTCAAGATCAATTTTCTTCAGGATTAGTAACAGATGGAGAACGTTACAATAAAGTTGTAGATATATGGACCAGGACCAATGAACAAATTGCAAAAGCAATGATGGATAAGTTGGGTTCAGAAAAAGTTCAGGATTCAGCTGGTAATGAGGTAACTCAGGATTCATTCAATTCTATATATATGATGGCTGATTCAGGTGCGAGAGGTTCAGCAGCTCAAATTCGTCAATTAGCTGGTATGAGAGGATTGATGGCTAAGCCAGACGGATCTATTATTGAGACGCCAATAACTGCTAACTTCAGAGAAGGTTTGGATGTACTTCAGTATTTTATATCAACTCATGGGGCCAGAAAAGGATTAGCCGATACTGCACTTAAAACTGCAAACTCAGGATATTTGACAAGAAGGCTTGTTGATGTAGCACAAGATCTTGTTATTACTGAAGAGGATTGTGGAACTAAGAATGGCATCTCAATGACACCAATCGTTCAAGGTGGAGAGGTCGTTGAGCCACTTCATGAGAGAGTCCTCGGAAGAGTTCTCGCTGAATCGGTAAATATTCCCGGTACAGATGAGATTGCATTTGATGTTGGAACAATGCTGGATGAAGAGAAAGTAAGAAAAATTGAAGAATTATCAATTGATTACCTACTTGTTAGATCTCCAATTACATGCGAAGTTAGATATGGTGTATGTCAGCAATGTTATGGAAGAGATCTGGCTAGAGGCCACACAATCAGTCTCGGTGAAGCAGTTGGTGTGATAGCAGCGCAATCAATTGGTGAGCCAGGAACTCAATTAACCATGAGAACTTTCCATATTGGTGGTGCTGCAACTAGTTCTGCAGCAACCAACTCAATAGAGATAAAAAACTCTGGAATATTGAAGCTTGAAATAGATAAAACAGTAAAAAATAAAAAGAAACAAATTGTTGCTGTTACACGTTCAGGTGTGATTAAAGTACTTGATGATCAAGGAAGGGAAAGAGAAAGATATAAGGTCCCATATGGAGCCACCATAATGGTGAAAGACTCTTCTAAGGTAAAACAAGGACAAATCATTGCAACATGGGACCCATACACGCGTCCTGTAATCACCGAAGTAGCTGGTAGCCTTCACTTTGAAGATTTTGTTGACGGAGTTACAGTTACCGAACAAGTTGACGAGCTCACGGGTCTTACAAATATTGTAATAGAAGATCCCAAGAAAAGAGGCAGTGCAAGCAAAGACTTAATTCCTCAAATTAGACTAATGAAGGGAGGGAAGCAGTTATGTTTTGCAAACACCGATATTCCTGCAGATTATCAATTACCGGCTGGAGCAATAGTAAGCATGAGTCATGGTGACAAGGTATCAGTTGGTGATGTTATCGCAAGAATCCCTCAAGCTGCCTCAAAATCAAGAGATATTACTGGTGGTCTGCCAAGAGTGGCCGATTTATTTGAAGCAAGAAAGCCAAAAGATCCAGCAATTATGGCTGAATCAACTGGAACAGTAAGCTTCGGAAAAGAAACAAAAAGTAAAAGACGTCTCGTTATAACCAATGAGGAGGGAGAGAGTCACGAAGAGTTGATTCATAACTATAGAACATTGAATGTGTTTGAAGGGGAGCAAGTCACCAGGGGTGAAGTAATTGCAGATGGTGAACCCGTACCTCATGATATATTGAGACTTCAGGGTGTTGAGCCACTCGCAAGTTATCTGATCAGAGAGATTCAGGATGTTTATCGACTTCAGGGTGTTAAAATTAATGATAAGCACATTGAGGTTATAATTCGTCAAATGTTGCGAAAAGTTTTAGTTGAAGATCCAGGCGATAGTAATTATCTTCGAGGTGAACAAATCGAAAAATCGAGAGTTTATGATATAAATGAAGGGCTATCAAAGAAAGAGAAAAAAGAAATGGAGATTAGTCCAGTTCTTTTAGGGATAACAAAAGCATCACTTGCGACAGAATCATTTATATCAGCAGCATCTTTCCAGGAGACAACTAGAGTTCTTACCGAAGCCGCAGTGAAAGGGACAAAAGATAGTCTCCGAGGACTTAAAGAAAATGTTGTAGTTGGGCGATTGATCCCGGCTGGAACTGGATTTGCTCATCATGCTGAGAGAAGGATGACACAGGAGCAAGATTTAGCAGAGCAACTTCAGGATCTTGAAGATTCAATCACTGCAGAGAGTGAGGCAGTGATTGAAAAAAATCAAGATGAAAAATCCGAAGAAATCAGTGAAAATCAATAAGAAATATTTTTTTTGGAAGTGAATAAGTAATTAAATTGGACTAAATTTTTAATATGAACTTGACAGCTGGTGAGTCAGATCAATACAATGCTCACCTTCTATGAAAAGGTTGAAAAATAAGAGAAATATATGGCGACTGTAAATCAACTCGTAAAGGGTGCTAGAAAAGTAAAATCATACAAAAGTAATGTACCAGCACTTCAGAGTAGCCCGCAAAAACGTGGGGTATGCACACGTGTTTATACCACAACCCCCAAAAAACCAAATTCAGCCATGAGAAAAGTGGCTCGTGTTCGTCTAACAAATGGATTTGAAGTGACGAGTTATATCGGTGGAGAAGGTCACAACCTTCAAGAGCACTCTGTAGTTTTAATTCGAGGTGGAAGAGTCAAAGATTTACCTGGAGTAAGATATCATACAGTCAGAGGTACACTTGATTGTTCGGGTGTGAATGATAGAAAACAAGGCAGATCTAAATACGGAACAAAACGACCTAAATAAAAAATAAACATAATAGAGAATAAAATGTCTAGAAGAACAAGAGCCCCAAAACGAATGATACTCCCTGATCCTAAATATGGGAGTGAGCTGTTGGCTAAATTTATGAATATGATTATGAGTCATGGAAAAAAGTCAGTCGCCGAAAGAATAATTTATGGTGCACTTGATTGCATTTCGGAAAAAGAGACTAAAAACGAAACAAAATCACTCGAATTATTAGAAACTGCTCTTGATAATGTAAAGCCAGCAGTTGAAGTTAAATCAAGAAGAGTAGGTGGTGCGACATATCAAGTTCCAGTTGAGGTAAGACCAGCTAGGAGGCAAACATTAGCGATGCGTTGGGTTATAGAAGCTGCTAGAAAAAGAAGTGAAAAATCTATGGCGTTTAGACTTGCTAATGAACTTATGGATGCAGCTGAAAACCGCGGCACTGCAATTAAGAAAAAAGAAGACACACACCGTATGGCGGAAGCTAACAAAGCATTTTCTCATTACCGTTGGTAGAAGATATCCGATCTTCTATTTATTAAGTGTCAAGAATAACACCGATAGATCATTACCGAAATATAGGTATCATGGCTCATATTGATGCCGGTAAAACAACCACTACAGAGCGAATTCTTTTTTATACGGGCGTTTCTCATAAAATTGGGGAAGTTCATGATGGCGCAGCTATCATGGATTGGATGGAGCAAGAACAAGAGAGAGGTATAACAATTACCTCAGCTGCAACCACTTGTTTTTGGATGGGAATGAATCAACAATATGATCAGCATCGAGTCAATATAATTGATACACCTGGACACGTAGATTTCACAATTGAAGTCGAGAGAAGTCTTCGTGTTCTTGATGGAGCTGTAACAGTTTTATGTGCAGTAGGTGGTGTTGAACCTCAAACGGAAACGGTTTGGCGGCAGGGTAATAAATACCATGTCCCAAGGATGATCTTTATTAATAAAATGGATAGGCCTGGTGCTGATTATTTTAGAGTTATAAAGCAAATAAAAGAAAGGCTTGGTGCGAATCCAATTCCAGTTCAAATCCCTATAATGAAAGATGATGATTTTTTAGGTGTAATTGATCTAATCAAAATGAAATCTATCTTCTGGGATGAAGGTGGAAAAGGTTCAATTTATAGATATGAATCTATTCCAGATGAATTTAAAGAACTGGCTAATTACTGGAGAGAAATTCTAATAGAAACCGCAGCAGAATCTGATGAAGAGTTATTGGAAAATTATCTCGAAGAAGGGTCATTAAGTGAAGAAAATATAATTTCTGGATTGAGAGCACTTTCAATAAGTAATGAGATTGTGGTTACGATGTGCGGATCAGCGTTCAAAAATAAAGGTGTACAAGCATTATTAGATGGAATTATTGATTTTATGCCTTCACCAGTGGATGTGCCTCCGATATCGGGGGTTTTAGAAAATGGTGAAAATGATATTCGAAATCCCTCAGATGAGGAGTCATTCTCTGCTCTTGCTTTTAAAGTAGCCACAGACCCATTTGTTGGAAATCTTACATTCTTTCGAGTTTATTCAGGAATAATCAGATCTGGAGATACTGTCTTCAACCCTATCAAAGGAAAGCGCGAGAGAATAGGGAGATTATTGCAGATGCATTCAAATGACCGAAAAGAAATACAAGAAGTACTCGCAGGTGATATTGCTGCAGCGGTTGGACTGAAGGATGTAACCACTGGAGATTCACTTTGTGATCAAAAAAATGCTATTACTTTAGAGAGAATGGAATTTCCTGAGCCAGTTATATCAGTTGCAATTGAGCCAAAAACAAAGCCAGATCAAGAAAAAATGGGTATAGCACTTCAGAAACTTGCTAAAGAAGATCCTTCTTTTAAAGTACATACTGATTTTGAGTCAGGCCAAACAATAATCTCTGGGATGGGAGAGCTACATCTGGATATAATTGTAGACAGAATGTTCCGTGAATTTAGCGTAGATGCTAATGTTGGAAAGCCGCAAGTGGCATATAGAGAAACAATTACCAGAAAAGTCGAACAAGAGGGAAAATTTGTAAGGCAATCTGGTGGAAAAGGTCAATATGGGCACGTTTATTTAAATATAGAGCCAAGAGATTCAGGAGCAGGATATGAATTTGTTGATGCAATTGTTGGCGGAGCTGTTCCAAAGGAATATATCTCTTCGGTTGATAAAGGTATTCAAGAGCAACTTCAAAATGGGGTTGTTGCTGGTTTTCCGGTTGTGGATGTTAAGGTAACATTATTCGATGGCTCCTATCATGATGTCGATTCTAGTGAGATGGCATTTAAAATTGCCGCTTCCATCGCATTTAGAGATGGGACTCAAAAAGCTAATCCTATATTATTAGAACCTATAATGAGTGTAGAGGTTGTCACTCCAGAAGATTATATGGGCGATGTGATGGGTGACATTAATAGGAGAAGAGGTTTACCGCAAGGGATGGAGGAGTCTCCTGCAGGAAAAATAATCAAAGCTCATGTGCCTCTAGCAGAAATGTTCGGTTACGCAACTGATTTAAGATCAATGACACAAGGAAGAGCTATATATTCTATGGAATTTTTCAAATATAATAGCGTCCCTAAAAATGTATTGGATGTTATAACCAACAAGATGATGTGATAAAATAATTTTAGATTGAAATTTAATAAAGGAAGAATAAAGTGAGTACAAATCAGAATATCCGTATCAGGCTAAAAGCTTTCGATCACAGGCTTATAGATTCATCAGCTCGTGAAATAGTAGATACAGCAAAAAGAACAGGTGCAAATGTAAAAGGGCCTATACCATTACCCATGAAAATGGAGAGATTTACAGTATTAATTTCTCCTCATGTTAACAAAGATGCCCGAGATCAGTATGAGATTAGAACTCACAAACGTCTTATGGATATAGTAGATCCGACTGACAAGACTGTTGATGCACTGATGAAACTGGAGCTTCCAGCGGGTGTGGATGTCCAAATTAAGCTAAATTAATCAAATTCTAGGTTAAATTAAAGAAAATCATAAATAATTAAGTAAAAAGACCATTAATTACTTGATAGAAACCAATCTAACGTTATAATGGTCGGCTAATTTTAGCCGTTCCAAGAGTCGGCTAAATATTGGAAGTTGCTAGAATCTTTCTGGTAAAAAAGTTTGTTCACTTAATGAGAATTAATTAAGTGTGCTCGGCAAATCTTGGGCCTGGATTAATCCAGACGGGGTCAGTTCAAATACATAGATGAATTATGGGGGACTGGCCCTTTATTGTGCTCAGATGAAATACATAAGTTTATTAATTGAAAACAAATTTTTCTAAGAAATAAACGATAAGAGGAACGAGTGTGTCAATAGGTTTAATTGGAAAAAAATGCGGTATGACAAGAATCTTTACTGAAGAAGGATCATCAGTTCCTGTCACTGTCATTGAGGCATTACCAAATCGTATTTCTCAGCTGAAAGAAAAAACAAACGATGGGTATAATGCCGTTCAGTTATCATCTGGAAATGTAAAAAAATCTAGAATGTCCAAAGCAATCGCAGGGCATTTTGCATCCACAAAGACAAAACCAGGAAAAAATATCAATGAATTCCGAATCCTTGAAGATGATCAGAATGATTACAAATTAGGTATGGAATTAACAGTAAACATTTTTGAAAAAGGGCAAAAGGTAGATGTAACTGGCAAAACAATAGGTAAAGGTTTTGCTGGTACAGTAAAAAGACATAATTTTAGTATGCAAGATGCTACTCATGGTAACTCATTATCTCATAGGGCTCCTGGTTCGATTGGTCAAAACCAAACACCTGGTAGAGTCTTTAAAGGGAAGAAAATGGCAGGTCATATGGGTAATGTTCAACGTACAGTTCAAAATCTTGAAATCATCGATATTGATATAGAAAGGAACTTATTGATGATAAAAGGTGCTATTCCAGGTCATCCTGGTTCAGATGTGATAATAAAATTAGCTGTAAAACGCAACGATCAAGTTATCACGATAAATCGTCGAACAGATTCAAGCCCAGCAGAAGAAACATCCAAAGACACATCAGCAGATTCAAGCCCAGCAGAAGAAACATCCAAAGACACATCAGCAGATTCAAGCCCAGCAGAAGAAGCGTCTGATAAAAAAGTTGAATCAGAAGAGAATTAATAGAGATATGAAAATAAAAACACAAAATAGTAAAAGTGTTGAGCTTTTAGATAGCGCATTTTCTGTGCCGTATAATGAGTCGCTGGTTCATCAAGTAATCACTGCCATTTTATCTGGAGCTAGATCTGGGACAAAGGCTCAAAAAAATAGATCCCAAGTCTCTGGTGGGGGAGCAAAACCATGGAGACAAAAGGGAACTGGTAGAGCTAGAGCAGGAACAATAAGAAGTCCAATTTGGGTCGGAGGAGGAAGAACTTTTGCAGCTAGACCAAGAGATTATACGCAAAAAGTTAATAAAAAAATGTATAAAGCTGCAATGCGATCAATATTTTCTGAATTATTCCGAAAAAATAAACTATTAATTGTAGAAAAATTTGAAGTAAAACAACCAAAAACAAAAGAATTTTTAAAGTTCGTAAAAAAGCATGAGTTAGATAATGCTCTGATTATCACTAAGGAATTAGATGAAAACTTATATTTGGCTTCAAGGAATGTGAAGAATATAGAGTGTTCTGACATCCACTCCATTAATCCCGTCTCACTTTTAAAGTATGAAAAAGTACTTATGAGTTTAGAAGCTCTGAAACTAGTTGAGGAGCGTATTTCATGAATCCAAACCACCAAGAAAGACTGATGACCGTGATTGTAGGCCCTCATATCTCAGAAAAATCAACCATTATCGCCGAAGAAAACAATCAAATTGTATTCAAGGTAAGAAAAGATGCGAATAAGAAAGAGATTAAACAAGCGGTCGAACATCTTTTTGAAGTTAGTGTAGAAAATGTTTCCACTATTAATTATCAAGGCAAAAGAAAAGGCCGAGGTAATATGACTGGAAAAAGGGCTAATTGGAAGAAAGCTTATGTAACTCTAGCTATGGGAAGTCAAATCGACTTTCTTGGGTCAGAGTAAACAGAGTAGGAGACAATTATATGACATTACATAAATCAAAACCTACCTCAGCTGGAAGAAGATTCCAAGTAGCCGTTAAAACACCTGGTCTTCATAAAGGAAAACCATTCGAAGGACTTGTGTCAAAAAAATCAAAGAAAGGTGGAAGAAATAATAATGGAAGAATAACTGTTAGGCATCATGGAGGAGGGCATAAACAGCGTTACAGAATAATTGATTTTAAACGCGATAAAGACGGAGTTCCTGGGGTTGTAGAGAGGTTAGAATATGATCCAAACAGAAGCGCGCATATTGCCTTAATAAAATATAATGACGGTGAAAGAAGATACATACTAGCTGCTAAGGGACTTGAAGCAGGGTCTAAAATTCTATCAGGAAATGAATCTCCAATTAAACCAGGAAATGCATTGCAGTTAAAGAGTATACCCGTAGGTACACTGGTACATAATATTGAAATGAAACCAGGAAAAGGAGGTCAGCTTGTGAGATCTGCTGGTGCCACAGCTCAGGTAGCTGCTAGAGAGGGATCTTATGTATCTGTGAGATTAAGATCAGGTGAAACTCGAAAAATTCATATTGATTGCATGGCCACAATTGGAGAAATAGGTCATGGTGAACATAATCTAAGAAAATTAGGAAAAGCTGGCGCAAAAAGGTGGAGAGGTGTTCGTCCAACAGTAAGAGGTGTTGCAATGAACCCAGTAGATCACCCACATGGAGGGGGTGAAGGAAGAACTTCAGGTGGTAGACATCCAGTAAGCCCATGGGGTACACCCACAAAAGGCTTTAAAACTCGCTCAAACAAACGTACAAATAACATGATTGTACGCCGTAGGAAAAAGAAATGATTTTAGATCAAAGTAACATAAAACAAAAATTAACAATAATTGAAAAAGGACAACTTAATGCCTAGATCAATAAAAAAGGGACCATTTGTGGATACGCACTTAGCGAATAAAGTAACTGAAGCGAATCAACAAAAGTCAAGAAAACCAATAAAAACATGGTCAAGAAGATCAATGGTTTTGCCTGATATGGTTGGTCTTACAATTGCTGTCCATAATGGAAGGCAGCATGTTCCAATTCTTATCTCTGAGAACATGGTTGGTCACAAGCTTGGGGAGTTTGCTGTAACAAGAACATTCAAAGGGCACTCAGGTGACCGAAAAACCTAACATAATTGAGATATAGAAAAATGATCGTAGCAGCTACATTAAGATATTCCAGAATTTCTCCTCAGAAAATGAGGTTAATGGCGGATGCTATTCGAGGAAAAAGTGTTGATGATGCAATAAAAACTCTCATCTTCTCACCTCAGAAGAGTTCAAATATAGTTAAAAAAGTACTCGATTCAGCAATTGCAAATGCCGAACATAATTTGGGAGCTGATATCGATGAATTGAAAGTTGTTGCAGTGGAAGTAAATGAGGCGCCAAGATTTAAGAGATTTAGAGCTAGAGCAAAAGGTCGTGGCGAGAGAAGAATAAAACGTAATAGCCATATCACAATTCGTGTAGGCAATGAAAAATAAAAGAGAATCTTTATGGGACAAAAAGTACATCCAATAGGCATTAGATTAGGAATAGTAAAAGATTGGTCTTCAAAGTGGTATGCAAACACTAAGGACTTTCCTGGCTATGTCAAACAGGACCATGAAGTAAGAACCTTTATAAAAAACAAATTTAAAGATGCATCAATTAGTAAAATCAATATAGAGAGACCATCTAAAAAGGCAAATATAACAATTATGACTGCTCGGCCTGGGATAGTAATCGGAAAAAAAGGTGAGGATATTGAAAACTTACGAGCAAAGTTAGCATTAATGATGAATATGCATATCAATGATTTGCGTATAAATATTTCAGAAATAAGAAAACCTGAATTGGATGCCCAACTCGTCGCAGATGGAATTGCTCAACAGTTAGAAAGAAGGGTAATGTTCAGAAGAGCGATGAAACGAGCAGTAACCAGCACAATGAGATTAGGTGCTGAAGGCATAAAAGTAAAAGTTGGTGGCAGGCTTAATGGTGCAGAAATCGCAAGATCAGAGTGGTATAGAGAAGGGCGCGTCCCACTCCATACTTTAAGAGCTGATATCGATTATGGTGTTGCAGAAGCTAAGACAACTTATGGAATCATCGGTGTAAAGGTCTGGATATTTAAAGGTGAAATCTTCGATAAACCAGTTGTTACTGAAAATGATACAGAAGATGATACTGCGAAGACCTAAGGAAAAATAAAATGCTTCAACCAAAAAGAACAAAATATAGAAAACAAATGAAAGGTCGAAATAGAGGCCTAGCTCTTAGAGGAAGTTCCGTTTCATTTGGGGAATATGGTCTAAAAGCTACAGATAGAGGGCGCCTAACTGCTAGGCAAATAGAGGCAGCTAGGAGAGCAATGACTCGTTATATAAAAAGAGGTGGAAAAATCTGGATTAGGGTTTTTCCTGACAAACCTATTACAAAAAAACCTCTAGAGGTTAGACAAGGAAAAGGGAAGGGAAATGTCGAATATTGGGTGTGCCAAATACAACCTGGTCGCATGCTCTATGAAATGGAAGGTGTTACTGAAGATGTTGCAAGACAAGCGTTTAAATTAGCTGCAGCTAAACTCCCTTTTTCTACAACTTTTGTATCAAGGCAGGTTATGTAAATGGCTAAAATAGAAAAAAAATCAAAAAAAGAAATACAAGATGAATTGATTGCCCTAAGAAGAGAGCAGTTTAACCTTAGGGTGCAGCAAATGACCGGTCAATTATCACGAAATCATGAGCATCGTCGTGTCAGGAAGGAAATAGCAAGACTTAAAACCAAGATGAACCAAATAAATAAATAGGCAATACAATGACCGAAAAATCAGAGAATAAAACAAATAAATTACGAAGACCGATGATTGGGAAGGTTGTAAGTAATAAGATGGATAAATCTGTCTCTGTTGCCATTGAGCGATTAATTAAGCATCCAATTTATGGCAAGTATATTCGACGTACAACAAAAATAGTGGCTCATGATGAGGAAAATAAGTGTCAAGAAGGAGATACAGTCTCCATTAGCCCTTGTAAACCTATTTCCAAAAATAAATCGTGGAATGTAGTAAATATAAATAATACTGGTACTGATAAACAGTGAATTGTCGGAAATATGGAAATGTCAATATATTCGTGTGGTAGAAGATTATGATTCAAATGCAAACAGTTTTAGATGCTGCTGACAACTCTGGAGCAAAACGAGTTCAGTGTATTAAGGTTTTGGGAGGATCAAAACGAAGATATGCTGCAATCGGTGACGTAATAAAAGTTACTGTTAAAGACGCAATCCCAAGAGGAAAAGTCAAAAAAGGTGAAATATACAATGCTGTTGTTGTCAGAACGGCAAAAGGTGTCAGGAGAAATGATGGTTCACTAATTAGATTTGATGGTAATGCTGCAGTGATTCTTGATTCAAGGCTAGAACCAGTGGGTACAAGGATATTCGGTCCAGTTACGAGGGAATTGAGATCCAAAAAATTCATGAAAATAATTTCATTAGCACCAGAAGTGCTTTGATCAACCAGTAGGTTAAAAGATGAATAAATTAAAACGTGGCGATGAAGTGTTTGTAAGCGTCGGAAAAGATAAAGGAAGAAGAGGGACAATTGTTGAAGTGATCGACAATAAAAAGGTATTGGTCGAGGGTGTTAACGTTGTTAAGAAACATACCAAAGCTAACCCTAATGCAGGAGTTGAAGGTGGGATTATCGATAAAACAATGCCTCTAGATATTTCTAATGTGATGATTTGGAATGCAGAAAAAAATCAACCTGACAGAGTTGGTTTTGGGAAAAACAAAGATGGAAAAAAAATTAGAATCTTCAGATCCTCTGGTAATGAGATCGATTTGTAAATTAACATAAGAATTTTTGGGTTACATAATGGCTAGACTAGAAAAAGAATATAACGATAATTTAAAAACTAAGATTCAAAAAGAACTGAATCTTAGTAATGTAATGGAAGTGCCAAAAGTTACTAAAATTACACTGAATATGGGCGTTGGTGAGGCTGTTGCCGATAAAAAGGTGTTGGATAATGCCTTAAAAGATATGGAGCAAATTGCTGGACAAAAACCTGTTAAAACTCTAGCTAGAAAATCAGTTGCAGGCTTCAAAATTAGAGATGGATACCCCATAGGCTGTAAAGTAACCTTGAGAAGGTCTAGAATGTATGAATTTTTAGATCGTCTGGTAAATATAGCCATACCAAGAATTAGAGATTTCAGAGGATTGAATCCAAAATCCTTTGATAAGCAGGGAAATTATAGTATGGGTGTTTCCGAGCAAATTATATTTCCTGAAATTAATTTTGACCAAATTGATGTAATAAGAGGAATGGATATCACTATATCAACATCAGCCAAAAATGCTGACGAAGGCAGAGCCCTTCTAAGTGCGTTTAACTTTCCATTTAAAAATCAATCTCAACAAAAAATAAAAAATGAATCATTAGAAATTAAAAAAGAATCGGAAGATAATCCAGATCAACAAGGCGCAGAAGCTGAATAAGCTGATCAAATATAAACGATAAGAGAAAATTATGGCAAAGAAAGCGATGGTACAAAGAGAGCTGAAGAGACTGAAAATGGTCGAAAAATACTCAGCTAAAAGATTATCATTAAAGAGGGTTATAAGAGATACAAATGCCTCAGATGATGAAAAAGAATTGGCGCAGAAAAAATTAAATGCAATGCCAAGGGATTCAAGTCCATCGAGAATGAGAAAAAGATGTTCAATTACAGGAAGACCACATGGTGTATATAGAAAATTTGGTCTTGCAAGAAATAAGTTAAGAGAATCTGCTATGAGAGGCGAGATTCCTGGATTGACTAAGGCTAGTTGGTAAAGGTAATAAATTATGAGTATGAATGATCCAATTTCAGATATGTTAACAAGAATAAGAAACGGACAATCTTCAAATAAGAAAACCGTAAGTATGCCTTCATCTTCTGCAAAAAAGTCTATTGCAGAAGTATTGAAAAATGAGGGATATATTATTGACTTTGAGGTAATAACCGAGAACTCAATAGATAATCTCGTAATTCAATTAAAATATCATAAAGGCATACCAGTAATTGAAGATATTCAGCGTTCAAGTAGACCAGGATTGAGAGTTTATAAAAACAAGGAAGATCTTCCTCAAGTTTTAGGAGGTCTTGGTGTAGCAATAATATCAACTTCTGCTGGTGTAATGAGTGATAAAGAGGCACGAGAGAAAGGAATTGGGGGAGAAGTTATTTGCACTGTGTCTTAGTGCTTTTATATAACGAGAACATTATGTCAAGAATTGCCAAAGAACCAATTATTATTCCTAAAGATGTAGAAACAAATCTTGCAGGAACAACATTAACTATAAAAGGAGCAAAAGGCTCAATATCCTTGGATCTTAACAATGAAATTGAGCTAGAAGAAAAAGAGAATGTTTTTACAGTGCTTCCTCGATCCAGATCTAAATTTTCTATAGCTATGTCTGGAACTACTCGAGCACTCCTTGCAAATATGGTTCATGGAGTATCAGAAGGTTTTGAGAAAAAATTAGAATTGGTGGGTGTTGGATATCGTGCGCAAGCACAGGGAAATAAACTTAATCTTACATTAGGTTTTTCACATCCTGTTTCTTATGATGTTCCTGAAGGAATTCAGGTAGAAACACCTAGTCAAACAGAAATTCTCGTTAAGGGAGTTGACAAACAAAAAGTAGGTCAAGTTGCTGCAGAAATCAGAAAATATAGACCTCCTGAGCCATACAAAGGGAAAGGGGTTAGATACTCAGATGAGTATGTTGCGATGAAAGAAGCCAAAAAGAAATAAAGTTCAGTGAGAATATTATGAAACTCGATAAAAAACAAAATAGATTGAGAAGAGCGCGAAAGACTCGTGCAAAAATTCGCAAACTTGCGATGAATCGACTCAGCGTTCACAGAACACCAAGACATATATATGCACAAATAATTGATGCTGATGGATCAAAAGTGCTCACAACAGCCTCAACTATTGATAAAGATGCAAAAAAAGAATTGAAAACTACCGGAAATATTGGTGCTGCATCATATGTAGGAAAAGTTATTGCAAATAAAGCCAAAGAGATAGGCGTCAAAGAGGTAGCATTCGATAGATCTGGTTTTCTTTATCATGGCCGTATAAAAGCACTAGCAGAAGCGGCCAGAGAAGCTGGTTTAAAATTTTAAAAACATTAATTGTGAGATTTGGAATAAATTATGGCAAGAAATGACCAATCAAATCTATCAGATGATCTGATAGAAAAACTTGTAACAGTCAATAGAGTAGCAAAGGTTGTGAAGGGCGGACGTCAATTTGGATTTACAGCCTTGACTGTTGTTGGTGATGGAAAAGGGAAAGTTGGCTTTGGCTATGGAAAAGCAAAAGAAGTTCCAATTGCAATTCAAAAGGCAATGCAGTCAGCTAGAAAACAAATGATCAAAGTTAATCTCATAAATGACACACTACAATACGCAAAAAAGGGAAGGCATGGAGCCACATATGTTTATATGCAGCCAGCATCTGAGGGAACGGGTATTATTGCAGGTGGTGCAATGAGAGCAATTTTTGAGTGTGTTGGTGTTAGAAATGTTCTTGCAAAAAGTTATGGATCAAGAAACTCAATTAATGTAGTTAGAGCTACGATATCAGCTTTGGAGAACATACATTCACCTCAGCAGATAGCAGCAAAACGTGGAAAAAAAGTTAAGGAAATAATTGCTTAGGTAGTCAAATAGAGAATTAGTGATGACCAATCAAAGAAAAATAAGAGTTACACTCAATAAAAGTAAACATGGGAGATTAAAATCTCATAAAGCATGTATTGCCGGTCTAGGCTTAAGAAAGATCAGGCAAACTGTTTCCGTCGATGATACACCACAAAATCGTGGAATGATAAATAAAATCTCATACCTTGTTTCCGTTGAGGAGGAAAAATGAATTTAAATACTCTAAAACCCTCTAAAGGCTCAAAAAAGAATCCGAAAAGATTGGGGCGCGGCCATTCTGCAGGACAAGGAAAAACCTCTGGAAGAGGGCATAAAGGTCAACATGCTCGTTCAGGAGGTTACCATAAAGTGGGATTTGAAGGCGGACAAATGCCTCTTCAAAGGAGGCTTCCAAAAAGAGGCTTTACGTCAAGATTATCAAAAAATTCCGCTGAACTAAGATTACATGAATTAGCCATTCCATCAGAAGATATTATTGATATGGATGTGTTAAAAAAATTAAATTTGGTACCTAAAAACACAAATAAAGTGAAAATTATTCTTTCCGGAGAATTAAAAAAATCTGTAACAATAAAAGGGCTTAATGTAACAAAAGGTGCTCTCTCGGCAATAGAGGCTGCAGGAGGTAAAGTTGAAAATTGAGCTAAGATGACCAACTAAAATATACATGGCGAAGAAGAAAAATAAAAATCAGGCAGAAGCAAGCATTAATAACAAGAGCGGAGAACTAAGCTCTCGGTTTATGTTTCTTGCTGGCGCATTAATTATATTTAGAGCAGGAACATTCATTCCAGTTCCGGGCGTTGATCCTGCTGCACTTGCTGCTTTTTTTGATCAGCAAGCTGGTAATATGCTCGCACTTTTCAATTTGTTTTCAGGCGGAGCACTTTCAAGATTTGGAATTTTTGCTTTAGGGATAATGCCATATATATCAGCATCAATAATAATGCAGATGTCCAGCATGATTGTTCCATCAATGCAGCAGTTGAGAAAAGAAGGTGAGTCAGGAAAAAGAAAAATAACACAGTACACTCGATACGGAACAGTTTTTCTTTCTCTATTTCAATCAATTGCCGCCGCTTCATGGTTACAAAGTCAGCCTGGTGTTGTGGTAAACCCTGGTTTCTTTTTTCTTGTAACTGCATGTATAACTCTAGTGACAGGAACAATGTTTTTAATGTGGCTTGGAGAGCAAATAACAGAGCGCGGTATTGGAAATGGAATTTCAATGATCATTTTGGCTGGGATAATTGCAGGTTTGCCTGCCGCTGTAGCTGGTACAGCTGAATTAGTTAGAAATGGAGAGATGTCATCTGCTACTGCCATTTTATTATTGATTGTATTTATTGGGGCTATCTTGTTCGTAGTTTACATGGAAAGAGCTCAAAGAAGAATCGCTGTGAATTATGCTCGAAGACAACAAGGTAGAAGGATGATACAGGGGCAAAATACCCATCTTCCCTTTAAAATTAATATGTCAGGAGTAATACCTGCTATATTTGCATCAAGTATACTTTTATTTCCTGCAACAATAGCTCAATTTTTTGGGCAATCAGCAAACCCAAATGCTTTCCAAGAAACTCTTCTAACAGTTGGTGCAAATTTAGGCCCAGGTCAGCCTGTCTATGTAATTTTATATGCTGTCATGATCATATTTTTCTGTTTTTTCTATACTGCACTTGTTTTCAACGCAAAAGAAACCGCAGATAACTTAAAGAGATCTGGAGCATTTGTTCCAGGTATAAGACCCGGAGCTCAGACTGCGGATTATATTGATAAAGTATTAACCAGAATAACTTTCTGGGGTGCAATGTACGTAGCTGCCGTTTGCTTACTCCCTGAGATATTTAGAATGTTTTATCCGAGTATGCCATTTAATTTTGGGGGAACTTCTCTTCTGATATTGGTTGTAGTTACAATGGATTTTATGTCTCAAATGCAGGCCCATGCAATGAGTCATCAGTATGACGGAATGATGAAAAAAGCAAATTTAAGAAATTATAAGAGATAAGTAATTTACTATTAGTAAGTTTGGAGTGATCAGAAAATGAAAGTTAGAGCGTCAGTGAGGAAAATGTGTAGAAACTGTAAAATTATCAGGCGTAAAGGCGTGGTGAGAGTAATATGCTCTTCTGATGCTAGACATAAACAAAGACAAGGTTAATTAACTAAAAGGTATAAATAAGTGGCTCGAATAGCAGGTATAAATATTCCGTTAAATAAGCATATAGTAATTGCTTTAACGGCAATCTATGGGGTAGGTGACTCAAGAGCTCGCCTAATTTGTAATGTTGCAGGAGTTAAACCAGAAACAAAGGTAAAAGATTTAGCAGAAACTGAGGTTAATGATCTTAGGCAAGCAGTAGCAAAATACACTGTAGAGGGTGATCTTAAAAGAGAATCTTCAATGAATATAAAAAGACTCATGGACTTAGGATGCTACAGAGGTATTAGGCATCGAAAAGGATTGCCGTTAAGGGGTCAAAGAACAAAAACAAATGCAAGAACAAGAAAAGGTCCAAGAAGACCTATAAAAAGATAAAAAAAATTTAGTATAAGGATTCTATCCTAGGAAAAAAAATGGCTGAAAATAAGAAAAAGAAAGTTAAAAAACATGTTGTTGATGCAATTGCTCATATTCATGCTTCCTTTAATAACACAATTATTACGATAACTGATCGACAGGGTAACGCGCTCTCTTGGGCAACTTCCGGTGGATGCGGTTTCAGAGGATCTAGGAAATCGACTCCTTTCGCAGCACAGGTTGCTTCTGATAAAGCTGGTCGTGCAGCCCAGGAATTTGGAGTGAAGAATGTTGACGTTCGAGTAAAAGGCCCTGGCCCAGGAAGAGAGTCAGCAGTAAGAGCTCTTAACGCGCTTGGGATGCAAATTCAGAATATAGAGGATGTTACACCAATTCCTCATAACGGTTGTCGACCACCAAAAAAACGTCGAGTATAGAGGATAGAAGAATATGGCAAGATATATTGGACCAAAATGTAAATTATCACGAAGAGAAGGTACGGACTTATTTCTTAAAAGTGGAGTAAGACCTCTCGAATCTAAGTGCAAACTTGATGTGCCTCCTGGAGGGAGCTCTCAACGCCGTCCAAGAACTTCAGATTATGGTCTGCAGTTGAGAGAAAAACAAAAATTACGTCGTATGTATGGAGTACTTGAGAGGCAATTTAGAAACTACTACAAGAAAGCAGCCCAATTAAAAGGCTCAACAGGAGAGAATCTTCTAACTTTACTTGAAGGAAGATTAGATAATGTAGTTTATAGGATGGGCTATGCATCAACTAGAGCTGAAGCTAGGCAACTCGTGAGCCATAAAAGTATTGAAGTAAATGGTTCTATAGTAAATATACCTTCAGCTCAAGTATCAGCCGGTGATTCAATTTCTATTAGAGATAAATCAAAGAAGCAACTTAGAATCAAAAGCGCCATTGAAATTGCTGAACAGATTGGACTTCCTGATTGGGTGGAGGTTGATACCAAAAAAATGTCAGGAACAATAAAATCATTACCAAGTCGAGAAGACATTCTTCCCGATATAAACGAAAATTTAGTAGTCGAGTTGTACTCGAAATAGTCAGGAGACTTTTCCCATGCATGAATCAGTAAACGAGTTTTTAAAACCACGCAATGTAAAAGTTGCGTCATCAAACGAATGGCAGGCAAAAGTTGTGATTGAGCCATTTGAAAGAGGTTATGGTCATACTCTTGGTAATGCCCTAAGAAGAATACTTTTATCCTCAATGCCAGGAACAGCTATTGTTGAAGCTGAAATTGATGGGGTACTTCATGAATATACAAGTATAGACGGAGTGCAAGAAGATGTAGTCGAAATACTTTTGAATTTGAAAAAGGTTGCTGTTTGTCTTCATGGTAGGAATTCTGCTGAACTCACTATTTCAAAAAAAGGTCCTGGTGTAGTTACAGGCGCTGATATCAGTCTAGATCATGATGTTGAGATTATGAATCCTGATATTGTTATTGCTAATCTATCAAGTACAGGAAGCATTTCGATGAAACTATTAGTCGAAAGAGGTCGAGGTTATCGTCCAGCTATTAGAGGTCCTGTTTTTGATGAAGAATCAGGCCCAATAGGTAGACTTCAGCTTGATGCTTCATTTAGTCCAATTCACCGTGTTTCTTATGATGTTGAAGCTACGAGGGTAGAACAAAGAACTGATCTTGATAAACTAGTCATAGATATTGAGACAAACGGAACCATCGACCCCGAAGAAGCAATTAGGCATGCAGGAAGTATTCTTAAAGATCAATTATCTGTTTTTGTGGACCTTGAAACTGAGGAAGAAGGTGCGAATGAAGAGGAAGAAAATCAGATCGATCCAGCACTCCTACGCCCAGTTGACGAGCTTGAACTAACTGTTCGTTCTGCTAATTGTTTGAAAGCAGAACAAGTTATGTATATTGGTGATCTTGTACAAAAAACTGAAGTTGAATTACTGAGGACACCAAATTTAGGTAAAAAATCACTGACTGAAATAAAAGAGATATTGGAGAGTAATGGATTGACTCTAGGCATGAAATTAGAAAACTGGCCTCCATCAAACTTGGCTCAGTAATAATAATTGATAGATATATAAAGAGATAAGGTTATGCGTCACAGAAAATCAGGACGAAGATTAGGGCGAAACAGCTCACATAGAAAAGCAATGTTTAGAAATATGTCCGTTTCTTTGCTAATTAATGAAGCTATTAAAACAACAGTGCCAAAAGCGAAAGAACTAAGGCGAGTTGTTGAACCGCTTATTACGAAAGCAAAAAAAGACAGTGTTGCTAATAGAAGACATGCATTCGATCGACTAAGAGACAAGGAAGCTGTTGGTAAACTTTTTTTAGATATTGGACCTCGATTTTCGAGTAGACCAGGAGGTTACCTTAGGATACTCAAGATTGGACCAAGAGCAGGTGATGCAGCACCAATGGCAATGGTGCAATTAGTAGAAAAACCTCAAAATAATGAGGAAAATTCAGAAATAACTCAGCCAGTAAAAGAATAATTGCCAGCCACGAATATATAACAATTATTGACATCATGGTTAAAATAATAATGTCTCAGATCGTTTTAATCTGAGCATTTCAATGTCAAGCATAAAAGCAAAACAAACTGTCATAATAACCGGTGCTTCAAAAGGAGTAGGAAAAGCTTGCGCTAGACTTTTTGCTCAGAAGCGTCTGAACCTTGTTCTTGTAGCAAGGAATAAAAAAAATCTTGATATATTGTCGGAGGAGTTAAATCTCCTCACCGAGGTTATGGTAGTGCCAATGGATGTAAAGAACCAAAGTCACTGTTCGGCTCTAGTTGAGAAGGTATTTTCAAAGTTTGGTTCAATTGATATCTTGATAAATAATGCTGGTTATCATGCAAGAGGCTTAGTCGAAAATAATAAATTTGAAGATTTAGCCATGATGATAGATGTTAATTTAAAAGCCCCGATTGTATTAAGTAGGCTGGTCTTACCGTTTATGGTAAATAAGAATTGCGCAATTATTAATGTTGCATCCCTCGCAGGGAGGACGCCTATTCCAGGCTCATCTGTATATTCGGCCTCTAAGTTTGGATTGCGGGCTTTTACATATTCTCTGGCAACTGAACTTAGAGGAAGAGATATCAAGATTGCCGTTATTTCACCTGGCCCGATAGATACAGGATTTATTTTGGATGATATTGATAGTGTCTCAGATTTAACTTTTTCTCAAAGAATTAGTACCGCGGAAAATGTTGCAAAAGAAATTTTAAATCTCTGCAAAAATAAAAGAATTGAGAAGACTATGCCATGGTTAAGCGGCATCTTAACTAATCTTACTTATCTTTTTCCTAAAATTAGTCAATTTATGCTTCCTTTTATGGAAAATCAAGGAAGAAGAAATAAGAGAAAAATAAAAAATAAAATATAAATTAGTTATTATCCTAAGCATTATTTATCATGTTACCTAAAGAAGGAAATAATGTTATGCAAAAAGAAATATACCTTACTGGAATTACCACAACCGGTACACCTCATATTGGAAATTATGTAGGGGCTATTAGGCCGGGAGTTCAAGCTAGCAAGGATAAATCTAAAGATAATTTTTATTTTCTTGCTGATCTTCATGCTTTAGCAAAAGCAGGAGATCCAGAAAGAATTACTAGATCTACATTAGAGATTGCAGCCGCATGGTTGGCGTTGGGCTTGGATACAGATAATGCATATTTTTATAGGCAATCAGATATACATGAAATACCAGAATTGACATGGATACTGACGAGTATGACTTCAAAAGGGCTTATGAATAGAGCTCACTCCTACAAAGCTCAAGTACAAAATAATATTGAATCTAATGCCAAAGATCAAGATAAAGGGATTAATATGGCGTTGTATAGCTATCCAATTTTGATGGCTGCAGACATCCTCATGTTTAAATCAACGCATGTTCCAGTTGGTAGAGATCAGAAGCAACATATTGAAATGACTAGAGATATTGCTCAGAGATTCAATCATAATTATGGGGATATTTTAGTTATTCCTGAAGCAGTGATAAGTGAAGAAACAGCAACATTATCTGGTTTAGATGGAAGAAAGATGAGCAAAAGCTATGATAATGTTATCCCCCTATTTGTCGATGAAAAAAAACTAAAAAAATTAATTATGAAAGTTAAAACTAATAGTCTCGAACCAGGTGAAAAAAAGGATAAAGATGATTCGATTTTGTTTGATATTTTCCAGGCTTTTTCATCGAAGGAAGAAACTAAAAACATTGAAAAACTTTATGAGCAGGGAATAGCATGGGGAGAAATGAAGAAAATTCTTTTTGAATGCATAAATGATCAATTAAAACCCGCAAGAGAGAAGTATCAAATATTAATTAATAATCCAAAAGAAATAGAGAATGAACTAATCTCAGGAGCGAAGCGAGCGAGAGAGATTTCGATACCATATATGGAGCAGATCAGAAGTGCAGTAGGTATAAGAAAACTTTGTTAATGAAATTAATGACGAGAAAGAAGGGTCCGATACCACCAATTATTATTATTATAAATATTCTATTACAGTTTTCTTGCGGTGTATTTTTCAAATATTTAAGCTTTAATATAAAATTTCTTGTTATCCTGGGTTGGTTTTTAATTCCTGTATCATTACTAATGATTTTTGTTTGCTTGTTTGAATTTCGAAAGAATAAAACAACATTTGTCGTTTTTAAAAATCCAGTAAAACTTATTACATATGGACTTTATTCATACTCACGAAATCCAATGTATTTGGGTATGCTAATGATGTTAATAGCAATTGCTTTAATATTGAGTAACATTGGAAGTATACTGTTTGCGTTTCTGTTTATACCAACAATGAAACATCGTATTATTCTTCATGAGGAGATGATACTTATGGATGAGTTTCCTTTGGAATATAAAATGTATAAAAAAAACACAAGAAGATGGATATAAATAATAAATTAAAAAAAATAATTGATTTTGAGAATTACCCAATACATCAAGCATCATTTATCTCTAAATGTCGAGATAAAATTAATAATGAGGGATGTGTTGTTTTGCCAGATTTTTTGAATCATGAAACTATAAATCAATTAATTTCAGAAAGTAAAAAAAATCAAGAAAAAGCTTATTACTGTAGGCAAGAGCATAGTGTTTTTATAATGCCTTATGATGATAATTTTCCTCCTGATCATCCAAGGAATAGACTTGTTGTTTCTTCAAAAGGTTGTATTACAGATGATCAAATTTCATATAACTCAAGTTTAAAAATATTGTATAAATCAGATCTCTTTCGAGATTTTATTGCGCAGGTAGTTGGAGAGAAGAAGTTATATGAATACAATGACAAACTATCTTCCGTCAATATTCATTATGCGTCAGAAGGGCAAGAACTCGGTTGGCATTTTGATAACTCATCTTTTGCTATTACGCTTCTTATTCAAAAACCAATCGCAGGAGGTGAATTTCAATACATCCGAAATTTTCGTGATGCCGACAGTAATGAAATGAACTATGGAGGCGTAGAGGAGTTACTGAATGATAAAATTGGTTATGATTCACTATCTATGGATCCAGGAACACTTGTGTTATTTAGAGGGAGAAACTCAATACATCGAGTGACACCAGTAAAAGGAGGGCTAACAAGAATGCTAGCAGTCCTTGCATATAATTCGGAGCCAAATATATCTTTATCTGAAACCTCGCGAATGACTTTCTATGGAAGGCTGGAATAAATCTGATGTTTGATTTTAGAGGTAAAAAAGTATTTATAACTGGTGGAACCAGAGGAATTGGTAAGGCTGTTTCGGAAAAATTTGCTAAACACGGAGCTGATATAGCAATTACTTATTTTAAAGAAAAAATACTCGCAAAGAACTTAATTAATTCTTTATCAGGTTCCAATCACAATTGCTTTCAATTAGATATTTCTGATAAAGATCAGGTTCAAAATACGATTGATGATGCTATCTCCTTTCTGGGTGGATTGGATATTGTAATTAATAATGCTGGAATTTTTATTGACCATCCTATATTTGAGGTGACTTATGATGATTGGCAAGATTCATGGCATTCTACATTAGAAACAAATCTTATTGGTCCAGCAAATGTCTGTTATTTTGCGGGGTCATACTTTAAAAAAAAGAAAAAAGGGAAAATAATTAATATCTCATCGAGAGGGGCTAATAGAGGCGAGCCAACTGCTCCTGCTTATGGAGCAAGTAAGGCTGGACTTAATGCATTGAGTCAATCGCTTGCAATTGCTCTGGCACCTTACAATATTTTTGTAGGAGTGGTTGCCCCAGGTTTTGTCGAAACTGACATGACAGCTGAGATTTTATCTAGCTCGAAAGGAGATATAATAAAGAGTCAAAGCCCCTTGAATAGAGTGGGTCAACCAGAAGAAATAGCTAATGCAGTAATGATGATGGCGATGGATGGAATGGAATATGCGACCGGTTCAATAATTGATTTAAACGGCGCCTCCTATTTAAGATAAAATTACCACGAAACAAGGAAACATAAATGTCTGATTTATCATGGAAAGAGTTTGAGAGAGTAGATATAAGAGTTGGAACTGTCGTAAAGGCAGAAATTTTTAAAGAAGCAATAAAGCCAGCAATTATGTTAATGATAGATTTCGGTAAAGAAATTGGCGTGAAAAAGTCCTCTGCTCAAATAACTCATCATTACAATCCCGTTGATCTGATAGGAAAACAAGTTTCTGCTGTAGTTAATTTTCCAGAAAAGCAGATAGGCCCGTTTATGTCAGAGTGTTTGGTCACTGGTTTTTTAGAAGAAGATGGATCCGTGGTGCTTGCTGTTCCAGATAAGAAGGTGAAAAACGGAGTTAGGTTAGCTTAATAAATATAGTATAGGAAAAACATATGCATATAGAAGTAAAACATCCTTGCATCGAACATAAACTAGCAGAGGTAAGATCAAATGATCAGCCCATTAGTAAATTCCGTGAATTAATTTCTGAAATCACAATGCTCTTGTCATTCAGAGCGCTTGAAGATCTCGAGCAAAAAGAAGTCGAGATTGAAACACCAATCGCTAAAACAATTTGTAAAAAAATTAAAGGTGAAATTATAGTAGTACCAATATTGAGGGCTGGCCTTGGTATGCTGGATGGTTTTTTATCTGTTATGCCATCATCAAAAGTAGGTTTTTTAGGGATGTTTCGCAATGAAGAAACTTCTTTGCCTGAGAGTTATTATGAAAACATACCTAGAGGATCTCAAGATGATTTGCATTTGATTGTAGATCCTATGTTGGCTACTGGTGGGTCTACTATTGCTGCAATAGATTTATTGAAAGAAAAGAAGATAAAAAAAATTATTGTTGTATGCATTGTGACATGTCCTGAAGGTATTGAGGCGGTGGAGAAAATTCATCCTGATGTTAAAATTTATACAGCTTCAATTGATAGCCATTTAAATGAAAAAAATTACATAGTTCCGGGTCTTGGCGATGCTGGAGATAGACTATTTGGAACATATTAATATTAATTATTCATCTTAATTCACCCTTAATTCGTTGCACAATTCTGAAACATGAGTAGAATGCAAACATCTAAACGATAACTGAAAAAAATACATTATTGTTTAAATTAGCACCGGAAAAATTCCGTTAAGTAACGCCAGAAATTTGGCATAAAATATAAGTGAAAAATAAGAGTATGTCTGAAGAAATACAAGGAACCGTTAAGTGGTTCAACGATGCAAAGGGTTTTGGTTTTATTGAAAGAGAAGATGGTAAGGACGTCTTCGTTCACTTCAGTGCGATAAATGCTGAAGGAAGAAAAACTCTTCAGGAGGGTCAAAGTGTGACCATGACAGTTTCTGATGGAGAGAAAGGACCTCAAGCAGAAAATGTAAATCCACAATAAAGAATAAGATATCTTATTTTTTATACTTATATCCTAAAAATTAGGTTTGATAAGTTAGGAATCCGATTTAAAAGGCAGCTACTCTTCGTTCCATTAGGGAGTTAGTGTGTATGAAAGATCTTAAGTTTCTAAGAGTAATTATCTTTACTTTTTTTGCTCTTTCCGTGTCACTATCCTATGCAGCTCCTAGAGAAACTGTTACAACCAATATCGCCTTTAAGACATCCAAAGGTGACATCATCATTGAGCTGTATAATCAGATTGCACCAATAACTGTAGATAATTTTCTCCGTCATTTGGATGGAGGTCATTATGATGGTAGCTCTTTTTATAGGACTGTAACCCATCAAAATGATAATGGTTCTCCAAAGATCGAGGTCATTCAAGGTGGGTTAGGAGATATTGACAAACCTTTCCCCGCTATTAGTCATGAATCGACTAATATAACTAAACTGAAACATGAAGATGGAACAATTTCAATGAGTAGAGGCGAGGTTAACTCTGCCACCTCTGATTTTTTTATTTGTATTGGTTCTCAGCAAGGATTGGACTTTGGTGGTGAGAGAAATAATGATGGCCAGGGTTTTGCTGCGTTCGGAAAAGTGATTGAAGGTATGGATATTGTTAGGGATATTAATGGAATGCCATCAAATAAAAAAACGGATAATGAGTATGTTAAAGGTCAAATGATCAATAACCCCATAATTATTGAAAAAGCTGTAAGATTGTAGTTCAATCTCTAAGAAATTTTTAGTAAGTTTTTAAGATACATACCAGTATGCGAGCTCTTAACTTCTGACACCTCTTCTGGTGTACCTGTTGCAACAATCGTTCCACCTCCATCACCTCCTTCAGGACCGATATCAATTATCCAGTCAGCCGTCTTCACAACATCAAGATTATGCTCGATAACAACAATTGTATTTCCTTTGTCACGAAGCCTATGGAGCACAGATAGAAGAAGATTTATATCGTGGAAGTGCAAACCTGTTGTAGGTTCATCCAGTATATAAAGAGTATTTCCGCGATTTCTTTTTGACAACTCTTTTGAAAGCTTAATTCTCTGTGCCTCTCCTCCCGAAAGTGTTGTGGCATTTTGACCAAGCTTGATGTAAGAAAGACCTACATCTACAAGAGTTTTGAGTTTACTGTGGATTGTGGGAATATTTTTAAAGAATTCTAATGCATCCTCCACAGTCATTTCCAGTATTTCAGTTATATTTCTACCTTTATAAAGCACCCCTAATGTTTCTCTATTATATCTTTTGCCATTACATGTATCACAAGCAACGTAAACATCTGGTAAGAAATGCATGGCAACTTTTATTACACCATCTCCTTGACAGTTTTCACATCTTCCACCTTTCACATTAAAACTGAATCTGCCTGGCAAATAACCTCGTGATCTAGATTCTTGAGTTCCAGCAAAAAGTTCTCTAATTGGAGTAAAAAGACCGGTATAAGTTGCAGGATTTGATCTTGGAGTTCTCCCAATAGGGCTTTGACTAATATTTATAATCCTTTCAATCTGATTTACCCCCTCAATCTTTTGGTGCGGAGCAGCATTTCGATTGGATTTATTGAGTATATTAGCTACAGATTTATATAGAGTTTCATTAATTAATGTGGATTTTCCAGATCCAGAAACGCCTGTTACACATGTCATTAACCCAACTGGAATGAATACATCGATGGATTTTAAATTATTTCCTCTTGCACCCATAATTGAAATGCATTTTTTATTATCGAATGGCAAGCGTTTTTCTGGGAGAGAGATCAGCTTTTTGCCAGAGAGATAGTCACCAGTAAGCGAATTAGGGTTATTTTTTATGATCTCTGGAGTGCCAGCTGCAACAATTTCACCTCCATGTACACCAGCACCAGGACCAATATCGACAACATGATCGGACGTCATAATTGCTTCTTCATCGTGTTCTACAACAATAACCGTATTTCCCAGATCCCGAAGATAGGTAAGTGTTTTAAGAAGTTTTTGATTATCTCTTTGGTGAAGACCAATAGAAGGTTCATCTAATACATATAAGACTCCCACTAAACCTGAACCTATTTGACTAGCCAACCTTATTCTTTGAGCCTCCCCTCCAGACAACGTATCTGCACTTCGGCTTATTGTTAAGTAATCCAGCCCAACATCACTAAGAAAATTCAGCCTTGAACTGATTTCTTTTGTTATTTTGTTAGCGATTTCTGCTCGCCAACCTTTAATTTTGATTTTTTCAAAATACTGCTTTGCTTCTTCTACAGACATTTGACTTATCTCTGGCAAAGAGAGTTTATTAATAAAAACATTCCTTGCAGATATATTTAGTCTTGTTCCTTGGCACGATGGACAAGTTTGAGTATTTAGATATTTACCAAGTTCATCTCTAACTGAATTTGAATCAGTTTCATGATATCTCCTATCAAGATTTGGAATAATTCCTTCAAAACTATGTTGTTTTTGAATTTTCATTCTTTTGCCTCTATAACTGGCATATGAAAATTCTATCTTTTCATCTCCGCTGCCAAAAAGAATAATATCTTTAATTTTTTTTTCGAGATTTTTGTAAGGAATCTCAACATCAAATTTGTAATGCTTTGCCAGGCTTTCGATCATACTGAAGTAGTAACCAGTTTTACGATCTCTTCCCCTAATAGCACCTCCTGCTAGAGATAAATTCTCATTTACGACGACTTTTTCCGGATCAAAGAATTGTTTTACGCCCAATCCATCACAAGAAGTACATGCCCCTACAGGGTTATTGAATGAAAATAGTCTTGGTTCTAATTCTGTAAGACTATAACCGCAAATGTTACAAGCAAATTTATCGGAAAATATCAGCTCATCTGTTTTATTGTCATCAATGATTGCAATTTGTGCTATCCCATCGGATAGTTTTAAAGCGGCTTCAAAGGATTCGGCCAATCTTTGTTTCATATCTGATTTAACTTTAAATCTATCTACAACTATTTCGATAGTATGTTTTTTATTTAATTCAAGTTTTGGGGGATCATTTAGATCGCAAATTTCACCATTAATTCTAGCTCTAATGAATCCCTGTGTAAGATAGTTTCGCATCAAAACAAGATGCTCTCCTTTTCTTTCTTTAACTACTGGCGACAGCAACATCATTGCCGTTCCTTCATTATGTGCTAGGGTTTTATCGACCATTTCGCTGATAGATTGTGCCTCAAGTTTTGTTCCGTGTTCCGGACAAAAAGGAATGCCTACACGCGCATACAGGAGTCTCAGATAATCATACATTTCAGTTACAGTCCCTACAGTCGATCGAGGGTTATGTGAAGTAGATTTTTGTTCAATGGATATCGCAGGTGAGAGTCCATTTATATGATCCACATCGGGCTTATCCATTACTGATAAAAATTGTCTCGCATAGGTAGATAGAGATTCAACATAACGCCTTCTTCCCTCAGCGTATATCGTGTCAAATGCGAGAGAAGATTTTCCAGAACCAGATAACCCTGTAAAAACAATTAATTTGTTTCTTGGTAGGTTGACATCGATATTTTTTAGATTGTGTGTTCTTGCTCCGCGAATGTCGATTGATTTCATAATTTATGTATTAAATATATTAGACAACCTGCTAATATACCTTTACACAATATCGAAGATCAAAAACACTTTGAAATAATTTTCTTATATCTACCTAGAAGGTTTTTTTTAAACAATAAAGAATTTATTCTTTTTTTTATTTCCATATTTTTCAGAGACTTATGGATGGAAAATATTGATTCTTATGAATATAAATCATAATAAAAATACACCGATGCTCCCTCAAGAAACAAAGAATGTTTTATTGATTGCGCTCATTGCAATGTTGAGAATGTTCGGTTTATTTGCGTTACTGCCAGTAATGTCGATTTTTGCTAGTAAACTTGAAAATTCAACACCAATGTTAATTGGGATATCTGTCGGCGCTTATGGGCTTACCCAAGCAGTTTTACAAATACCATTTGGTTATTTATCTGACAAAATTGGAAGAAAACCAGTAATAATTTTTGGATTATTAATTTTTATTTCTGGATGTGCAATAGCTGCTTATAGTAACTCCATATATGGATTGATTGCCGGCCGGTTACTTCAAGGGGCGGGAGCGATTTCTGCAACACTTAGTGCACTTCTGAGTGATGTTACAAGAGATGAGGTTCGAACAAAATCCATGGCTATATTCGGTATTGGAATAGGTGCTTCTTTTCTTTTATCTTTAATACTTGGCCCAGTAATATCATCTTATTATGGTGCTAGATCCATATTTATTATTTCTATCTTTATGTCCTTAATGTCTATCGTTGTTTTAATGAATATTCCTAGCAAAAAAATAATTAACCATCATGAACCAATAAAAATCATGAATTTACTCAAAAAAAATCTTATTCTGCACGATCTGAATATTTTTTTCTTGCATCAAGTATTAACAATAATTTTTGTTATTTTTCCATTTATAATGATTGAAACTTTCTATATATCTGCAGTAGACCATTGGAAATATTATATTCTTTCATTATCCATTTCATTGATATTGGTAGCCCCATTAATTATCAATGATGATAAAAAAGAAAAGAAGATGAATTTAATTGTTCCAATATTACTTTTATTTTCGAGTCAATTTTTATTGTTTTTATTTGAACCATCTTCATCACTTCTTTTGATAAGTTTGACTACATTTTTCGTTGCATTTAATTATATGGAGGCAACGCTTCCTTCGAGAGTATCTATATTATCTGATAAGAAAATTAGAGGTTTTTCACTGGGTATATTTTCAAGCTTCCAATTTCTTGGTGCATTTACAGGAGGTATAATAGGAGGGATTTTGATCGGAACATTTGGGTATGCAGAAGCGCATAATTTTTTGATAATTCTAATAGTTTTTTGGTTTTTAATTATGATCGGGAATAGAAAGTACCTGTAAAAAAATATAAATAATACAAAGATTATATTTATAACGAATTATCATAATTTTTTTAGTATGATAGAACATTAAATCAATATTAGGTAAAGACATGGCACGTGGAGTAAATAAAGTAATTTTAGTTGGAACTCTAGGGCAAGACCCAGATACACGCTATACCCCAAGTAATGCAGCGGTAGCAAATTTGAGTATAGCAACAAATGAGTCCTGGAAAGATAAACAAACTGGGGAACAAAAAGAAAAGACAGAATGGCATCGAGTCGTAATGTTTAACCGTTTGGCTGAGATTGCAACTGAGTATCTTAGAAAAGGCTCTCAAGTTTATATCGAGGGCAAAATTCAAACACGTAAATGGGAAGATAAAGACGGAAATGATCGGTATACTACAGAAATTGTTGCCAATGAAATGCAAATGCTAGGAGGAAGATCTGCTGGAAATACCGGTTCTTCATCAATGAATAGTAATTCTTCAGAAGAAATTTCAAGCCCAAAAAATACTCAAGAAAATGATGACTTCGACGACGATATTCCATTCTAATTAAATTTAGTTGGATATATTTGAAGTTGCCCCATTCATAATCATAATTATTTTCAAATTAATTTATCATGACTAATAAACTCTACATCAAAACCATGGGTTGTCAGATGAACGTATATGATTCTGACAAAATGGCTGATGTTTTAAGACAATCGCATGGATTTGAACTAACTAAAAATGCTGAGGAAGCAAATTTATTATTGGTGAATACCTGCTCGATCAGAGAAAAAGCACAAGAAAAAGTATTTTCTCAATTGGGCCGTTGGAAATTACTTAAGGATGGCAACCCAGAACTTTTGATAGGTGTGGGCGGATGTGTTGCAAGTCAAGAAGGATCGAAGATTATGGATCGTGCACCATATGTTGACATGGTTTTTGGCCCGCAAACACTTCATCGTCTCCCAAAAATGTACGATGATGCAATTCATTCTAATGAATCTTCTATTGACATTTCATTCCCAAAAGTAGAGAAATTCGATACTTTTCCTAAAGTGCAGGATGCAGATCCTTCAGCTTTTGTTTCAATTATGGAAGGTTGCAGTAAGATATGCAGTTTTTGTGTCGTTCCAAAAACCAGAGGTTATGAAGTAAGTAGAGAACCTGATCAAATAATTAACGAAATAAAAGATTTAGCAAAAAAAGGCGTAAGAGAGATTAATCTCCTTGGGCAGAATGTAAATGCTTATAGGTCAAAGAATAAAATTGGTGAAAAATTAAAGCTAGCTGACCTAATCAATCTTGTGTCCAATATTAATGGGATTGATAGGATAAGATTTACTACCTCACATCCACTTCAATTTACAGATGATTTGATTGAGGTATACAGAAATCCAAAGCTTGCAAATTATTTACATTTACCTGTTCAAAGTGGATCAAATAGAATCCTTAAGCTGATGAGGAGAAAATATAAAGTAGAGCGTTATATTGATAGAATTGAAAAATTAAGAATTGTAAGACCGGATATTAGCATTTCATCAGATTTTATTGTTGGCTTCCCTGGAGAAACTCAGAAGGATTTCGAAGAAACCTTGAAATTAGTCGATGATATTGGCTTTGACCAATCATTTAGCTTCATATATAGCCCAAGACCGAATACTACTGCCGCTGAGATGGAAGATAATGTCCCATATGAGGTTAAATTAGAAAGGTTGCAACTTCTTCAATCAAAAATAAATAAAAATGCTAAGAAAATTAGCGATACTATGATCAATACCACTCAAGAAGTTTTGGTAGAAAAGCATTCTAAAAAAGATATGAACCAGTTAACAGGTAGGACAGAAAATAATCGGTGGGTTAATTTTGACGGTCCTATTTCATTGATTGGTGAATTTGTAAATATAAAAATTACTGAGGCCTTAGCGAACTCATTGCGTGGTCGTGTTTTCGAAACAAATTGAATATCCATTTAAACAACTACAATGACCGATAAAAATATCATCTCATCGGAATTTTTGTTAGCGCCATTTGATAACAGAAGATTTTCAAATCTTTGCGGTAATTTTGATGAAAATATCAAACAAATCGAAGAGTATTTTAAAGTTGATATTTTATCAAAAGGAGATATTCTCAAGATTCGTGGGAGTGATGAATCTGTTGGAAAAACAAGAACAATAATTAATAAACTTTATAAAATATCCGCTTCAGAGGAAATAAATTTTGAGGCAATTCATGTTCTCCTTAGGGAAAATGAAATGAATAAAAACGATGATTTCGAAGATTCAGATAAAATAAAAAATGAATTCAACCAAATACAAACATCAAAAAAGCTAATCCGCGCTAGAGGAGACAATCAAAGTGATTATCTTTCCAATATTATGCTCAATGATCTTACATTTGGAATCGGCCCAGCCGGAACAGGAAAAACATATCTGGCCGTTGCAAGTGCAATAAAAGCGCTTGAAAATGATGATGTCAGGAGAATTATCCTTGTCAGACCTGCAGTAGAAGCTGGTGAAAGATTGGGTTTTCTTCCAGGAGATATGTCTCAAAAAGTAGATCCATTTTTGAGACCAATGTATGACGCTCTTTATGATATGTTGGGTGCAGATCAAGTTTCTAAATTAATTGACCAACATCTTATTGAAATAGCACCTCTGGCATTTATGAGGGGTCGTTCATTAAATGAGTCTTTTCTGATATTGGATGAGGCTCAAAATACAACTATTGAACAAATGAAAATGTTTTTGACAAGAATTGGATTTGGGTCCCGTGCTGTTGTGACTGGTGATATAACTCAAATCGACTTACCCAAAGGTCAGCGATCAGGATTAAAGCATTGCGCAAAAATTCTTAGAAAAATTAAAAAAATAGCATTCACTTATTTTACGGCTGAAGATGTAGTAAGACATGACCTAGTAAAACTTATCATAGAGGCATATGAGTCATCCTAAACAGAACACGGTGGGGAAAAAATTCAATTTAAAAATTGAAATTTTGGATAGCTCTATGGTTGACAATATACCTAGTGAAGAAAATATAGAAAAATGGATATCCGAATCCTTTCAATTTATTAATAATGAGAATAAACCAAAAAATAATAAGATGGAGTTAAGCTTAAAAACTGTCTCCTCCAATGAAATCCAAAAACTTAATAAGCAGTATCGAGGGAAAGATAAAACAACAAATGTATTATCTTTTCCATCAAAATCAAAAGATTCTAAATATTGGCCTGAATCCCCAAGATACCATTTAGGTGATATTGTGATTTGTCCTGAAATCATTGAGATGGAAGCAAAGAGACAAAAAAAAGAAATCAATTTTCATTGGTGCCACATTGTCATTCATGGGTTTCTACATCTATTTGGTTTTGATCATGTTTCTGATTCTAACGCAAAAGAGATGGAGCTTTTAGAAAAAAAGATATGCATTTATTTGGGATTCAGTGATCCATATTTACAAAATCTATCAGATAAACATTGATCTTTTTAATTCAAGATTTAATACTTAAGAGAAGAAATGACAGAAAATACTAAAAACCAAAAAAATAAAGGTTTCGTAGCGCTTTTCCATCGGATATCAAGAGCTATTAATCGTAAACCATATAGTCGTAAAGAAATTCAGGATTTATTCCAAGAGAATAACGGTGCTATCGATCCAGATGAGCAGGAAATGCTATCAGGAGTATTGGATGTAGCTGAGACACAAGTTCGTGAAGTTATGATTCCGAGATCTCAAATGAAAGTTATCAATGAAGGTGATTCTTTAGATGAAATCTTAAGCACGATCGTCAAATCTGGCCACTCAAGATTCCCTGTTATGAACAAAGAATCTGATGAAAGTATTGGGGTTTTGCTTGCCAAAGATTTGCTCAGACATTATATGAATGAGCGTGATCAAAATATCAATTTGAAAAAGTATATTCGACCATTATCTGTGATACCAGAATCAAAGAGACTGAATACACTTTTAAAAGAATTTCGGGTCAGTAGAAATCATATGGCAATAGTAGTTGATGAATATGGAGGTATTTCAGGGTTATTAACAATCGAAGATGTTTTGGAAGAAATTGTTGGTGAAATTGATGATGAACATGATCCTCAAGAGCAAGAATTTATAGAAATTTTAAAGAGTACCGATGGGTGTAAATTATACACTGTACAAGCTTTGACGAGAGTTGAAGATTTTAATGATTACTTTAAATGTGACCTTGATCACAGTTCATACGACACAATCGGAGGGCTTGTTGTCAATGAGTTTGGTCGTTTACCTAGAAATGGTGAAAAACTTGTTTTTTCTGATTTCGAATTTACAGTTACCAGAACTCATCGAAGACGTATCGAGATACTTGAAGTAAAAAAATTATAATTAATTTTTAAATTAATTGCTCTAATTCTAAAATGTTGAATAAAATAATATTAAAGAAACATTCTTCTGGCTTCTTTAATGAGACATCTCTTTTATTCTTATTCTTGGGTGCCTCGCTTACTCTAATTTTTCCTCCTTATAATTATTTCTTTTTAGCTCCAATTATAATGGCGATAATTTTTTATGCTTGCATTTCGCTTAAGCCAAAACAAACAGCAATTTATCTTTTTTTCTTTGGTGTCGGGTTCAATCTTTTTGGTGTTTATTGGATTTATATTTCTATCCATATATTTGGAAATGCACCTATCTGGGTGGCCATAATATTAATGATCGCCTTAGTAATTTTAATGTCTTTGTATATCGCTATTGCGGGATTACTTATTTCTTGGCTCGTCGGTAAGCGTAAAATTACACTAATTTTTTTGGGTCCTTCTGTATGGGTTCTACTTGAGTGGGCAAAAGGATGGATATTTACTGGTTTTCCATGGCTAACGATTGGTTATAGTCAAATTGATACATATCTGGCTGGATGGGCACCAATCTTTGGTGTTTATGGTGTTTCTTGGCTTTTACTATTTTCTTCGTGCTCTTTTTTATTTTTTTGTGTTAAGGCTCGCTTCTATTTAGCTTTTTCTACATTATTGGCGCCTTATTTGGTGGGATATTTTGTATCAGTAGATTTTTGGACTGAAAATTTTGACAAACCCATTGCAGTTAAAATTGTCCAGGGAGGAGTATCGCAGGACTTAAAATGGAAAAAAGAGCAGTTATCGAAAACAATGAATTTATATAGGACAGCAACATTTGAGGCAGAAAAAGATACATTGATTGTTTGGCCTGAAGTCGCCATACCAGCATCTTTGAATATTATTGAACCTTTTATAAATGATATAAGTACTCATATTGGTGAGAACAACAAAAAATTGGCTTTTGGGGTGTTGGAACAACAAAAAAATTCCAATAACTCTTATAACAGCTTGATGTTTTTAGATGATGAAAAAAGGCAGTTTTATAGAAAAAGACATCTGGTGCCATTTGGAGAGTATTTTCCAGTACCTAATTTCATTCGAGAATGGATGAGAATGAAGAATTTACCAAATATTGATTTACTCAAAGGAGAAACAGATCAATCTCTCATACAATACAATGATAATGTAAAAATAGCCTCAGCGATTTGTTACGAAATTGCTTTTGCTTCTGAGCAGCTTAACTTCTTTCCAGATGCAAACTTAATCATCAATATAAGCAATGATGCATGGTTTGGGGATTCTATAGCTCCACATCATCACCTTCAAATAACAAGAATGCGTGCACTTGAAACGGGGCGATATCTGATTAGATCAACCAATGACGGTATAAGCGCATTTATAGATCCAGAAGGTAAAATCGTCAAAAGGTCAGGTCAATTCGATTATGAGATGCTGAATTATGAGATTCATCCAAGGACAGGCTCAACTCCCTTTGTAATTTATGGGAATTGGTTAATTATTCTCTCTTCACTTTTGATTATTTTGATCTCCTTAAGCAGAATTGAACCTGTTAAAAATAGAAAAAAAATATGAAAATGAGATGTTTAGACAAGGTATATATATAATATCCGATCTACAGATAAGACTTTTAAGATGACAATAAAAATAAATCAAAAAGCAACTAATGTCTCATGGCATGAAGGCGAGATTTCTCGACTTGATAGATATGAAATTCTTCCACAGACGGGTGCAACTGTTTGGTTCACTGGCTTATCTGGAAGTGGTAAGAGTACAATTGCGGTCGCTTTAGAGAAGGCGCTGCATAGTGACAGCATTCTGTCATATAGATTGGATGGCGATAATGTAAGAATGGGTATCAATAAGAACTTAGGATTTTCTGAGCAAGATAGAAAAGAAAATATCAGAAGAATTGGTGAAGTATGTAAATTATTTGGTGATGCTGGAATGATCGCCATCTCAAGCTTCATTAGCCCATATAGTGAAGATAGAAATGAAGTAAGAATACTGCATGATGATGCGGACCTAAAATTTATTGAAGTTTTTGTTGATTGTCCTCTCGAAATTGCTGAAGGTCGAGATCCTAAGGGGCTTTATAAAAAGGCAAGAGCAGGAGAAATAAAAAACTTCACAGGAATTGATGACCCTTATGAAATGCCCAATAACCCAGAAATTCATCTAAACAGTCACAAAATGAGTTTAAAAGAAGAGGTGGGCATTATCATTGACTATCTTAAGAATTGCGGTGTTATAAAATTATTATAAATAATGATTAGTATGTATAAATCAGATCACATAGAGAAAGCTGCACAAGATTTTTGGGCTAAAGAAAAATGCTTTGAGTCATCAGAAGAAACTAAAAAGGAAAAGTTTTATTGTCTTACTATGTTCCCTTATCCCAGTGGTCAATTGCACATGGGTCACGTTCGTGTTTTTACAATAAGTGATGTAATTGCGAGATTCCAAAGAATGAGAGGCAAGCATGTTCTTCAACCAATGGGTTGGGATGCATTTGGAATGCCCGCAGAAAATGCTGCAATTAAAAGAAATATCCCTCCAGCGAAATGGACATATGAAAATATTGACTATATGAGGGGGCAATTAAAACGTTTGGGTTATGCCTATGACTGGAATCGTGAGATTACCACTTGTGATCCAAAGTATTATAAATGGGAGCAGTGGCTGTTTATACGTCTATTTGAAAAAGGAATGGTCTATAGAAAAAATTCTATAGTGAATTGGGATCCTGTAGATCAAACGGTATTGGCCAATGAGCAAGTAATTGATGGGAGAGGCTGGAGATCTGATGCTGTTGTTGAAAGAAAGGAAATACCTCAGTGGTTTATGAAGATTACAGCCTATGCTGACGAGCTTCTTGAGGATCTTGATAATCTTGAAGGATGGCCAACATCTGTAAAAACGATGCAGAGAAATTGGATTGGCAGATCTGAAGGCATTGAACTTTCATTCGATATCTATGGTAGCTCTTCAAAATTAGAAATATATACAACTAGACCAGATACTCTAATGGGTGCAACTTATATGGCAGTTGCTCCAGAACATCCTCTGGCACTAGAAGCATCTAAAAATGATACTGAAATTGCTGCATTCATCAAAGATTGTAAAAAGAATCATGCGTCTGAAGCAGCAATCGAAACTATGGAAAAAAAAGGTCTCTCATTAGATATTTATGCCATTCATCCTATAACAGGCGAAAAAATACCAGTATGGGTAGCAAATTTTGTTCTAATGGCATACGGAAGTGGAGCTATTATGGCCGTTCCGGGCCATGATCAACGTGATTGGGAGTTTGCAAAGAAATACGATCTGAATATAAAGCAGGTAATAAGACCGAATGATGATGTTGAAGTAAACATTGATAATGCACCCTACGTGGGAAAAGGGATATTGATAGATTCATTAAATTACAGCGATATGACTTCAGATCAAGCTTTTGATCGAATCGCTGATTATTTTGAGTCTACTGGCAAAGGAAAAAGAGTAACTAATTTTCGTTTACGAGATTGGGGCGTCTCTCGTCAACGATATTGGGGTACTCCTATACCAATAATTTATTGCGATGATTGCGGCGCTGTTCCTGTTCCAGAAAAACAATTACCTGTTATTTTACCCGAAGATGTAAAATTTTCAGGAATCGGCTCACCACTCAAAGATATGCCTGAGTTTTATAATACAGAGTGCCCAAAATGTAATAAGAGCGCAAAACGGGAGACAGATACTTTCGATACTTTTTTTGAATCATCATGGTATTTTTCTCGTTATGCATGTCATGATGCCTCATCAGGGATGACGGATGAACGAGAAAGTTACTGGATGCCAGTTGATCAGTATACAGGTGGCATTGAGCACGCAATATTACACTTGCTTTATTCTCGTTTTTTTCAAAGATTGATGAGGGATGAGGGTTTATCTTCAGTTAGTGAGCCATTTACCAATCTCCTAACTCAAGGCATGGTGTTAAAAGATGGTGCAAAAATGTCTAAAGCTAAAGGAAATACAGTTGACCCTCAGGGATTGATTGAAAAGTATGGTGCAGACACCGTTCGTCTTTTTATGATGTCAGCTGCTCCACCAGAACTTGCATTGGAATGGTCGGATGCTGGTGTCCAAGGGGCGTATCGTTTCTTGAATCGTTTATGGAACGCCATCGATTCACATGAGATCATTAAAAATAAAAACTTTTCATGGGAATTATCTGAGTCTCAAAAAAATTTAAGATTTAAGGTTCACTCGACCATAAAAAAAGTTACAGATGATATAGGAAGAAGATATAAGTACAACACGGCAATAGCAGGAATTATGGAGCTATTGAATACTTTAAATAAATATCAACCGGTATCACCTGAATGTGATATTTTAAAGCAAGAAGCATTTGAAGCTATTGTTAAACTTCTTTCTCCAATAACACCTCATATTTGTCATGCACTTTGGCAAAAACTGGGTAAAGAAGATCCGCTTATTTATGCATCATGGCCAAATTATGATGAGAATATCTTAAAAAGAAAAGAAATTGAAATTATTATACAGATCAATGGAAAATTGAGAGGCAAATTGAATATTGATGTTGATTCAAAGCAGAAAGAGTTAGAAAGTATGGTTATGTCTAATGATAAAATCATTAAATTTCTTGATGGTAAATCAGTTAAGAAGTTTATTTATGTAAAAGGCAAATTGATTAATGTTGTTATTTAGAAAAACTATCTTAATAACTCTTATTTTTTCTCTTACTTCATGCGGATTTCAGCTAAGACAGTCAATTCTTCAGCTCGAAAAAATTTCAAATGTATTTATTGAGACAAATGATCCAAGAAGTGTATTTTACAGATCTTTAAAAGAAGAATTAATATCAAATAAAGTTCAATTAGCAGAATCAAAATCAGAAGCAAAATCAGTAATTGATATCATTTCAGATGAAACTGGCCGACGTGTTTTATCAGTGTCAGCCAGGAATATTGCAACCGAATATGAAGTATTTTATCGATTAATATATTCCTATGAAGATCAAAAACAGATGTTAATTAATTCTCAGGAATTGGTATTAACAAGAAATTATACCTTTAATGAGAAATATGTCTTGGGTAAATCTCAAGAAGAAGAAATTTTAATTGAAGCCTTGGCTTCTGATTTGGTTAGAATGATTTTAAATCAAATTTCATCAAAGTAGGTTAATTAGAATTAAATATAAAACATGAATTTATTTTTACACGATACTTTGGTTGGAAAAAAAACTAGATTCATTCCATTGAATCCAGAGAGAGTGACAATGTATCTTTGCGGTCCAACTGTATATAACTATGCCCATATCGGAAATGCTCGACCTGCAGTAGTTTTTGATTTATTAGCTCGGATAATAAGAGTCAATAACAAGCTTGTTTTTGCAAGAAACATTACTGATGTTGATGACAAGATAAATGCTGCCGCGATTAAAAAAAATATTTCAATTGAAGAAATAACTTCGAAATTTATCAAAGCATATAATGAAGACATGAGTGAACTCGGCGTTAATATGCCAGATATTGAGCCTCATGCTACAAAAAATATCAATGAAATGATCAGTATGATCGAAGAGCTTATTCAGAATGATTACGCATATATCTCTGATGGTCATGTTTTATTTGATGTATCTTCTTATAAAAATTATGGACGGTTATCTCGGAGAGATTTGACAGAAATGGAGGCTGGAGCAAGAATTGAGGTGGCTTCCTACAAAAAATCTCCATTTGATTTTGTCCTTTGGAAACCATCATCAAAAGAACTTCCAGGGTGGGATTCTCCTTGGGGAAGAGGAAGACCAGGCTGGCATCTTGAATGCTCAGCAATGATAAAAAAATATTTAGGTGTCACCATTGATATCCATGCTGGTGGTCAGGATCTAGTATTTCCTCATCATGAAAACGAAATTGCTCAAAGTACATGCGCAAACGGTGGAGAAATCTTTGCTCGTTATTGGCTGCATAATGGATTTTTGAGTATCAATAATGAAAAGATGTCAAAATCTCTCGGGAATATAAGTCTAGTGAGGGATTTGCTAAAAGATTATCCAGGGGAAGTTATCCGTCTTGCCTTATTGAGTGCTCACTATAGACAACCTCTTGAGTGGTCTGATGATACCTTAAAATCAGCAAAAAAGATGCTCGATCGAATATATGGCTCTATTAGAGACATTAAAATAAAAAAATCACATAAAAACAAAATAGATATACCAATATCTGTAATGAATGCATTGTTTGATGATATGAATACCCCGAAAGCATTTGCAGAAATTTTTGATCTTGTTAAGGCATTGAATAAAGAGATAAATGAGAATAAAAAAAGTGAAATTGCATCACAAATTCTTGCTTCTGGACAATTTATGGGATTATTAAAATTTGATCCCAAAATGTGGTTTTCTGACATAAAAAATAAAAGCATTACTGAGAATGAAATAGAGGAATTAATTAATGCCAGAGAGTTAGCTAGATCACAAAAAAACTTTGAAGAGGCAGATTCAATAAGAGCGAAATTAGAAGAAAAGGGAATTATTTTGGAAGATACTGCTAATGGCGTAAGGTGGAGTATTGTTAATTAGTTTTAAGAGAAATAATTATGAATGAGGTAATTAAAAGTCAAGACGAGATTATTGAGGAGTTTATGTTTCTGGATGACTGGATGGATAGATATCAATATATAATTGACCTTGGTAGAAGATTGGAACCCCTATCGGACGAAGAAAAGATAGAATCAAATAAAATCAAGGGCTGTCAATCTCAAGTCTGGTTTGTCCCTGCAATTAATGGAGAAAGATTGATATTTCGAGCTATCAGTGATGCAGCTATTGTATCTGGTTTAATAGCAATATTGATAAAAATATACAGTAATAAGAAACCAAAAGATATTATAGAAGCACCAGTTAATTTTATAAAATCACTTGGTCTAGATCAGCATCTCAGTCCGACCCGAAGTAATGGATTAGCATCTATGATGAAAGCCATAAAGAATTATGCGATACAATATACATAAATTAGTTATTCTTTTTTTGATAAAAATAATAAAAGGCTATCAGAGCTTTATATCGCCAATGTTAGGTAATAATTGCAGATTTTTTCCGACATGTTCGAATTATTGTGAAGAAGCTTTATTAAAGTATGGTCTTATAAGAGGGTCACAATTATCAGTAAAAAGAATTTTCAAATGTCATCCTTGGGGAGGAGAAGGTTGTGATCCCATTCCAGATGAGTAAATTAGGATATTTAGTGTGCGTGAGTCATTTGATGGTTATTAAAATGAGCTGCGGCGAGAAAAAACGAACCGGTTATTGTAATTACCACATCATAAACATTATCTAAATAATTATGAACTAAGGTTGCACCAAGAATTAAAAAAAATGCTCCAAAAAATCCCACTACTAGTATATTTTTATTTCTATGATGCTTAAAGCCATAATACAATGCGATCGCACTTATAGGTATTACAAAGAACAACATAATGGCATGAAAATGATAATTATAATAACTACCAAATACTGGTAACGATATGGTTAAAATAGGAAAAACCAGACACTGAAACAAGCAGGCAACAGACATCCAAATTGATATCCTATCAAGACGTTTTGTTCTATTATGGAGTTTATTCATCCGAGATTTTTAGAGGAACAGTAAATTTATTGTTACATTGTAACATTAAATTTAAAGAGAGAAATATTTTTTGAGATATAAATATGAAGAAAGAATTACTTAAAATAATTTGCTGTCCGATCACAAAGGAACCACTTCAAATTATAGATAAAGATCTCCTTGAGAGATTGAATGAATTAATTGTCAAAGGTGCGTTAAAAAATGAAGAGGGTGAGGTCCAAAAAAATGAAATTCAAGAAGCATTAATTACGACAGACAAGAAAAGAATTTATTTAATTAGAGATGGTATACCTGTATTGATGTCAAACTTATCAATAAATATAAGTCAAGCTAGTGTTAAATAGCATCTTTTTATATTAACTATGATTTATGAAGATCTCACAAGATAATTTATCCTCAGAATTAAATCGTGAATTGTTCAAATTTTATCTGGTATCAGGAGATGAGTATTTATTAGTTCAAGAATCAATAGAATTAATTAGATCTGCTGCCAAAAAAGAAGGTTTTTTATCGAGAGAAATTTATTATCAAAATGATACCTTTGATTGGAATGATATTCTCGCATCGTCCTCTAATCTCTCATTATTCTCAGAGAAAAAAATTATTGAAATAAAATTGAGTACCCTGAGACTCGGAAGATCAGGCTCTCAATCTATTATTAATTTGATTGAAGGATGCGGCGATGAACTGATGATTATTGTTTCATCACCGAAGCTGGATAGAGCGGCTCAGTCATCAAAATGGGTTAAATTGTTTCAAAGTGACGGAGGATCTCTTCAGATATGGCCAATTCAAGGCGATCGATTAAAAGCTTGGTTAAGAATTCGGATGAAAAAAGAAGGATTGATTGCAGATAGAGATGCTATTGGAGTTTTAGCCAATAGGGTTGAAGGAAATTTATTGGCTGCTTCACAAGCAATTGAGAAATTAAAACTCTTACTAGAAGATAATCATGTTAACGAGGATGATATACAAAAAGTAATTGCAGATAACAGTCGATACAGCGTTTTCCAGCTCATTGATGAAACCATGAAAGGCAATCTTAAGCTTGGATTAAAAATCCTTTCTCAAAATAAAAATGAAGATAAAGAAGCATTCTTAATTATTGCAGCAATAACTAGAGAGTTACGTTCTCTGTCAAGAATAGCGAACTCTATTGAAAATGGAGTAAGTCGATCTTATGCATACAGAAATAATGGCGTTTGGGATTCAAGAAAAGGCATTGTTAATTCTTGTTTGTCCCGACATAATACTAGTGATTTTTTGCGAATGATCAAATTGTGCTTGAACGCTGATAATGTAGCAAAAGGTCAAAAAAAAGGAGAAGTTTGGCAATTAATTACTAATATCATAATTGATCTAGCTTCTCACAATCTGGAAGCATAATTTATGAAAATCATATTCGAGAAAAATATATGAATCCAATTGGGGTATTTGGAGGAACTTTTGATCCTATTCACTATGGTCACTTAAGGACCGCTTATGAGATGTTGCAGGCATTAAAGTTCGATGAGGTAAGATTTATGCCTTGTGGAAAACCTCCACACCGAAATGAGCCGAGAGCTGATAGTACGGTAAGGCTATCAATGGTCACAGCTGCGATTCAGGGTCAAAAAGGTTTTATAGTTGATGATAGAGAGATAAATAGAGAGGGACCCTCATATTCTGTAGACACACTCAAAACACTTAGAACCGATTTTCCGCTAAGATCACTTGGACTTATCGTAGGTATGGATGCATTCTTAGGGTTACCAGAGTGGTATCAGTGGCGCGAAATTCTTGAGTTATCTCATATAGTTGTTGCTCATAGACCGGGATGGCGAATGCCAGACATGGGGCCATTAGATGAATTATTGAAAGAAAGAGGGACTCATCGTGTAGATGATTTGCATCAATCTAAATCTGGGTATATTTATATTCACGAAGTAACACAACTTGAAATATCCTCAACGGATATTCGAACACTAGTCAGATCAGGAAGAAACCCTAGATTCTTGACGCCTGCTTCAGTTACTAAAATAATAAATGATAGTAAGTGCTATAAAAATAAATTAACGAACTAGAAATCATGGATGCATCAAAACAGACAGACACAATAATTGAAATTCTAGAAGAGAATAAAGCCTCAGATATTACGAAAATTGATGTTCAGCATCTGACATCTACAGTGGATTTTATGGTTATTGCTAATGGGACATCAACTCGACATATAAAGGCGCTATCAGAGATCGTCTTAAGAGAATCAAAAAAAATTAAAATTACATCAATTGGTATAGAAGGTGAGGATGGAAGCGATTGGATTTTAATTGATTTCCAGGATTTTTTGGTTCATTTGATGATTCCAAGAATAAGAGAATTTTATAATATAGAAAAGCTCTGGCAATTTAATTCAATGGAAAATAAAAAAATATCTGAATAAGAAGAAATAGCTGATGCATATTCACCTTATCACCGTAAGTTCAAAGCAGAAAAAATGGGAAAAATTGGCGTTTGATGATTATAAAGCAAGACTTCCTTCGAAATGGCGCTTCCAAATAGATGAGATCAGTACAATTAGACGAAAAAAAAACGAATCAACGTCAAATGTAGTAAAAGAGGAAAGCAAAAAAATATTAACCAAAATAAAATCAAATGAATCAATAATAGTTCTAGATGAAGAAGGTGAAAATTTTACTACAAAAGAGTTGTATCTGAGGTTGCAATTGTTAAGCAATGTAAACAGTAATCTTTGTTTTGTGATTGGAGGGCCTGATGGTATTTCAGAGGAATTGAAGCAAAAAAGCTCAATGAAGTGGTCGTTAACAAATTTAACATTACCACACGGGTTAGCAAAAATAGTATTTATAGAGCAAATTTATCGTCTTTGGACATTGGAGTCCCATCACCCTTACCACAGGTACTAGAGAGAATTTTAATTCGAGCGAATGCAATCTCTTGTATACTAACAATTAAAATAAATGAAAATTAATTTAAAAAATCTTTCCTCTGCACTGATTATTTTTTTGGTAATTTCTTTTCTATTATCAGCGGCTGTCATAAGGACAGTTGTTCCTAAGATCGATGAATACAGCGAGGACTTAAAAAGCTGGATAAATGGTGAAAGTTTCTATGAAATTGATTTTTCAGCTGTAAATGCAAGATGGACAGTCAGTGGTCCAGAGTTGATATTCGATTATCCGCGTTTAGTAGAAAAGAATTCAAAAACTACTATCCTAAGTGCCGATCAACTATTAGCTGAAATTGGAATCATTGATTTTTTATTAGGACGTTCGCTTGCCTTTGATCATCTGAAAGTAAGCAACCTTGATATTATCCTTGAATATTCCACTACTCATGGGCTTTCTGTCCAGGGTAAAGAATATAAAGATCTTTTAGCTCTTTTTAGTATAGGTGAGAAAAAAATCGAGGAATTTAAAATTGAAGGTGATGCATTAAATGTGAGCATCAAATTAACTTCCTTGAGCAAAGAGTTTGATTTATTTTTACCTATCACAACTATAGAAATTAATGAAAATGAACTTTTGTTTGATACAAGTTTTGATTTACCAGAGAGCTTTGGTAAAACAATGTTATTTTCAGCGACCAAAAGACTGCTGAGTGAAGATAACTCTTCAGCATGGAGTTTGTATGTTGAGGGAGACGGCTTAAGCTTATCTCAATGGTTGAATTTAACTTCTTTTAAATATGATCGTGATTTAAGCGGATTAATCAATTTGGATTCGTGGATGGAATTTGATCATGGTCGTTTGCAAAAAGTAACTTCAGATGTGTCTATAGTGGATTTAAAAAATAGTGCCGATGTAAATTCTCCAATTGGCATAAGTTCTCGTCTTGAGTTTTCTAGAAACGATTTTGGTTGGCTAGCTGTTGCTGATAAATTCCAATTTGAATCTGAGGGTAGATATACTCCAGAATCACGAATAGAAATTCAAGCCTACGAGAGCAATTCTAATGATAATCTCACTTTAGATTCTAGTATTTCATATATTGCTCTTGAAGATTTGAGGATTTTATCTGGTTGGTTGAGAGTTGATTTTTTGGAGAATATATTAAAATATAATCCAAACGGAATCATAAGAGATGCAAGTCTTAATATTTCAAATATTGATGATATAAGTTCAAGATTTGATTTTTCAACACGACTTAGCGATGTAAATATAGAGATCCCAATAAAAAAACACAGTGTGACAAATATAATGGGATTAAATGGCGAATTTTTCCTTAATCAGACAGGAGGTAGGATTAATCTAGAATCGCAGAATCTCAGATTAAAATCTGACGATTTTATTGATGATGATTTAAGTCTGAGTAATATTGGAGGTTCTATAATTTGGCGAGAAAACTCTGAAGGTATTGTTTTTCTCTCTGACCAAATTGTTATGAAAAACTCATATTTTGATATGTCATCGAGTTTAGAGATTACATGGCCTAAAAATAAAAAATTACCATATGTTGATATAGAGAGTTTTTGGAATATTGATGATGTAGTGCCTTTTAAAAGATTACTTCCAAAAAAATACATAAACCCTAATTTATATGATTGGATACAAGAAGCTTTCTTATCTGGAAGCGTTAAAAATGGAAAAATGAAAATTGCTGGAATGTTGGAGAATTTTCCCTTCAAGGAGCGAACTGGAATTTTTCAAGTCAGAGCAAAAGCTGAAGATATGGTTCTTAATTATGCAAGAAACTGGCCTGATGCTAAAATTATTTCAATGGATTTTGAGTTAGACTCCGACCATATATTTTCTCTAAAAAATCAATCCATTCATGCTGGGATGATTATGGAAAATGCAATGCTGGAAATCAAAGATCTTAGTGAACCTGAGCTTAGTATAGTATCCAATGCATCATCAGATCTAGAAACGATTAATAATTTTCTTGTTTCAACGCCGATCGATGATTATTTTGGTGGAATGCTGAGAAAAATGAGCTTCTTAGGTACAGCAGAATATGATGTTGATATTAAAATGCCACTTAGACTAAAAGAAAGAGAGAAATATAATTTTATAACTGGAGTTAAATTTTATGATTCTTCTATTGATGTTGAGGAGCTAGATCCTGTTATTTCCAATTTAAATGGCTTTATTTCCATATCAAGAAAAAATATCTTTACAGATAATTTAAATGCCAGATGGCTTGATTCTGATGTCAAGATAAGTGCTTCGAGAGCCTCAGAAGATGATTTATTTCTAAATAGCATTGTCAGTATAAAAGGAAAAACATCGACTAAAAAGATTGAGGATCAATTCAATTTATCATTTGACGAAAAAGTTTCAGGAACCAGTAATTTTGAAGTAAATCTTAATATACCAAAATATGATCTTGATAATCCCTCACCTTTCTTTATAAATGTCAGTGCTGATCTTGATCATATAAGTATCAATCTTCCAGAACCATTTAAAAATTTAAGTAATTCAAAAAAAATATTGGATTTAAATATTTTTTTCCCAGAGAAGGATTTGATTTCTTATAGAGGTGGGATTGATAAAGATATCAGCTGGAATTTGAATTTTAAGAATGAAATAAATGATTGGAATTTTGAAAGAGGAAGCCTAGTTTTAGGGGCAAAAGATTACTCTGATTCAAATTCAAGAGGTTTACACATTAGAGGTGAAACAAAATATTTTGACTTTGAAGAGTGGGAGCAACCATCAGAATCAAGTAACAAAAAACAGGATAACCTTTATAAAAATATAATTAGATCTGCTGATGTTAGAGTAGGAAATCTCATGATTTTTGGACGTTCTTTCCCAAACCAACGCATAATTGTGAACAAAGGGTCCACTGATTGGATAATTGAGACTGAAGGTGAAAAAGCAGATGGTAATATAAGTTTGCCATATACAATCAATTATGATGATCCATTAAATATCGATATGAATAAACTTTATATTGGCGATGTTGAGAAAGAATGGGGGTCAACTAATGCCGACCCTTTGGATTACCCATCAATTAATATTGAGATTGATGATTTTTCTTATTCAAATTATCGATTGGGTTCATTGAAAGCAAGTTTTCTTAAAACTGAAGATGGATTGCGTGCAAGAGATTTAATTTCGGTTGATCAAAGTTTTTCAATTGAAGGAGATTTTGGTTGGATTATTGATGATCAGTCAGAAATTGGTTCTACGACATATGTTAAAGCAGTACTCAAAAGTAATGACGTGTCAGACACGCTATCAAAACTGGATTATCAGCCTATTATTGATAGTGATGACTTGGAGTTAAATATCGATGTAAAATGGGAGGGAGGGCCCAATCGAGATTTTTTAAATGAACTCGATGGTAAATTCGATGTTCAATTGGGTTCAGGCCAACTAGAGGAAGTTGAACCAGGTGCTGGACGTGTCTTTGGTTTATTAAGTATTGTAGCATTACCAAGAAGATTGTCTCTGGATTTCAGGGATGTAATTGAAAAAGGATTTGGTTTTGATGAAATACTTGGTTCATTTGAGGTTACCAAAGGAAGAGCCAGTACTTGCAATCTAAGTTTAAAGGGTCCCGCGGCTGATGTTGGTATTATTGGTAGTGTTGATTTAGCTCAGATGAAATATAATCAATCAGCGATTGTCAGTACAAATTTTGGAAATACTTTGCCATTGGTAGGAGCTGTTGTCGCTGGCCCTCCTGCAGCAGCTGCACTTCTTGTATTTTCGCAAATTTTCAAGAAACCGTTACAAGAAATGGCTCAGATTTATTATGATATAAAAGGATCATTTGAAGATCCAGATGTCAAAAACACATCCGCGTCATATTTCTCTTTGTTGAGTGAAGAATTTAAGTGCTCTCAATAAAATTACAAACATTTTTTTTATTATCTATTAGTTCGAAATTATTTTCTGGATAACTCTAAGTTTTTCTTCTCTCTCTTCTTTATCTTCACCAATAACTGATATGTGACCTAACTTACGACCTGGTCTTTCTGTTTTACCGTAATCATGCAAGAAAAAATCTTCTTTTAGTTGTTGTATATCAGAAGGAATAGTGCCAATAAGATTCTCCATTCCAATAAATCCATTTTCAGAAGTGTCTCCAAGCTTCATATTCAAAATAGCACGGAGATGATTTTCAAATTGACTGGTTTTTGCACCCTCAATCGTCCAGTGACCTGAGTTATGGACCCTCGGAGCATATTCATTGGCAATAACATGATCATTTTTTACAAATAACTCGAGAGCTATAACTCCAACATAATCTAGTTTTGATAATAGATCAGAGAGATAGGAGAATGCTTGCTTAGATATCGATTCATCAACATTAATTGTTCTAGATGTTCTTAGAATACCGTTTTTATGTGTATTATGGGTCAAAGGGTAAAATATACTTTCTCCTCTTTTGTTTCTTGCCCCTATCGCAGATATTTCATAATTAAAATCAATCTTTTTCTCTGCTATCAAATCCATTTCTTCATAGTTAATCAATATCTCATTCAAACTTTTTTCGTCATTTATAAAAGATTGTCCTTTTCCGTCATAACCAAACCTTCTGGTTTTAAGTATAAATGGAAAACCCAGTGAGCTTTTAGCATCCAATAAATCTGATTTTGTGGTAACTGACATGTACTTAGCGACAGGGATATTGAGGGAGTCAAATAACTGTTTTTCTTTTAATCGATCTTGTGCAATTTCCAGAGCTTTTGATGAAGGAAATACAGTATTAGGATTTAAAGTATTGATTGATTCTACTGGTACATTTTCAAATTCATAAGTTATTACATCAGTTAAAGAATCTAGCCTCCTAATTCCTTCTATATCACTAAATTCTTGATTTATAACTTTACCTATTTTTTTAGCTGGAGAATTCTTATTCGGATCTAGGAATATGCATTCATAATTAAGTTTTTTTGCTGCTTCCCCGAGCATTAATCCCAATTGCCCAGCACCAATAATTCCTATTTTCATTTTCTTGGATCACTATTTTTTAAAACCATATTTGTTTGATTTGTTCTAAACGCATCAAGTTTTTTTGCGATGATAGGATCATTGATTGAGAGAATAGATGCTGCTAATAATGCTGCATTTTTTGCACCAGCGTTTCCAATTGCAAGAGTGCCTACTGGTATACCAGCTGGCATCTGATTTACAGATAACAGGGAATCCAAACCTTTCATTGTTTTTGATTCAATAGGAACACCCAAGACAGGAATAGAGGTTTTTGATGCAGTCATCCCTGCTAAATGCGCTGAACCGCCAGCACCCGCAATAATTATTTCTATTCCTTTTTTTCTAGCTGATTCAGCGAAAGAATAAAGAAGGTCTGGCGTTCGATGAGCTGACACGACTTTAACATCATGTTCAATATCAAGTTCATTTAACATTTCACTTGTATGTTGCATAGTCGGCCAATCTGATTTTGATCCCATAATGATGCTAATTTTTGGTTTCTTCATAGTTCTTTATTCTTGGTTGATTTGTAGAAATTTAATTTTTTATTCTAATGTATTTGATATGAATTTCTAGTAATGAGAAAAATTAGTCACTTAAATTTGATAATTCTTCAAAAATTATTTTGAAAAGCTCTCTTTTAAGTTTGGTATCTCTATCCTTTTTTGTATTTTGCTCTATCGCTTTTAGTTTAATTTTAATTGATGGATTTTCTTCGCCAACAAAGTAATGATATTCATTGAGACCGATTGTTTTCTTATGGATTATTCTATCTCTCCAAAACTCTGTGTTTTTAAAAATCTTTTTTTCTAAATTTGATTTTGTGTTAGTTTTTTTTATTACTTCTCTAATGTGAGATATATTTTCATGTTTTATCAACTTTCCAATAAGTTTTTTTTGTCTGTCGAGCGCGCCTTTTTTTTTAAGTTTTTTAGCGAGTGAAATTGCATCAATGAGTTCATTACCAATATTCATCTCATTGATAATTTCCTCAGGAATTGAAATAAGTTTATGACCTAATTCTTGAATCTTATGATGTTGGCGTTTTTTTTCAGACTTACTTTTCATAAACAAGAATATATGTATAAATTTTTTAGCTAGTTAAGCTGTCTCTTGCCTCTTTGTATTTATTAAGAGTGTTAACTATTATGTCTTTGGGTAATTCTGGGGCTGGCGCGACCTTATTCCAGGACAATGTCTCTAAATAATCCCTCAAGTATTGCTTATCATAACTTGCTGGACTTTCTCCTAGCTTATACGTTTTTTCAGGCCAAAACCTTGAGGAGTCGGGAGTTAAAATTTCATCAATAAGATATAGTTTTCCATTGCTATCCTGACCGAATTCAAATTTAGTATCTGCAATTATAATTCCTTTCGATCGAGCATAAATGGAGGCTCGTTTATATATCTTTATTGATATTTCTTTTACTTTTGATGCTAAATCCTCACCTATAATTGATTCTGTTTTTTGGTAGTTAATATTTTCATCATGATCACCAGAATTAGCTTTAGTCGCTGGTGTAAATATTATTTGAGGTAGTTTCTGGGCTTTTTGAAGATTATCAGGTAACTCTATTCCGCATATTTTTTTATTTTTTTTATAATCACTCCATCCTGAGCCAATTATATATCCTCTAACAACAGACTCGATTGGGAGTGGTTTAAGTTTTTTAACAATTATTGACCTTTCTTTTAATTGTTCTATTTCTTTTTTATTTTCAACGAAAGAATCAATTTTTAAGTTTGTCAGGTGATTGGGGATTATGTCCTCCATCATTCGAAACCAAAAATTAGAGAGTTGAGTAAGGATGATCCCCTTTCCAGGAACGGGATTTGGCATTACTACGTCATAAGCAGATAATCTATCAGTTGCGACGATCATGAGATAATTATCATCAATATCATAGATATCTCTGACTTTACCTCTTGCTAGAAGACTAAGATTTGATACTTTAGATTTAAACATTGTTTTCACTAATAAATAAAATTCTCTCAAAAAGAATGGTTTTCACCATGGAATTTTCACTAGGCTTTAAGATTCTACAATAAAAAAGATCAAGAGATTCGCATAAATTCTATTCTACAAAAATCATTAATGAAAATATCTAATTATTTGGTTAACATGTAACTAACATATTTATTCTGGCTACTAATAATGCAACCTTTTATAGCACCTTCAATACTTTCAGCGAATTTTGCTTGTCTTGGAGAAGAAGTTAATAATGTATTAGAGGCTGGTGCTGATATTATTCATTTTGATGTCATGGATAATCATTTTGTTCCAAATCTCACAATAGGTCCACTCGTCTGTGAGTCCCTTAGAGCGTATGGTGTGAATGCTCCCATTGACGTGCACCTAATGACTGAGCCTGTCGATAGTTTGATTAAAGATTTTGCAAATGCCGGAGCAACTTACATAACTTTTCATCCAGAAGCAAGCAAGCATCCTCATCGTTCGCTAGCACTCATAAAAGAACTAGGTTGCCAATCTGGCTTAGTATTAAGTCCTGGGACTCCTCTAAGTTATCTTGAGCATCTTATTGATGAGCTGGATATGGTGTTGATTATGTCAGTAAATCCTGGTTTTGGAGGACAGTCTTTTATTGAATCTTCTATTCAAAAAATTAAATCATTAAGAGCTCTCATCGATAACACTAAATCAGATATCCGTTTGGAGGTTGATGGTGGTGTAAAAATTGATAATATTTCCAAGATTGCTAAAGCCGGGGCAGATACTTTTGTTGCTGGATCAGCTATTTTTGGTAGTGATGACTATTTTAAAACAATTACCGCAATGAGATCTCAGATAGAACTTGGTTTGAAATAATAAGCAATACCTTAAAAATAATAAGCTGTTTTTGTCATAATTTTAGAGGTAATTTTCATTGTATTTCGAATGAATTCTGGAAGTTTTGCGGCTCCTGCTTTTTTAGCATTTTCTCCATGCTCTTCCTCTTCTATGCGCATTTGTTCAACAATTCTTCTGCTTTTTTCATCTTTCTCAGGAAGCAAATTAAGATGTTTTGTTAAATGATCACTAACCTGTTTTTCTGTTTCCTCAATGAAACCTAGTGACCATTTGTCGCCAAAATATCCAGATGCAGCTCCAATTATGAATGATCCTGCATACCATACTGGACTGAATCTGCTGGTTTTTTCTCCAAGCTCTTCAACTCTTTCTTTGCACCAATTAAGATGATCAAGTTCTTCATCAGCAGCTTCTTCCATTTGATTTTTAATCGAAAGATTATCAGTGAATACAGCATGCCCTTGATATAAACCTTGTGCAGCAACCTCACCAGCATGATTTATTCTCATTAGTGCCGCTGCATGGGATTTTTCAGAGGTAGTAAGGTCATTTTCCGGAGTGTCTTTAGCGGGATTCTCTCGAAATTCTTTTTTTTGATTTGACTCAATCAGCAATCTAATTTCGTCAATTGATGAAATTAGATTATCTAGAGGACTTCTTGTTTTTTTATTCATAATGAAATTGTATATTATTTTGTTATTAAATTTTAAATTATTCTTCTGGAATTAACCAAAAATTTTATTAAAACTACAATTAAAATTAGCTGTATGTTTGCAATGCTTAGGCACCTGCAGTAAAATTTCGCGCCTTATTGGTTTATTCCTGATTTTTGTTTAGAGTGACCATAGATATTTACTACTTTTTTTAAAAAAACTATAAAAATTGGACATTGGAATGAAAACATTTTCAGCAAAAAGTGATGAAGTTGACCGTAAATGGTATCTCATTGATGCAACTGGAAAAACACTAGGAAGGCTAGCCGCTGATATTGCCTCAAGATTAAGAGGGAAGCATAAAGTTGAATATACTCCTCACGTCGACACTGGTGACTACATAGTGGTAATTAACGCAGAAAAAATAAGAGTTACGGGTAATAAATTACAAGATAAAAAATATTATCGCTATACAGGCTATATAGGGAATTTAAAATCTATCTCTTTGGAAAAACTACTCAAAGAAAAACCAGAGAGAGTGATCCAGAAAGCAGTAAAAGGAATGTTGCCGCGTAATCCACTGGGTAGGAAAATGTTCTCAAAATTAAAAGTATTCTCTGGGCCTGATCATGATCATGTTGCCCAGCAACCGATTCCACTAGAAACAAATATTTAAGGAAAAATTGATGGCAGATACACAACATTATGGGACTGGTCGAAGAAAGACATCAACTGCACGAGTTTTCATAAAGCCAGGAAAAGGTGATATCACGGTTAACAAAAAGCCTTTAGATATTTTCTTTGGTAGAAAAACAGCACAAATGATAGTCCGTCAACCACTGGAGTTAACTTCATTAAAGGAAAAATTTGATGTGAATGTTACTGTCAAAGGCGGAGGAATAACTGGGCAAGCAGGAGCGATAAGGCATGGTCTTACACGTGCCATTATGAAATATGATGAATCACTTAGACCGAGTCTAAGAAAAGCCGGTTTTGTCACCAGAGATGCCCGTGAAGTTGAGAGGAAAAAAGTTGGACTAAGAAAAGCTAGACGAGCAACTCAATTCTCCAAGCGTTAATTTCATATAACATCAATATGACAGAAATTATTAGAGCAGATCGAAGTCATATTACTGAATTATCTTATCTATTTAATTCATATAGAGTTTTTTATGAGCAGCCATCTGATATAGAAAAAGCAGGTAAATTTATTGAAAGCAGAATAAATAACGGTGAATCAACTATATTTGTATGCTATGAGAAAGGTCAAAAATTAGATGGTTTTGTGCAATTATATTCATCGTTTTGTTCCGTTAGTGCAGGGCCGATTTTAATTCTCTATGATCTTTTCGTAAGAGAAGAAAAAAGAGGACAGGGATATGGCAGAGCTCTTATGGATAAGGCAACAGAATACGCAAAATCTAATGATTATCAGAGGCTGGAATTATCAACCGCTCTTGATAATGTTATCGGGCAGAAATTATACGAATCACTTGGATATATCAAAGATAATGAGTTCTATCATTACTCTCTTGAAGTTAAATAGCCATATAATTTTTTCTCTAAGATGGTCTATTTCTCAGTTCTGATTTCGCTGACTCCGTCATCATTTGAGAAGAGTAAAATATCAGCCTTTCTCTTTGCAAATAAACCAACTGTTACTACACCCGTTATTTGATTTATATTGTCTTCCATAGTTAATGGATTGACGATATCTAAATTATGTACATCAATTATCTCATTCCCATTGTCGGTAATGAAATTTTCTCTAAAAATTGGCTGACCTTTTCGCGCTATTATCTCTCTTGAGACATAGGACCTCGCCATCGGGATTACTTCAATAGGCAGTGGGAATTGACCGAGTTTATCCACAAGCTTCGAATCATCAATTATGCAAATAAATTTTCTTGATGAGGATGCAATTATTTTTTCCCTTGTTAATGCGCCACCACCACCCTTGATTAAATGAAGATTTTTTGTGGCCTCATCAGCACCGTCAATATAGAGATCCATATTTCCAAAATCACTCAGCGGCTGAACATCGAAACCCTTGGATTTGAGAAGTCGCTCTGTTTCAAGTGAACTTGACGCTATTCCTGATATCTTATTTCTAATATCAGGAAGCATCTCAATTAGAAAGTTAACTGTTGATCCTGTTCCCATACCAAGAATGCAATCATTATGTATGTATTCAATTACTGCTTTAGCTACGTTGAATTTTTTTGTATTTTGGTCCATGGATTATAATCTATATCCTTTAAAAGTAGCTGTCTAGTTGAACTCATTTAATTCAGTGACAATAGCAGATAATTTAACATCCCAACATTCAGGTTTTATCTTTTCAACTTTTTGACATTCAAAAGCAACGCCAATTAGTAGTGGGTATTTGTTTTTGGTATTTTTTTTATATTTAAATTTTCTATCATAGAAACCGCCTCCCATTCCAATTCTATTTTTTTTTTCATCAAATGCCACAATCGGAACTACAACAATATCGAGTTTATTTGCATCTATAATATCCTCGGATAAAGGCTCATGAATTCCAAATTTATTTTTTACCATGTTTGAATTTAGAGTCATTTTTACGAAATCCATTGCATGTTCTTGCTTGATTTTCGGTACGTAAAGATTTTTATTTGTTTTATGTATAGAGCTTATTATTATATCGGTAGATACTTCATATTCAGTTGATAGGTAACAACCTATATTGTTCGCATCCTTGAAATACTTGGATGTGATAATCTTTTGTGAGATGTCATTTGATGCTTGTTTTATGAAATCCTTTTTCAGCGCCTCTCGATTGGATTTTGATATATTTCTGATTTTATCTTTTTTGTGTGACATAAAAATAGAAGCCTCCCGTTGATGCCGTTGCATATCGTCGCTCTCGAACCAGAGATTCAAGTGGGGTAATTCGAGTTCACAATAGGCAATCTATATGGATAGTTTTGCACAAATGATCCCAAAGAACATAACCCCGAGACATATAATTAGGATCGAAGGTACCAGTTACACATCGAACACCACAGGAGACAATTTTAGATTTTAATCCAGAAGTTACTACAATTCTAGTTGCTTATTTCCACCCAAGATCGAATCTAACCTATCGGCCATTATTTTTAGACGGTTCCCCAGAGAGCTCTCAATTGCTTTGTCTTTCGACTCCGCTTTAATAAGATCATGAGCCATATTTAGCGCGGCCATCACTGCAATTCTATCGAGCCCGACCACTTTTCCACTATCTCTGATTTCTCTCATCTTTCTATTTAGGGTTTCAGCTGAGTCCAAGAGAGCGTTTCGCTCACTTGCCAGGCATGAGATTTGATATTCTTTTTCGAGTATTTTTACACTGACGTGTGCATACATTTCACTCATTCATTGCTCCTATGCTTATGAATTTCGAAATCAACCTTGTTCCATTGATTTTAGCCTGACAATCATTGCTTCTACACGAGCTCTAACTTGCTCATTTTTTTGGACCATTGAGGCTCGTTCATGAGATAAAGTTTCTTGTTTTTCTTTTAGAGATTTATTTTCAGTCTGCAATCGATTACAAATCTCAACAAGATCATCAAGTCTTTCTTCAAGTCTTTTTAAATCATTTTCAAAATTTAGATTAATATTTTTTTCCATATCACTAATATAAAGATCACGATCGATATAATCAATCTTGTTTCGATATTTTTATCTGGTTTGAAGGTTATTAAAATGAGAAAATTAATATATGAAAATGAGCGCTTATGAGTAATTTGAATATTAATTATAATCATCTGGAAATTAATCTTAGAGAATGTGGTTCCGACTGGTTCGCCTCTCAGTGTCACGGACTAATCTGTGCTCGACTTTCTGTTCTTGGGCCGAGCTCTTTGGGTCTATGTTTGGAGCAAATATTTGAGCATACAGATGAGGAAACCCCAAAATTAAAAATCTGCAAAGAAAATATAAATGATCTCTTTAAAATGACCTGGTCTCAATTAGATGGGAGGCAGTCAGATTTTGAAATTTTTCTCCCAGATCATGATGATTTGATCAAAGATAGAACAGCTTCATTATCCCAGTGGTGTGATGGATTTTTGCATGGAATTGTTACCGGTAAAAATACAGAAAAACTAAAAGAACTTCTCAACAAAGAACCCATTAATATTGTCATAAAGGATATGGTCGAAATGACTCGAGCGTCCGTAGATGATTCATTTGATGATGAAGAAAATGAGAAATTTTATACTGAAATTTATGAATATATTCGTGTGAGCATACAGTTAATTTACGAAGAGCTGACAGATTTTCGAGAAACTATAAAAAATGATATTCATTGAGAGGTTCAGATAAATACAGAGATCTGATAAATAAAATCATTAATATGAAGATAGAATTTGAAAAAAGAAGAAAGCAGATAATGAAGATGGTTGGTTCAAATGCTGCGATAATAATTCCTTGCGCGATGCCATGCACAAGAAGCAGGGATGTTGATTATCTTTTTAGACAAGACAGCGATTTCTATTATTTATCAGGATTTGAAGAACCCAATTCTCTCATTGTATTGATTCCTGAAAGAGCAGAGGGTGAATTTATTCTATTTTGCAAAAACAAAGATAAACTAAAAGAAAAATGGGATGGACCCATATCGGGTCCTGAAGGTGCCATTATGAATTATGATGTTAATGAAGCCTATCCAATTGAAAAAATCGATGAAATTCTGCCAAAACTAATCTCTGAAAAAGAGTTTTTGTACTGTCCAGTAAACATAAATAGAGAATTTGACCAAAGTATTAATAATTGGATCAAAAACAACAACAAAAAAAATAATTGTAAACCTGAAATTATTACTGTTTCCCATTTACTTCATGATATGCGCCTTTTTAAAAGTCAATCAGAAATAAGCATTATGAGAAAAGCTGCAAAAATTGCAGCAATTGCTCACAGAAGAGCAATGACGATTGTTAAGCCGGGTATGTATGAATTCGAGCTGGAAGCTGAATTTATTCATGAATTCAGAAAATATAACGCTAACCATTCGTACAATCCAATAGTGGGCGGAGGAAAAAATGCGTGCATTCTTCATTATATATCGAATGATTCTATTCTAAATGATGGAGATCTTGTTCTAATTGATGCTGGATGTGAACTCAGTTATTACGCTTCTGATATTACTCGAACATTTCCTATCAATGGAAAATTTTCCCCCGAACAGAGAGATATTTATAATATCGTCCTCAGCGCTCAAAAAGCAGCAATTCTCAAAGTAAAACAAGGAAATCAATTTAATGAACCACATGATATTGCAGTAAAGATAATTACTGAAGGACTTAAAGACATTGGTTTGTTGAGAGGGTCACTTTCAAGTTTGATTGAAAAGAGAGCATATAATCGATTTTTTATGCATAGGACTGGGCACTGGATAGGGATGGACGTTCATGATGTTGGTGATTATATGGTAGAGGATCAATGGAGACTCTTTGAAAACGGCATGGTGACTACTATTGAACCAGGAATTTATATTGATGATGACGAAGATATTCCTAAGAACTTCAGAAATATTGGGATAAGAATTGAGGATATGGTTTTAGTGAAAAATAATACACCGGATATTCTCAGTAAAAATATTGAAAAAGAACTGAATAATATTGAAGATATTATTAAAAACTGATGAAAAAAAATAATCAAAATAGATTTGATGTCATAATCGCGGGAGGAGGCATGATTGGGGTCTCAATGGCTCTTGCTATATCATCATTTGGCTTAAAGATTGGTCTTGTAGAAAAAGTTGAACGAGATGAAAATAATCAGCCAAGTTTTGACGATAGATCGACTGCATTATCGAGAAGCAGTCAAAATATGTTTGAAGCTTTGGGTATCTGGGAGAAAATAAGACAAGCCTCCACACCAATAAGGGCTATTCATGTATCAGATAAGGGCCGATTTGGATTTTCTCATATCTCAGCAAAAGAAGAAAAAGTTGAAGCTTTGGGGTATGTGGTAATTAATAGAGTTCTCGGAAGTGTTTTATTGGAAGAGCTAGAATCAAAGAATAATATTACTGTTTTTTGCCCAGAAACGATAATTTCGATAGACGAAAAAGAAAAGCTTTGTGAATTGAAATTAAGATCAGAAGATAAAAATCCTTCAATGAGTAAAATTAAATCAAAAATGTTGATTGTTGCTAGTGGTGCTAAATCAGGTTTACATCGAATGCTTGGAATTGGCGCAAATGAAATCAAATACAGTCAGGACGCAATAATTGGAAATGTTCAAACAGAGATACCCATAGATAATCGAGCTTTTGAGAGGTTTTATGAGTCAGGATCAATAGCTTTTCTTCCAATTGAAAATAATAGATCAGCTTTTATTTGGGTGTTACCAGATAATCAGTCACGAGCCATGATGAATTCTTCTGAAGAGGATTTCATAGGGTCACTTCAGGAAAAATTTGGTATGCGATTAGGAAATCTAAATAATTTAGGTAGTCGAGTTTTTTATCCTCTAACTTTGACTCAAGCATATAGATTGAAAACAAAAAGATCTGTTTTAGTGGGTAATGCTGCTAATGGCCTACATCCAATTGCAGCGCAAGGGTTTAATCTTGGGCTTAGAGACGTTGCAACATTAGCTGATTGTATCTTCAGTGAAATAAGAGAGGGTAATTTTGACGAAAATATTGGAAAAATTATGAATGATTATGCGATCTGGAGAAAGTCAGATCATCAGAAACTTGGTTATTTTACTGATGGATTAGTAAAAATATTTGGAAGTAAACATTCATCGATTGGTATTATAAGAAATCTTGGAATGCTTGGCCTGGACTTCATTCCAGGATTTAGAAGATTATTTGTTAGGCATACTATGGGTCTAGCGGGCAGACTACCGAGACTTTCTAGAGGAGTGCCTTATCAATGAAATCAAAATACGACATTGCAATTGCAGGGGGAGGTATTGTTGGGCTTATATCTGCCATATTACTCAGAAAATCAAGAGCATTCAGTGAATCAGATATCTATATCGTTGAAAAAAATGAAAAGAAGCGTTTCATTGCTCGTAAAGATATTGACATCAGAGTTTCAGCAATATCAGCAGGTTCAATTCAGATATTAAAAAAAATTAATGTCTGGGATAAATTAATTCAAGATAGAATATTTAGGTATTCAAATATGTGTGTGTGGGATGGGGATGATTCAATAGAAGGTGACTCCAGAATTGATTTTTCTTCAGATCAATACGGTTATCGTGAATTGGGGTATATTATTGAAAATTTCCAACTTCAAACACGCTTGATTGAATTAGCTGAATCATTAGATGTTAAAATTCTCTTTGACAGTGAAATAGAATCTATAAGTCAGCTGGATTCATCAGATAAAATTTCTATTGGCATGATCAATTCTGGATCTTTGGAGGTTGATTTATTGGTAGGTGCTGATGGCTCTGAATCAAAGACCAGGCAACTAATGAATCTAAATGTCAGAAAACACAACTACTCTCAATCCGCACTCATCACAAATGTTGAATGTGAAAAAAATCACTGTAATACCGCTTTTCAGAGATTTTTGAAACATGGCCCAATCGCTCTATTACCTCTTGGAGAGAAAAGATCATCCATTGTATGGTCAACATCGCCTGAAGAGGCAACTTTTGCTTCAAAATTAAGTAACGAGAAGCTTAGTTCTTTGCTTTCAGAAAAGAGTGATCATGTTCTTGGTGAAATAAAAGTCATTAGTGAAAAAGCAATATATCCCTTGATTTATCAACATTCGAAAAAATATATAGAAAAAAACTTTGTGGTAGTTGGTGATGCTGCTCACACAATACATCCACTCGCTGGCCAAGGCATAAATTTGGGTATTGCTGATGCCATTGAATTAACTGGTGTTCTTGAAGATTCGATAATGAAGGGGGGTTATATAGGGGATATTTCAACATTAAGGGCTTATGAGAGATCAAGAAAGTCCTCCAACTCTTTAATGCTAAATTTCGTTCATATCTTGAATAAATTATTTTCATCTAGATATATCACTATTATAAATATGAGAAAAATTGGAATGAAAATATTTAATAAAACTAAACTAATCAAACACCAAGCAATCAAGACTGCATTGGGAGTATAAAAAAGACATAGACATGAAAAATTTAAAATACGTTCTTCTATTTACTATTCAATTCTTTCCAAATTATTTGTTGGGGCATCATTCTTTTACAGCAGAGTTCACCGCAGAAAAAACAATAATTATTGAAGGGGTGATAAAAGAGGTATGGTTTAGAAATCCGCACGTAAGATATTTATTAGAGGTAAGCAATGAGAATGAGACAGAAATATGGGATTTGAGAGGTTCTCCTGTTGTCTGGCTCGCAAGAAAGGGATGGAGTAGAGATAGCATAAATATTGGTGATCAAATATCTGTATACGGATTTCCTGGGCATCAAGAAAAAAAAATACTCTCAATAATAGAAGTCACTCTAAGCGATGGAAGCAAAC
>ERZ802830.87-NODE-87-length-82389-cov-21.3065_pt1 | contig 82389 bp, 77 predicted proteins | sample MGYA00345654_ERZ802830 | MGnify/ENA primary metagenome ERZ802830 (study PRJEB30503, sample SAMEA104212375) | marine metagenome | biome: Westerlies Biome; feature: [SRF] surface water layer (ENVO:00010504) within the epipelagic zone...; material: water (ENVO:00002006)...
ATATCTGCTGTTACTTCAGAAGAAATTAGTTGGCCTGAATAGATTTGGGGGCAACTATCCTAGACAAAAAAGGTATCTAGGTAAATTTCACAAGTACCAACCCAAAATCTGATGCAAAAAAAATGGCGGGAGTGACGGGACTCGAACCCGCGGCCTCTGGCGTGACAGTCTAGCGTTTTTCATGCTTTTCCGAGCTTTTGTGGGCATTTTGAAGCGTTCTGTAGCCAGTTGACGATTGCTACAACCACGATTCGGATGCGAACATTTTGCGAACAATGATTTGCATTTTAGTGTCCCCAGATTTTAGCAATATTTAATAAGAACTCATCATTCTGGGCTTGCCTTCACCCATAGCACCAAACTTTTTCTTCTTTGTTTTTTGCATTGGTTTGCCGCTGCGCGATGCCTCTTTGCGTGCAGCTGCCATCCCCTGGGGGCTGTAATCAAATTCTTTATTTCCAACTCGCGGCCTGTTTCACTGCCTTGATAACTGGTCAGCCCAGCCTGCAAAAATACGCTCTAGCACCACCACACAATAATATAATACTATTCCCAATACGGCTAAAGCAATCAAGACAGCAAACATAAGCGGATAATCTGAATTTGTTTTTCCGCTATCAAATAACGCGCCTAGCCCTCTTCCATGAGGTGATACTATTTCCATCAAATTCGTGCCGATAAATGCCAGCGTCACAGCAACTTTTAACGCGCCGAAAAACTCTGGCAGGGTTTTAGGTAGTGCAATCTTCCAAAAAATCGTAAGCTTAGATGCGCCTAACGCCCGCAATATATCTCTATATTCTGGCTCTAATGTTGAAAGTCCGATAGATACCGATACTGCAATTGGGAAAAATGAAATTAGAAATGCTATCAACACAGTGTTAAAATCATGTTGTCCTATAAAAATAAGGGAGAGTATCGGAACGATGGTGGCCTTTGGAATAGCATTAAAGCCAATAAGCAAAGGATAAAGTCCCTCTTGTAATAGCTTTGAGAATCCCATAATCATGCCAAGGGCCACGCCTATAACTATTGATATCAATAACCCAGCCACGGTGCGCCATAGCGTATCCCAGCCAAAACTAAAAAACAGCGTCTTATATTTCCAGAATGCAGGGCCTAAATCACTCGGGGATGCCATTTTGTAATTTGGCCAGTCATTAAACCAAACCAACCATTCCCAAAACAATAGAAACAAGATAATTGTGAGGATAGGGACAGCAATACGTCTCATTTATCTGCCATCTCTTTTCTGCGTGCAATACCGATTTGCTCTCGCAGAATATTGAGAAGCTCACTTGCATGAGGTGTATAGAGCTGGTCTAGGTTATCATTACTTTCTTTTTCGGTTTTGATACTAAATTGATTGGTTGCAGGCCTGCCTGACAAAACAACTACTTCATCAGCAAGAAATATTGATTCTCGAATATCATGCGTGATTATCAGACATGTAAAAGACTCCTTCTCCCGAAGCCTATTCATCGTAAGCCATAAATCTTCGCGTGTGAAAGCATCAAGAGCGCCAAATGGCTCATCCAAAATCAGAACTTCTGGTCTATGGATTAGTGACCTGCATAATGATGCACGCTGACGCATTCCCCCTGAAAGCTCCGAAGGCCGGCTATTTTCATATTCCGACAAGCCAACTAGCGCAAGTAATTCGCGGGCTCTTTCAACTTTCTCTTCATTGCTTAATTTATTATGTACGATTTCTAAGGGCAACATCACATTTTTAAGAATATTGCGCCATTCAAGTAATACAGGATTCTGAAAAGCCATTCCTATATTAGATCGCGGCGATTGCACAGCCTCACCATTTAAAATGATACTGCCCTTGCGCGGTTTCATCAATCCTGCAATCAGTTTAGTTACCGTTGATTTACCACAACCAGAGGGCCCCACAATCGCACTAAAACCGTTTTTGGGAACACTGAAAGAAAGATTATCAAGAACCTGTAATTCACCATTTTTTGAGGAGAAATAATGAGAAACATTATTAACTTCTATCACATTATAACCTGTATTTTGATATGATTTTGCGTTTTAACATGCACTCACAGCCTAACAGAATTAGGCTGCGATTAGAAAGTTTATTTAAGAGAAAAACCACCGGCTGGCAGAAACTCATCCGTAAAATAAAGTGCAGCATCGGTTGCGTTGGTGTATTCATAAGTCTCACCAAGCTGCGTAATAGCCTTATCCATTCTCGCACTATCAATCATGCCCATTCCATTGACCAACACATAATCTGTTAGCACATTCGCCTCGACGGCAAGAAGTAAACGCCTTTCTTCTAATTCCGCGTCTGCTGCGGGGTTGCGTTTAATCAAGGCTGTAGCTGCAGAAGATGTGTCTGCTATTGCATCTCTCCATCCAGCAGCAGTCGCCTTAAGGAAGCTTTCAACAATTGATTTATTGCTACTGGCAAAATCTGTATTAACGATTATCGCATTTCCATATAGGCTTAAGCCGTGGTCAGCCATTAAAATAGTGCTGATATCATCTTCTGGAACCCCTAATCTTACAAGGTTAAGGTAAGATGAGAATGAAAAGCCCGTTATGGAATCTACTTTTCCTTCCGCAAGCATTGGCTCTCTGGTAGGGAAACCAACTGGTTCCACAGTGATTTTATCCATATCTAAGTTATTTGCTTTTGCGAAAGCTGGAAATTGTGCCCATGCGCCATCTGGTGGGGGCGCTCCTAAAACTGAGCCTTCTAAATCAGACGGGCCAGATATTCCAAGCGATTTTCTGCCCACCACCGCGAAAGGAGGCTTATCATAAACCATCATAACCGCTATTACAGGCGCTCCAGGGTTTTGGTCTAAAAACTTAATAAGCGAATTAATATCTGCAAACCCAATTGGAAATGCCCCTGTGGCCACTTTTGGGATTGCATCAAGAGAGCCTTTACCAGCTGAAATTTCAACAGATAAGCCCTCAGCATCATAATGACCATTATCAATTGCAAGGAAATATGGAGCAGACGGCCCCTCAAATTTCCAATCTAATGCGAACTGAATTTCCTCTGCTGCGAACAATGAGGTAGAACCAAAAATAATAGAGACTAACACAATCAATCTTCTAAGTAATTTGTACATATCTTGTTACTCTTTTCATCAAATTTTGTTTATTATTCAATTATGTTAGAGTAACATCATAGCCTAGCGAGAAAGGAAGTGCTTATTTGTTTTCACGGTGATGCATTTAATGAATGATATTGCTTCAAGCCTGCAAAACATGAAAGATTTCAAAAAACTATTTTTTATTTAAAAAATTAATTAGACTTCAATGAAATTCAGAGCCTCGGTAAGCGTTTGAACCTCATAATCAGGGCTTCCGGGGAGTTGTTCTGATAGTATCTGCCCTCTATTTACCCAAATTGTTTTGAAGCCAAACTTATTCGCGCCCGAAATATCCCAATTATTGGACGAGAAAAATGTAATTTCATTAGGCTCGCAGTTAAAAGCAGTAGGTGCTAATTTATAAACTTCTTGGTTTGGTTTAAATTTTTTAATGTCATCTACCGTAAGTATATACTTAAAATAATTTATCAAGAGCGCATTATTAAGGCCCTCTTTAATCATCCTCTCATCGCCATTCGACAGAACAGCAAGAGCCGAATCTTTGTCTAAAATTGTTTTTTAAAACTCTGGAACATCTTTAAATGGGCTTAGATTATTACACCCATTCATTAAGGTTTCTTCAAACGCCTCACTTGGGTCAATTTCGAATTCTTGCATGGTATCTTGAAGAGCTATTTTGGTGATTTCCCAAAACTTCACATAACTTCCAGTTAGCGTATATAACCACGAATAACGAAGCTGTCGCTCCCTCCAAGAATCTGAAAAATCATTCCAAGGAATATCACTTAACTTTCGATAGGCGCTTACTTGGCCAGCATTCATAATTGAATGCGTATTTAGCAAGGTTCCGTAAATATCAAAAACAAAATACATTCTATCTATTTGATTGTTTCATATCAGATTTCGATTATTGATACGCTTAATTCTACTAACCCATTACTAAAGAATGTATTAATAAATACAAATTTTCTGCTATTGCAGGCGCTGTACATTAGAAATTATAATCAATTTTGAATTCACGGCTCTAAATTTACATCTCTAAATACATCGTAATTTTTGATAAAAGAGAGGGCCATAAGGCCCCCTCTTCTGATGTTTATTTTACAAATGATTGTGTTGAATATTCAGAGAAAGGTAACTTTGCAATAGACCCTCTATCTTTTACGTAATCCACAAATGATTGCGCATAATCAAGATACGTATCCTCAAAACGGCCATCATCTTTTACAGTCTTAAAGCTTAAATATCCATCACGCCCTGCTGCAATATAATTATTGGTCACAATCCGGTACATTTTTTCCATATTTAAGGGAACCCAATCAGCGTCTGAGCGGCCTTTATATTCCATCTTGCTAAGACGATTTCCAGACGCGCGCGTTGAATCCACATGCCATCTAAGGCCAGCTGCATATGGAAAGGCGCCATCCGACCCATCAGGTTGCAACGCGTATTCAATAGCCTCCTCCAATACCAATTTAATTTCAGCCCCGCTCATATCCATTTCAACAAGGGTATTTGCAAATGGCAATAGCTTATACGCATCCCCCATTGTAATATCACCGCTGCTAATATCGGTGCGAACACCGCCACCATTTTGTATTGCAATATCACTTGCTTTTGCCATTTCACGAAATGCATGCGCTACCAATGTTGCGATATCAGACCCATTTTTAAGCGTTTCTTGAGGTGTGCATATTTTTGATCTCTCATCTCCTGGAATACGCGATAGGCACAGATTATCTTCAACAGTGCCAATTTTTATTGATAACAATGTTTCGACTTTTTCGTTGTATGTATCAAACAATAAAGCTGCATTTTTATCTTCTTCAACGATTGAGAGCTTCGGATCCTCTTTGATTTTAGAATAAATTGCATCCCGGTCAGCACCTTCAACCTCAACACGCTCACCACTGGAATCTTTGCGCTTGAAGCTATCAGCAAGCATCATATGCGGAATGCCGCTACATTGCTCTACCTCACCTGCCTCGTTAAAGGTTAAATCTAATTCACCAACAATCTGGCTAAACTGCCATGCAGAGGCAACGCACACTAAATTCCCATCAACACCTGTTACAATTGTAGGGTAAGGACCTGACGCGTTTAGACCAACATCTTCAAAATCACCCAAAAGAGTATGAGAGTCACCGCCTATGATAACATCTACGCCGCTTAAATTCTCTGCCAAAGCCAACTCATTATTATACCCATAGTGTGTTAGAAGAATAATGTGATTAATACCTTGTGTTTTTAGCTCATCAATTATCTTTTGTGCGGTTTCAGCTTCATCAAGAAATATCGTCGTCTCGTCTGGACTGGATGATAAAACCGTTTTTCGTACAATATCGATACCAATTATTCCAAATTTGGTACCATCTCGCTCAATAACAATATACGGTTTTAGATAGTCAGTTGCACTCTGTGGAGTCAAAGCAGATACGCCAACTTCAGGCTTAATATTGGCAGCCACAACCGCTGTTTTACAGTCTCCAGACTTTAAAAAATCTAAAAACTTTGCAAGCCCCTTATCCCCCCCATTAAATTCATGATTTCCAGGGACAAACGCATCAAAGCAGATTTCATTCATTAAAGCAGCATCTGCCTCTCCTTCAAACAAGGTAAAAAACAGCGAGCCGTATATGGCATCACCTGCATGGAGCTTTAACACATTACTATTTTGAGACTGCAGCTCTTTTATTTTTGCAACAACCGACGGCATTCCACCCGATTTAACACGTGTTGATTTATCATCTAACGTTAAGCTCATTCGGCTATCAGGTTTTAAATGTGAGTGATGGTCATTTATGTGCAAAATCGTTAATTCAGCCGCATTTACAGCTCCAAAAGAAAGAAAAATTGCGCTCAATGTGAGCATTACACCCAAATAGCGTTTGTTTGGGCGCATTTTACGTGCAGATAGCGATGTGATGAAATTCATAGAAGAACGCTCTGAAAAATATTATTGGAATACAGTATAAGAATTCTCCATCAGACATCATTTTTATAACAAATAAATGACACCAAAGAATAAGTTTGAAGAATAATTTTGGAGAATAAAATAAAAACGAACTATCTAGTTTGAACACTGTAAACAAATAAGGTTCGTGGCGGGAGTGACGGGACTCGAACCCGCGGCCTCTGGCGTGACAGGCCAGCGCTCTAACCAACTGAGCTACACCCCCTTTGTGTAAAATAGAAAACCTATAAATTAAGTTCTCTATACTCAAGCTTGTTTGAATTAGCCCAACCACTAAAAACTGTCAAGCAACATTCTTATATAAATACAGATACTAGCGATAAATCTGAAACCGATTTTGCAACGTAAATAAAGTCAAACAGGAGTTAGACATGAAACAATCACCCATAAACACAGAGAATCCCTATCTGGCGGCAGTTTTGCCATATCGGTTAACCCCAACCCTTATGATGAGAGCCTCTCTTAACCTTCTATTTTTATTAATTTTTATGAGCTTTTTTCTAATAACACCTGCATATTCTGCTGGCAGCGACTCGTCAGATGACAAGCCTGCTAAACCAGCGCATTCCAAGGAATATTATAAGGCTGTGAAGCTTATAAAAGCGGGTAGTTTCGATGAAGCTTTGGTTATTCTGGGAACTATTATCCAAAAAAAACCTGATGATGCTGATATTCACAACTATATGGGGTTTTCATTTCGTAAAAAGGGTATGTTGGAGAAGAGTGCCTATCATTATGAACAGGCTTTAGACATAAACCCAAAACATCTTGGCGCCTTAGAATATCAAGGTGAATTATACATCGCGCTTGGAGAGATTGAGAAAGCAAAAGCAAACTTAACTAAAATAGATGATATTTGCTGGAGACAATGCTCTGAATTGCGTGAATTAAAGCAAGCAATAGAACAGGCGGTAAACTAAACAAAGATAGATAGCGTTGATATCATTATCTGTAGCGTTTCGGCTTATCTCTATCCATCATAAGCTGAACCGCATCTGCAAGACTCTGAAACGCCTGACGATTTCGTTTGAGGTCTGAATTAAGAGAGATAATGATATCGCCGTCGCTACGAATGCGAGGGGCTTCATAATCGTGATATTCAGTCACTATTTCTGTTAGCTTTTGAAGTAATTCAACCTCAGTTTTTATCGGTTCAGATTGGGTGCTATTGGCATTCCCACCCGTGTTATTTTTATCATTACTCATAAAGATACCTAAAACGCATGTGTTTTCTTGAAACATATAACGTCATGAACTGCCTTGCAAATTAAGTATGGCAAATTAAGTATGTAAGTAACGGTTAGTGTTTTCAAATAACAAAATGCCGCACAATGCTCATTCATAAAAAACCCATTATAAAAAAAACTAATAATAAAAAACGAGCCATAAAAAAGCGGGGCAATGGCCCCGCTTTTTATAAATGGTGGGTGGTGAGGGGCTCGAACCCCCGACCTATTCGGTGTAAACGAATTGCTCTCCCAGCTGAGCTAACCACCCGAATTCAATTGGAACTTAACATGTGCCTTAACAATAAAAAGATTTAGTTATTTACAGCAGCTTTCAATGGTGCACCAGCCTTAAATTTTGGCTGCTTAGAAGCTGCAATCTGGATTGTTTCACCAGTTCTTGGGTTACGTCCTGTAGTAGCAGCGCGTGCTGCAACAGAGAAAGTGCCAAAGCCAACGATTCTAACTTCATCACCACTTTTTAATGCGCCTTCAATAGAAGCAAACACCGCATCAACTGCTCTTGCAGCGTCTGCTTTTGTGAGTGAAGAATGGTCTGCAACAGATGCGACTAGGTCGTTTTTATTCATTGAGTTATCCCTTCCTTTTTATAAGTTATAAGGCAAGACAATAGGCGCAACCATCAGTTAGATCAATCAAAATATATCGATTTTAATCTAAAATTAGCGCTTTAGGGTCAATGAGCAACAATATCTGAGACAGAATTCGATTCCGGCGGGATAGGTGATGAAATTTCTTCAACTAAAGGTTCTGGTTTCTGCGCAAACGCGATATGTACTACCTCGTCAATCACTGACACAGGCATAATAGCGAGCTCTGATTTAACATTATCTGGAATTTCTTCTAAATCCTTCTCATTATCCTTTGGAATAATGACTGTTTTAATTCCGCCTCTTAATGCGGCAAGTAATTTTTCCTTAAGTCCGCCAATCGGCAATACGTGTCCTCTAAGCGTAATCTCACCCGTCATAGCAACGTCTTTCTTAACGGGAAGACCAAGATGCGCTGAAATAATGGAAGTCACCATTGCAACACCTGCGGACGGTCCATCTTTAGGGGTTGCCCCTTCTGGAACATGCACGTGTATATCATGTTTCTCAGCAATGGATAAATCTATCCCAAAGTCTTTTGCTTTAGACTTTACAAAGAACTCAGCAGCCTGAATAGATTCCTTCATCACCTCACCAAGCTTTCCTGTAGACGATATTTTGCCCTTGCCTGGTACTCGTACAGACTCAACCTGTAATAATTCACCGCCAACTTGCGTCCAGGCAAGCCCTGTTACAACACCAACCTGATCAATAGCATCAATTTCACCAAACTTGAATTTTCTAACGCCCATAAACACAGTCAAGTTCTCAGCAGTGATAGACAGGCTTTCCTGCTCCCCAGCTATGATTTTTGTAAGTGCTTTGCGAACGATACGAGCAAGCGAGCGCTCAAGAGCACGAACGCCAGCTTCTCTTGTATAGTATCTTATCACGTCTCTTATGGCATCCTGCGATACCGATACTTCACCTGTTTTTATCCCATGTTCACCAAGCTGTCTTGGCAGAAGATGGTTTGTCGCAATTTCAATTTTTTCATCTTCTGTGTAACCAGATAGCTGGATAATTTCCATTCTATCAAGCAATGGCTCTGGCATATTCAGGCTATTCGCTGTTGTGATAAACATCACGTTTGAAAGGTCAAAATCTACCTCAAGATAGTGGTCCTGAAATGTATTATTCTGTGCTGGGTCTAGTACTTCTAGCAGTGCAGAACTTGGATCGCCGCGCCAATCAGCACCGAGTTTATCAATTTCATCTAACAAAAATAGAGGGTTATTCTTCTCTGCTTTTTTCATACCATGTATTATCTTGCCTGGCAGGGATCCTATATAGGTTCTGCGATGGCCTCTTATCTCTGCCTCGTCTCTAACCCCTCCAAGCGCCATTCTAACGAATTGCCTGCCTGATGCCCGTGCGATACTCTTGCCTAAAGATGTTTTTCCGACACCAGGAGGGCCAACAAGACATAATATCGGGCCTTTATTCTTCTTTGTTCTTTGCTGAACCGCAAGAAACTCAATAATACGCTCTTTCACCTTCTCAAGACCATGATGATCATCATCTAGTATTTTTCGTGCCTGCTGAATATCGATCTTTAAGCGACTTGCTTTCTTCCAAGGCAACGCAACCATCCAATCAAGATAATTTCTTACAACAGTAGCTTCGGCACTCATCGGGCCCATATTGCGCAATTTCTTTAACTCGTTAGTTGCCTTTTCCTTGGCTTCTTTCGGCAATTTGGCCTTTATGATTTTTTCTTCGATTTCATCAATTTCATTTTTACCATCTTCGGTCTCACCAAGTTCTTTTTGAATAGCCTTCATTTGCTCATTCAAATAATATTCGCGCTGGGTTTTTTCCATTTGGCGTTTAACGCGGCTTCTTATTCTGCGTTCAACCTGTAAGACGCTAATCTCTCCATCCATTAACTCATACAATTTCTCAAGTCGCGGGCGAGCGTCTAATTTTTCCAATAATTGCTGTTTATCCTCAATACTCACCGCTACGTGAGAGGCTAATGTATCCGCAATTTTGTTTGTATCTTCTAATTGATTTACAGAGGTTAATACTTCTGTTGCAATTTTCTTATTTAACTTTATGTAATCCTCGAAATGATGAATTGCTGCTCTTCCAAGCGCTATCACCTCTGGATCTGTTACCTTGGTTTCTGGGACTTCCACAATGTCAGCCATCAAAAACTCGCCAGAATTATCAATCTTGTTGACCTGCGCCCTACTTCCGCCTTCAACAAGCACCTTAACAGTACCATCAGGTAATTTTAACAGCTGCAAGATAGAGCCGAGGGTGCCAATGCGATACAGATCATCTGCTGACGGCTCCTCAGTGCTAGCGTCGGTTTGTGTCAATAAAAGGATTTGCTTATTTTGAGCCATCACAGCTTCAAGCGCTCGTACTGATTTCTCGCGCCCAACAAAAAGAGGTACGATCATATGTGGAAAAACGACGATATCCCGTAATGGTAGGATAGGGATAGTTTGAATTTCATCGATATCAGACATTAAAAATTCCTTCTGAATAGCTCGTTTAGCGTTTAAAAAACCAAAAACTGAATTTTACTTTTTTTAAAAAAAAAAGAAACGCCAAGATTGCATCTTCTATTGTTCAAATCACTCACTATAATGTGATGTTTTTATCACAGATTTCAAGAGCGCAATTTGGATAACCCTAATGTGCAAAATCAACAGGCACATATCACATGAGGTGATTGATATTTGGATATCGGCACCGGCTCAATAAAGGAGCAATAAATTAAATAAGACAAAACCATTCAATCCCTTAAGAGCCAAGGTTTTCCAATCTTATTTCTTAATAAAAACAGTGTTTAAGCGCCTGAATCTTGCTTAGAAACTGAGGAATGAACCAGCAATGGAGGTGCGTTTGAGACAACCACATCTTCATTAATCACAACACTGTCAATATCTGAGGTTGTTGGAATATCAAACATCGTATCCATCAAGATATTTTCAAGGATTGAGCGCAAACCACGCGCGCCAGTTTTGCGTTCTATTGCCCGTCTTGCGATCGCTCTTAGCGCATCATCTCTAAATTCAAGATCAACCTCATCCATTTCAAAAAGCGCTTTATATTGCTTTGTTAATGCATTTTTAGGTTCGACTAGGATTTGAACTAGCGCGTCTTCATCCAAATCTTCCAATGTAGCAATAACCGGCAATCTGCCAATAAATTCTGGTATGAGACCGAATTTCACAAGATCTTCTGGCTCAATTTTGGTGAGTATTTCACCAACTTTGGTTTCATCTTTATCTCGCACAGTAGCACCAAAACCGATACCAGTGCTGTTTGTTCTATCAGATATTAACCGCTCAAGGCCTGCAAATGCGCCGCCACATATAAATAAGATATTGGTTGTATCAACCTGAAGAAACTCTTGCTGAGGGTGCTTTCGTCCCCCTTGCGGTGGAACCGACGCAACAGTGCCTTCCATTATCTTCAACAAGGCCTGTTGAACGCCCTCACCTGATACATCGCGCGTAATTGACGGGTTATCTGATTTCCGGCTAATTTTATCAACTTCATCAATGTAAACAATGCCACGCTGGGCTTTTTCAACATTATAATCAGCTGATTGCAATAATTTAAGGATGATATTTTCAACATCTTCGCCAACATAGCCTGCCTCAGTAAGCGTTGTTGCATCTGCCATCGTGAAAGGTACATCCAAAATGCGCGCCAGCGTCTGTGCAAGAAGTGTTTTACCCGAACCAGTTGGGCCAACCAGCATGATGTTCGATTTAGAGATCTCAAGATCTCCGACCTTACCTGCATTTGCCAATCTTTTATAATGGTTATGGACAGCCACAGATAAAACACGCTTTGCTTTTTCCTGGCCAATAACATAATCATCTAACACTGTTTTGATATCGAGTGGCGATGGAACACCCTCCCCGCCCTTCACAAAACTGCTTTTATGCTCTTCGCGTATGATATCCATGCATAATTCGACACATTCGTCGCAGATAAATACGGTCGGCCCAGCGATGAGTTTTTTAACCTCATGCTGACTTTTCCCACAAAATGAGCAAAATAACGTAGATTTGCTATCCTCTGTCGATTTTGCCATCTTTAATTTGCCCTCATAAGGTTCATAAAACTAAACTCACTAGATATAATAGTATTAGATTAATGCCTCTTGTCATTAAAACTCAACAAAAAACAATATTTTTTTAACGCTGTATATTCTTTTAGCACGTTATTTAGCTTTTTTCAGGGACGGGACGTTTTGTGACCACCTCGTCAATCAATCCCATTTCTTTTGCTTCAGTTGGTGACATGAACGTGTCACGCTCCATGATTTTTTCAATCTGTTTCAAGGTTTTTCCAGAATGCTTTTCATAGATTTTGTTAAGCCTACTTCTCAAACTGATTATTTCTTTGGCATGAATTTCAATATCGGTTGCCTGACCTTGAAAACCGCCTGATGGCTGATGTGTCATAATACGGGCGTTTGGCAAACAATGACGCTTGCCAGCTGCTCCAGCGGTAAGCAACAAAGAGCCCATTGAGGCCGCTTGTCCAATACATACTGTTGATACATCTGGTCTGATATATTCCATGGTATCGTAAATGGCCATACCTGAGGTCACGACCCCGCCTGGAGAATTTATATACATAAATATATCTTTTGACGGATTTTCTGATTCAAGAAACAATAATTGAGCACAAATCACAGACGCCATCATGTCTTCAACAGGGCCATTTAAAAAGATAATACGCTCTTTTAGCAGACGAGAATAAATATCATATGAACGCTCACCTCGATTTGTTTGCTCAACAACCATTGGGATCAATGCAGATGTTTCTTGTGGCGCAGTGCCTATCATTACTACCTCTTTTATTTATTTACCTAAAATAATGCGCATGATCCAGATTAGCCATAAATGGATAAGCCTAATAAGCGCATTTCTAAACTAGAGCGATTTATTCCCAGTGCCAAGATGTTTGACCAAAAAATCTGATTTTATGATTTTTTAGCAGCCGCTTTTTTTGCTGCTTTCTTTGCAGAAGGCTTCTTTTTAGCGACCGCTACATCTGAACCAGTTTCGTCTTTTTCTGACTTCGCTTTAGCAGAATTTTTGGTAGCTTTTTTGGCAGAAGGCTTCTTTGCTGCTTTTTGGGCCGGTTTTTTGGCCTCACTACTGTTACCAACAACTTCTGGCTCATATAAAGCATCAATATTTGTTTCAAAGTCTGTAACGTTAGCAAGCTCAACAATATAATCAATCACCTTATCCTCAAACAAAGGACCTGCAAGCTGCTGCGTTGCTTCTGGGTTTTTCTGATAATATTCTACAACCTGCTGTTCTTGACCTGGATAATTCCTTGCCTGCTCAAAAATGGCGCGCTTTGTATCTTCTTCTGATACTTTTATGTTGTTAGAACGCCCTATCTCAGTGAGCATCAATCCCAATCTTACTCTTCTGGTTGCAATCACCTTCGCTTCTTCCTTAGAAGCTTCATCAAGGCCTTCATCTGCAGCATGTTTATGGTCATGTGCGTGATCATGGTCATGGTCGTGATCATGGTCATGGTCGTGATCATGGTCATGGTCGTGATCATGATCGTGGTCGTGGTCATGATCGTGGTCGTGGTCATGATCGTGATCGTGATTATTCTCAATCCCCTGCTCTGATTTCATAGAGCTAGCAACAACATCATATTCAGAGGAGAGTAATGTTGGCGGAACGTCAAAATCAGCTTGTTCATTTAACTGATCCAAAATATTTTTCTTTAGCATTTGACGTAATGCTGGCTGATGCTGCGAGCTCAGCTGGTTTCTTACTGCCTCTTCCAAAGCTGGCAATTTCTCGAACCCCAATTTTTCGGCAAGCGCGTCATCTAATACAGGCTCTCCTTTGGTTCGGACTTCTTTAACAGTAACGGCAAAGACAGATAGTTTTCCAGCAAGGTGAGCTGCTTGATAATCCTCCGGAAATGGGACATCGATATTTGTTTTATCGCCTGCTTTAACGCCAACCAACCCATCTTCGAATCCAGGTATGAATGAGTTGCTCCCAAGCTCCAATGAGTGATCTTGTGCAGCCCCGCCGTCAAACGGAACACCCTCAATAGAGCCTTCAAAATCAATTACAACAACATCACCAAGAGCGGCCTTATGCCCTTTTTTTGCTTCAACGGTTGGGCTGTTTTCAGATGCAAGCCGTTGCATCGTGTCGCTGAGTTCAGCCTCATCTATCGGCAATGTCGGTCGCTCTATTGATAAAGCCGAGATATCTGGCAATTCAATCTGTGGCAAGATTTCGCATTTCAATTTAGCTTCAAGATCGCTGCCATCTTCATATGCTGTGATATCAAGTGATGGCTGACTTGCAAGGTTGAGATCATTCGATTCTATTGCTTCACGAGCTGCCTCATCAAGCATGGCTTGTATTACCTCGCCTTTGGATTGCTCACCATACCGCGCTTTAACAACAGAAATAGGAACTTTTCCTGGACGAAAACCAGGCATTTTCACTTGTTTGGAAATCTCGTTCAATTTAGCGTCCACACGTGCTTCAATATCGCTTGCGTTAATTGCAATCTTGAACTCACGGGCAAGCCCTTCATTAAGTGATAATGTAATTTCCATGCTCTATATTTCCTAATTTGTTTTTAGCGCGCCTGATATTGTTTAAATTCAACCAATAATTTGGCTGTGATATTTGTGTTACAGACCCTCAGAATGGTGCGAGTAGAATGGTGCGGGCGGAGGGACTTGAACCCCCACATCGTTAGATACCAGAACCTAAATCTGGCGCGTCTACCAATTTCGCCACGCCCGCAACGATAATAATGATGCATCGCTACAAAAATAACATCACTTCGTCAACATCAATAACGCATAACGTCCTAAATTGTAGCTAGATTTTCATTATTCTTACTGTTTTTGATTTGAATAGTGATGAATGATGATAATAAGCAGATGACGATAATAAGCAGATGATGGGGCGAGTGACCGGATTTGAACCGGCGACATCCAATACCACAAACTGGCGCTCTAACCAACTGAGCTACACCCGCCATCAACATCTAATGACATCTCTGCCAACTAGAATAAAAGGTAATACAGCAAGAGAATTTTTGTTGCAACACCCTATCATCATAGTTGATATAGATTAACTAAAAAAAAGGGTGGGGCATAACTATGCTTAATAAAATGCTTAATGAGAATCTCTTAAACCTAGATACAGAAACTGCGTTTAGCGTTCTTGCCAGAGCAGGAGAGCTTGAAAAGGCAGGATTTTCAATCGTGAATCTTGGAATAGGACAGCCAGATTTCAGCACCCCTGCCCATATTGTTGAAGCTGGCATCAAGGCGCTTGAAGATGGCGCTCATGGCTACACCCCTTCAATGGGCCTTGTGTCTCTGCGAGAAGCCGTATGGCAGGATTTAACCGAACGTTATGGATATTGCCCCCCCATTAGCCAAATACAGATAACACCTGGCGGCAAACCTGTTATATTTATGGCTGCGATGATTTATGGCGGCAGGGAAAAGGAAATCATATTACCTGATCCCAGTTTTCCTATTTACACATCATCAGTGGCCTATTCTGGTGCGACGCCTGTTACCTATGGTCTTAATGAAGAAACTGGATTCGCTTTTAATGCAGATGAGATTTTGAGCAAAATCACCAGCCGTACAAGTATGATTATGATTAATTCGCCTCACAATCCCACTGGCGGCATAACGCCTGCGTCAGAGATCAGCAAACTTGTAGACGGATTGCTAAGCTATCCAGATATCACTTTATTTTCAGATGAAATTTATGACAGACTTGTCTTTGAAACTCCGCCACATTCTCTTCTTTCCTATCCAGAAATACGCGATAGGCTTATCGTTCTAAATGGCTGGTCGAAAACCTATGCCATGACAGGCTGGCGCATCGGTTTTGGTATTTGGCCAGAACAGAGCGTGGAATTTGCAGATAAAATTGGCGTTAATTATCATTCTTGCGTAAACGCCGCTACTCAATATGCAGCACTAGCAGCCACGGCTGGGGATCAGAGCTGTGTTGAGAACATGCGCGTGGTATTTAAACGCAGAGCAACATTAATAACGGAAAAATTGAATAATATAACAGGAATAAGCTGCCAGTTACCCGGCGGTGCTTTCTACGCTTTCCCGAATATAACAGGTCTTGGGCTTACCTCAGAAGATATACAAACCATCCTTCTTGAAGATTACGGGGTTGCTGGTCTGGCAGGAACCGCTTTCGGCCATAATGGCGAGGGGTACCTTAGACTTTCCTCTGCTAACTCAGATGAATTAATCCTAAAAGCCTGCACTATGATAGAACAGCTTGCAAATAGTCACGCATAAAGATTGCATAAATTTTATGCAAAAACTGAAATATTTATCCCCAGCTGGTCAGATAGTTGCATGTTGCGATTGGAGTAGTTAGTTTCAGCGATTATTCGGTTAAGTGAGTTTAAAAACAGGTTGGTTTAATCCTCCTATCGAATATAAAAAAATGCATTTTCAGGGTCCGTGAAACTCATGCGACCCATGGCACACAAAAACAGAACGACTATCCTTATCGTTTATAAAATAGCGGGAAAGACATTATGAAAAAAATTGAAGCTATAATAAAGCCGTTCAAGCTAGATGAAGTTAAAGAGGCACTTCATGAAGTTGGAATACAAGGCATCACAGTTATCGAGGCAAAGGGATTCGGCAGACAAAAAGGCCATACAGAGCTATATCGAGGCGCAGAATATGTCGTTGATTTCTTGCCCAAAGTAAAAATTGAAGTTGTAATTGAAGATTCAATGCTAGACACAGTGGTAGAAGCGGTTCAGAACGCCGCTAAAACAGGGCGCATTGGAGATGGTAAAATTTTTATATCCTCAATTGATGAGGCTATCCGAATCCGTACCGGGGAAAAAGGCGGAGAAGCGGTTTAATTTTTGCTTGAGACTCCTTCACTAATCACAGTATAAATAGATTATAAGTATTTGTATTTATTTTATAAATTTGTAAAAAATACGGCATGAAAGGATTTAAAATGTCAGACGTAAAAAAAATTATGGAAATGATAAAAGAGAACGACGTGACATATGTAGATGTGCGCTTTACCGATCCGCGCGGTAAGATGCAGCATTTATCGCAGCATGTGGATACAATTGACGAAGAGTCATTGGAAGAAGGGTTCATGTTTGATGGCTCCTCCATTGCTGGTTGGAAAGCGATTAACGAATCAGATATGTTGCTAAAGCCTGATTTATACCGTGCCTATATGGATCCGTTCTTTGCGCAACCAACATTAGCGCTTTTTTGCGACGTGTTAGAGCCATCATCAGGCCAGCCATATTCTCGTGACCCGCGCTCAACCGCTAAGGCTGCCATTGCGCATATGGAATCTACAGGCGTTGCTGATACTGCTTTCTTTGGACCAGAAGCTGAATTTTTCTTGTTCGAAGATGTTAAGATGGATGTATCTATGAACCGTGGATATTATGAGGTTGACTCATCCGAAGGCCCGTATAACAGCGCAAAAAGCTATGATGAAGGTAATCTTGGACATCGCCCTGATGTCAAAGGTGGATATTTCCCAGTGCCACCTGTTGATTCAGGACAGGATGTGCGAAGTGAAATGTTATCTGTTATGGCAGATATGGGTGTTCCAGTGGAAAAACATCACCATGAGGTTGCCCCATCCCAGCATGAATTAGGAATGAAATTTGGCGAGTTGGTTGAAACAGCAGATAACCTTCAGCTCTATAAATACTCTGTACAGCAGGTTGCCAATGCTTATGGCCTTTCTGCGACTTTCATGCCGAAACCTATTGCAGGTGATAATGGCTCTGGTATGCATGTGCATCAATCATTATGGACTGACGGCAAGCCCTTATTCGCCGGTAACTCCTATGCTGATTTATCAGAAAGCGCGTTATTCTACATAGGCGGTATCATCAAGCACGCAAAAGCGCTAAACGCTTTTACAAACCCATCAACAAACTCCTACAAAAGACTAATACCAGGGTATGAAGCACCTGTGCTACTTGCATATTCAGCACGCAACCGTTCTGCATCATGCAGAATTCCTTTTGTTTCTAGCCCTAATGGAAAGCGTGTTGAAGTTCGCTTCCCAGATGCAATGGCTAACCCATATCTTGCCTTTTCTGCGATGCTTATGGCTGGCCTTGACGGTATTAAAAATAAAATTCATCCAGGCGATGCAATGGATAAGGATTTATATGACTTGCCAGCTGAAGAGCTTGAGCAAATCCCAACTGTTTGTGGGTCTCTTCGTGAGGCGCTTGAGAGCCTCAACGCTGACAGAGCTTTCTTAACAGATGGGGATGTGTTCACAGATGAGCAAATAGATGGCTATATTGACCTTAAAATGGAAGAAGTCATCAATCTTGAGCACACACCTGCCCCGATTGAGTTTAAAATGTATTACTCTTTATAAGCGTTATTTATCATCTAAAAAATTTAAAAACTCCGAAATTAATGTTTCGGGGTTTTTTTATACTTTTTTGCCAAATTGCTATATTATTCTTTTTGGATATTGTATTTCAAATTAACGTTTTAATACTAAATCCAGTATAATCATACCATAAATGTAAATGGAGTTGCCCGTAAATGGCAGACTTGTTCGGAAATGCTGCATCGAGTGATGAATATGGCGCACAGCAAATAGAGGTGCTGGAGGGGCTGGATCCTGTTCGGCACCGTCCTGGAATGTATATTGGTGGCACCGATGATAGAGCAATGCATCATCTGGTGGCCGAAATTCTGGATAATTCAATGGATGAAGCGGTGGCTGGTCATGCTGATTGGATTGAAATCAACCTAATTGATGAAACAAATATCATTATCAGCGACAATGGAAGAGGCATCCCGGTAGATCCGCACCCAAAATTCCCAAACAAATCCGCATTAGAAGTGATATTAACAACTTTGCATGCTGGCGGAAAATTCTCAGGCAAAGCTTATGAGACGTCTGGCGGTCTTCATGGTGTCGGGGCGTCTGTTGTAAATGCGCTTAGCATTAACCTTGATGTAGAAGTTGCAAGAGACCGTAAATTATACAAACAAACCTTTTCAAAAGGAAAGCCGACCTCATTATTAGTAACGGTTGGTTCTGCTCCAAACAGGCGTGGAACCAGCATTCAATTTTCACCTGATCCTGAGATTTTTGGCGACGGATGCCACTTTAAACCAGCTATTCTCTATAAGATGGCAAAATCAAAAGCTTATTTATTCGCAGGTGTCGAAATTCGCTGGAAATGTTCACAAGCACTTCTTACGAACAACACTTCTTCAGCCCCTTCGAGCGAGACTATTTGTTATCCTGGCGGGTTAGCTGATTACCTAACAGATGCAACAAGGGGACGCAATTTGATGCTTTCCTCTGCATTTACAGATAAAACCGAATTAGAGGGTCAAAAGTTTGAATGGGCTTTAACATGGCTGGGACCAGGAGAAGATAGTTTTTTCCACTCCTATTGCAACACGGTCCCTACGCCATCTGGTGGAACTCATGAAAATGGGTTTCGTCAGGCCATCACAAGAGGTATGCGTGTTTATGGCGAATTAAAGGGCCAAAAGAAAGCATCGGAGTTGACTGCTGAGGATATATTAGCAAGCTCTGCAGGTATGCTCTCTGTTTTTCTAAAAGACCCACAATTTCAGGGGCAGACAAAAGATAAGCTTGTTTCAACAGATGCCACACGGCAAACAGAAGCTGCTGTAAAGGATAGGTTCGAGATTTGGCTTTCAGCAGAACCAGATCGCGCTAACGATTTGCTTGATGCCGCGATTGAGAGAATGGAAGACCGCAAACGTCGCAGAAAAGAAAAAGAAGTAGCGCGCAAATCTGCTACTCGTAAATTGCGATTACCTGGAAAATTAGCAGACTGCTCTGCACAAGATACAACCACTACCGAGATTTTCATCGTTGAGGGAGACTCAGCCGGAGGTTCTGCAAAATCTGCGCGCAACAGAGCAACCCAAGCAATTCTTCCCATGCGCGGAAAAATTCTGAATGTTGCAAGTGCTACATCTGATAAACTCTCTCAGAACCAAGAATTAAGCGATTTGTTGCTGGCGCTAGGCGTAAAATCAAAGACTCAGTTTGATCTAGCTGACCTGCGCTATGGGAAAGTTATCATTATGACAGATGCGGACGTGGATGGGGCTCATATTGCAGCTTTGCTAATGACGTTCTTTTATCAAGAAATGCCCCAGCTTATCGAAGCAGGAAGGCTGTTTCTTGCACAGCCTCCTTTGTATCGTATGATGCAGGGAAACAAGACGTTTTATGCACAAGATGACGCTCACCGCGAACAGATAATGATTAATGAATTTAATCCAAAAGGCAAAGTGGATATAAGCAGGTTTAAAGGACTTGGTGAAATGCCGCCCTCGCAGCTTAAAGAAACAACTATGAGCCCTGACACACGCAGATTACTGAAAGTTCACCTTCCAAAACGCGATATTGAAGGCGCCGATAAGCGCCGCGACGCGGACAGGCTGGTTACCACATTAATGGGCAAAAAACCAGAGCTTCGATTTAGCTATATCAGAGAGCATGCAGATGATGTGTTATCCCAATTGGATATCTAGCCAAATATAAAGCCACGCTATACCCTGCTAATGAGCTTTTTTATAGTACTCGTCACGTCATCAGGTGCTTCCATAGAAGATAAATGACCAATACCAGACAAGACAGTCAAATGAGAATCCTGAAACAAGCTATGAAGCTCCTCTGCGAGCGCAGGAGGGGTTAATTGATCTAACGCCCCTACCAGAATTTCAACTGGCATTTTTGCAGTACTAGCAAACGGCCTAAAATCTGGTCTTCCGATAATTGCCTCTTGCTGAAGGGTGAAATTTGTTTGACCAACCTGTGCTGCCATATCCATCACATCTTGAACCAGTGCCTCATTCTTTAACGCCTCAGCTGATAGCAGGCTTGGCAAAAGACGGGGGGTCACTCCTTTAAATTTCCCTAATTTTGATAGTTCAATCAGGGCCTCGCGCTGTTGTTTTTTCTCTGGCGTATCAGCTCTTCCGCTTGTTGAAAACAACCCCATTCCTATTACTTTTTCAGGTGCAAGATGTGCAACCATCTGAGCAACATATCCACCCATTGATAAGCCACAAATCACAAAATTAGAATTTTGTTTTGATATAATCTCCTGCGCCATCTCGTGAATAGTATTAACGCCTAACGTATTGGCAACTTCGATTTCATAGTCATATTTAAGAGCGCTTATTTGCGTTTCAAATAGCCGCTTTGTGCATAAGAGTCCGGGAACTAGAATTAGTTTTATCATCGTAATTTTCCTAGATTTTAAAGCAGGATATTATGTTCATCGAAACAAGCATATCTGATGCTTGACCAATAGGATATAATTAGCGTATTACAAGCACAAGAATTTAATAATACTAATCGAAAATCCTCGATTATTTAAATAATTTAGTATTTAATCTTTTTTGGGAACAATCAAATCTCAACATCTTTTAGCGAACTTGGGCTTAGCACAGAATTATGCAACGCTGTATCCAAATTAGGATATGAGACCCCGACCCCTATTCAAGAAAAAGCCATTCCTATTATCCTAATGGGCAGAGACGTAATGGGATCTGCACAAACCGGTACTGGAAAAACGGCCTCCTTCACCCTGCCGATGCTGGATATACTAGAATCAGGAATCGCTAAAGCACGCATGCCACGCTCCTTAATTCTGGCCCCTACTCGCGAACTTGCAGCACAAGTAGCAGAATCATTCGAAAAGTTTTCTGTAAATCATGAGCTTTCAATGGCGTTGTTAATTGGAGGCGTTAGTTTTTCTGATCAGGAATCTGCCCTTGAAAAAGGGGTGGATGTGCTTATCGCCACGCCGGGAAGATTACTTGATCATTTTGAGCGTGGAAAAGTACTTCTTCAAGATGTAAAGATTCTTGTGATAGACGAAGCAGATAGAATGCTTGATATGGGTTTTATTCCAGATGTTGAGCGGATTGTCTCACTATTACCTAAAATACGACAAACTCTCTTTTTCTCGGCTACCCTGTCTGACGAAATACATAAAATTGGCGCTAAATTTGTGTTAAATCCCAAGATAGTTGAAGTTGCGCGTGTTGCGCAGACAGCATCTACCATCTCGCAATATATCTGCAATACAACCCCTAAATCTAAACAAGGTCAATTGCGCAAATTGCTCAAAGAAGAGCCGATAAATAATGCCGTTATTTTTTGCAATCGCAAAAAAGATATTTCTTCTTTAGTCAGGGCGCTTAAGAATCATCAATTTAATGTTGCAGCCTTGCATGGTGATATGACCCAATCTGCCAGGCTTGCCGCGCTTAAAGCATTTAAGGATGGCGAAACCAAATACCTTATTGCATCTGACGTTGCTGCTCGCGGTCTTGATATTCCCTCTGTGAGCCATGTTTTTAATTATGATGTTCCATCAAACGCTGAAGATTATGTTCACCGCATTGGAAGAACCGGACGCGCGGGCAGAACTGGACGTGCCTTTACGCTGGTCGCAACTACGGATGATAAGAAATATCTATCAGCCATTGAGGAATTGATTTCCGTTGCCATACCTGAACATGCTGCTGGTGCGTCTGAGCCTAAAGCAAGTGAAACTGAAATTCTTTCTGAACAACCAGCACCCGCTAAAAATAGCAAAAAAATTAAAGAAGAGGCCGCAAAGCCTGCCCAGAGTGAGGCGCCAAAGACTAATCAAAGTGACACTCAAAAGCCAAACAGGCCTTCTCGTCACAATGAAAAGCGCCCCCCTGCTTGGACTGGCGGTAATAACTTTGATGATCCAGAAACAATACCTGCATTTTTAAGATAGCCTCTTTAAGATGGCAGTCTTAATCCTAATATCACCCGATTATCGAAATAAAAAAGCGTCTAACGCTTATGTGAGCTAAGCGATTTTAGCACAATTTCTGCTAGGTCAGGGGACAAACTATTTTCACTTAAATTTTCCAGAACCTCTATCATCAAATTCTGTCTATCTTCAATAAAGTTTCCAAATCTAGTAAGAGGCAGTGCTAATCTAGCCGATATTTGTGGATTCTTTTTATCCAACAATAATAGCTGTTCTGCCAAAAACCTATAACCACTGCCGTCATCTGCATGAAAATGGACAGGATTACCACTTGCAAACCCGCCAATAACACATCGAATCTTATTGGGATTATCTGGGTCAAAGGCAGGGTGGCGCATCAACTCTTTACATTTTTCAGGCGTTCCAGCAACAATCGAGCTTGCCTGCCACAAAAACCAGTTTTCCATAACCAATGGGTGCGATTTCCAGTTATCATGAAATTGCTGCAATGCGAGCTCACGATTTGCAACATCAATATTATTTAAAGCACTTATAGCGCCCTTAACAAGGGTCATATTGGGATTTGAGACTTGTTTTAGCGCCAGAGATTGCGCCAGCTCAATATCTGCTAAAACCCCCCATGCCAATATCTGATTATGCAAACTTCTTCCAGAGGCATCTAAAACGCCCAAATCAGCAGATGCGTTTTCTAACTGACTGCGAAGATACCCGCTTATATTGCCCGCAATACGTCTTACAACATTCTGTTTTGCAAAAAATACGTTTGGCGGCTCTGGATGTTCTACTTCAGCCAATAAAATTGACTGGCTTGGCGGCATTAGCAAAAGCGCTTTAAAAGCATCATTGAATTTCTCGCTTTTGAGTGAGGCAAGCAACGCTTCAGATAATTGCATCTCCAATGATGCATTTTGTCTGTCTAAATATGCCTCAGAAATAACTTTATTATATAATATTTGCGCGGCATCCCATATTACAAACGGATCTGTATCAAAGGATATAAGATGTAAATATTCTTCAATCGAAAGGTCATCATGAAGTTTGACAGGGGCAGAAAACCCCCTCAAGAGAGAGGGCGTTGCATCATACAAATCTTGTGATTTTGTTTGATCTGATGCTTGGATTTTTAGCCGTGTTTCTTCACTATTAAGAACAACCATGGGCGCCACACCCATCTGTTGTCCGTTCACAACAAGTGATAGGGGCTCTCCTGATTTACCGATCATCGAAAAGCGAAATGGTATCGGCAGCATTTTATCATTGGAAGAGGCATTTTCAGGTTTTTTCTGAACCAGTGAGATTTCTAAATCAGACCCCTTTTTCTCTCTATTAACATAAATATGAGGCGTTCCAGATTGCTGATACCAACGCGAAAATTCGGATAGATCATATTTATTAGCATCTTCCATTGCTGATAGAAAATCATCACACGTAACCGCATTTCCGTCATGCCTATCAAAATAAAGATCAATGCCCTTGCGGAAGCCATCTCTGCCAAAAAGACTTGCCAGCATTCGAATAACCTCAGATCCTTTTTCGTAAATTGTTGGCGTATAGAAATTATTAATTTCAGAGTAGCTATCAGGGCGTATCGGGTGCGCCATTGGGCTTGCATCTTCCGGAAACTGAACAGAGCGCAACAAACTAACATCTTCAATTCGTTTAACAGAGCTATCATGCAAATCTGCTGTAAAGCATTGGTCGCGATAAACGGTTAACCCCTCTTTCAAGGTTAATTGAAACCAATCACGACACGTCACTCTATTCCCAGTCCAGTTATGGAAATATTCATGTGCAATGATAGATTCAACACGCATTAAATCAGTATCACTAGCAGTTTTTTCATCTGCCAATACAAATTTACTATTAAAGATATTAAGGCCTTTATTTTCCATCGCGCCCATATTGAAATGGCTGACGGCAACGATTTGGAATAAATCAAGGTCATATTCTAGGCCATAGGATTTCTCATCCCACCTCATTGATTTTTTTAATGATTCCATTGCATGGGAGGTCAGATGGGAATTGCCGTGTTCAACATAGATATGCAAGTCAACAACCCTGCCAGATGCGGTGGTAAAGCTATCCTCCACCAGCTCTAAATCGCCAGCTACAAGCGCAAATAAGTAACTCGGTTTTGGGAATGGATCATGCCATTCTGCAAAATGTCTATCGCCTTCAAGCTTGCCAGAAGATATTAAATTACCATTACTTAACAGATTTTTAATACTAGCATCTGCTTCAATCCTAGTGGTAAATACGCTCATCATATCCGGTCTATCAGGATAATAGAAAATACGTCTAAATCCTTCAGGCTCACACTGAGTGCAAATCATATCACCTGATTTATACAACCCCTCTAATGCCTTATTTTCGTATGGATTACAGATTGTTACAACCTCAATATCATTCGATGAATTAGGTAAAAGAAGCGATATTGACTCGCCTTGTTTTTGAATATCTTCGATTTCTTGAGGGGTATCATTAATAAAAACCGCCTCTATTTCTAAGTCCTGTCCGTACAGAATAAGAGGCGGCAAAACGCTATCATCTGAAGCGGTAACATTCATTTTAACAGTCGTTCTGGCAAATTCAGAATATAACTGAACCGTAAGATGCGTTGAATTTACCTGCCATCCAGTTGGGGTATAGGCATCACGCTTAACCAGCATTTTATTCATTTTTTAGTTACTTTCGCGCGTATTAGTATAAGCAAGAACACAATGCTCATAGCAATAAGGCTTGCCAGGCTCTATCGGCTCGCTACAAAAAGAAAAATCAGTTGTTTTAGGATCTCCTGTTGGCCACACGCATTTAGAACGTGACCAGCTGATTTTGCGAAGGGCAAGACGCAGTGGTAATTCGGAGGTTATTTCTTCTGTTTTTTTAGGTTTCGCCTTAACAGATGTAGCAGATGATGAAATAGGAGATTGGCGTTTAGGCAAACCAAGCCTATGGGCTTTTCCAGCTACGGCATTGCGTGTTACATTCAATCTTTGGCCGATCTGAGAGATAGAAAGACCCTCATCCCATAACGTTTTAAGCGTTTCAAGACGATCGTCAGTCCAACCTGTTTCTTCTGTCATTTTGTTTCTTCCTTTGTTGAACCTTTATTTAGTATGGTTTTCGACAATTTGCAAATTAACTGTAACACTATTTTTGACTGCTTAAGGCTTAAATGCCCCGATAAATTCAGCGATAAAAGAGATTTGGTAATCTAGCATATGTTTGCCATAATGAACCTTCATTCCAGCTTGATTAGCAGCTTGAAGAAGCGCTGTTTCCTCTGGCTTCATAATAATATCGCATACGACGCACTCAGAATTCAACGCCGTGATACTAAATGGAAGCGGATCATCAGGACGCAATCCAAGCGAGGTAGCATTAATCACATAATCATATCTTGCAAAGTCAATTTGAGATTGCACAATACTGGAAAGCGTGTCGGTTTGTGTTACCGATTTCACAATTTCAACAACCTCATCAGCTTTATCATGACTTCTATTGGCTATATCCAAGCTAGCAATTGGCTCAGTAACTAATTCAGCTGCAATCGCGCGGGCAGCCCCCCCTGCTCCGACAATCAGAATTTTTTTATGCTTTAGATCATTTCCATTATTCTTTAATCCTGCAACAAATCCAACACCGTCAAAATTATCACCATATAACCGGCCGTCCTTATCATACCGAAATGCATTGACAGCACCTGTTGCCCTGCCGCCAGGCCCTAGCTCGTCACATAGCTTTGCAATTTCTACTTTGTGAGGAATTGTAACCACCCCGCCACGCAAATTTTCAATCCCGCGCATCGAATTCACACAAGCAGATAGATTAGACGGTGCGACGTCTATTGGTATCATAACATGGTCGATACCTAATTCTTCGAATTTCCGATTAAACAGGCTAGGAGCGCGAACTTGCCCAGATGGATGGGCAAAAATCACAAATATTTGAGTAGTACCTGATATCAACATATTATATTAGCCTGCACTTTGGGTGGTGATTAATCTAATTACGCGTCATCTTCGGGTTTAAAATCAAGCGAGGCAGAATTAATACAATATCTCAGTCCAGTAGGGTGTGGTCCATCGGGAAAAACATGTCCTAGATGCGACTCGCATCTATCACAATGAACTTCTGTTCTCTGCATCATTAAGCTTCTATCCACTTTTTCCGCAACAAGACTAGAGTGAGGCTGAGTAAAACTAGGCCAACCACTTCCCGATTCAAACTTATCGCTACTGTGGAATAAAGGGGCGCCGCAACATACACATACATAATCACCCTCTTCGTGATGGTCCCAGTATTTACCTGTAAAGGCGCGCTCTGTTCCTTCTTGACGGGTAACATTATAGGTTTCAGGCGTTAATATTGAACGCCATTCCTTATCTGACTTTGTAATCTTTTCACTCATTTAATCGCCTAACTTTTTTCTATTTTTCCATATTTTTGAGAGTGTTACAGGCATATCAATATGCGCGACAGACAACGCATCACACATAGCAGACACAACCGCTGGCGGGGCACCAATTGTGCCAGCTTCACCAACACCTTTTACACCAAGGTAATTATTCTTGCATTTAGTATTATTTAGGTAATGAGATATCATGGTTAGGTGATCTGCGCGAGGCAACGTATAATCCATAAGTGAGCCAGACAAGCATTGACCTGTTTTATCATACACTAAATTCTCATAAAGAGCTTGTCCGACCCCTTGGGCAATACCGCCATGTATCTGACCTGCAAGTGTATCAGGATTAATCACGCCGCCTAGATCATCTGTGACAGTGTATTTTTTTATCTGAGGGACAAGTGTTGCCTTATCAATTTCAACTTCAACAATGTGGCATCCATACGGAAAACTAGGGCCATCAGTTGTATAGACATGCTTGATGTCAAAGGGATGCGGCTTATCTTCTGCAAAAAGCGTTTGAGCTAGATGCTCAATAGCTATTGTTTTATTTGAGTGTGCATGTCTGAATATGCCCTCCTCAAACACAAGTTCGCTTGGATCACATTCCAGAACATCGCCAGCTAATGGCTTGGCTCTTTCCAAAATCTGTTCCGCTGCTTGTGCAGTTGCAGACCCTTGAATGACGGTCATTCTAGCGCCGCCTGTATTTCCAGCTGGCGAGCGCCTGGAATCACCCTGGATAACTTTTATTTTTTCAGCATCATATCCCAGCCTATCTGAGAAAATTTGTGTTAGGGTTGTCTGGTGGCCTTGGCCATTTTCCATTTGAGCTGCGTTGATAATAACGCCCCCCTCCTCATCAAAACTTATATCAACGCCGCCATCCTTGCCATTACCGCACGATTCAAGATATAGCGAGATACCAAGCCCTCTCAGGAAACCATTCTCGAGGCTATTTTTTTGTCTCTCCTTAAAACCAGAAACATCCGCATTTTTTAGAGCTGCATTGAACAAAGCGGGCATATCACCTGAATCAATTGTACCACTGCACACTGTCTTATACGGTATTTGCTCAGGCTGAATTAAATTCGCCTTACGAACTTCAATACGGTCAAGCTTCAGATCAAACGCTATCTTATCCATCAAGCGCTCCATCATATAATTAGCCTCTGGACGCCCCGCCCCCCTGTATGCGTCAATAGCTGGGGTGTTTGTTACAACTCCTGTCACCTCGAAACTAACAAATGCAATGTCATATAGGGTTGTAAGCGTGCGACAGGTTGATTTTGTAGGCACATATATTCCAAAATTGGACAGCCAGCTTCCTAGATTTGCTTGGTTTTTAAACTGCAGGGCTTTTATTTTCCCTGTATTAGAAACCAACGCTTTAGCAGAGCTGTGTATATCACGGCCTTGCAGGTCACTTACAAACCCCTCTGATCTGTCTTGTTGCCATCTCACGGTACTACGCAATTTCTGAGCTGCCCAGCTTACACATAGCTGTTCTGGATGAAGAAATATCTTATACCCAAAGCCGCCACCAACATTCCCAGAGCGCAAATGCACTTTTTCTCGCGGCAGATTCAATGCCTTAGAAATTTGCCTTGATAGGCTAACAGTTCCCTGTGTTCCGCACCAAATAAGCAATTCATCATCATCTTTTGTATCTGGATGTGGCATTGCTATTATCTGCCTCATCTCCATTGCATTTGGTGCTATTCTGTTATTAATAACAGATAATTCGACGATTGAATCATCTGGCATACATGCTGTTTCAAATTGCTGCATAGTCTCATCATGATTGCCTGCTTGCCAATGGAACACCTGATTGCCAGGATATTGAGTATAAAGCTGTGGCGCATTTGGCGCGAGAGCAGATTTAGTATCAACAACCGCAGGCATCGCATCATAGTCAATCTCTATCAGCTCTGCTGCATCAAGCGCTTGCTCTTTGGTTTCTGCTACTACCATTGCAACAATATCACCTGCACATCGCACAACCCCGCGCGCCATAGGCGGTCTTGCAGATGGAGATATTTCACTCCCATCAGAATTTGTTACTAAATCCAAACATTCAATTTCACCGATATTCTCATCATCTAATTCTTTTTGTGTTGCTATTAGTTTAACACCTGAACGCTTTGATGCTTCTTCGAAATTAATATGCTTTACCTTTGCATGGGCATGGGCTGAGCGAACAAAATGTATCGCCATCCCCTCCCCTACATTTACATCATCTGTAAAATTGCCAGTGCCTGTGATAAGCACTTTATCCTCAACTCTTTTTACTGCCTGTCCGATGCCGAATTTCAATTTTTTCTCTCCAGAGTAAATGCGATATATCGATTTTAAATCATTCTTCTATATGGATTTTGATTATGATTATTTCAAGGAAAAGTCACGCCAACCTGCATGAATTCTAAAAATTGTCGAAATCCAGCATAAACAGCCAAACGATAATGCAACGATAGAAAACAAAGATGGAAAACACAATATTATGATGATGAATATAAGTGTCTCAGTTCCTTCGATAAGTCCGCCAAGATAATAAAAACTTTTTTGAGTTAATAAACCCTTCTTTTTCTCAGATAATTGTGCGTGCATAATACCATAAGCCAGAAAGCTGGTTCCAGTGCCAACAAAACTAAAAATAACAAAACACGCACCAAAACTATTGCCCCTATCATAAACCGCAAAGGCAAATGGGATTGCGCTGTAAATTATGAAATCAAAAACAATATCTAAAAAACCACCTCTATAAGTTGGCTTATTAGCTCTTGCGATTGCACCGTCTAAACCATCCATAATTCTGTTTATAATAAAGAAAACAAGCGCCAGAGAAAAATATCCAAACCCTATCAGGCAAGCCGCAATAAGACCAAAAACAAACCCTATAATGCTCGCAACATCCGCAGAAACACCAGCTTTAATAGCAATCGAAGCAAGAGAGGATAACACCGGCTGTGTAAGCGGTTGTAGTTTCTTATCAAGCATTTAAATGCAACCTATGTTTTTATTAGAGTTGCCTTGCAAGAACTGTTTTTCCGGCGATACAAAATTCTCCTAAATTTACCATAATCTCATAATTACTTGGCACAATAATATCCAAATCACCATGCAAGAGTGAAATAGCAATCGGAATGCCAGCTTCAATCACTCTTCCCTCAGATATTGGGCTTGCAAGATATCGCGCAAACGGCCTTCCCCAAATAATAAGTGATATAGTGTTCTGCGTATTAGCGACATCTGTAATATCATCTTGTATTACGGAGATTTCACGTCTTGCATTCAAGTTAGAGGCATTTAGAATATCTGCAGGTAAAAACAATCCATCTATGAACATATTAACATCAATTTTGCCATGGCACGGCATTAGGATAAGTTTGTTAGAATGAATTTGTTGCGCAATACGAATGATTTTTTTCCCTGACAATGTCTCTATAGAAGTGACAAGACCATCCATTGGAACAAAAATATCTGTACGCTCAGCACCTGATAATGCAGATATCTCTGGCGGTTTGGTTACATATACAATCCATAATAATATCAAAAGACCAAGCATGCCAAAAGGAAGCCACAAAAACCCAAGCACACTTACCACAAGACCAGTAATTATTCGCACCGGCATTGCAGGGGATTGGGGATCAAGTGACACCTTGAAATAATCGCTAATTTTACTCATTTCAATCTGACCTATCAACAGCTACGCAACAAAGCACCCTTATTAAATCTGGAGAGAAAATTTGGAGCATTAATCTGGAATTGCAAATATTTGATTGGGAAATATTAGATTGGGATCATTTATGCGCTCATTGTTACGTTTGAATATATCAACATAGCGAACCCCTTGACCATAGGCTCTATACGCTATTCGCCATAACGCATCCCCTTTATGAATAACCATCATTTCACTTCCATCTTCTCCAATTGCAAGCGCTTCTAAACTAACATTAATAGATGATTTCTTTATAATATTTCCATTTTTATCAATTAATTCAGCTAGTAAAGGATAGTTTATATTTGGTTGCATTAACGCTTCTGCGACCATACTCCACCGATAGGCTTTATTGTCTGTGGGCGCACTATCCAATTCAATTGAAGCGATAAATTGATCATCAAAATAAGCTCGCATTGAATACCCACCACTCGCGAATCCAGATAATCTTAACGTTGATTTATTCTCCCATGATAGGCTTCTGATTTGAATAAATTCTGGTTCTGCATCGATGTTTGAGATTTGATCCGCAGTATCAAGAACAGATGCCACCGAGCGTAACCGCTCTTCATCTGATCCATCATTAGATACAATTCCTGTATCCCCTGATTTAATTGTTGCTTGGTTTTCTGTAAACTGATTAGGAGTCTGAACAATTACAGGGATTGATGTGTCTGATTTTGGCACAAACACCACAAGTGGCTTGTCTTGCTTATTCTCTTCTATATCAATCACTACGGCTAAATCTGCTATCTCTGCATCTTGTGATTGCTGGGTAGCGGGTGTGGAATTAGGGGTAAGCGGCAGTTCCTCATTTTCATCCAACTTTGGATTGTCCAACTTTGGATTATCCAACTTTGGATTATCCAACTTGGGCGGGTTCTGGCTCACTGGTTCTTTTACAACCGTAAGCGAGAGTTTGTTAGTTTCTTGCTTATCGGTCTCATCAGCATTTGGTTTAATAGCAAGCTGAATAAAGTGAGAGCCAGCCTCAAACATGGTTTCAGGAATGGCAACCCAATCCCCTTTTTCATTAATGATTGCTTCTGCAATAACGCTATCCCCGTTAAATAAAAGCACTGTTTGCCCTGCTGGCCCTACACCGCCAAACACGCTGGTGCCGTCTGGGCTTACTTGAGCCATTGTCACCTGTAACTTTGCTTGCGCTTCTTGCTGGGTAGTTGCTGTTAAGGCGTCTTCTGATTTGTTTGTGTCGCTATCTACACCTAAATCCCCTGCGGTATCTGGCATAGAGGTTTCTGAGGTTATCTCTTCACTATTTAACTTAGTTGAAATCTCATCATTTTTTTCAGTCTGGTCACTCGGAATCGCAAAAAACGTTCCGACTAATAAAACGCTAACCAAACCAAGAAACCATATAAAAGAATTTTTCATTAATTAGCTCCTAGCTAACAAACATAAATTGATGATAAGATACAAATAGCGTTTAGGCAAAATTTTTTATTGATGATGATACATGAAAACAATATGTGCATTTGCGGGTGCTGCCAAGGGCAGATCCCCCCAATTTTCAAGTGAAGCTTATCGATTAGGACAAATGATAGGCGCCAGAGGTCATAAAATAATTTATGGCGGCGGCAGAACAGGCCTTATGGGAGCGTTCGCCGATGGTGCTTTATCGGCTGGTGCGGATGTAACTGGTATCATTCCAGAGTTTCTAGATAATCATGAAGTTGGGCATAAGGGTATTGGCGAGTTGATCATCACAAATACCATGCATGAGCGAAAATCTTCTATGTATAAGGATGCAACTGACTTTGTTGTTCTGCCTGGCGGGCTTGGCTCCCTTGATGAAACGATGGAAGTCTTAACATGGTGCCAGCTAAAGCTTCTAAATGCAAAAGTACATATATTTGACCTTGATGGGTATTGGCAGCCTTTACATGAAATGCTCTCTCATATTGTTGAACAAGGTTTCATGCATAGCACTAACTTAGATTATGTTTTTTGGGCAAAAACTGCCGATGAGTTGATAGACAAACTCGAAGACACTCACTAGGCAAAATAAATTCATAAATAACGTTCTGATGTAACGTCTAATTATTGAAATTCTTATATAAATTGTCTATCCTCTCCCCAATTTCAATTATGCTTTTTTATAAATTCTAAATTTCACTCACGCCTATTCGAAATTTACAATGAATATATAAAATGCGACGAATTTTTGGGGGTCAATCATGACAAAAATTAAAGTCTTAAATCCGATAGTGGAAATGGATGGGGACGAGATGACTCGTATCATCTGGCAAAAAATTAAAGATAAACTTATTCATCCATATTTGGATGTCGATTTAAAATATTATGACCTTGGCATTGAGGCAAGAGACAAGACCGACGACCAAATCACAATTGACGCGGCTGATGCAGTCAAAAAATATAGAGTGGGCGTCAAATGCGCTACTATAACACCTGATGAGCAGCGTGTAGAAGAATTTGATCTCAAACGTATGTATAAATCCCCAAATGGTACAATCAGAAATATCCTTGGCGGAACTGTTTTCAGACAACCTATTATTGCTAAAAATGTACCAAGGCTCGTACCTGGTTGGACACAGCCAATTGTCATTGGAAGACATGCATTTGGCGACCAATATCGTGCAACAGACATGGTAATTAAAGGGCCTGGTAAACTTACAATGACGTTTCAACCAGCAGATGGAAGTGACGCAATAAGTCATGAAGTTTATGATTTTCCAGATGGCGGTGTTGCCATGGCCATGTATAATCTAGATGAATCTATAAGAGGATTTGCACGAGCATGTATGAATTATGGCCTTGACCTTGGTTGGCCTGTTTATATGTCTACCAAAAATACTATAATGAAAGCTTATGATGGTCGCTTTAAGGATCTCTTTGAAGAAGTATTTCAGAGCGAATTTAAAGATAAGTTCGAAAAAGCAGGCCTTACCTATGAGCATAGATTAATCGATGATATGGTTGCATGCGCTATGAAATGGAGCGGCGGTTATGTGTGGGCTTGTAAAAATTACGATGGTGACGTGCAATCTGATACTGTTGCACAAGGGTATGGATCCCTTGGTTTAATGACTTCTGTATTAATGACCCCAGATGGACAAACAATCGAGGCTGAAGCAGCACATGGAACAGTCACGCGTCACTATCGTCAACACCAAAAAGGCGAGAAAACATCAACAAACCCGATTGCATCTATTTTCGCTTGGACAAGAGGGCTTAGTTATCGCGGAAAATTTGATGATACACCAGAGGTCGTAAAATTTGCTGAAACACTTGAAAATGTTTGTATCAAAACGATTGAAAGTGGAAAAATGACCAAAGACCTTGCCATCTTGATAAGTGCCAGTCAGCCTTTCCAAACAACGGATGAGTTTCTGGATACGCTGGATGTTAATCTTCAAAAAGCAATGTCTTAATCTAATGCCTTAATCTGGCGCAACATTTAGCGCAACAGATTGAATATTAAAAAACGAAGTATATACTACTTCGTTTTTTTTGTGCCTATTGTGCCAATGCCTGTCTTACAGATTCAAGTGCCGCATTGGCATTTTCAGGCTTATTTCCGCCAGCCTGCGCCATATCAAATCGCCCGCCTCCGCCCGTACCACCAATGGCGTCTGCAGCAATACGAACAAGCCCAACGGCATCATGCTCTCCCTCACAATCAGGGGTTAGCGCGACTACAATCGATATTTTATCATTTTGAATTGCAGCAAGGCATATCACTGTTTTAGTCGCATTTAAGCGCAATTGATCTGCGAGCGGTTTTAACTCTTTTGCAGGGGTGTCCTCCACTATTCTGCCAATAAAGGTAGTGTTACCAATTTTCTCAGAGTCTCTATTTTCAGCAGAAAAACCACCTGTTGCTATTTTTTGCCTTAGTTGCGTAATTTCAGCTTCAAGCTTTTTCTTTTCAATTAATAAATTTGCTACCCTGTCAGGAACAAGCTCAATTTTGGATTTTAGCAAGGTTGCTGTTTTATCTAAAATCGTCTCACGCTCCGAAAACCAGCGACGGGCGGCATTCTGGCTTACCGCTTCGATTCTTCTGACCCCTCCTGCAACAGCAGATTCAGATATTATTTTAAACGAGCCGATATCGCCAGTTCTGTTCACGTGGGTTCCCCCACAAAGTTCAACTGACCAAGCAGATTTATTGTGCGACACATCTTCTCCGCCCATTGTAACGACTCTAACTTCATCGCCATATTTTTCACCAAAGAGTGCCATTGCGCCCTCAGCTATAGCCATTTCCGGCGTCATGATGCGTGTATCTACCGGAGAATTCATTTGAATATGATGGTTCACAATATCTTCAATCACATCCAGCTTGTCAGATTTAACAGCTTCATTATGTGAGAAATCAAATCTCAGACGGTCGGGGGCAACAAGAGAGCCTTTTTGTGCAACATGATCTCCTAATGTTAATCGCAGTGCCTCATGCAATAAATGGGTGGCGCTATGATTCGCACGCAAACTATCCCGTCTGCTAATGTCTATATCCATTTGAATTGGCTGACCTGGCGATAATGACCCCTTGGTGATTTTACAATGATGCAAAAATAGCGATGCTGTTTTTGTTGTATTATGAACGCTTGCCGCGCCATCCTGCCAAGAAAAACTACCCACATCGCCAACCTGCCCGCCAGACTCTGCATAAAAGGGTGTTTGGTTAGTGATAATAATCACATCATCATTCTGGGAGGCTCTGTTAATCTGTGTATTATCCGATAATATGTTAGTAACAACGCCTTGTGATGATACCTGATTATATCCCAAAAATTCTGTACCGCCATTCTTGTCTGCGAGTTCCAGAAATATCTTACCCTCTATTTTACCACCAGATCCAATCCATGCCGCACGGGCAGCGTTTTTTTGCGCCAGCATAGCCTTATCAAATCCATCAACATCAACCTGCCAGTCATACCCCCTTAAATAATCCTGAGTAAGGTCAAGCGGAAATCCATAGGTATCATATAATTTAAATGCGGTTGAGCCTGCCAATATCTTTTTACCAGAGCTGGCATACAATTCTTCTTGCAAAATTTTAAGCCCGCGCGACAACGTATCCTTAAAACGGGTTTCTTCTAACTCAATAGTCTGAGATATCAGAGCCTCTGCACGATAAAGTTCTGGATAATGCCCCCCCATCTCTTGCACAAGGGATGGCACAAGCTTATGCATAACCGGCTCTTCACATCCAAGCTGGTGTAAATGCCTCATGGCACGACGCATAATCCTGCGCAATACATACCCGCGCCCCTCATTAGAAGGCAACACGCCATCTGCAATTAAAAACCCAACAGAGCGAAGATGATCAGCAACCACACGGTGAGAGACAGACTGCTGCCCATCCACCTCTGTCTTTGATATTTGAGCTGATGCCTCTACCAATGCCCGCATAAGATCAATGTCATAATTATCGTGCTTGCCCTGCAATACAGCCGCAATCCGCTCAAGCCCCATCCCCGTATCGATAGACGGCTTTGGCAAATTAATTCGCCCAGCCTTAGTCTGCTCATATTGCATAAATACAAGGTTCCAAATTTCAATAAACCTATCACCATCCTCATCAGCAGAACCAGGCGGTCCGCCAGGGATATGTTCCCCATGGTCATAAAAAATCTCCGAACAGGGACCACATGGCCCAAGATCCCCCATCGACCAGAAATTATCAGAAGTGCTAATTCGAATTATCCTATCATCTGATAACCCTGCAATTTTTTTCCATAGCGATAATGCTTCCTCATCCTCATGATACACAGTAACTAACATTTTATTAGGATTAAGAGCATATTCCTTAGTTATCAAATTCCACGCAAACTCAATGGCCTGATCCTTGAAATAATCCCCAAATGAGAAGTTCCCCAGCATTTCAAAAAAAGTGTGATGCCGGGCTGTATAACCAACATTCTCAAGATCATTATGCTTGCCGCCAGCTCTTACACATTTTTGAGATGTAACCGCCCGCTGATAGTCACGGTGCTCCATACCAGTAAAAACATTTTTAAACTGAACCATACCTGCATTTGTAAACATTAATGTAGGGTCATTTTCAGGAACAAGAGGACTTGAGCTTACTTCCTCGTGACCATTCTGAGAAAAGTATGATAAAAATTTAGACCTAATATCATTTACATTCGACATGGAAATATCTGGCTCTCAATTCTAACTGTTTTTACCTAATGCATATGTATAAGAGGACAAATGCTACCTGTTTTTGTACGGTAAATATAATGATTTTGTCTAGGGTATTATCTACAACAAAATTCTGAGAATTGAAAAACAAATAAAAAAGTAAAAAATTACTTAAAGGACCCCAAAATCACCTAGCTAAAGATAATTTTGGGAATCTCATGATTAAGAAATAACGTATTATTAGAACCAACCAAAAGCTGTATTATTCATTGACCTCGGGGTCTTCAGCTATTGTCTCATCCAGCATTTGGCTTTGCACCAAACCAGCATTTTCACGTATAGCATGTTCAAGCTTATCAGAAACAGATGGGTTTTCATGCATAAAGGTCTTTGCGTTTTCGCGTCCCTGACCAATACGCTGCGAGTCATATGAATACCATGAGCCTGATTTTTCAACCAACCCAGCAGCAACACCCAAATCAATTAGCTCGCCTGTTTTTGATATTCCCTCTCCATACATAATATCAAACTCAACCTGCCTGAACGGAGCAGCAACCTTGTTTTTTACTACCTTTACTCGTGTCTGGTTTCCCACAAGCTCATCCTTGTCTTTTATAGACCCTATTCTTCTTATATCTAATCTGACAGAGGCGTAGAATTTTAACGCATTTCCGCCTGTTGTGGTTTCTGGGCTTCCAAACATCACACCAATTTTTAATCTTATTTGGTTGATAAATATTACCAAACAATTTGACTTTGCAATAGAAGCTGTCAACTTTCGCAATGCTTGGCTCATAAGTCTTGCCTGAAGGCCAACATGAGTATCGCCCATCTCGCCTTCGAGTTCTGCTCTTGGAACTAATGCTGCAACCGAATCAACAACAAGCACATCTATAGCGCCAGAGCGAACCAATGTGTCCGCAATTTCCAATGCCTGCTCGCCAGCATCTGGCTGTGAAATCAGTAAACTATCTAAATCTACCCCAAGTTTTTTAGCATAGACTGGATCTAAGGCGTGCTCTGCATCAACAAAGGCGCAATTACCACCTTCTTTTTGTGATTGTGCAACTGCATGCAAAGCTAATGTTGTTTTACCAGATGATTCTGGCCCGTAGATTTCAACAATTCTTCCTTTTGGAAACCCGCCAATACCAAGTGCAATGTCAAGGCCAAGTGAACCCGTTGATATTGCTTGAACATCTACAACTGAGTCATTCTGACCAAGGCGCATAACAGAGCCTTTTCCAAAAGCTTTTTCAATTTGACCAATTGCAGCCTCTAATGCTTTTGATTTATCGTCGCCTGCCATTTTCATTTCCACTACATTATTATTCAAATTTGCCTCCATCATGCATAGCCAAACTTCATTGTCCAGAAATGAATTATTGGACTGAAAAATCACACGGGTGTAATGATCGTTAGGGCTTTTTGTTTATGTTTTGTTCTTTCATGATGTACCTGTTTTGTTCTAATTGCAAGTGATTTTAGAATAATTTATCTAGTGAATATTCAAAATGAGTTAGCGAGCGTTGATTAACACTCTGAATAAAATGCCCATTACCGTTTTAAAATAGGGAAATTTAACGAAATGTGAGCCCCATTTACCTCTTCTTCTATAAGAATAAAGGCATTCCATCTATTTAAAATATGCTGAATTGAGGTTAATCCATATCCTCTTGTCTCGGACTTGCTTGAAGAAACACCACTAAGCAGGGGATTCCGTCCATTTAATACAGAAAAGCCAGGACCGTTATCCTGCACATGAAGCTGAAGCAAGTATCCGCTATAATGTGGATTTTCATTTACATTAACATCGAACTTTTTTTGATTACCATTTGTTATTGTCAAAAAAATCGAAACTAAATTCGAATCGGCGTCCTGTTGTGTTTCTGGATCCTGTCGGGTTTTAGGCACTTCCTTCATAGTTTGAAATGCATCCATAGAATTTCTTATTAATTGAAGTAGAATCAATGGTATTTCATCTTCTTCGATGAGGATTTTAGCCTCTGACAAGCATGCTGACATCTGTTTTTTTAACGGACGAAAATGAATTCTAAATTTATTCTGAGCCAAACAATGCAAGAGCTCTTTTTTTGAGGTAATAAGCTCAAGAAACTGATTTATTTCCACTTTTTTCGGCTTACTAACATTAGCGCTATTAATATTGATTTTTCGGCCAAGCACAGCTGTTTGATCTGCAAGTTCGATCACTTTTTGTAGCTTTTCAGATAAAATCGGGGGCTGTTGATAATCTTGCTTGATTTGATCACACTGTATCATAAGAACCATAAGATAATTATTCACATCATGAATAATCCTCTGAGCATGCAATTTCTCTGATGAAGTCAAATCCTGTGACTCCATTTCTTTAATCGTAGCGTGGCGCTCACCTAAAGTTTGTTTCTCATTATAATTTAGAGTCATTTGTAGTGCTAAATTTCTGTATGTTTAGCAAAACCTAAATGGCAACACAGACTTGTAGAAATACAATAATAAAAGGTTAAGCAAATTAAAACGTCATATTAATAATTTAATAATCCCGTTAACCTTTTATTCAAATATGTAAAAAAACTAAATTTACGACCGCAAAATAATAACAAATTTTAATCTGTGACGAACGTCAAGAGGGGCGTCAAGAGGAGCGCCAAGAAGCGCACCAGACCGAACGCCAGAAATTAATCGTCTCTGTGGACGCGCTCCATTCTCTCATGCATCTCTTGTGCGTGCAAACTCAATGCCGCAATGGGCCGCGCTTCTAAACGCGAGAGACTAATAGGCTCCCCTGTCTCGTCACAATAGCCATAGCTTCCATCTTCGATACGTCTCAATGCTGCTTCAATTTTTTGCAATAGCTTTCGCTCTCTATCTCTGGTGCGAAGATCTAGAGCAGCATTACTTTCAATTTGAGCACGATCCATTTGGTCAGGGCGATGAAGGCTTTCTGTTGATAAATTAGCAATTGTTTGATTGGCCTCATCCAATAGCTCAGAACGCCAGCGCAATAATTTCTGACGAAAATATTCAACCTGATTTGGATTCATAAACTCTTCTTTTTCAGAAGGTTTGTAGTTAACTGGCAATTGTACTTCTGGTTTATTTTCGTTATTTGCCTTCGAAACACTGGTATTACGCTTCTTCGTTAGTGTCGATACTTCCATCATCATTTCCCCCAATTAACAATAGTTTCGCGATAATAAAACGGTAATGGAGTGTCGGATATCGCTCTTATATTAAAAAATCAAGTTTATAATGGGTCAGCCCATGCTTTTTCTCTCATATTGGAAAAGTTAACAAATCGTAAATCACGAATTTGTGATTTGATCCTTTGAAAAGGGATCAAATATATAAGCAAGTAAGCTAATCTTAAAGAGTGTTAATTTTGTTCATCACTATATTCACGGGAAATAACTAAAATGGGGATACCCAAACAAGGAGATACCCCAAAAGAAGCATTCAAGCTTAAGGTCAGACTTCAAAATAATACTATTGGTTGATAAGAAAGCCGTATTGAAGGGAAAAAAGTATGAATATTTTAATTGTCGAAGATGATTCAATCATTACTGATGCTCTTACTTTAATATTGAAGGGAGGCGGATATAATAGTTTTCAGGCTAGCGATATAAATTCTGCGCTAAATGAAATGAAATATAGTACCGTTGATGGCGTAATATTAGATCTAAATCTTCCAGACGGTGATGGAACACGGCTGGTCCGCCTTATTAGAAAAATCTATATTCCTGTCCCAATTTTGGTTGTCTCGGGCAATAGCTCTGTTGACCAGCGTATAAATGCATTAGGCGCTGGTGCGGATGGATATTTAACAAAGCCTTTTAATAAACATGAATTATTAGCACATTTAGGCGCTATCATGAGACGCACTCACGGGCACGCCTCCTCTATCATTAATATAGGTAATTTAGAAATAAACCTTAATAAGCATTTTGCAGCAGTAGATGAAAAGCCTGTAAGCCTTACTCACAAAGAATATCAAATTCTTCATTTACTCTCAGTTCGCAAAGGGGCCATTCTAAATAAAGATATTTTCTTATCTCATCTCTATGGCGGTATAGACGAGCCAGAATCCAAAATAATCGATGTTTTTATATGCAAGTTACGTAAAAAACTAGAGCGCGCTGGCCTAAAAAATGCGCAGATCCAAACCATTTGGGGTCAAGGATATGTATTAAGAAGTACAAACCCAGATGCCGACCCAACATCTGATGAACTCGAGGATATGAATATAGAAATTCAAGATGCACAATTAGAATATGATTTACGCAATTTTCAGCACTAATTTTTAAATTCAATCTTTACAGCTTATTATTAGGTTATTTAGATGTGTTATTTGGCCAGATGGGTAGAAATTATCTACACTCCATGATATGACACCTTAAATATGACTTTATTTATTGATTATAGTTTAGGTGATTTTGTTACACACCCTGGAATGCCTGATTGGGGTATTGGACAGGTGCAGTCTGTCGAGGGCTCTAGAGTCACCGTTAATTTTGAGAATTCAGGAAAACAACTTATTAATGCCTCACTCATTTTGCTTGTCCCTGTCGCTGATAAGATAGAATAAGGCATTAACAGTTTATTTCCCCTAACATTTTGACGTTTATAAGTTATTATAGAATAACGATAAGCAGTCTTTTAAATTACAATATAGTGTCTTTCCTTCCTCATGGATCTGAAACATGGCGATTTCATCTGATTACCGAAACCAAAAGAAAAGATCAGGCAATTTCAAACCTAAAGGGCGAATTGCAGATAAGACGGCTATTGATGATGTAACGGATTTGCTCCCAAATCAGTTACAAAGAGACATGTTAATAGAATATTTACATTTAATTCAGGACAAATACTCTTTTCTTTCTTCTGACCACCTCACAGCGCTAGCATTTATTATGAAACTTCCTTTGTCAGAGGTTTGGGAAGTAGCAAGTTTTTATGATCATTTTATACTGGTAAAAGAAACACAAACACCGCCGCCATCTCGCACGATTCGGGTTTGCACCTCTCTTACCTGTAGCTTGTACGAATCAGAAAAAATGCTCGATGCGGCATCACAAAGTGATACTGCTGAAATTCGTTATATTTCTGCACCTTGCCTTGGTGCTTGCGACCAGGCACCTGTGGCGGCAGACGGTCATTTTTTAATTCCAAAAATAAATCCAGACACCTTACAAAAACTCAAACATACACAATCAACAAAAGAAAAAAACACGTTAGATATTTTGCAAACAGCTTGGGATATGGATGCCTATATAAATTCTGGTGGGTATGAAATCTTAAATCACCTTAAGCAATCTGATGACAAGGAAGACCATGAATCAGCACTGTTACAGATTGAGGGCTCTGCATTAAGAGGTCTTGGCGGGGCAGGATTCCCCACAGGCAAGAAATGGCGGATTGTACGTCAACAAGCTGGGCCGCGCCTAATGGCCATAAATGCCGATGAGGGAGAGCCTGGAACCTTCAAAGATAGGCATTATCTGTCATCAAATCCGCATCAAATGATAGAAGGTATATTGATAGCAGCTTTGTTAGTTGGAATATCTGATTGTTATATATATGTAAGAGATGAATACCCTGAAATACTGCATTTGCTAAGATGTGAACTTCAAAAACTAGACGCAACCAATTTAGCAGATCATACAACTATTCATCTTAGACGCGGCGCTGGCGCTTATATTTGCGGCGAAGAATCAGCCATGATAGAATCAATAGAGGGCAAGCGGGGATTACCGCGTCACAGACCGCCATTTGTTGCCGAAAAAGGTCTTTTTGGGCGCCCTACTCTGGTAAATAATGTAGAAACCTTATTTTGGATTCCTGCGATACTTAAAAATGGTGCCGATTGGTTTAACGAACAAGGAACCACCGAACATCCAGGGCATCGAACCTATTCTGTATCTGGAAGAGTGGCAAACCCTGGATTAGTGTTAGCACCTGCGGGTATTACGGCGCGCGAATTAATTGAAAAATGTGGCGGAATGGCAGAAGGGCATAGCTTCAAAGCCTATCTTCCAGGCGGTGCGTCTGGCGGAATATTGCCCGCTAGCAAAGCAGATATCGGACTTGATTTTGGCGGGGAGCTTGCCAAATATGGCTGTTTTGTTGGAAGCCATGCGATTGTTATTCTCTCCGACCATGATAATATCTGGGATGTTGCAAAGAATCTTATGCAGTTTTTCAAACATGAATCTTGCGGTCAATGCACGCCATGCCGTGCCGGAACAGACAAAGCAGTATCCATCATGAACGCAACAGAGTATCAGCCAGAATTATTATCCGAAATTGCAGCCGTAATGAGAGATGCCAGCATATGCGGTCTTGGGCAAGCCGCCTCTAACCCCTTGAGCTGTGCGATGCGTTTTTTCCCTGAAGAATGTGAGCGTTCGTTCTCGTGCGTTTCAACAGGGCTTAATTTATCAGGTAGTAATACATGAATGAACATAATCCAATAGCCAAAAATCAAGTCAAGTTCATGCTTAATGACAAAGAGGTGTATGCGCACTCGGAGCAGACCATTTGGCAAGCTGCTCATACGCAAGGCGTTGAGATCCCGCATTTATGTTATAGAAATGATGAAACCTACAGAGCGGACGGAAACTGCCGTGCATGTATGGTTCAAATCGAGGGTGAGCGTACTCTTGCAGCCTCATGCCAACGAAAAGTCAGCGATGGTATGGTCGTAACGACAGACACAGATAGAGTCAAAAATTCACAAAAACTGGTCATGGAACTTTTATTATCTGACCATCCCGATAAAGAGATAGCGCATGATGATAGCTCGCATTTCTGGCAAATGGCTGAAACACATTCGTTAGAAACCAGCAGATTCCCGAGTAGACCAGCAATAGAAGCTGATAACTCGCACCCCGCAATTGCGGTAAATATGGATGCCTGCATTCAATGCGGCTTATGTGTTCGTGCCTGCAGAGAGGTTCAGGTGAACGACGTTATTGGAATGGCTGGCAGAGGCGCTGATGCTCATATTATATTTGATTTTGGGGATGATATGGGCGCTTCAACCTGCGTTGGTTGCGGTGAGTGCGTACAAGCCTGCCCAACTGGGGCTTTGCTTCCAAAATCCTTAATGAATGAGGATGCAACAAAACGCACTATTACACCTGATAAACAGGTTGATTCTGTATGCCCTTATTGCGGTGTTGGGTGTCAATTGAGCTTTCAGGTCAAGGATGATAAAATCGTTGGCGTTGAGAGTAAAAAAGGCCCTGCCAACCTTGGCAGGCTATGTGTAAAAGGGCGATACGGGTTCGATTATATACATAATAAAGAAAGACTTACCAAACCGCTTATTCGAAGGGAAGATGTCCCCAAAAAAGACTGGCACAGTTTTAATCCATCAAACCCGTTAACGCACTTCAGAGAAGCAAGTTGGCAGGAAGCTCTTGATACAGCTAGCGAGGGGCTAAATACGATTAAGTCAACACATGGCGGTGCTGCCTTAAGCGGATTTGGCTCTGCAAAAGGAAGTAATGAAGAAGCCTATCTTTTTCAAAAATTAATTCGCACTGGTTTTCAGACAAATAACGTAGATCATTGCACAAGACTATGTCATGCATCATCTGTTGCTGCATTGCTAGAGAATATCGGGTCTGGAGCGGTAACAGCTTCATTCTCGCAAGCCAAATACGCAGATGCTATTATTGTCATAGGTGCAAACCCAACCGTCAATCATCCAGTTGCAGCAACTTTCATCAAAAACGCCGCACAAAGAGGCGCCGAATTATTTGTTCTAGACCCGCGGGCGCAAGCACTTGATAGATACGCCACAAAATCACTTAACTTTAAACCAGGCAGCGATGTATCATTGCTGAATGCGTTAATAAATGTGATTATCAGCGAAGAATTATATGATCGTGATTATGTAAACACCCATACTGAAGGATTTGAACAGCTTGCAGAAACGGTAAAATATCTTACACCAGAGGCAATGTCCCCAATTTGCGGAATACCGGCTGAAGATATCAGGCTTGTTGCTCGAAAATTCTCAAATGCGCCTGCTGGCATTATTTTCTGGGGTATGGGGATATCGCAGCATACCCATGGAACAGATAATTCTAGATGCCTGATTTCATTGGCATTATTAACAGGTAACATTGGCAAAAAAGGGGCTGGACTACATCCGTTGCGTGGGCAAAATAATGTTCAGGGTGCATCAGATGCAGGTCTTATTCCGATGTTCCTGCCAGATTATCAATCTGTATCAGACCCTCAAATCAGAAAAAAATACGAGGCTATCTGGCAGTTTCCAATCCCAGAGCAGATAGGGCTGACAGTTGTTGAAATCACCAATGCTGCCTTTAATGGAGATATTAAGGGAATGTATATAATGGGGGAAAACCCTGCTATGTCAGATCCAGATCAAAACCATGCAAGAGCTGCTTTGGAAAATCTTGACTGCCTTGTTGTTCAGGATATTTTTCCAACTGAAACTGCTGCATTTGCTGATGTGATACTTCCCGCATCTGCCTTCCCAGAAAAGACAGGTACCGTTACCAATACTGATAGAAGAGTACAGCTTGGAAGACAGGCGGTTCCTCCGCCAGGGAATGCCAAACAAGATTATTGGATTATTCAGGAAATTGCGACCCGCATGGGACTTCAATGGAGCTATCAGCATCCAAAAGATATATTTGCTGAAATGCGAATTGTAATGCCTTCACTCACTGGAATCACATGGGAGCGTCTGGAAAAAGAAGATGCCGTAACATATCCTTGCATAGATGAGCATTCAGATGGTCAAGATTTGCTATTTACAGAATCATTTCCTACAAAATCAGGCTTAGGCAAATTTACGCCAGCAGAATACACCCCCCCTGCTGAAGAGCCAGATGATGAATATCCCTTTGTCTTATCCACAGGAAGATTGCTTGAGCATTGGCACACCGGCTCGATGACGCGCCGCTCTGTTGTTTTGGATGAGATTGAACCTGTTGCTGAAATACATATAAATCCTAAAAACCTGCGTAGTCTTGGCGGTTTTGCTGGCACCCAATTGCAAATATCCACCAGACGAGGCGTTATAACGCTTGCAGCACGCCTGGACCCTGGATTACCAGATGGCATGGTGTTTATTCCGTTCTGCTTTGATGAAGCACCTGCTAATATGCTAACAAACTCAGCACTTGACCCATTTGGAAAAATTCCCGAACTTAAATTCTCGGCAGCAAACATTAAAATTGCAGAATAAATTTTCATGTTTTAGACGCATCATTTTGTCACATGGTAAAAGGACTAGCCCAATTTAGGTTAAAGCTGTTACATTTATAATGTGAAGTTGTTATAGAATATCGAAAATAAGTGATATCTGCAGTTTTGGAGTGTTAATTGGATTATCAATCCTTATTCAAAGAACAAGTTAATCAATTAAAAACGGAGAATAGATACCGTTTATTCGCTGAGCTTGAGCGCAAGGTAGGAGAGCATCCTCACGCCATATGGCACAGCGACACAGGACCAAGAAACGTAATCATCTGGTGTTCTAATGATTATCTTGGAATGGGTCAAAGCAAACAATCCATAAAAGCAATGACTGAATCAGCTAATAATCATGGTACTGGCGCTGGTGGTACACGCAATATTTCTGGCACTAGCCATACAATCGTAGCATTAGAATCTGAACTCGCCTCGCTTCACCGAAAAGAGCGTGCGCTTGTTTTCACATCAGGCTATGTTGCAAATGAAGCAAGTATCAGTGCTATTTCTGCCTTATTAGATAATCCTGTTATTTTTTCGGATTCTATGAACCATGCTTCTATTATCTCTGGAATACGTTATGGAAGAGCGGAAAAGATTATTTTTCGCCATAATGACGTTGACCATCTGGAGACCTTATTAAAAGCGCAACCTTATGAGCGTCATAAAGTAATTATTTTCGAATCTGTGTATTCTATGGATGGGGATGTATCTCCTATCGAAAAAATCATTCATTTAGCTAAAAAATACAATGCAATGACTTATCTTGATGAGGTGCATGCTGTTGGGATGTATGGCAGCGAAGGCGGCGGTGTTGCCCAGCAAGAGGGCTTAGAATCCGAAATTGATATATTACAAGGAACGCTTGGAAAAGCGTTTGGAACCATGGGCGGGTATATTGCTGCTAGCGATGCAATTTGTGACGCTGTTCGGGGGTATGGCTCTGGATTTATTTTTACAACCGCAATGCCCCCTCCTCTTGCTTCTGCTGCTCTTGCTTCGGTTCAACATTTACGTCAAAGCCAGATGGAAAGAGATGCCCAGCAACGACAATCCAGACGTCTTAAAAAGCGGCTTCGGGAATATGGCATGCCCTTTTTGACAGGAAATACACATATCGTGCCAGTGATGGTAGGCGATGCTGCTAAATGCTCGCAAATCAGCCAGATGCTCCTTGATAAATATGGTTTTTATATTCAGCCAATTAACTTTCCAACTGTTCCAAAAGGTACAGAGCGGCTTCGCATTACACCTGGACCATTGCATAGCAATGAGATGATAGATGATCTTGTAATGGCGCTATCAAAGACATTTCATGAGGTTAATCCGCCTTCTGTGGTTTCGCCAAATGCCAATAACCGAGCTATATCAGCTTAATATATATTTAAGTTTTTTTGTGATCTTTTCAGTTTGAGCGTAGCTATGAGCCTAAAATCAATTCCTGATGACCATCCCTCCTTTCCGCCTTTTACCAAAACAGGGTTATTGCTGGTTAATCTTGGCACCCCCGATGCCACAGATAAAAAATCTATGCGTCGGTATTTAAAACAATTCCTCTCAGACAAGCGTGTTGTTGAAGTGCCAAGAGTATTATGGTGGATAATTTTAAATGGCATTATCTTAAATACCCGTCCCAAAAAGTCAGGTGAAGCTTATGATAAAGTATGGATCAAAGATGATGTTGATGGTAGTCCCTTGCGCAAAACCACACGGTTGCAGGCAGAACATTTAGCGGCGAGCTATAAGGATATTACAAATCTTGAGGTTGCGTGGGCAATGAGATATGGAAACCCATCCATACCTGACCAACTTAATTATTTAAAATCATTGGGTTGTAGTCAATTCTTAATCTTGCCTATGTACCCGCAATATGCGGCTGCCACGACAGCAACCGTTAATGATGAAGTTTACAAATGGGCGCTAAAGCAACGATGGCAACCTGCTATTAGGACAGTTCCGCCTTGGCATGATAATGATGTATATATCGAAGCTTTGGCGCAATCATTCCGAAGGCAATTTATGCTCGGCGAAACCCCGGAGCATTTGATGCTATCTTTTCACGGCATTCCAGAGAGGTATTTTACCTTAGGGGATCCGTATCATTGTCATTGTATGAAAACAGCTCGTCTGGTTCGTGAAAAACTTGACTGGCCTGCGGAACGGCTTTCTGTAACCTTTCAATCCCGATTTGGAAAAGAGCCTTGGATTAAACCCTATACCGATGAGACATTGCATAAATTAGGTGAAGCAAAAACAAAGTCACTTGCCATCATGGCGCCTGGTTTTTCAGCAGACTGCCTTGAAACACTTGAAGAATTGGCAATGGAAGGTCAAGAGATTTATACAGAGGCTGGAGGCGAGAATTTCACCTATGTGCCGTGTTTAAACGATAGTACATTTGGAATGAATGTAATTTATTCGCTTGTTAAAGATAATCTAGCTGGATGGGTTGATGTGTAATTATGTTAGGCATGATTATACAAAAAAGAAATTAGGGCATAGAAATAAATAAGTTAACAATTTTATTTTAATCAGGTATGACTGTTTTACTAACAAATAAGCATTTTATCTTAGCGGCTGTGGTGTAGTGGTAGCACAAGAGCCTTCCAAGCTCTTAGGGCCAGTTCGAACCTGGTCAGCCGCTCCAAATAAAATTAACCTCTGACGGAAATGGTAAGATCTGATAACTAATGACCGTCGTAAATACTGGTATATGTGTTAATTAGTTAAGAAAAACAGAAAGTTGTGTGAAGATGAGTAACGATTTAAGCTGTGTTTGTATGCGTGATAGGACTGTTTGTAACTGTAATAGGCCTAGCGAAATTGAACAGAAAGAAAGCCGGGACTGTCTGTGTGGACGCTCTCCTACTGGCAAATGTATGAGCTGGCACGCGCTTTCAGAAAAAGTATATCTTCAACGCAAAAGTCAATATGAGTTATCCGCCAGCTAACGGCATTGATGTGTGACTCATTACATAAGAGGGGGCGTGATAACAACGCCTCACCTGCTTTACCATCATCCAATCAGTATTCGCGTTATCTTGATCGGAATATATGAGTTTGACAGAAATGAAACCACTTTCTTATTTTAAGTATATCTGGTTATGTATATCTGGTTATGTATATCTGGGGCGTATGGGCGGTGGATTTAATCAATCCTTCCTAAAACAGCGCTTTTTGCAAGAATATCTTAGATATTACGACGCTAAAATTCATAGATAAAAAACCGTGCAAATAACATATCTGTTTTGGATACTGGTTAGCAAAATGTTTAACGAATGTTGAATCACGTAAAAATCATACCGGATATAAACATGTTGAGCGAATTTCTTATAAATGATTGAGCGTAGATTCTTAGCCTTCCTGATCGGGCGTGTATCTATATGGATGGCTGGCGTAATGCTTTCCGTGGCTTTGGGATGGCACGTTTATTTAGAAACAAAAGAGCCTCTTTATCTAGCCCTTATTGGACTTATGCAGATACTACCCACATTTGCATTTTTCATAATAACAGGGGTAATTATTGACAGGGTACAACGAAAATACATTCTGCTAATATGCACTCTTGTTGAATTTATTGCTTTTGCAGGTATTTTTTTTGCAATGCAATTTGAGGTAATTCCAATTTCTTTTATCTTTTGCATGCTTCTTATTCATGGCAGTGCGCGCGCATTTCAAATTCCCTCTGAACACGCAATTCTGCCCAATATTGTATCTTCGGAGAATTTAGCAAAAGCAGTTGCAATAACCTCTACTGTTAGTAACCTTGCTAAAACAATTGGCCCTTTAATTGCGGGGTTGCTAATTGCATTTATCGACAGGCAGGTTTACGGGATATGTCTATTTATTGTTGTCGTATCATTCACAGCATATCTATTTCTGCCAAAATTGACCATAAATGCGCCTGTTGAAACTGGCCTAAAACCATTTCTGAGCGGCATTAAATTTGTTGCTAAAAACAGAATATTGCTGGGAATAATTCTGTTAGACCTATTTATTGTTCTTCTCAGCAGCGTAGAAGCGCTACTCCCGATATATGCAGCAGACATTCTGGATGTAGGACCAAATGGACTTGGCCTAATGCGCGGAATGCCCGCGATTGGCGCTGTTGCCGCAGGTATTGTGTTATCTAATCTTGGCCCCTTGCGCCATTGCGGTAAAAAACTATTTGCAGCCTTCGCTCTTTGTTCAATATCTGTTTTAGTATTTGGATTTTCAGAGATATTTTGGCTAAGCCTTGTTGCCCTCTTTGTGTATGGTGCTACCGATATGCTGAGTGTGAATATACGTTTTACGCTTGCACAAACCATTACACCAGATGCTGTGCGTGGAAGAGTGAGTGCCGTTTTTGCAACCTGCACAGCGTCTTCAAATCAACTTGGTGAATTTAGAGCAGGCACCTTTGCAACAGCCATTGGTCCTATCGGAGCAACGATAATGGGCGGGGCTCTTGGATTAATCATATGCGTTGGCGGCATATTCAAATTTCCAATGCTTTGGAAGCTAGATAAAATATCAGATCTTAAAAAAGAGTAACACGCATATCCAATCAATAATCTGCCTAAATGACGCAAATTCAATTTGTTAGATTCAAAATCAGCCCCTTATATTCTGCATATATTTTATGCATACAGCAGATAATATGCTTAATTATAAAGCAATATTCCCAATTTGATTGTTTTAGTAGCAAAAGAAATCTCGTTTGGTACCAATCCCCCTTGACACATTAAGGGAGGAAAACTGTGTTTCAAACATTATCTTTTTCAAAGAGTTGGGGTATGCTTTTATCTTGCCTTTGCTTTTTTTTACTTTTGCCTGGGTTTGCACATGCCGCAATCGACACAGGGGATACAGCATGGATTCTAACAGCCACTGCGCTGGTATTATTCATGACATTGCCGGGACTTGCTTTATTTTATGCAGGGCTGGTACAACCCAAAAATGTCGTATCTGTATTAATGCATCATTTTGCACTTGCTTGTTTATGTTCTGTATTATGGGTGGCTGTTGGCTATTCTATTGCGTTTTCAGATGGCTCGTCTTGGTTTGGCTCACTCAATAATTTATTTATGTCGAACATAACCATATCATCTGAATCTGGCACAATTCCAGAGAGTCTATTTGCTGCTTTTCAGATGACGTTTGCTATTATCACACCAGCATTGATTATTGGAGCTTATGTAGAGCGCATTAAATTCTCTGCGGTACTTATTTTTTCAGGCGCTTGGTTGGTTATTGTTTATGCACCAGTTACACACTGGGTCTGGGGCGGCGGCTTTATGGCGAGCTGGGGCGTAATGGATTTTGCAGGCGGAATTGTTGTTCATGCAACAGCTGGAACAGCTGCTTTGGTTTGTGCAATCATTCTTGGAAAGCGCAAAAGCTTTCCAGGTCACTTGCAACCACCACACAGCCCAATTCTGACAATGATAGGCGCATCAATGCTATGGATTGGATGGTTTGGGTTCAATGGCGGCTCTGCACTTGCCGCTGGTCAAGGAGCCGCAATGGCTCTTATCGTCACGCACATATCTGCCAGCGTCGCATCACTTGTATGGATGGTGATTGAATGGCGTAAATTTGGGCGACCTTCTGTTGTGGGGATGGTTACTGGTATGGTTGCAGGTCTTGCGACAGTCACACCAGCGTCTGGGTTTATAGGCATTCCAGGCGGAATTATCCTTGGGCTTGTCGGCGGATATGGCTGTTATGTAGCCGTTGATCTAATTCGCAACAAATTTGGCATAGATGATTCCTTAGATGTATTTGCAGTGCATGGTGTGGGGGGTATTCTTGGAACCTTGCTTGTATCTGTTCTTGCTACGGCTTCGTTTAGCGGACTTGGATTACCAGACGGTGTTTCTATATCAGACCAGTTTATGGTTCAGCTTTATTCGGTGGGTATAACTGTGGGTTGGACAGCTCTGATCAGCTTTATTATTCTAAAAGCTATTCAAGCAACCTCTGGCATTCGTATATCAGAGCAGGATGAAATAGAGGGCCTGGACGTAACCCAACATGGGGAGCGTGCCTATCATCATACAGGATAGCCCTCCTGGCATTTATAAAAAAAGGCGCTCTATCCATGTGCGCCTTTTTTATATGGCTGCACCCCATTCCGCTACAAGCTCTGGCTGGGTGTCCTTATACTGGTTTTTTAAGTGTTGGAATTGCTCATTAGTGCAAAGCTGGCGCAAGGCCCAGATAGCCATTATTTTCACCGCAATAACGTCATCATCCAAATAGCGGATTATAATAGGTATAAGTGACCGGTCAGACGAATTTCCAGCTGCAATTAGGCAGTTGCGCATAAACTTCTTATAACCTGCCCTGCGCACGGGTGTGCCTGAAAACAATTCCCTAAATCCAGAATCTGTTAAAGATAATAGCATACTAAGTCGAAGCAAGCCTGGCTTCTCTCCTATTTGCATTCTTGTATCAGAGGCCGTCTGGGCAAATTTATTCCAAGGGCAAATTGCCAGACAATCATCACAGCCAAAAATACGGTTCCCAATTGGCTTGCGATATTCGGTCTCGATAATGCCATCAAATTCAATTGTCAGATAAGAAATACATCGCCGTGCATCCAACTTATAGGGCGCCGGAAACGCATTAGTTGGACAAATATCCAAACATTTCTGACAGCTACCACAATGATCTTCACTTGCATTTTGTGTTACTAATTCTGCGTCTGTTAGGATAATGCCCAAAAACAACCAAGAACCAAATTTCTGAGAGACTAGATTAGTATGCTTACCCTGCCATCCTATTCCAGATTTAACAGCCAACGGTTTTTCCATAATAGGTGCTGTATCAACAAACACCTTAACCTCACCTTCAAATTTGGACATAAACTGACTTGCAATTTGTTTTAGCCTGCCTTTCATAACGCCATGATAGTCTTTCGATCGCGCATAAACAGATATATTGCCATGTTCAGAGCGAGATATATTGTCCATCGGATTATGATCTGGGCCATAATTCTTAGCAAAAATTATCGCCGTTTTAGCGTTCTGCCACATATGTTCAGGTGACAGCCTGCGCTCAATAGTCTGTTCAAGCCACGCCATTTCACCGTGATAGCCCTTATCTAAAAAATCACGAAGATGCTGTTGGGTCTCATTGGATAATGTTGCATCGGCAATTCGAACTTCATCAAATTCATAACGCTTTGCTGTTTTTTCTAGCCACGGATAAATATCTATCATCATGAAAAAACCTTACCCTAAAGCAGAGGAATGTCGCCTTGTGCCTGCTCTTGATGAAAGTTGGATACAAATTTGGTAAATTGTCCTTCTTTAATAGCGTTGCGAATAAGACGCATTAATTCCTGATAATAGGTTAAATTATGCCAAGTAAGAAGCGTAAGGCCTTGTATTTCGTCTGCCTTGAATAGATGATGTAAATATCCACGACTATAATTGGTGCATGCAGGACATGAACATGCCTCATCTAAGGCTCTTAAATCATCTGCATGACGTGCATTTTTTATATTTACAGCCCCAAATCTGGTAAATGCCTGGCCTGTTCTGCCTGACCGTGTCGGTAATACGCAATCAAACATATCAACCCCTCTTGAAACAGCGCCCACAATATCAGATGGCTTGCCAACACCCATTAAATATCGCGGCTTATCTTGTCTCATGTGAGGGGTTGTTGTTGCCAATGTTTCAAACATTAATTCCTGCCCCTCTCCTACTGCAAGGCCCCCTATTGCATATCCTTCAAATCCGATCTCATGCAGCTGCTCAATACTTTGCAACCGAAGGTCTGGATATACCGAGCCTTGAACAATTCCAAATTGTCCATAGCCTTTCCTATCTATAAAGGCGCTTCGCGATCTTGCTGCCCAACGCATAGATAATTCCATGGATTGAGCTGCTTGGGATTTTGTTGCTGGATACGGCGTGCATTCATCAAACGCCATGGTGATGGTAGCATCAAGCTTATGTTGAATTTGGGTTGAGATTTCAGGAGTTAATAAATGCCTGCTTCCATCAATATGGCTTTTAAAGGTAACCCCATTTTCATCTAACTTTCTGAGCGGGCCTAGCGACATTACTTGGAAGCCGCCTGAATCTGTAAGTAATGGTCCCTTCCAGTTCATCATTGCGCGAACACCACCAAGCCGTGCCACCCTATCAGGGCCTGGGCGCAACATTAAATGATAAGTATTCGATAGAATAATTTGAGCGCCTGTTTGTGCAACAGCCTCTGGCATCATACCCTTAACAGATGCAGCCGTGCCAACAGGCATAAATGCTGGTGTATCAATTCGCCCAAATCCAGTATGCACCGCACCTAATCTTGCTTGTTGATCCTGAGTAATTAGCTCAAATGAAAATTTTTCTGCCGAATTTTTATCACTCATTTTTTCTTCTCTAATAAACATCCATCTCCATAGCTAAAAAATCGATAGCGATGATCGACGGCATGCTGATACGCCGCTTTCATTTCGTCAAATCCAGCAAAAGCACTTACAAGCATTAATAAGGTAGATTTTGGCAAATGAAAATTTGTTAGCAACATATCTACAACTTGGAATGAATATCCAGGGGTGATAAACAAATCTGTATCCCCTTTAAATGCTTGCATCTTTCCAAATTTTGCCCAGATAGACTCCACAATTCGCAAACTTGTTGTACCAATACATATAACCCTTCTGTTATTTTGCTTAGCCTCATTGATTTTATTCGCGATTTCTTGGGTTACTTCCCCCCACTCGCTATGCATTTTATGCTCTGATAGATTTTCTGATTTAACGGGCAAAAAAGTTCCTGCACCCACATGCAAGGTAACCATTTCGATTTGGGCGCCAGTATCTAACACGGATTGTTTTAATTCTGGTGTAAAATGCAATCCTGCTGTGGGTGCGGCAACAGCGCCAATTTTTTCAGCAAATACTGTTTGATAATTCACCATATCAGAATAATCCCCCTCCCGGTCACGCTTTATATAGGGGGGCAACGGCATTTTCCCGTATTTTTCAATTCTCTGCACTAAACTAGTGCTACTATGGTTAAACGTTATCAATACCTCACCAGCGGAACGGCGTTCATCCACAATTGCTTCAAATCCGTCACCAAAATCAATTACCGCATTTAAAACACATTTTTTTGCAGGTTTAGCAAAGGCAAGCCAGCTATCCTCTGATAGTTGTTTATGCAAGGTTAGGCCTATGTTTTTATCATTAATCCTGCCATGTAGCTGTGCTGGAATTACTTTTGTATCATTTGCCAACAGCAAATCATCTGCCCGAAGCAGTGAGGGTAAATCCCGCATTACATAGTCGTTTAGATTATCCCGTGCGACATGCAAAAGGCGCGCAAGATCCCTTGGATCAAAAGGGCTCTGTGCGATTAATTCAGATGGCAGAGAATAGTTAAAATCCGATAAACGATACATGACTAATAAATTTGAACCACACCATTAATAAATCCATTATCATCGACAACAACGAGACTTTGAACACGCGCTTCCAGCATTTTTTCTTCGGCGGCCACCATCATTTCATCTTCTGAGATTGTAAGCGGGGATGTATTCATAACACTGCCAGCTTTTGCAGATGAAAGATTTGTTCCCATCACTAACATACGCCTTAAATCACCATCGGTAATGATACCTTGTAGCTTGTTATCTTCTTGTACAAGAGCCAAACCTAATCTTGCTTCTGTCATGATAACAATCACTTCTGACATAGACATAGTTGCATCTACGAGCGGCAAATCGCGCTCAGACATTCTGTCCTTGACGCGAGAGAGCAATCGCATTCCAAGCATTCCGCCTGGATGATTTGCTGCAAAATCCTCAGGCTTGAAGCCAGAGCGGCTCATTAAGGCAATTGCAAGTGCGTCCCCCATAACAAGAGTAGTTAATGTTGAGGTTGTCGGCGCAAGGTTCAAGGGACATGCCTCTCTGTCTATTGATACATCAAGTGCAATATCCGATATCTTGGCTAGTGTTGAATCCAGTGAGCCAACAATTGCGATAATTTTCACATCAAGTCTTTTGAACGCTGGCAGTAATTTAATCACCTCTTCTGTTTCTCCAGAATTAGAGATTAGCAAAACCACACTTTTTTCTCGAACCATGCCTAAATCGCCATGTATCGCTTCTGCAGGGTGCAAAAACAAAGCAGCTGTTCCTGTTGATGAGAATGTTGCCGCAATTTTTCGCCCCACAAGACCAGATTTGCCCATACCGCAGATAATAACATGCTGCGCTGTATTAGAAATGAGGGAGACAGCCTCATCAAAACGTGAATCCAGCCCATCTTCCAATTTATTAAGGGCCGCGCGATAGGTAGCGAACATATTTTGAATATCAGGGATTAGCATTTTTTTTAAAACCATTCCAATGCGTATCAATTAAGCCAAATTTATGAGATATATTTACTTAACTTTAGTAGTAAAAGCGAGAATTTTGATTAAGCTTGGTTAGTCGATTTGACGATTTTATGGGCATAATCAATATCTTGCTGGGTATTTATATTCAAAAACGGATCAGGGTTTGCCGAAAAATCCTCATAAACCGTTTTATACCGAGCGGTAAATAAGTCTATTTTCCGAATTTCCTGTTCCAGAATTGCCTCTTCTAATGCGTCTGCTAGCTCTATATTCCATAAGCAAAACACTGGATGGTGCCGCCCATTACTAGACGCCATTGCGATATCTGCGTTTGAGGCAAGGCTTTTTGAGTATAATCTCTCACCCAAATCATCTGGAATGAAGGGGGCGTCTGTTGCGCAAGATAACAGCCATTTAGCAAAAGGAATATGCTTCTTCGTATATTGCATCATAGATAACACCCCGCAAAGAGGGCCAAAATACCCATCAATAACATCTGGAATAATCGCTAGATTAAATTTTGAAAATCGCTCTATCTCTCCATTGGCGTTTAAAATTCTATTTGGAAAATGCGCTGTTTTCTCCAATTGCCAGTTTAATATGGGTTTGTCTGCAATTTCAATTAAGCACTTATCGATACCGCCAAGGCGCCTTGCAAGTCCGCCTGCTAGAAAACCAACAACAACATCATTAATCATAAGCTAGGCTCATCATTCATTCTACGTTGCGCAGAGCGGTTATCCCTCTCTAAATCTGGATCCGTATTATAATCATCAAAAATAATACGCTCTTCTCCAGATAAGGCTACAAACCTGCTTCCCCGTGCCCTTCCGATAAGCGTTAATCCAGCTTTTCTAGCAAGCGAAACGCCAGCTTCTGTAAAGCCAGAACGCGAAATTAAAATAGGCAACCCCATTATAACTGTCTTTAACACCATCTCAGAAGTAAGCCTTCCCGTGGTATAAAAAACCTTGTCAGCTGCGGTAATTTTATTCTGAAACATCACACCTGAAATTTTATCGACCGCATTATGACGTCCAATATCTTCCATATAAATTAGCGGCTCATCACCAATAGCAAGCACACATCCATGAATAGCGCCTGCTTTGAGGTATAAGCTTGGAGTAGTGTTTATCTTTTTGGATAGGTTAATTATCTGAGACTTTGAAATTGTTGAATTTTTTGAAAGTTTGATTGAATCAAATTTATCAACCATATCCCCATATATTGTCCCCTGAGCACAGCCACTAGTGCGGATTTTTGATTGTAGTTTTTCCTCAAAATTCGTTTTTGTATCTGTGCGTACTACAATAACGGATAATTCCTCATCATAATCTATTGCTTCTATTTTATCTTCTTGGCTAATCATGTTTTGATTAAATAAAAAACCAACCGCAAGCTCTTCTAAATAGTCCCCAACGGTCATCGCTGTTACTATCTCTTGATTATTTAAAAATAGGGTTACCGCCTTTTCAGCTACTACTGGCAATTGAACGGATTGTCCATCTGCGTCCATTCCTTGCAATTGGGTTGTAAGGCCTGCTGCAGTAACATTAGGGCCAATATAAAAGTGAGAGTCAGTCATCATATATCTCTATTTTTATCAGAACAGGAAAAGTTATCAGATGATATTTGTTTTTACAGTTTTCTTACGCTAAATTAAAAAGGAGCTGTTAGGTATCCTATTATGAAAATACATTTTAAATCTTCAAAACACAAACAGGCAGAGATTTTATTTAATCAATTGTCAGATAGATACACCCAAAACGCTATAGAAGATGCGGATGTAATTGTTGCCCTTGGCGGTGATGGGCAAATGCTCTCCTGTCTTAAAGAATCCATTGAATATGAAATTCCTGTATTTGGAATAAATTGCGGCCATGTTGGTTTTTTAATGAATGAGGACAAGAAAACAGACTTAGTAGAGCGCATAAGCAAGGCTGAAGCCGCGCCAATACACCCTATCTTAATGCATGCCACCAAATTCAACGGACAAACACAAGAAGCGCTCGCTATAAACGAGATATCGCTGTTAAGACAAACCCATAATGCGGCTCATTGTCAAATAACAATCAACGATAAAATTGAGCTAGAACAACTGGTATGTGACGGTGTTATGATAGCAACACCAGCAGGCTCAACAGCCTATAATTTATCAGCACATGGTCCCATCATTCCGATAGGCGCTGAATTGCTGGCGCTTACACCTATATCCCCCTTCAGGCCAAGGCGTTGGCGAGGGGCATTACTACCTGCATCATCTACTGTTAATATTAAGGTTTTAAGCCATGAATTTAGGCCTCAATCTGTAACAGCTGACAATCTAGAAGTGCGTGATATCAAAGAAGTAACCATCCGCCAAGAAAACCAAATAACCTTGCGTTTATTATTTGATGCAGGCGCATCCCTTGCCGAACGAACCATAAGTGAGCAGTTTTTAGCCTAAGCTTGTTTTTACACATACATCATCTAGGCGTTATCTAGGCGTTTTTGTTAATAAACCCCTTTATACAATTTTGCGTTTGCTCAATAATATGCGGCATTTCGATATATAATTCATGCTTAGCCTCATTAAAACTTACCAATTGCGAATTGCTAAGATAGGTAACAGAATTTCGAATGGCATTTATACTTACCAACTTATCGCCGCTGCCGATAAGTATCAAAACGGGCAACTTTATGTTCTTTAGAAAGGAAGAGCGCATTGTTGTTTTAAAACAAGAATAAAAAGCAGATGAGAGCCAGCCAAAACTTACCCCTGAGCGTGCAATAGACGGATTTTCATTAATTAAATCAATGATTTTCTCAATATTTTTCTGATTTCGGCTTAACGGATTTTGAGGATTAAATTTACGTGTTTTAAGAAGAGTGTTTTGGTCTGTATAAGGGATTATTCTTTCCTTGAATCCGCAGATAGAAATGATACTTGCCAATATAAATATTGGGATTGAAGGCGTTACCTGTGGAAGCATCATTGGCGATAATGCCATAATTCCAGCAATTCGATATTTTGTTAAACCAGCAAGACGGAAAGCCAAATGCCCCCCCATAGAATGACCTATGACAAAAAAACGTTTATCCGCCCACCCAGATTTATCTATTACATCACACCCAGCTTGCAATAAATCATCAAACCCGGCGGTGTGACTTGTTGTTGGCGGATTGCCATAGGCACCAGATAGGCCAAGTCCGGGCCAGTCAAAAATCAGCACCTCCATATCGTGATTAGTTAGAAAGGATATTAATTCTAAATATTTCTCACAAAATTCACTAAGCCCTGTAAAAATAACCACATGGTGCTGAGCGCTTGGAGCTCCAATTTTCCAAGTGCGAATAGACCCCAAATTAGTTTTAACCCAAAATTCATGTTTCATAAGCTTAGCTTTGGTTATTTAAAGTGCTTTTTTTGGTGACATCTCAGTATCACCGCCATCCTGAAATCCACTTGATTGGCGCCTCCACATGGCTGCGTATAATCCCTCTAACGCCAATAATTCTTGATGCGTTCCAAATTCCTTTATTTGACCGTGATTTAAAACTAAAATCATATCTGCATCTATAATTGTTGATAATCTATGTGCAATTACCAATGTAGTTTGATTAAGTGAAATATCGTTCAAGGCAGTCTGTATTTCGCGTTCAGTTCGGCTATCAAGCGCAGAGGTCGCTTCATCAAATAAAAATATCGTTGGCTGCTTTAAAATAGCTCTTGCTATGGCAACACGTTGTTTTTCTCCACCAGATAATTTTAGTCCTCGCTCTCCAACAAGCGTCTCATACCCATCTGGAAGACTCTCAATAAAGCTATCTATAGCAGCGAGTTTTGATACTCTTTCCACATCTTCTTTGGTAGCACTTGCCCGCCCATAGCCAATATTATAGCCAATAGAGGCATTGAACATTACCGTATCCTGAGGCACCATTCCAATGGCCGCACGCACCGTATCTTGCCGCACCTGCCGAATATCCTGGCCGTCAATTAATATGCGCCCTCTTTGAGGATCATAAAATCTGAATAATAACCGCGATATTGTAGATTTTCCGCCGCCACTCGGTCCCACTAAGGCAACCCTGTGACCTGGTTGAACGACAAAACTAACGTCATTCAAAATCGTTCCGCGCCCGTAGGAAAAACTGACATTCTCAAATCTAATCTCCCCTCTTTTTAGATTTAATGCTGGTGCATCAGCTTCGTCCCTAACATCTGGTTTCTGCTTTAAAAGGCCAAACATACGCTCAAGATCTATAACCGATTGCCTTACCTCTCTATAGGTCCAGCCAAGATATTGGAGTGGCATCGCAAGTTGAATAATATAGGTATGAACAGCAACAAAATCGCCAACACTCATGCTACCTTGCACGATTTCTCTGCCTGATATTACCAGCAATGCAACAAGACCAAGAGCAACAATCAATCCTTGGCCTATATTCACAATCGTCAGTGACGTTCGAGAAGATATAAAGGCATTTTCATACAGCCGTAATGCGGTATCATAATTATCTGATTCTGATTTCTCAGCGTTGAAATATTTAACCGTCTCATAATTAAGAAGAGAATCTACCGTTTTAGTAGCAGCAAACTCATCAGCTTCATTCATCCTGCGTCTAAATTTTATTCTCCACTCAGTTGTTTTTATGGTGAAATATGAATAAGTAACGACAGTTAAAAAAGTAATTACCGCAAATTCATACCCAAATAATACCCATAGCACACCACATATAAAAAACAGCTCCACAATCAAAGGAACAACTTCAAAAATCCCAGTAGATAATAGTAATGTCATCGCTTTAGCGCCTCTATCTATAGAGCGTGAGGTGCCACCTGTTTGCCTGTCCAGGTGAAATTGAAGCGATAATTTATGAAGATGTTCAAACGCATTTAACGCTGCGATGCGAACTGCTTTTGAAGCAAATTTTATGAATAAAAACTCTTTTAGCTCGGAGAATATTGTCTCCCCCACACGGGCAAGCGCATATCCACCGATAAGCAACATCAACAAACTCATCGAAAAGCTAATACCGCTCTCACTATTTAGGGGGGCTAAGGCATCAACAGCAGCGCCGTAAAAAATCGGAATTACGGCAGCACATAATTTAGACAAAATAAGCGCGACAATTAATCCTGCAAGCCGAAGCCGCAGATTATTATCACCTCTTGGCGCGATATATTCAAAAACGATTTTTATAAGCTCAAAAACAGTTACAGAGGCGTTATTTGAAATCCCTTTTGATGATTTGCCATTTGATGAATTTGATGAGTTTGACGCAGATGTATTAGCCATTAGCTAATAGAAAAACTTTCGCCGCAGCCACATCTAGCTGTTTCATTTGGATTATTAAATACGAATGATGAATTGAACTTATCTTCTGTCCAATCCATTTCTGTTCCAACCAAAAACATAACAGCAGCAGGATCAATTAAAACCCGAACACCGTTTACATCAATAGCATCTTCAAAAGGCTGCTGCTCTTTGGCAAATTCTACATTATACTGCAAGCCAGAGCAGCCAGCTGTTTTGATACCAATCCTTAATCCAATAACATCGCTTTCAGCACCTTTTACAATTTCTTGTACGCGCGCAGAAGCTTGGTCTGTTATGGAAAGAATGGGTGTGTTTTTATCAAATTGCAACATTTGCTACCTTCGTTTTTTCAATGATATCAGAAACCGTAATCTAGCGCCAGCTTTGCATCCTCACTCATTCTTTCTGGCGCCCATGGTGGATCCCACACTAGCGTAACCTGCACCAACCCAACATTATCTAATTCTGCAACTTTTTCAGCCACCTGCCCTGGCATTTCACCTGCAACAGGGCATCCAGGCGCCGTTAGTGACATGGTTATGTCTACATCACCCCCATAATGCCTCTCAATACTGTAGATAAGGCCTAAATCATATATATTAACTGGTATTTCTGGATCCTTGACCTCCATCAGAGCATCTATTATTTGGATCTCATCTGCTTTGTCAGATTTTCCCTCTAATTTGGTGCCTGCTATCGCCATGTAACCCTTAGATACATCTGGCATAAAATCTTTTAGGGTTAGATTATCGGTATCTGATGTTTTTTCCTTATCAGACAATTTATGCTCCAAAAATTCGATTAACTTTTTCAAGTGAAATTGCAAGAGCGTCGAAATCTTCAGGCTCACTATAGACAGCGATTGACGCTCTGGCAGTTGAACTCAGATTCAAAAATTTCATTAATGGCTGCGCGCAATGATGGCCTGCCCGGATTGCAATTCCGTCTTGATCTATCAGTGTTGATATATCATGGGGATGCGCCGCATCAAGTGTAAATGATATCACGCCAGATTTATTCGGCGAGGTGCCAACAAAGGATAATCCTTTAACACTTGCTAATCTTTGATGACCATATAATAAGAGTGATTTCTCGTGAGAGGCAATCTTATCCATCCCAATATCGGTTACAAAATCAACAGCAGCCCCAAGCGCAATACATTCCGCGATTGGCGGCGTTCCTGCTTCAAACCTGGATGGGGGCTGCGAATAGGTTGCACTGTCAATTTCCACATCATCAATCATATCACCGCCACCCAGAAATGGCGGCATATCAGCTAATATCTCAGCCTTGCCCCAACAGATACCAATCCCGCTTGGCCCATAGAGTTTATGGCCTGAAAATACGTAAAAATCACAATCAATATCCTGAATATCAACTGGCATATGGATAACACCCTGGCACCCATCTACAACACAAATTGCATTATTTTCATGTGCAATTGCGCTGATTTCTTTAACCGGAAATATTGTTCCAAGTACATTTGATACATGAGGAACAGAAATGATTTTGGTATTTTTTGTTACGCGGTCTTTTAATTCTGTAATATTAAAACAGCCATCATCATCTACCGGAACAGCCACTATTTTGGCACCTGTTTTCTGACATAACATTTGCCATGGAATAATGTTGGCGTGATGTTCAGCTACTGTAATGAGGATTTCATCACCCGATTTTAGGTTCTGCAAGCCATAGCAATTGGCAATCAGATTAAGCGACATGGTAGCGCCGCTGGTAAAGATCACTTCATCTTTGTCAGCAGCATTGATAAATCGGGCAATTTTAGAACGCACCTCCTCATAGGCGTCTGTTGCCTCTTCAGAAAGGGTGTGTAAACCACGATGAATATTAGCGTAACCGTGAGAATAGGTAGTTAGTAATTTATCCAAAACCTGCTGAGGCTTTTGAGATGATGCCGCCGAATCTAAATATATAATCGGCTTTTCATTTACTTCGCGCGATAAAAATGGAAATTTAGCTCTTATCTGTTTGCCGTTAAATTCCTGTGTCATGCTTTTATACCTCAGTAATCTAAGGCTGACATTTGAGCTGAATTAGAAATCCAGTCTTGAATGTAATATTCAACCTGACTCTCAAGCTCAGGCACCCTTATTTGAGATAAGGTGCCAATTAGGAATGCTTCAATAAGCATAGACCTTGCTTGCATAACAGGAATGCCTCTGCTCACAAGGTAGAAAAGTTGATGCTCATCAATCTCCCCTATAGTAGCGCCATGACTACAGACCACATCATCAGCAAATATTTCTAACTCTGGCTTTGTATCTGCCTCTGTTTCGCGTGAGAGAAGCAATGCCCGCGTCATTTGCTGACCATCTGTTTTTTGTGCATCTGGAGCAACTCTTATTTTACCTTGAAACACACCTCTAGCTCTATCATCTAAGACCCCTCTTATAACCTGCTCTGATTTACAGTTAGCAACATTATGATAGAGTCTTGTTGTAATATCCATGTGCTGATCTTCGCATCCAAGATAAATCGATGATAAATGACATGATGCATTCTCGCCATTTAAATTTAAATGCATCTCTGTGCGAGAAATATCACCGCCACTTGTTAGTGAAAAACTTCTATAGTCAGAGCCCGTATTCTGATTAACTAGGCTTAATCCAAGCTGAGAAGAATCCAAATCCGCAATCTGGCATCGTACATGGTCACAAACAGCGCCATCATCAAGTTGCAGAATTACAATCGGAGCAGATAATCCATTTTTACTAGCATGTGTTTCTGAAATTCTTACGGTTGCATTTTTGGCTATCCGTATCATCACTAATGGGTGAGAAGATTGATTTATTAACCCTCCAACAAAAGACAAATCAATAACAGAGATAGGTTCAGTTTTAGAGGCATCTATATCTATTAAAATAGCAGATTGCATTGCAGCTATGGTTAGATTGAACACCGGATGGTGTGACAGGGGAGCCTCATTAAGGAAAGAGATGGCATCATCATCTTCAATCAGATTACTAATGACGATATTTGAATGATTTCCGCCTGACATCTCAGAATCATAAATTCCGTTTCTGAACACAACACGGCATGCCCCTTGAATAGAAGGGGCCATTTTATGGCGAGCATCATCGCCTTGTGCCGTTAACGCAATTTCTACAGGCTTTTTAAGCATTTGTGAAAGCGAGGTAAATTTCCAATCTTCATTCTTAGAAGAGGGCCAACCCATTTTCACAAAATTATCCAAATGTGTTTTCTGCCAGTTATTTTTTACGTTTAATTGAGTAAGCTCAGGCAGCATCATTTATCCCAGCATATCCGTTTTCTTCAACTTCTAACGCAAGTGACTTATCACCAGATTTCACAATCAATCCGCCAGATAAGATATGAACTTTATCAGGTACAATATAAGATAATAATCGCTGATAATGCGTAATTACAAGCATAGAGCGCTGTGGATCGCGAAGCAAATTCACGCCTTGTGAGACGATTTTCAACGCATCGACATCCAGCCCGGAATCTGTCTCATCTAAAATCGCCATAACCGGCTTTAATAATGCCATCTGCAGAATTTCATAACGTTTTTTCTCGCCGCCAGAAAACCCAACATTTACCGCTCTTTTTAGCATATCATCAGAAATGCCAAGCTTCTGCGCCTCAGCTCTGACTATCTTAACAAAGCCTAGCTGATCTACTTCTTCCTTGCCTTGCTCACGAAGGCGCGCATTTACAGATGCACGCAGAAATGACATGCCTGACACGCCTGGCAACTCTACTGGATATTGAAAGGCAAGAAATAAGCCAGCACGCGCACGCTCATCTGCTTCGGCTTCGATAATAGAAGTGCCATTTAAGAGTACATCCCCGCCCGTAATTTCATAACCAGCACGGCCAGACAAGACATAGGATAATGTACTTTTTCCAGAACCATTAGGGCCCATTATGGCATGAACCTCCCCTGCATTTACACTCAGATTAATGCCGTGCAGTATTTCTGTGCCATCTACGCTCGCTGTAAGCTCTTTAATTTCTAATATCGACATATTAACCAACAGATCCTTCCAGTGATATTCCAATTAGTTTTTGCGCTTCAACTGCGAATTCCATCGGAAGCTCTTTCATTACTTCCTTACAAAACCCATTAACAATAAGGGAAACAGCATCTTCTTCTGACATGCCACGTTGCAAACAATAAAAAAGCTGTTCCTCAGATATGCGAGAGGTCGTTGCCTCATGTTCTATTTTTCCACTTGGATTTCGAGACACAATATATGGAACCGTATGCGCGCCGCATGTCTGCCCTACTAATAATGAATCACATTGGGTGAAATTACGCGCAGTGTCAGCCGTTCTGTGGATTTCAACAAGACCTCGATAGGTATTCTGTGATTTTCCAGCAGAGATTCCTTTAGATATTATTGTGGATTTACTTCCCTCTCCAAGATGGATCATCTTAGTTCCGGTATCAGCTTGTTGCGCCCCGTTTGTAACAGCAACTGAATAAAATTCTCCAATTGAGTCTTTGCCGGTTAGAACACATGATGGATATTTCCAGGTAATGGCCGAACCTGTTTCAACCTGCGTCCAGCTAATCTTGGATCTATCCCCCTTACAAGCGCCTCTCTTGGTAACAAAATTATAAATTCCGCCTTTTCCAGTTTCATCACCTGGATACCAATTTTGAACAGTGGAATATTTAATTTCTGCATCTGTTAGGGCAACTAATTCTACCACAGCAGCATGAAGCTGATTTTCATCTCTTTGAGGGGCTGTACATCCTTCAAGGTAACTCACATACCCCTCATCCTCAACAATTATAAGAGTGCGTTCAAACTGTCCTGTATTTTTCTCATTAATTCTAAAATAGGTTGAGAGTTCCATTGGGCATCTAACCCCTTTTGGAACATATACAAACGAGCCATCGGTAAAGACCGCACAATTAAGGGCAGAAAAATAATTATCTGCAACCGGAATAACAGAGCCGAGATATTTTTTAACCAGTTCTGGGTATTGCTGAATTGCCTCTGATATGGGGCAAAAAATCACGCCTGCCCTACCCAGCTCCTCTTTGAAGGTTGTTGCAACAGATACAGAATCAAACACCGCATCGACTGCCACACCGGCTAGCATCTTCTGCTCGCTAAGCGGAATACCCAGCTTTTCATATGTCGCCAATAATTCAGGATCTACCTCGTCTAACGAATTCAGCTTATCGATAGATTTTGGCGCAGAATAATAATATATATCATTATAATCTATCGGTTCGATAGCCAGCTTTGACCAGTCAGGTGTCGGCATTTTTAGCCAATGACGGTAAGCCTTAAGACGCCAATTTAACATCCATTCAGGCTCATTTTTCTTAGCAGAAATGAACCTAACTATATCTTCGTTCAACCCTTTGGGGGCTTTTTCAGATTCAATATCGGTGACAAATCCATATTTATATTTGCCAGTGGCTTCTTCGACTGCTGTGATTGTTTCAACGGTAGCAACCATTTATCCTAGTTCCATTTCAGTTAACCCAGTGTTATTGACTATAGTAACGTTTATGACAGGGTATTTAAGTAATATAGCCTTTGGAAGTAACTTGGCTGCATCTCGCAAATTTTCAAGAGATATCGGGACTATAACGCGATTAATTTTTAGTTTGGCATAACTCTCAATACAGCATTCCAACGCTTCTATCAAAAAATTTATCATCTCGTTGATTTTCAATGTTTTAGCCTTGTTTGAATCATATAGAATATAAATCTTAGAGGGTATAAATCTTATTAATTTTATGCCAATCACATGAATATGTAATCATCAAGTAAGAACATGACAAGTAATCATACGAGTATTAGTCGTTATTTTCTAATAGCTGAGATAGTATGCGGTTTTGAGCTATATGAACAGCGGATATTGGCGCAAGGAGATTTAACGGTTAGTTGAACGCTTCACGCCGCAAGGTATATTTACCATCGGAAATGCCATCAAAAACATCATCAACATCTGGGTGGCTAACAGGACCATTTTCTTTATCAGTCAAAAGATTTTGCTGGCTAACATAAGCGGCATAATAACTATCAGAATTTTCTGCCAACAAATGATAAAAGGGTTGCTCTTTTTCTGGCCTTACCTCTTCAGGTATCGCATCATACCATTCATCCGTATTATCAAACTCTGGATCTACATCCACAATCACACCGCGAAAAGGGTAGAGTCGGTGCTTAACGATATCTCCGATGCTGAATAGCGGTTCTGGATTTATGACAGCTTTGTGATTGGACATTATCACGATACCCTGTTTAACTTTTTGTAATCTTGAAACAATAGCGCGATATCAAATAGAATCTTTTGGCTCAATAACCTGCCTGCCACGATACATGCCCGTTTTTAAATCGATATGGTGTGGGCGATGCAACTCGCCCGTAACCTTATCTTCGATATATTCATCATTTTTAATGGCATCATGGGCGCGACGCATATCCCGCTTTGATTTGGTGATTTTACTCTTTGGAACTGCCATTTTGATCTCCTTTAGGCTACACCTAATGTCTGACTGGGCTCACAAAACTCCTCAGCTGTGACTTGGAGATTTGCAAAAAAGATGGTGGAGCCAGACGGGATCGAACCGACGACCTCCTGCTTGCAAAGCAGGCGCTCTCCCAGCTGAGCTATGGCCCCTCACAAACAACATCAAACAATGACGTTTTCTGGTGTAAAGTGTAGCGTTTATGATAGATAGACTGGTTAAGGTCAAGTCTAAATTAAACTCTTCCCAACAAAAAGAATTATTTTTATGTGATAATTTATATTTAGTACCAAATGCGCTGTCATTTTTTCTGAAGCGAACACCTGAAGATAGTTGAGAAGATAGTTGTGAATCTGCGAGCATTATCACGCAAGCCCCTATTATGGAACATTCCTCAATCTTACATTTTCCTTATTGAAATTTTTAAATTCTAACAATATAGGCATAAATTTATGGAAAAATAATCATTTCTTTGATAAATTTATCACTATCTAAATGATAAAAAACACAGCCTAAACACAAGTTACACATAAGGCACACAGAGTAACAATGAGCAAACTTGATAAAATAGATAAAACCATTCTTTCGGTGCTACAAGAAGATGCTAGAATTACTAATCTAGATATTGCTAAAAAAGTTGGCTTGTCTGCGTCTGCTTGTCTGAGGCGTGTAACGTCACTTGAGAAGTCAGGCATCATTCAATCCTATAATGCCGAATTTGATTTATCAAAGCTTGGTCATGATGTTCTTGTGCTAGTGCGGATAACCTTGCAAGGTCAGTCTGCTGCAATGATGTCAGAATTTGAAGAAGCCGCAAAGCAAATACCCCAGATTCTGGCCTGTTTTCTGATTGCAGGTGAAGAGGATTATTTGCTTAGGATTGCGGCAAAGGATGTAACTGATTTTGGCAAAATTCATGCAAACTATCTCTCTGCACTTCCAAATGTGCTTAGAATGGAAAGCAACTTTGTCTTAAGACCTGTTTTTAATCGTGGGTTGGATGCCAATACGTTCTAAATCAGAGATGAGCCCTAATTTACTCAAATAATATTAGGCCTTTAAGGCTGCTGAGTACCGCTTGATTGCTGCTATTTTTTTCTCAAATTGTGACCAATCATCACTATCGGAAATGGCGGCCCAAAGTCTCTCTGTCTCACCGAACACAAGGCTAGATTCCAATGGTTCATCAAAATAATATGGGCGTTGGTTCTGCCGTGCTGGAAGCTCTTTTAAGACTTCTAATAAAGGGCGCAATGGTTCGGGCGCTGATAATATTTGGTTCGCCTCAAACCCAGCGTAAAAATGGTGAAACAGATAATCAAGGTTGATTTTGCTATTTGTTGTCGTGCTAAAAAACAACGATACGAATTCGGCTTCTTTTGCGCCTGAGACTGGTGCTACACCAAATCGCCAGCAAAGTTTGGCAGATAAGGCAGATTGAATGGCAGGATAAAATTTTTGTAATATTTTTTCTAACGGCTCGGTTGAAACAAAGTCTGTAAAGCAGTCAGCAAGCCTGCATAATGCCCATAATGCGGCTTCGGGCTGTTTACCATAGGCATATCTGCCCTCGCGATCAAAATAGGCTGCCGTAAAATTAAAATCCATTTTATCCAGAAATCGCCATGGCCCATAATCAAAGGACTCGCCTGTTAAATTAAAATTATCCGTATTTAAAACGCCATGAACAAATCCCGCGGCCATCCATCCCGCCACCATTTCCGCAACACAGATAATAAGGGCTTCTAATAGCCCTAACAAAAGCGCTTCTGGCGGGCTTTCTGGGTCAATATCTGGATAATAATAACGCGCTACATACCGCGCTAATGTAAGGATTTCTTGAGGTTGATTTAAATAGGCAAGGCGCTGAAAACTGCCAATTCTGATATGACTATGCGATAACCTTACAAGAACAGCAGCGCGTGTGGGAGATGGCTCATCATTTCGATGCAACTGCTCCTCAGTTTCAAACACACTTAAAATTTTGCAACTATTCACACTTAATGCATTAAGATATTCACTCGCAAGAATTTCCCTTACAGCACCTTTTAGCGTAAGTCGTCCATCTCCGCTTCTTGAAAATGGCGTTGTTCCTGAGCCCTTTGTGCCTAAATCAAGAAGTCTGTTTGTGGTATCTTCTCTGAGCTGCGCATATAAGAACCCTCTTCCATCCCCTATTTCCGGGTTATAGATTCCAAACTGATGGCCATGATAACACAGCGCTAATGGAGTTTTGAAACTATCTGGAAATGGTGTGAATGCACCAAAATAAGACTGCCATTGCTCGTCGCTCAACGTATCCAAAGATACATCTTTAGCCGCATCTTGATTCCGATATCGTTTTGTAAGGCTATTAAATTGTGCGGCAGTAACTCTTGCAAAGAAATTTTCGCCTAACATTTCATGGAGCGCAACTGGCTTCATTTCCGCACCTTATCTCGGTAAAAATTAAACGAAATCAGGAAGCATCCCTAATTCCTTGAAAGAGCTGCTAATGTAATTAGACCAACTCAAACAAATGCCTATAACGCAGAAAGCCTAACGCCGAAGTTCTATTACGTTAGTATCTGCATATATGGCATCTAGCTTTCCACCAAGGATATATTCCGTGATAAAATTGCCAAAATGGATTATCTCATCATTGAAGCGTGTACCCTTTGTAGCTTCGATGCCTGAAAATTTCTCTGTTTGGTGTCTAATAATTGATAAATCAGATAAACCTGGCGCAATAACAACATCCAACTCACTCAATGCATCTTTAAGACGGCTATAATCCCTTTGTTGATGAGGAATCCGGTTTGGCACCACAATTATGTGAGGAGTGATGGCACGTGACGAATCTTTTCGATCTTGTATTTCCTCAATAAAATCTCTGGTGGGTCGAATATCTCCCCAATTAATAGATACTGGGACTAATAAACAATGACACATCATCGCAATTTGACAAATACTATCTGGCTTTCCAGCAGAGGTATCGATTAGAAGTAAATCATTAGCAGAGCTCAAATGGTTTCTTACAATTGTATCCACCGTAACGACATTTACAGCATCATACCTATCCCCGATTGGCAGGTGCCGCAATTGCTGAAATCTCCCGTCAATACCTAGCATTTCAAAACTACTGCCCTGAACATCGGTATCTATTAACGAGAGAGAACGCTTGTTATGATATTGCCTAAAATAGTCAGCAAGATAGCAGGTGAGCGTACTTTTACCCACACCCCCTTTCATATTGGCTACCATAATTGCAGATCCCATGATGCTACTCCAAAGGATAAAAGTTAACAAAAAGTTAAAACACTGAAAATACTATCCATTAGGATAGTAAATTTGTCACATGATTTCGTATTTCAACTGGAAAAAGCAGCTAAATAACACAGAAATATGTGCAAATAACCGCCAAAAGGCTCCTTTACTAGTAAATCGCCCTGCCAGATTCCAACAACATTTCGCCTTTTTTATATAGCTCTTGCGTTTTTGTAAGATAATCGATTGAGCTAATCTTGCCAGATTTATATTCTTTTCTTACGTCAAGCATTTCTGTTTCTATCGTTGCTAGTTCAACTGACACATTTTTATCGCTATCCGCTATAGGGCTAAGTGGCTCTGAATTAGTTTCAACCGCATTTTTTTGGGTATCTGCCTGTTTATCCTCACTGTTTCCATCAAGCTTCACAGCATCTTGCGTATCTGCACTTCTTTTATTTATGACAAACCCGTTATCTAATTCATAAATATTTGGCTTATCAGCTGCTGTTATATCATCCTGTGGCACATCAGCTTTTGACTCAGTCTGCTTACCAACATCTTTTGCTTCATTATCTGTATTCTCAGATGAACCGTTTGCTGAGGCAAGAGAAGGTATATGCTCAGACGATGACTGTAATACCGGCTTTGATTTTTCTTCAGCATCAAAATTATGTGGTTTATTTTTTCGAGAAAGATCGCTTGCGAGCAAAACCATCAAAATACCAATGACAATCAACGCAAAAAGGGAGACGGCCACCTGTTCGCTATTATCTGCCAACGATATCGTTATTTCAAAGTTGCTGAACATCCAATTATCTAACTTTGACAAAACCGAAGTGGATAATTCTAAAATTGAATCAAAATACACGCCAATCCCCATGTTAATTAATATAGAAGTGGGAGGCGATCTTAACCGTTCCTATAATTCTTATGGCTAAACCGCCACCTACAAATACCACATTTAACATTTTGGCAAAACTGATTTTAAATTATGGTTGGTTTTAGTGCCATCCTTGTGCTTTATTTACCTAGTCGTCACGCCCATCAACTTCGGTTAATAACGCACGGGATTTGGGATTTTCTTCGGGAAAATAGGACAGCTCCATTGGAACACATGGGTCACCAAGTCCATAGCTTTCGGCATTCATGTCACCGTTTATAACGCGAAGGTCAGGATTATTGTGTGACTGTGTGTTTTTTTTGGACATAATCATATACCTCAATACGTCAAATCTTCGAACAAAATATCATTGGCGCTGGTATAAATAACACCGTGACCTTAACCATCACTTGGATTGATTGTTCGGAAAATCAATAAACCTAATCCAAAAATCGATTACATCCAATTAGATAATTTCTGCCGTAACTTTTATGGACATAAACTTTATTTTAGCCGTTTTAGGAGGATTCTTGTCTTCTGAATTCAATATTAGGACAACGATTACTAATCACTGTTATTCCATTTTTCCTTGCCTTGGCTTCTGCCTCAGCATGACCTATGTCCAGCTGCAGCCATAATGTTTTAACTTGGCATTTTATGGCTTCTTCAACTATCTCCGGTACGGCATCTGAACGTCTAAAAACATCTACCATGTCAATTTCATGCTCAATATCAGTAAGCTTGGCAAAACATTCCTGCCCAAGAATTTCTCCCCCTGCATGGCCAGGGTTTACTGGGAAAACCTGATATCCCCTTTTTAGCAAATTGCGCATAACTGAATTACTCGGACGCTCTTCTTTTACGCTCGCTCCAATAAGCGCAATCGTTTTTGTATTCGCTAGAATAGAGTCTATTACCTTATCTTCATCATCAAAATTCATTTTGTTTATCCAATAATTTTTTTTATGACTTTTTTTTAACTATATTTTTTGGTTTGGATTATTTATCTAACTGCGCTCAACTATATAGTTATCATAGTAACGATACCGAATGAATGAAATCAATATTAAATGAGCCCTCAAACTAGTACATTAAGTTTATATATCACTTGACGTTACAGGATAGTTTCTTAACATGTTTTTTTAAAATTGGAGAGAATAATGCCGCTCACAAATATTGACCATTACGCTATCAGAACTTCTAAACTAGAAGAAACCAAAGCCTTTTATGAAGTGCTTGGTCTGGTCGATGGTAAGCGACCAAATTTTCCGTTTAAAGGGCATTGGCTCTATCTAGGAGAGGTTGCGTTAGTGCATTTAATTTCCGCTGATCCGAACAAGCCAGGCGGTTTAGAAGAATATCTTGGCAAAGCAGAAGGCGACAAAACTCTATTAGGAAGCGGGTCTGTGGATCATCTTGCATTTCGGGCAACAGACGCAAATGCGTTGAAACAGCGATTAGAGGATCAAAATATCGCCTTTACGGAACGTGAAGTCCCAAATATGCAATTATTTCAAATATTTGCAAAAGACCCAAATAACATCACGATAGAAATAAATTATTACCAATAATAATAATGTATTAAATATTTGAAGGAACAAAAACTGTGCGTTTAATTGATTTGAGCGGCGAGATTTATCAGAAATGTCCCACATTACCTAACCACCCGCCTGTAACATTCAGCGCTTATCAAACCCATGATACGGTTCGAGAGTCAGAGGGCGTCCAATTTTCGTGCGCATCGTCTTTTCTGACCCTTGGTGAACACACCGCCAGCCACGTTGATGCCCCCTGTCACTTTGACGAGAGAGAGACTGCATTGAGTGTTGATGAGATGCCGTTAGACCAATTCTACCGCCCTTCCTTGTGCTTGGATTTATCTCATATCCCTTTAAGAAGTGATATATCTATTGCTGACTTGCAAGAAGCAGAGGCAAAAACCGGTGAAACCATAAATAAAGGAGATATTATTCTGCTCTATATGGCCCATTATGATAGAACTTTTGGAAGTCCAGAATTTCTAACCGATTTTCCTGGTCTTACTAAAGAATCTGCAACTTGGCTTGGAGAAAAAGGGATCACAAGTTTCGGAGTAGAAGCGGTTAGCCCTGGAAGGCCAGGTAAAAATAATTTCGAAGTGCATCTTGTATGTCGTAACATGGGCTTCACACATATGGAGGGATTAGCAAATCTGCATCAGGTTGTTGGTTTGGGGCATTTTCAGTTCGCTGGATTTCCGTTAAAAATTAGAGGTGGAACAGGCAGTCCAATTCGCGCTGTAGCGATTATTGACGAGCTTGAGACATCATGAAATGAACCCTGCCCCCCTGATAGATGGATTTATCCTCGGATTCTCTTTAATCCTTGCAATTGGGGCGCAAAATAGTTTCGTAATTCGCCAAGGTCTTGCCAGAAATCACGTTTTATTATCTGTCGGATTCTGCGCAGTCAGTGATATGTTGCTCATCATCTTGGGCATTGCAGGCATGGGTCTCTTCGCTGAGAAATTCTTTAATGCCTATTATCAATGGATATTTATTCTAGCTGCGATTTGGATTGCATTTTATGGAGTCTCTCATCTAAGGAATGTGTTCACGTCATTTGATCAGAGCACCCAAGAATACAGACCTGAGCAGCTTGGAAAAAAGCAAACACTTGTTAAATTATTCGTCTTAACATTCGTTAACCCGCATGTATATCTCGATACCTTGGTATTGATTGGGATAATTTCATTACAATATAAGGGAGCAGACGTCTGGGGATTTGGCATCGGAGCGTCATTGGCAAGTTTGGCGTTTTTTATCTCCCTTGGATTTGGTGCAAGCGCCATGTCCTCTTTGTTTAATAACAAAATGGCCTGGAGAATTCTTGATAGCATTATCGCAGGCATCATGTTTTTTATATCATTAAAACTAATATATCAAAGTGGCATAATCTGATAGCCTATAGATACCTGTTAAGGCTTGGGGTTAAGGCTCAGTATAAGTTCTGTCCCTGTTATAAGGGCTTTATGATTATGTTATGAATGATTCAGAAACCCTGTAAAATCAACTATTATGTAGGAGAAACACCGTTGAAACTCCCTCTTCTTTTTATTATCACAATTTGCAGTACCACTTTGCTAAGTGCGCCCATATTCGCCCATAGTTGCGAGCTAAATGGTAATACAGCTGAAGATATAATGAAATATAATCAATGCGTTGCCAATCAAGGCTCAGATTCTAAATTAGATGAATTCAGAAGTAGCTACGAGCGTGAAATAGCAAGATTAACAAGCGAGAATATCAGATTGGAGCGCCGTATTGCAAAGATCAAAAATGCCCTAGCTACGATAATGTCTACATATTAATTTATGTATGAATTATCCTTTGGAAATGCTGGATTTTGGTCAGCAACGTGCTATATACCCTTTATGCTAACGCGTTAGTGTCATTAACTTTAATATTTTACAAACCAGATTACGTATGAGACTTGGCACTGTCAGGCGACTTTGCGTGAACTAAAAAAAGAGGCAAATGATGAGTGCTCTTAGAGATGATGTTGATCCTGAAGGATTATTGGAATTTTCGGTTGTATTTTCGGACCGTTCGCTTAACTCCATGTCTGCTGTTTTCGGCGATGTTATGCGTGATATATCGCGTATCTTAAAACAAGCCTACAACGCGGATTCTATGGCCGTTGTGCCAGGCGGCGGTACTTATGGAATGGAAGCCATTGCAAGACAATTTGCATCTAATAAATCAGCGCTTATTATCCGAAATGGCTGGTTCTCTTATCGTTGGTCGCAAATTCTGGATGCCGGCGACATTGCCAAGACGCAAACAATTATTAAAGCCTCTCAATTATCAGACGAACCAACCTCGCCTTTTGCCCCTGCTTCCCTAGAAAAAATCAAAGCCGAAATCACAAAACAAAAACCAGACATTGTGTTCTGCCCTCACGTTGAAACTTCAGCTGGAATAGTAGTACCCGATAGCTTTATTAAGCAAGTATCAGACGCAGTGCATGAAGTGGGTGGTTTGTTCGTTTTGGATTGTGTGGCAAGCGGGACTTTGTTTGTAGATATGCAAGCAACTGGTGTTGATGTATTGCTAACCGCCCCACAAAAGGGTTGGAGCGCAAGCCCATGTGCCGCCGCTGTTATGATGTCCGCTCGTGGGCGCGAGATACTAAATACAACCAAAAGCTCCAGTTTTGCTAATGATTTGAAAAAATGGACTGAAATAATGGAGATTTATGAGTCTGGCAAGCATGCTTATCACGCAACCATGCCAACAGATTCGCTTCGCCTTTTCAGGGATGCCTTGATTGAGACAGAATCCTTTGGATTAGAAGCTATCAAAAATGCGCAAATCGAACTCGGGCGTAGATGCCGCGAAGTTGTTGAGCGTTATGGTTATCATTCTGTAGCTGCAGATGACTATAAAGCGCCTAGCGTGATTGTAAGCTATACAGACGATATTGATATCAAAACTGGCAAGAAGTTTATGCAAGCAGGAATGCAGGTTGCAGCAGGTGTTCCGCTGGAATGCGGGGAGCCAGAAGGCTTTTCCACTTTTAGAATAGGTCTGTTTGGTTTGGATAAATTAACAGATATAGACAGAACGGTTGCAAATCTGGAGAAAACTCTGGAAGCGGTTAGAGGCCAGAATTCCTAATAACTGCCAATATTTTAACAGATAATTCCTATTGGTCATTTCCGCTTGTGATATGCGAAACCGACCAATAGGAGCAAACAAAAGGGTTACCTTTTATTTTACTTAACAGTGAATTTTTGTTTCGGGAACCGGCCTGCAAACGCTTCTTGTGCATCCAGTGGTAGAACGCCGGTCGCATCCCATTGTTTTTTGTTAAAGTCTGTTGTTTCCAGCTCTGATCTGAATGTATCATTAAGTCTATTAATCATGTTAAACATGGATGATGCGAGCGTAATCTCAACAATTTCTGCGTCCGAGAAATGCGCTCTCAAGCTATCCCAAAGTGGGCCATCGTGAAGCGCTTTATTTAACGTCACAGCTTCTGCCCATTCAATGGCTAGTTTTTCCTTAGCCGTAAATGCATCACTCTCTTTATATTTATTATCTGCCATAAGCGCTATTTGTTGTTCTGAATAGCCAAGCCCTTGGGCATAAATACTCGTATGGGAAGTGCAATAATTACACTCATTCGTCATAGATGTTTTAACGCAGGCCAATCCCCTCAACCCAACATCAGAGCTAGCACCAAGCCCTTCTTGACGAGTTGCCGTAAGGAAGCCTAAAAACCATCTTGCAATCTGCGGAGATGTATTAGTAAGTATTTTGAGCAAATTAGAAGATCGCCCTAAAAACATGTTAGAGGCTTCTAATATCTCAGCCTCGCCGCCTGTCACTTCTTCTGGGTTAACGCCTTGAATACGCTGCATCATTCACTCCTTTATCATATTTCATTTATTTTTTGTTTATTTAGGTTTAGATTAAACGGGTTTAGCTTCAAAAGCAGCCCTGGAATTATTTATAACGCTATTTTTTATAATAAGGGGGCGACTTTTTCAGCAGCGAGAATCATGGAGCGTCTAGATAACTCAACATCAGCCCAGTCCATTCCTGCATACATTAAGGTGCCAAATTCTCCCACCTCTTCTTTAAAAGCCTGTAAATCATCTTGCACCTTATCAGGCGTACCCCAAATTATCATTTTTTCGCATACATCTTCAAAGGTTACATCCTCATCTGCCTGATTCGCATCAGATTTGAATAAACCGATTTTTCCCATTGCCGAAAATTTGGTAAAGAGCTGTTTATAATAAAATACATAGGGGCTATCTGGTCCTAATGCATATTCACGTGCTTTGGCTAAATCATCCGCAACAAACACTGCCTTGGCAACACGCCAATTAGCGGGGGAAGCCTGCCTATTAACTCTGGCACAGCCTTCAACATATTTTTGCCAGTGAGAGGCAACCCATATAGGCATGATAATATCTGCGCTTATGGGATCCCAGCCCCGCGCAGCTGCTTCGCTCACCCCATTAGAAAAGGGCGCAACAGCAGTAACCACAATAGGAGGATGAGGCTGTTGGAGAGGCTTCGTCATAATCCCCTGCCCTATTTCGGTCATCATGGTGTTTTCTGTTGAAATTTGCCAATATTTTCCAGAAATATTATAAGGGGGATCACGTTGCCATATTTCCAACACCATATTAATGCCCTCAAGGAACATCTCTGATCTGTCTTGTTGCAATGTGCCAAATAATTCCGCATCAGAAATCAGCCCACCTGGAGAAATGCCAAAGTTAAAGCGTCCCCCTAGCATATGGTCTAGCATGGCTACTTGACCTGCGATATGCACCGGGTGAAGATTAGGAATATTAACGGTTCCTGTTCCAAGTCGTATCTGCTTTGTCTGATAAGCAAGCGAGGCCATAAACATACCGCAAGAAGTAATATTCTCTGCGCTATCTGATAAATGCTCACCGGCATATGCTTCAACAAATCCAAGCTCATCTGCAAGAATAATAGCCTGCCTGTCTTCCTCTAAACATTGCTGCCAGTCCTTACCGATCGGGTGGACTGGACGTGTAAAAAAACCTAGCTTCATTAATAATCTCCCCTGCATAATTTTGCCCTAGGATTATCTGATAGCCAAGCCATAGTTTTAATTTTTACTTAAAAAGCATTATTTCATGATGCGTATTTTAGGTAAAACTACGGATACAGGTTAGCCGTTGACACCCCTTGGCTCTATTGCGCACTATAAATTAGTTTTTCATCAAGGAATGGTTATGCATTTATTAATAAAATTAGCGGTGCTGTCGGTTTTAACTCTTTTTTTCGTGGTGGGGATTATTTCAATCTCACAGTCGGAGACTATTGATGACCTCGTTGAAAGAGAAGCGCTATTCTATCTTAAATTCACAGACACACCCTTCAGTGGTGAATTAGAAGGAATCCAACAAGGCCGGATTTCTGAAGGAAAAAAACAAGGTTCTTGGTTGGCATTTTGGGTTACCGGTCAGCTCAAAAGCAAAGGGGATTATATAGATGGCAAAAAAACAGGTCCTTGGCTTTTATTCTATACGAATGGCCAGCTTATGAGTAAGGGAGACTACTTGGAGGATTTAGAAGATGGTGACTGGCTATACTATTTTCGAGATGGAACCATCAACCAACAAAGCTCTGGCAATTATAAAGATGGCAAAAAGCTGAATTCAAATTAAAAAAGGGGAAAGCGTGTGACACGAATAACTAAAATTCAAAAAGATACATTAGATCCGAAATTTAACGAATTTTATTCTGCCGTGGAGAATTTACTTGGAAGAGTACCAAATTTTTATAAAACATTCAGCAACTCGCCTTTTCTTGCTATGGCGTTTTTGCCAATCAACGCGCTTGCGCAGCGCGAATGGCAAGGAACAAACATAAGCGGAAAAATAAAAGAGCTTATCGTTATTAAAACAAGCCATACAAATGGATGCAAATATTGCTATGCGCATAACACCTCATTGGGCAGGGCAGCAGGGATAAGTGATGCGCAAATAAAGGCAATTTCCTTAAACGAATACGCTAACTCTTCCCTTTTTGAGCAAGAAGAAGTGCTCGCACTTAAATGGGCTGAGGCTGTAACACTCAATAAAGCAGCCAAAGACGATACATTATTTAATGAATTAAAATCCTGCTATACGGAAACTCAAATCGCTGAAATGACAATCTTGTGCGCTATGTTCAATATGATAAACAGAATAAATGATTCCCTTGATGTAGACCTAGAAGACACAACCGAAATAGATAAGATTCAAAGATCACTTGTTTTGGAGCCAAAGAAAATGACACATTATTTAACGTGGCTATCTAATTTTTGGCAAAGAGAATATCCAACTGGAACCTAAAATAGACGGCTCTGCTTTCTTGAAATTTTATATGCTCAGAAATCAGAAGAAAAACAGTAATTAAGAAGAGAATATAATCATGCACGTAAATGTTACAATCCAAACGTTTAAAACTGAAAATGAGTTAGAACTTAGCGTTATGCGTTGGGATAAAATAAAAAACGAATTCATGCCCAAATTCAAAGAAATGGGTCTTGTTCGATACACAACGAGCCGAATTTTAAGCGACCGGAATAAATTTCAACTTAGTCATATTTTCGAATATAAAAACAATGAATCGGCCCAAAATTGTATCCCCATTTGGGGGGAGATAGAACGAAAATGGAGTGAAAAAATAGAAAACACAACAACAAGCTATCGTGGGAAAATGATGGATCGTTTTGATTTCGAAGAAAAATAATAAATGCCCCTTTTTTCAAGATATATACTCGCACTTATTATTGGCTTATTTAGTGCTTCAGCCGCAGTTTCAGCATCTAAAGCGGATATAAACGCAACCGGCGTGATCTGCGGATTAGAGGATGGCTATGACTATGGATATTCCTTCACTAATGAGGAGGTATTACGTTATACCTTTATTGTTACGGATGATAAAATACTACCCAATATAAAGCCGCTAGGCCCTTTTACCGATAAGTCAGATTATATTGAATGGAATGTCCATTTTTCTAATACAACTTTCTGGTTTAGGCTTAATTTAGCCACACTAATCCTCACGACACAAAGCGAAGAAGCTAATTTAAAGTTTAACCATCAATGCGAAATCTATGAATTAACGCAATGGAATAGAGAATTATCAGAACTAGAACACTTATATCAAAGCGAATATGACACATATCTTGAATTTAGTGATGAATATAACAAAAGCTTGAAACACTATTAAACAGCGCACTACAAATAGCGCCAATAACCATAAGCTATTCGCACGCCCCTAACATATAGACAAAGCAGTCTGCAATTATTCTGTTTTATAGCAGTTCTATTTTTTCTTTATTGGTATAACAAAACTTGCGGGATATTCCCTGTGTTTATCAGTGATTGCATCTGTAATTCCGAAATCAATAAAAACAGCACTCGCTACTATCTTGCCACCCATCGTACTAGGGACTGACGCATTGGCAGTTCTGCCATCCTCTGTAGTACATCTGAGAATTAAGTTATCATCGCTTCGTCTAATCAATGGAGAACTCGGGATTTCAACATCCATCGACATTCTTTTGTTGCTTACAAAGCATTCACCAGAACTCCCATCGCTAAAAGACAATGCAACAGGTACATATGCGTCATTTGTAATGGATGCACAGCTGGTTAATGCAGGAATAAGCAAAGAGATAAAGAATAGCTTCTTCATGATAACAACCTGTCTATTGGATCTAACTTTTAAAAAAATAATGGTGGAGCGTACTGGGATTGAACCAGTGACCCCCACGATGTCAACGTGGTGCTAAACTTTATAAGTTTTCATAAATAAGCGTTATAAATCAATAATTTAATATATTTTTAAATATTAGCATAATATTTGTGTCGACACTATGTCTACATCGAAGCAAAAAAAACCTGATTATTCCACTCTCTCAGGAAGCCTCTGCCTTCCTCGCATCTACAACCTTACGAACACCCTCCAGAGCGTCTATAAAGCTCGATGAGCCGTCCGTAGTTATTTCCTGCTTTGGTTTCCCCCAACCCCTGTCCAGAAGCGCCTGTGCGGCTGTACCGCGTATTCTCTCGCTCTTGCCGCTTCGCATAAGCTCTACTAGCGTTTCTATAGCTTCAAGGGTGTAACTGCGGGCTAGCTCTGCTACCTTATGTTCATCTTTAGGTCTGCCGCCAGCATTGCCTGTGTGACCAGCTACAAATTGTCCGAGTGCGTTTCGCATTGACTCTCCTATTTCTGTTTGGTCAAATTATACCAATGTTAATCAAGAGATGAAACCCATGCATACCATCATAAAAATCGCATTTGTATCCGTTCTCGCCCTGTTTGCTATCGCGTGGCTGGTTAGTATTTCTTCGGCTAAAACATGAACTGTCACAGAAAATAATGGAAACGA
>ERZ802830.88-NODE-88-length-82140-cov-10.9619_pt1 | contig 82140 bp, 59 predicted proteins | sample MGYA00345654_ERZ802830 | MGnify/ENA primary metagenome ERZ802830 (study PRJEB30503, sample SAMEA104212375) | marine metagenome | biome: Westerlies Biome; feature: [SRF] surface water layer (ENVO:00010504) within the epipelagic zone...; material: water (ENVO:00002006)...
GAACGCACATACCGCTTGTTATTTGTGGCCCACACGTTCAGGCGGGGTGTGTTCGAACGGACCTGGTCGAGCATATCGATGTTGCGGCGTTGTCTCTTGCAGCGGCTGGCATCAGCGTTCCAGATTGGATGCAGGGCCAAAATATTCTTGCACAAGATTTTCAGCCCAAACATGCAGTTTTTGCCGCTCGAGATAGGTGTGGAGAGGCCGTTGATCGAATTCGATCAGTGCGTAGTGAGGACTTTCTTTACATCAGAAATTTTTTCCCTAATCGTCCGCACCTGATGCCAAGTAACTATAAGGACAGCAAGTTAATCATTCAGCGACTCCGAGAACTTCACGCGACCCAAGGGATTGGTGCCGTTGGGGAAGAACTCCTGTTCTCTCAAGTCCGCTCGGCAGAAGAGCTCTATTTGTATCGTCAGGACAGGTGGCAGATTCATAATGTAGCTGGAAACAAAAAGTATACGGACGAGTTAGTGCGCCATCGTGAGCTGCTCGACAAATGGATCAGGCAGACAAACGATCATGGCACCGAGTCTGATGACGTCTACGTGCTCGAAGTAGAAGATCAATTGAAGGGGATAAAAAGTGAAGCATCGCGGAAAACGTATCGTGCAAACATAGAGACGTATAGGCGTTGGGCCAGAGAAGGCATGTAGCGACGGGCTGGCGGCTGTTTTGAAGTGGTCGTGGTAGCGTCTTGTACTGAAGTTGGCGGAACCAGCACCGAACCGGCGGCACGCGGATTTTCAGTCCCAAAGAAGCCTTTTGTCACCCTTTCGTAAAACTTCGAGTACCTACTTTACCGCGGTTTCGTCCACTCGCTACATGTGCGGTTACGCCCGAGGGTGGCCCAAAATGAGTCCGAAAGGTTAGGATTTGGATTCCAGTTTTCAGTTTGGCAATGCAAAGGGAGATTGAGCAATGGCAGCTGACGTGGCAATCGCGAGAGCCAAGGCCAGACTCGAAGCCTTACGAGGACGGGATCCTGTCGCAATCATGTATTCCGAATCGGCGACAGAATTAAAACCGCTGTCACCCAATAATCTCCCCCGGCATTTCCGCAAGTTCGAAGGGATGAGAGCGTACAATTTCCATCCCAGCAAAGATCGTCGTGCCTTGTTGGTAACTCACTCTGCCTGCACCGAGTCTGAACGCCTCGTGATCGATACTTTTCGGAGCGTTTCAAAGGATTTGGAAGAACATCTCTATGCGCACAAATACACCACGTGTTTCAGAATCAGAGAACTGGATTGGGCCATTGCTCTGGTCGAAGCCTCTCATAGGAAACTGCTTGGTTCTGAGGGGTACGAATGGCAGTGGTGGCAGGATGCCGATGAAGATTTGCTAGTAACGGGACGAATTGCCGACGCATGGGGCAAGAACATGCACGTCATGGATCGCTATTTTATCGAGTTGAAAAATGCCGTTGAAAGCAGTCTCCGGCTGATTGAACACCTCGAAACAGAGCCAAGTGTACCGAAGCAGACTGAATCCTGCGGGGAGACTACCAATAAGAAACTGAAAGCACTCTGGAAGAAGGAACCGGCATTCTGTCTGCTGAAACCAATTCAGGCTATTGCACAAAAGATCGGCAAAGGAGAGATCTCCGTTTCGGAATCTGATTTCTGGAAAGAAACGATTATGCCCCAGAAAAAGCTTGTAGGTTCTGACGGTAAAAAATTACAGCAACTCGTAGAAGCCAGGAACAGAGGCGACAGTATTTCCGACACGGACGAGAAGGTCTTGAATGCTTTTGAAGAACGAGTTGGTGCTGAGTTGAATTAAGCCGACGTTTCGATACCGAACGCTCAAAAAGAGCAGGCTGCCGATGTCGTTGGAAGACCTTCTTTTCAGCCTCAGGCAGAAGGCTGTTTTCACTGTGAGTTCCAGTCTCACTTGGCTTACCCACCACCCCTGTTTTTTAATGGACAGAGGGAGGCTCGAACTCCCGACACACGGATTTTCAGTCCGTTGCTCTACCAACTGAGCTATCTGTCCTAAGCTTCGAAAGGTGTGGCAAAGGCCACAATCGCTCGAAGAATAACCACATTGGTAGAAACGTTTCGCCCTGTTGTCAACGAGTGGTCGCGTTACAGGGGCTCCAGCCGTTGTCGATGTGCATCCTGCCGTGAGGTCTACGTGGCAGCTCGCTTGAGGCGGTCGCGAACTGCTGCCCACTCGGAATCGGCCGGGACCGCATCAACAACCAGACGGTCGAGCCCCCGTTGATCAAGGGCGTGCAGTGTGGCGTAGAGGCTGCGTGCGTATGTCGTGGGGTCCTTTGGCATCGGAATCACCAGAAGGCCTGCTGACGCAGCCAGTGCCCGTACAGCTGGGTTCTCTGGTGTACGGGATAACCAGCCAACCCGGTGCCCCTCCGCCACAAGTTGTGGAACAAGTGACGTGGCGTCCCCGGACAATATGAGTTGGGTTTGAGGGGCATAATGACGGTGCTGATTTCCGGGGCTTCGGAGAGCCTTTTTCTGCCCCTCATGCTGCTCTGCAGAATCATGTTCTGATTCGTGGATTTCGACACCAATCGCTTCTGTAAGTTGTGCTGCAGATATCGGACCAGGACGCAGAATTTTTGGCGGGTAAACAGTGCAGTCAAGAACCGTTGACTCAAGTCCATGCTTACAGGGCCCGCCATCAAGAATCATACCTATTCGGTTACCCAGTCCCTCGAGTACATGTTGTGCTGTCGTTGGAGAGACAGCTTCAGAACGATTCGCGCTCGGAGCCGCAAGCGGACATTTAGCCAATTCGATGAGGCGACGGGTACTGACCAGACCAGGGCATCGTAACGCAACAGTCTGTCCATTTGCAGTGACAATGTCTGGTACGACGTCGGCTTTGGGAACAACCACGGTCAGCGGTCCAGGCCAGAATGCAGTGGCAGCTTTCTGAGCAATATCCGGCCACTGGCTTACCAGAGTCTGTGCCATGGTCTCATCCGAAACATGCACGATGAGCGGATTAGTTGCCGGCCGACCTTTGACTTGAAAAATCTGTGCAACTGCATCAGCGTCCATTGCATCCCCTGCCAGGCCGTACACAGTCTCGGTTGGGATCGCTACAAGTTGGCCATTTGCAAGCCTTTCAGCGGCTGCCGCGAGGGCTGCAGCAGTCGTATGGTCAGGCGTTCCAACACCCTCAGGCCAATTGATCGTGGCAAGGATTGGGAGTGCTGGACGATGTACGGGAACTGGTGTCATAACGTTACCGGTTGCAGATACAGGGAACACCGAGCATGATGGCATCTTCAGCAGACTAGGCAACCCGTTTTTTGGAGCTTTTTATCAAGATGGCCACACCTTCCTCACAGGGCTCACCTGCCCCCGCTGTTGGAATCATCATGGGTAGTAAATCAGACTGGAAAACGCTTGAGCGTGCGGCAACCACTCTCAGTGAGCTTGGTGTGCCTCATGAATGCGAAATTGTGTCCGCGCATCGCACACCAGAGAAACTCGCTGAATATGCCCGTACCGCCGTCGAGCGAGGGTTGAAGGTCATCATTGCCGGTGCTGGTGGCGCAGCTCATCTACCAGGAATGGTGGCAGCGCAGACCCCATTGCCAGTGCTGGGCGTTCCTGTGGAGTCGGCTGTTCTGCGTGGTGTCGATTCCTTGCTGTCAATCGTTCAAATGCCTGCAGGTATTCCCGTTGGAACGCTGGCAATCGGAGGTGCTGGTGCTGCAAATGCAGCACTTCTTGCCGTTTCAATTCTGTCGTTAAATGACGATGAATTACGAGAACGTCTCTGTTCATATCGGAAGGCGCAGACCGATCGAGTGCTCGCTGATGATCTCCCTCCTGTTGTGTAATTCTCTGCTGAAAAATGTAAGGTGTCTGCATGAGTGATGACGCTGTCCAACTCGATCCGGTCATGCCTGGAGCCCTGCTTGGGGTTCTTGGAGGCGGTCAGTTGGGGGCAATGTTTGCAGTGGCTGCTCGCCGCATGGGGTACCGCGTTGCTGTTATTACTGATACTCAGGAATGTCCTGCTGCGCGTCATGCAGATCGACTGCATGTTGGTAGTTATGACGATCCCGCTTTTCTGGCACAAGCAGCGGAAGGGCTTTCTGTTGTCACATTCGAATTTGAAAATGTGCCTGCAGCGGCCGGTGAGGCCTTAAAGGCTGCTGTTCCGGTTCGTCCTCATCCTGAGGTGCTTTTCACAACTCAGAGCCGTGAGCGGGAAAAAGCATTTCTTGTCGAACGCGGTATTCCGTGCGGTCGGCACGCGGTGGTTCGCACCGAGGAAGAGTTGCGAAAGGCGGTTGAGAATATTGGTTTACCAGCTGTTCTGAAAACAGCAGCCTTTGGCTATGACGGAAAAGGTCAGAGGATGCTGAAGGAAACGTCAGACATTCATGACGCATGGGTGAGCCTTGGTGAATTGCCGTGCGTCCTTGAGGAGTGGATTGACTTTCAATGTGAACTGTCAGTGGTTGCTGCGAGAGGGCTAGATGGTGCCGTCGTTGCTTTTCCTGCCATACGGAATGAACATGCGAACCATATTCTCGATGTGAGTTCCTGCCCTGCAGAGTTGCCGGTGGAGGTGTTGGGAGAAGCAGAGCACCTCGCAGCGACAGTCCTCTCAGAACTCGGCGTTGTTGGTGTCGCGTGCGTGGAATTCTTCCTTGCAAAAGACAGCAGGCTTCTGGTGAATGAAATTGCCCCACGGACTCATAATTCAGGCCACCTGACGATTGAGGCATGCCCTACCAGTCAGTTTGAGCAGCAGGTGCGAGCGATCTGTGGATTGCCACTCGGCGTAACCACACTCCTTGCACCGGCAGCAATGGCAAATCTTCTCGGTGATTGTTGGCAGTCAGGTGAGCCAATGTGGGAGCATGTTTTTTCCGTCCCTGGAGCCGGTCTTCATCTTTATGGAAAAGCGGAGCCGAGGCCGGGCCGAAAGATGGGCCACATTACAGTCACAGCCAAAACGACGGACGAGGCCAAGGCATTGGTACGTCAGGCAAGGCAAGGTGTCCAAGGCAAGGCGTCGCTTCTCGGTAAGTAAAGCACGACAGAGGCTGGGCTCACTGCGGCTTCAGCGAACGGCCTTTCCACGATGTTTTGATTCCGAGTGTGCGGCGGCCCAGGGCAAACCACTGCACTGCCAGAAAAATGCCCACTGCGAGTGGATGAAAGAAGGCACTGCCAGCCGATTGCTGGAAACGATTGAGCGTGATCAATCGCGGAAAATAGCTTAAGGCAAGACCGAAAAGTATCCCGGTCGTCGCAATCCAGGATTGGCTGCTGCCACTAAGCATGGAGGCGAAGAGAAGTGCAGGTACAACCTCACCTCCACCAAGGAGTAAAGTGAAGGGGATGATTGTCTTGGGTGATCCGATGCCTTCCGTGGCATTCTTGGTGATGCCCTGAAAGACGTCTCGGTTTGTTTCGTACATTCGGCATGACGCAATGTCACTGGCGTCAAAAATATCTGTTTGCAGACCGGCTTTTCGGAACGCTCTTGGAAGCATGATTCCGTCATGAAGCGACGACTTAATGACGGCGTGCCCCCCTGCCCTGTCATAGGCCGAGCGAGTTGTGATGAAGAGTTGCCCACATCCTGCTGCAAGTGAAGGGTCGTTTGAAAGTCGGCTCCGGGAAAGAGGCAGATATCCCAGTAAGACAAAGTGAATTAATGGTAAGAGAAGCCATCCGGCTACTGTCGGGGTTTCCTGATGGGGGAACCCACTGCCAAGATCGACTTTTGACTGGTTAAGGAAAACAGCGCTGCGTGCGATTGCGTCCGGCTGAACGGTTACATCAGCATCTAGAAACAGGAAGGTATCGTAGCGTGCGGATTCGGCTAGTTGCTGGCATGCATGCTGCTTCCCACACCATCCCGGCGGGAGAGGCTTGCCATGAATGAGTCTCACTCGCGAGTCGCGGTCACTCCATTGCGACACAAGCTGTGCTGTTGAATCTGTGCTCGCGTCATCAAGTACAACAAGTTCAATCTCAACGCCCTGACTTGCCAATACGCTGCGAATAAAACCATCGACAACCCGCTCTTCGTTTCGGGCGGGAACTAATACGGAAACAGGTTCTGAGTATTCTGCCTGCTGGCTCGTGCGAAAGATTTTGAGGTTCTGCCACGTAAGGGCAGCAGGAATGGCAGCAAAAGCGCACGCGGCGAGTGCAATGACAGAGAGTACAACGTCCGTGTCGGTCACGCTGGCTCCTCTTCATGTGCCGGGTTGAACGTTTTTCCAGAAAGAGTGGAGCGAATTCGTCGAATGATGTCGTAGGCACCTCCAATACCGACAGTGCCTGATGCCAATTCAGTAAATGCGTTTGGGTTTCGGGCAATCGCAGCATCTCGTAATTCGTTTTGTGTTTCCTCAAGCGATGCTGCAAGGATTTGATTCCACTCGTCTGCGTCGTGTTTTGTGTGTTGATCGATTCGGTGAGGCTCGCCAAAAGAAACGATTGCTTCGGGTAGTCGTTCGTTCCAAAATGGATATTCAAGTGCGAAGGGGATAATCAATCCACGTTTCGCAACGGCTGCAGCGTGGCCAACTCCAGGCTTTATGGTGACGGGTCGGTAGCGAGGGTCAACAAAATCTCCTTGGGCCGTAACCCAAAAGAACACATCAGGCCGTTCAAGAGCAGCTTTGGCGAGTCGTAGAAAGCGAGCGGCTCCTTTCCATGAGTCCGGTTCAATTCCTAGGAAACCTATTTTTTCAAGAAAGGAGTATCTCCCCAATGCGGTTGAATCAATCGGTCCGTAGTTCAATCGATCAGGAAACAGCTTTTGCGCAACTGACAGGAAGATCAAGGGATCCCACCAACTTGGATGATTCGTGTAGAGGAGCACCGGTTCGTCGACGATGTCCGGAATGGGTGATCTTCCATCAGGTGGATTCAAAAGACGGACAGCATGAAAGTGTCGGCGGATGTACCCCCTGACGTACCACATGAACCAGCTGTGAAGGTGTGTTGCGTATGGTGGCAGGCTTGTGTCGTCGCGCTGCTGAATAGGGGACGTTTTTGGAGTACCCTCTGGTCTGTTCACGATGCCACACACGTAGACTGGTTGATAGATCCAATAGGTTCGACAACCCGGTCTTGGTCGACACAGTCGCCTGCTATCCAGCCGGACATGAGTACCATAGGCATTCCAGGCCCAGGATGAGCAGACCCCCCGGCCATATAGAGACCTTCAACGTCAGGCGATCTATTAGACGGTTTAAAAGCGCCAAGAAATCGCCCGTGGCTTGCAAGACCATAGATCGCACCATCTAAAACGTGGTAACGGTCCTGAATGTCCTGAGGAGTGAGTGCGTGTTCAACGACAATATGCTCTTCAATGTCCTCTAGCCCAGCTGTTTGTTTCAATTTTTCGATGATACGGTCTCTGTAACCAGGCAGCATATCGGACCATTTGTGATGTGGTCGGAGGTAGGGGGTGTGGACAAGCACGTAGAGGGATTCACAGCCAGGTGGCGCTACTTCAGGCTCAGTAGCTGCAGGTGCACAAACGTAACACGTAGGGTCTGGTGCGGGTTCGCCTTTGCGGTAAATCGCATCGAACTCTTTGTGCGGATCACCAGAAAACACAAAATTATGATGGAGTAGTTGGTCGTAGCGGCGGTTCACACCCAGATAGAGGACAACGCCCGAGCATGCTGGCTCATAATTCCTTCGTCCAAGAAATCTTTTTCGCGGTCGGCCGTCGAGCAGTTCCTGGTGCGTGCGAACACTGTCAGAATTGCTGACAACTGCGCCACCTCTGATGGTTTCGCCATCGGCCGTTAGGACGCCGATGGCCCGCTTGTTCTCAACAAGGATCTGACGAATCGCAGTATTGGTTCGAATCTCAACACCGAGACGTAGTGCAAGTTTTGTGAGCGCCTTAGGGACCGCGGCAGTTCCGCCGCGCGGGTACCAGACTCCGTCGTTTGATTGCATGTGGGCTATCCCGCAAAGCACCGCCGGGGAAGACTCAGGGCAACTTCCTACGTATTGCGTGTAGTGGTCAAGCATCTGAGCAGCGCGACTGTCCGGCACATACGAGCGGACCGTTCCTGAAACACTGTGTCCCGGCCGCATTCGCATGACTTCCCGGAGCATGGAAATGGTGACACTTCTCTTGGGATCAAACATGTCCTTCAGTCCACCAATAGACTTCCAGAAAAAGAAGTCGTCCGAAATTTTGTGTAATTTTTTTGCGAGATCCATGAACCGGGAATACCCATCACCTGCGCCTGAACCAGGAGAGAACTTTTCGAGTTCCTTTCTCATCATTTCAACATCAGCATGAAGATCTAGGGTCGTGCCATCGTCAAAAAAACTTCGCCATTGAGGGTCAAGTGGGACGAGGTCGAGAGCTGTTTCCAGTGGCTGATTCGCTTCATCAAATATGCGTTTCAAGACCGCAGGGATGGTCAGTATGGTCGGTCCCATATCAAAGCGGAAGCCATCCTCTTCGTAGACCGCTGCCTTGCCACCAGTCCAATTATTCTTGTCACAGAGCACAACGGCATAACCACGGGCGGCGAGTGTGCAAGCCGTTGCAAGTCCACCTAGACCACCACCAACAACGATAACTCGATTGTCCACTTCAGCGTCGCTGAGTTCTCTCGGGCGAACGCTTTGCTCCAGGACGTGTTCAGTTGATGAGTCACTCATGAGTCCATCGATGGTTCTGTCCATTTCTCTTTTCCTTTTTGATATCCGGCTCAGAGTCTAAGCAATAACGATCTCGAAAGATCTATGACATGGCTGGCGGCCGCATGTTCACGGGACTTCCCGTCTCGAAAGAGGTTTTTTTGACGGCGATCTCGACGTCTTTTCCGCCTCTTCGGAAACCTAGCTACTACTTCCAATCGGTTCGGCCGGAACGGCCTCTGGGGTCCGCCATTGCTCATTTGTGTGTTCTGCTGGTTCACTTGTCTCTGTCGAAATGTCCAAGTCACGAAGTAATAAATCCGTGGTAATTTTTGCGGAGGAGTAAATTACTGGAAGACCACTGCCTGGGTGCGTGCCACCACCAACGAGGTACATGCCGTCGATGTCTTCAAAGCGATTGTGTGGTCGCATGTGAAGCATTTGGTTCAGGTCGTGTGACAGATTGAAGGTGGCACCTCTGTAGATCGCATAATCTTCCTGCCAGTCATCCGGCGTGATCATTTTTTCATAACGAATGCGTGGCCTCACATTCTCAATACCAATTTTTTCAAGTTGATTAATTGCTACTTCACGAAAAGCCGGAGCCTCTTTTTCCCAGTTTATGTTTGGGTGTTTGTGGCTTACCGGGATAAGAACGTAGAGCGTGCTCATTCCGGGTGGCGCAAGACTGGGATCAGTGACTGATGCATTCTGAACGTACATTGATGGGTCACTACTCAAGCAATGACGGCGCTCGATGTCGGCAAGAGCCTCACGATAGTTTTCAGCTAAATAAATATTGTGATGAGGGACTGATTCATAGCACCCGTCAAGACCTAGGTACAGCATGAAAGTCGAACATGAGAACCGCCGCGATGCTATTTTTTTATCACTCCATCGTCGTCGGAGTTCATCCGGTACGAGCCGTGTCATCGCTCTCGCGAAGTCGGCATTCACAACAGTCGCATCAGCTGAGTACGTTGCCTTCGAGGTGGTTACTGAAGTAATTCTTTTACCACTGAACTCCATCGATTCAACGGGTTCACCGTAGTGAATTTCAACACCCATTTCCTCTGCTAGTCGAGCCATTGTGGCGGAGACTTCACCGCACCCACCAATCGGATGGAAAACACCATGCTCGTATTCAAGGAACGACAGTATTGAAAAAAGACTTGGGCAGCGAAACGGCGACATTCCGAGGTATTTTGACTGGAATGTAAACGCGAGCCGAATTCGTTCATCGGAGAAAAAACGACCTAGTTCGGCATCAAGACTCTTCCACGGTTTGAGAAGAGGTACAAGTTTCAGGAGATCGGGATTTGCCAGATCAGTCCAGCTCTCAAATGGCTTTTCAAGAAAGGGTGCAAAGCGGGCGAATTTTTCTCGTGTCTCATTCATGAACCGAGTGAATGAACCACGATCATGTGGTGAAAGCCGAGCGACGGCATCCTCCATCCTTGCGAGATCAGGTGTTGCCAAAAGGTCACCACCTGAACCAAAAATAAGGCGATACTGTGGATCAAGTTTGACCATCTCCACTTCGTTATTGAGGTCATAGCCGCACGCAGAAAAAATATCCGACAAAACACGCGGGTAGAGAAAAAATGTCGGCCCAAGATCGAAGCGGAAGCCTGTCCCGCTTTCCAGCGAACTGGTGCGGCCTCCCGGCGTCTCAAGCCTTTCGAGAATTCGAACTTGTAGTCCAGCCCGTGCCAACAACATTGCAGAAGCAAGACCGCCAGGCCCGGCACCAACGATCGTGACTGTTCGTGTCATATATTATTTAGGTCTCAATAAGTCGTTTTCACCGTCTGCCCCGCATTTTGGGGCATGTGCATACCTGCCCCACTATAGATCGCTTGTGGGGACGGTCAAGAATCTCAGCACTGCAAATTGATAAAGTTCAGTTTGCCAAGGAATGAACCTTAATATGCCGGATAAACAACAGCTCGTGCTGGACGATAGCGGCCAAAAAGCCCTCTACGATAGTACGGAGCCACGTATGCAGTTGGGGCGTAGAAAGTCGTCGTGGGTGCGTAATAGGCAGCCGGTGGAGCATAATATGCCGTTGTCGGTGTGTAGTATGCAGTGGTCGCAGTTGGAGCGTAATATGAAGTTGTTGCGGGAGCATAGTAGCTCGTTACTCCGACGGAACTTGCTGGAACTGCTGCTGCAACTGGAGGCGAATAGGCAGTCACGGCCGAATATGTGCCTGACGGCGTATATCTTGCAACGTAGGGAGTCGGTTGGGCAACAACCGGCGAATAATAGACAACCTGCTGTGCGTATCCCGAAGCAGCAGAGACCAAACTCGCCACAAAACCTACGAGTATGAGCGGAAGTCGTCGCATGAGCATGTGATAGAGGGGCTGAGAATGTGACATCTGGGGCGGCTCCGAATACGAGATCGAGTGACTTTTGATTGCCTTAAGAATACGCTAGAGGTTGCTAGGTTCGCAAACGGGCGGTAAAGTTCCCGCTGTCGTTTAGGTTTAACCCGTTTTTGCCCGCCGTCAATCACTTCGTCGAAAAGCTAATAATCAGCGTGCTTGCGGCCAATTTGAACACTTGCGTACTGCCTGAAGGTGGGGTTCTGACGTGAAAAAATCCCCATCCGAACACCAGACGTCTGATTCGACATCTGGTTTTGTATCCCTTCTGGCCGTTCGGTCGCTCACCGTGCTGAACGACAATATGGCCCGATGGATTGTCATAGGGCTGGGAAAACGAGCGGCGGCATCAGTTGGTACGGCTCCTGCGGCTGTGTTGGCAGTCGGAACGGCAGTGTATGTCGTACCATTTGTGCTCTTCGCCTGGCTTGCTGGTTGGCTTGCAGACCGATACTCGAAGCGATCAGTCGTGATCAGTTGGAAGTTTGCCGAGATTCTTATCGGCATTGTTGCGGCACTTGCCATTGCATGGGGTGCTGGGTCTGGTGTTGTGCTCGGAGGAATTCCTCTTGGGCTTTGGCTGCTACTTGGAGTTGTTGGGCTCTTTGGTCTGCAGACGACGTTACTGAATCCAAGCCTGCTTGGAACAATTCCTGAGACCGTGCCTGCGGCAAAACTTTCTTCAGCAAATGGGATTTTTGCGCTTGTCTCACTTGCTGCCACGCTCGTGGGTATGGCGGCTGGTAATTGGTTGGCTGACATCACCTGGCTTACTCCACAACCCGATGCAGATCGTCCCCTTCCTCTTTGGATGATGGATCTTCCATTCGCATACGCTTTACCAGCCGCAATTGGACTATTTTCAATAGCCTCAGCTGGCTGGCTACTGTCTCTGCGGCTTCCAAACGTTCCGGCTGCAGATTCGAATGCGGTATTCCCACGAAATGGAATAACAAAAACCGTAGAAGACCTTCGCGCTCTTTGTGGCTCACGCCGGCTCATTGGTGCAGCAGCGGGGATTGTTTTCTTTTGGGGAATCGCTGCAGTCGCCCAGTTAAATGTTGATCAATATGCTTTTGAATCCGGAGCGACCGCCCAGGGGCAAGTGACCCCTCTTCTCCTTGCACTTGTGATTGGTATAGGAGGAGGCAGCCTCCTTGCGGGTCGGCTTTCCGGCCAAGGAGCCGATGAAAATTCCCAAGTGAATCTTGGCATCGTGCCAGTTGGCGGAATGATTATGGCGACAGCCTGCCTTGCCCTTTCCTTCTCCGGCCAAGAAATCTTCCAGCCAGACAAGTCGCTCTCGATTGGTCTGATGACAGCTGCCTGGTGGCTTTTCCTCCTTGGAGTTGGAGCAGGAATGTTTGATGTTCCACTTGAGGCTTATCTCCAGGAACAAAGCCCACCAGATCGTTTGGGTGCAACGTTGGCGTCCACAAATCTGTTGGTATTCACCGGCATGCTGGCTTCATCCCTGGGGTACTACGTTTTGCGGATGCCCGTGGGCGCTGAGGAACTCGCGAAGCCACTGTTTTCAGCGCGTGGTGTTTTTCTGATCTTTTCGCTACTCGCGGGTATCGCAACGGTTGCTGCAATTGTTTCAGCGCCTCGATCGTCTCTGCGTCTGTTTGTGGATTGGACGGTTCGGCTCGTGTATCGGTTTCGCATTCAGGGGGCTGATAGTCTTCCAGCATCTGGACCAGCTGTCATCGTCGGAAATCATATCTCGTGGCTCGATGGTTTCTTGGTGGTCCTCGCAGCTCGAAGGCCAGTGAGAATGGTTGTCTATGGCCCAAACATTCAAGGTCGGTTTCTGAAACGACTGGCTGCGCAGTGGCAATTTATTCTTTTTGATCCGCATCCAAAATCAATTGCCCGCGCACTGAAAGAGATTGAAAGTGGTCTCGCGAATGGAGATTTTATCGGAATCTTCTGCGAGGGTGGCATATCCAGGACGGGGCAGGTACTTGGCTTCAAGCGAGGGCTTGAACGAATTCTCAATCGCGTTGATGCCCCTGCTGTACCATTAGCTATCGATGGTCTTTGGGGCAGTATCTTTTCATTTTCTGGCGGCAGGTTTTTCTTTAAAGTGCCGTGGCCATTGCGGCGAAGAATCACCATGCGATTTGGGCCGCTTGTTCCTAGAGGGCAGAGTCCTGCAGTTATCCGTCTCGCGCTTCAGGAAACAGCAGCTCGAGCGGTGTTCGGCAGATTTCACCACAATCCAAAGTGTGATGTTACTTATGCGGCCTTTGCGGAAGCATTAAGCGGGTGTTGTGTTCTAAGACGATTTGATCGTCTGCTTGTGACGCTTCAGAAAGATGATCCGCTGCATGACGTATTCGCTGACGCCCATTCTCATCAACTATCCGTGTCGGTTGAAGCCTGCCAGGAAGCAGTGTCTGCTGATGAGTTCGTGCGTCTGTTTCAGCGACGTCGAGTAACAGTATGGATCGCCCGGCACCAACAACTCCATGAAATTCTTGCTTTCGCCCGCGGAGAACCGCCGAAACTCATGGCGTTTCCTGAGGTGATCATCGTGCCTGTTCGGTCAGCAGCTGAATTTGAGCATGTCGCGAAGACACTCTCAGCGTTTGAGACAATGTTTGGTGTCACGCCTGTTGTTGCCTTTGCTCCGCCTGGGTGTGGTCTTCTTGCTATGAGTACGCCGCCATCGCGGTCGGTGAGCAAGGAAAACACATATGCCTGTGATTCGGTTGGGAGAGTTGTCAACGGAGCTGTTGTGTGGCCGCGCGCATCGCTAAGAGGGCCAGCGGGGTTTGGGCCCTTGACTGATGAGGATTCTCAGCCCGATGAACACAGGAGCTTGGTTGTATCGGCAATGAGTCAAGGATCTGATGGGATTGGCTGGAACGTGCTCGATGAGCAGTTCGATGTCGATGACAACGGGTTCTTGAGACTCCGCTTGGACGACAAGGAATAACGGTGTATTGTTGTGAGAAGAAACTGCACCCCTAGCTCAATTGGATAGAGCATCGGTCTACGAAACCGAAGGTTACTGGTTCGAATCCAGTGGGGTGTACTTAACTTGATGAAGGTCTTCGGAGCCCACTCCGTCAGAACGCCTCATTTTGAGCAATTTAGCCCGGAGAATGAGTGCCGAAGGCCCATCTGCCGTTAGGTGTTGCGGCTCGGTGACGCTGAAAAATCTATGCAGTAGTCCGCCGTCGCGATTCGGCTATTCTGTAGCAGTCGAGGACCAGACATAGATCGGGTCCAACTGTTTCATTCAGCCTTTCCCTCCTTTCGAGGATTGTTGTGTCGAGTAACTGTGTTCTAGACATTCCCCTGCCGGTAGCAGCCGAAGGCAATGACCCAACCCGGAGTCCGGCCACGAAGCAACGGTATCCGACGAAAGCCGAAGTGCTCGCCGCCATCCCAGAGGAATGCTTTGATCGCAATCTGATCAAGTCGTCACTCTATCTATTTGTGTCTCTGGCGATGACGATCGGTAGTGGAGTCCTTGCCTATCTGTTTATTCCGCTCACCTGGTCCTGGCTTCCTGCATGGATTGGCTACGCTATCGTGGCCGGTACTGCGGGCACCGGTTGCTGGGTCGTCGCGCACGAGTGTGGTCATCGGGCATTTACGAAACACAACTGGCTTCAGGACATGATTGGTTACTGTCTACACAGCATCTTGCTCGTGCCGTACTTCTCGTGGCAACGTAGTCACTCGGTGCACCATGCCCGCACCAATCACCTCGACAGTGGTGAAACACATGTGCCTCACCGCGACACGACACCTAGCGGTGCAGCCCGCCTGTGGTGGCATGAAACAATCGGTGACGAAGCTTTTGCCATTGTTTTGATTCTGATCAACACTGTGGCTGGATGGCCTCTCTATCTGTTGACTGGTGCGTCAGGTGGCCCTGCCCGAGGAACAACAAATCACTTCTGGCCTGCCTGGCCATTCTCTGCCGCACTCTTTCCTGGAGGATGGTCTCGTAAAGTCTGGCTGTCTGATATTGGCGTTCTTGTTGCGATTGGCCTGCTTGGCTGGTGGACGTATTCCTCAGGGTTTCTCCCGGTGCTCGCTCTTTACCTTGGACCCTACCTGGTGGTGAACTTTTGGCTCGTCTTATACACCTGGCTCCAGCATACCGACGTAGACATTCCGCACTTTGATAACGAGGAGTGGACGTGGGTTAAAGGAGCCTTTATGACGGTTGACCGGCCGTACGGTTTCATTCTTGATTTTCTGCACCATCGCATTGGCAGTACACACGTCGCGCATCACATGGATGCTCGAATCCCGCATTACAACGCGGTGAAAGCAACGCGTGCTCTAAAGGAAAACTTTCCAGACCTCTATCGGTTCGATCCAACGCCGGTGCCGAAAGCACTCTGGCGAGTGGCGACGCGTTGTCATGTTGTGTCGAAGAGTGAAGAGGGATGGACATACTCTGCATAAAAGCCCGTCTGTCCTTTGTGAGATTCTCCCGTCCTATGCTTCACGCACCCCATTTCAAGAATCCTGACGATGAATTGCATAGTCTTGATGGTGGCAACTTCCCAATCGAATCTGGGCTCTTTAGTGAAGAGTAGTAAGGCCATTTGATTCGGTTTGAGTCAAGTGACAGCTGATATACACGATGAACTGGCGCGCAGTCGATAGACTAAAAGTATGAAACGGCACGTGGCATTGATCATTGAGACCTCGAGTATTTACGGCCGTGATCTTCTTGCAGGGATCGTGCGGTACATGAGGATGCATGATCGCTGGTCTGTTTTTTTGGAGCAACGAGACTTGTTCAAGCAGCCTCCATCGTGGCTGAACGATTGGCAAGGTGATGGAATCATCTCTCGCGCGACGACTTCTCGCTTGCTCGATGCCATCTCGAATACAGGCGTGCCGTTTGTTGAGTTGACCGATCGAAAAGTTGATATCGACTTGCCTCAGGTTCGGTCCGATGATGCAGCGATTGGACGGATGGGTGCGGAGCATTTACTTGAACGAGGGTTTGAGCGTTTTGGTTTCTGTGGATTCAAGGGTGAGGCGTGGTCGAAGCGTCGTGAAGATGCATTCGTCGGAATGATCCACAGGAAAACATCAGGAGCATGTTCGCTTTATAATTCTGCATGGCAGGGTCGGGCTGCACGAAACTGGGAAGATGAGCAGCAGTGCATCATGGATTGGCTGCGTACGCTGACGCCTCCTTTTGCGGTTATGGCGTGCAACGACATTCGTGGACAGCAGGTGATCGACGCTTGCTCGGAACTTGATCTGGCCGTTCCCGAGCAGGTTGTGGTCGTGGGAGTCGACAATGACGAACTGCTTTGCCGCGTTTGTTCGCCGCCGCTATCAAGTGTGATTCCGAATGCCCAGACTGTCGGGTTTCGCGCGGCAGAAGTATTAGCAAGGCTGATGGATGGTGAGTCACCGTCATCGGAAGTTCAATTGATAGAGCCGCTTGGTGTGGCGACTCGCCAATCGACCGATGTGGTAGCGATCGATGATCGCGAGATTGCAGCGGCGCTACGGTATATCCGGGAACACGCATGCCGCGGGCTCACGGTTGAAGAGGTGGTTCGTAACAATTCAGTTTCTCGCAGTACGCTTGAGCGACAGGTGCGAAAATATCTTGGACGTACGCCGCAAGCAGAGATTCGGTTCGTTCAGATCAAGCGTGTGCGGGAGTTGTTGATCTCCACGGACCTCTCTGCTGAACAAATCGCCGCGCTGTGCGGATTTGAGCATCCGGAGTACTTGCACGTTGTTTTTAAACGTGTGACAGGCATGACGATCGGAACGTTTCGCAAGCAGGCCAAGCCTTAGCTGGCTTTGGCGAGAGTTTTGGCATGGCCGTTGCCGAGTGTTTTGATCGATCGAATTGCTATCAAGAGATGTGATAATATAGCTCAGTTGCAAGACGGCCGGTCTCATTGACGGCTGGTCTGAACTGTGGATCATGGTTCTTGTTGCGTTGTATATGTTTGTAGTCAGTTTTTCAGACGAGTGACAGTTCGTTGACAGATCTATCCCATCCAGCTTCGTTGCCCGCCGCTGATCAGTTCATGGAGTTGCGCCAGCGTGTGGAAAATGAATACCAATCTAGATTCGGTCGCGTGCCATCTGTCGTGGCTGCGGCTCCCGGCCGTGTTAATCTGATTGGCGAGCACATCGACTACAACAATGGCTTCGTTCTTCCGATGGCAATTGAGCGATATGTGATAATTGCGGCGGCTCCATGTTCTGATCCATCGCACGAGCATGCGATTTTCTACAGTAGCGATCTGCAGGAAAGCACTGACATTCCAATCGGTGCGTCTTTCGGGCCGACGTGTTCTGGATGGGGACGTTACGTTGAGGGTGTTATTGCCGGTTTTGTGTCAAGGGGTTGCGATGTCCCGCCATTGGAAGCGGTAATCGGTTCCAGTGTTCCAAGCGGTGGTGGATTGTCTAGCAGTGCAGCTTTGGAAGTGGCGACGGCGACCATGCTCGAGGGCATCACGGATCACCAGATAGAGCCATTGGAAAAAGCGATTCTTTGTCAGCATGCCGAGCATGCTTTTGCTGGCATGCCTTGCGGAATCATGGATCAGTTTTCCAGTGTCTTCGGTATGCCTGGTGAGCTCATGCTGCTCGATTGCATGAGTCAGGAAATACAAGCGGTTCCGTTTCGAGAGGAAGACGTCTCGGTTCTGATCACCAACAGCAACATCAAGCATGAGTTGACAGGCGGTGAGTACGCGGAACGAAGACGACAGTGCGAGTCGGCGTTAGGAAAACTGGATTTGTTGTCTTGGCGGGACGTCAGGTTGGCGGACCTCGAAGCGGCACGTGATCGGCTGAATGATGACGAACTAGCATGCGGACGCCACGTCGTAACCGAAATCGCCAGAACTTTAGATGCAGCAAAAGCCTTTTCAAACGGTCAGTGGGCGTTAGTCGGCGAGTTGATGTACTCCAGTCACGAATCTCTACAAAAGGACTTTCGAGTCAGTTGTGATGAACTCGATGCATTAGTCCGAATCACTCGTGAGATAGGCTCTGAGGGTGGTGTCTATGGTTCACGAATGACGGGTGGTGGTTTCGGTGGCTGTATCGTCACATTAGTTCATTCGGACTGTGCAAGCGCAGTGCGCGAAAGGATTCTGACTCAGTACGAAAATGAAACTGGGGTCCAAGGAAGTTCCTTTGCAAGTCGCCCGGCCCTCGGTGCTCATCTGATTAAAAGAAATGGCAATGACAACTGAACATCCACACAGGCGATTGAACTCGCTCACCGGAAATTGGGTGTTGGCGTCTCCGCATCGCATTCAGTGTGACCTGACTCCCGAGCAAGCTGCCGTCCGGCAGCGAAACCTGTTAGATGCCCACTATCTCCGATCGGAGTGCGATCAATGAAAGTGCTGGTAACAGGCGGGGCGGGTTACATCGGAAGCGTGACCGTTGAGCAGCTCGTTGAGGCCGGGAACCAGGTCGCTGTCTTTGACAATCTCTCGCAAGGTCATCGTGCGGCGGTCCACGAAGATGCAGAGTTTATCGTTGGGGACTTGGCGAACCGTGATGATGTTGACAGTGCAATCACTGAATTTCGCCCTGACGCGGTGATGCACTTCGCAGCGAAGTCGTTGGTAGGCGAGTCGATGCAGTCCCCGTTTCTTTACTTGGGTGACAACGTTCGTAATGGACTGAACTTGCTTGAGAGTGTTGTTGAGTACGGCATTCAGAAATTCATCCTGTCGTCAACGGCGAATCTGTTTGACGACCCCGAGACAATTCCTATTGACGAAAAAGAGCGCATCATTCCGGGAAGTCCCTACGGCGAGTCCAAGCACATTCTCGAACGGATGCTTTACTGGCTTGATCGTACTGGCAAACTGCGGTTCGCTGCACTGCGGTATTTTAATGCAGCAGGTGCGACGAAATATCGGGGTGAAGATCACAATCCGGAAACACACTTGATTCCCTTAGTGCTGCAGGTTGCATTGGGGCAGCGGAAGGAGATTAAAGTTTTCGGTAACGACTACGAGACTCCCGATGGGACATGTATACGCGACTATATCCACGTGGCAGACCTCGCTCAGGCACACAGGTTGGCATTGCACGCGATTGACCACACGTCACACGTTTATAATCTTGGGAATGGGCTTGGTTTCAGCGTTCAGCAGGTGCTCGATGCGGCGAGGGAAATTACGGGGCATGCTATTCCAAGTGAAGTTGTTGGGAGGCGGCCGGGAGATGTCGCGACACTGGTCGCAGCGAGTGACAACGTGCGAGCTGACCTTGCTTGGAAACCCGAACACCCGGAGATTTCACAGATTATTGAGTCCGCATGGAAATGGCATTCGGATCATCCCCATGGATACGAAAAATAGAGAGTGAGCCAAGATAATACGTGTAGCCTGTTAATCAGGTACATTCAATCTCCATTAACTCTGGTATATCATTAAAGGCGGTTACCTTGTTCTTAACAATTGCTTCATTTGTTTGTTTCACATCGCTTGTCGCCTTCCTCACGTGGCGAATTACTCGCAACAGCGATGTCGAAAGCGACGAAGGCTACTTCTTGGCGGGCCGCAGTTTGACGGGCGTGTTCATCGCGGGTTCGCTGCTCCTGACGAATCTTTCGACAGAGCAGCTTGTTGGCTTGAACGGAGACTCGTTCAAAGACGGGTTGTCTGTCATGTGCTGGGAAGTCGTCGCAGGAATTTCACTTGTCATCTTGGCGTTAGTGTTTCTACCGCGTTATCTGAAGTCGGGTATTGCGACGATTCCGCAATTTCTGGAAACGCGATACGGTCGTTCTGTGCGTTCGGTCACCGCTGCAATTTTCATTGTGGCTTACATGATGATATTGTTGCCGTTTGTATTGTTTCTGGGAGCCAACGGACTCAACGGCATGTTGGGCCTGCATGTGAAGTTCGGTGTCAGCGAACTGACAATGATCTGGATGCTGTTGGTCTTCATCGCCACGCTTGGGGGTGCCTATGCAATTTTTGGAGGGCTCAAAGCGATTGCGGTCAGTGACACCTTTAACGGTGCCGGACTCCTGGTCGGTGGTCTGATGATTACGTTCTTTTCATTGCAGTTAATCGCTGGCAGTGAAGGTGGTTTCGTGGGCGCGCTTGCGAAGATTGAAGCAGCCGATCCAGATGCGTTTCAGTCGCTGGGAACGGCGGATGAGTCAACTCATTGGCCAACGCTGTTCACTGGCGTTCTGTTACTGAACTTTTTCTATTGGACGACGAACCAGCAGATCATCCAGCGAACGTTTGGTGCCAAAAATTTGGCTGAAGGTCAGAAAGGCGTCTTGCTGGCCGCGTTCTTCAAGATTCTTGCACCGCTGATTCTTGTGCTGCCTGGAATTGCGGCGGCCTATCTGGTCATTACAGTGGAAGATACTCAGATGATTGAATCGGTTGGGATGACCGACGATGGGTCATGGAATACCAGTCGTGCCTACGGTGCATTGGTCGCGCGAGTGTTACCGAACTGGCTGCTTGGGTTCTTTGCCGCAGTGGTGACCGGTTCAATTCTCTCGACGTTCAACTCGGTTCTGAATTCAGCAGCGACACTCTTTTCGTTAGACGTTTACAAGCAGTACATCAGCCCGTCAGCGACAGGCAGCCAGGTTCGACGTTCGGGTCAAATTTGTAGCTTTGTTGTTGCTGTGTTGGCTGTAATCGCTGCCCCGTTCGCGTTCTACGGTCGCGATGGAGTATTCAGTTTCTTCCAAGGTTTAAACGGTGTCTATTTTATACCGCTGGCCGCTGTCATCCTGGTTGGCCTGTTTAATCGCTGGGCGGATGGGCGTTCTGCGTTGGTAACGTTGATTGTTGGTTTGTTCCTCATGATATTGGGTACCTTCTTTGCTGGTGGCAATGAGGGTTGGATGGCCAGCACGTTTGGCAGTCCGTTTCATTACATGGGCGCTGTGTTCGTGCTGCTGGTCTCATTGCAACTGGTCTTGTCGCAGATTGGCTTTCGTCGTGAAACCGCTTACGAACAGATTGACGTGCAGGCCGTTGACTTGACTCCGTGGAAACCGGCACCCTTCGTGGGCGCGATGCTTTGTTTGTGTGCCATTTCCGTTTACGCCTATTTCGCGATGTAATGCAGGCTGCCAGCCTGCGATGTACCTTTCATAATCAATTACCTAAGACACCCTTCCCAAAGGAACCAGTGAGATGCAACCCATTCTTCGTACCGAGAGTTTGTTCGCTCTTTTTTGCAGGCTGGCAGCTTGCATGACACTTTTCGCCTCGACTGCGTTGGGGCAGGTGAAGGATTTCGACTCGATCAAACTCTATACGCTGGAGAACGAATCTGGCATGACGGTTCGTGCTACCAACTATGGCGCGATCATTACGTCGATCATGGTTCCTGACCGAAACGGAAACCTAGCCGACGTGGCACTCGGTTATGACTGTGTGGAAGACTACATCAACGCTGTTGACAAACCGTACTTTGGAGCTGTCGTTGGGCGTTACGGCAACCGTATTGCGAAGGGCGAATTCACGTTGGATGGCGAAACCTATTCGCTCCTGAAAAACAATGGTGAGAACCATTTGCATGGTGGGGCCATAGGATTCGACAAAGTTGTCTGGACAGTTGACGACTATGTCGAAGGCAAATCGCTCACCCTCTCATACCTCGCCAAAGACATGGAAGAAGGCTACCCTGGTAATCTGAGCCTGAAGGTGACGTACACACTCAAAGGTGACAACTCGCTGGTCGTCGATTACTACGCCACGACTGACAAAGCGACGCCCGTAAATGTCACTCAACACACGTATTTTAACCTTAAGGGTGAAGGCGAAAGCACAATTCTGAATCACGAATTGATGCTGAACGCAAAGAAGTACACGCCAGTTGACGAAGGCTTGATCCCAACTGGTGAAATGCCAGCAGTTGCTGGCACTCCATTCGATTTTACTACGGCTAAATCCATCGGTCGCGACATTGGCAAGCAAGACGAGCAACTTAGCTTCGGTCTCGGCTACGACCATAACTGGGTATTAGACAAAGGCGGCAAGGACGGTGAACTAACACTTGCCGCACAAGTTTATGAATCAACATCTGGCCGTGCGATGGAAATTCACACGACCGAGCCAGGCATTCAGTTTTACTGCGGCAACTTTCTTGACGGCCGACTGAGGGGTAAGTCTGGCAAGCCGTACGTGCATCGTGGTGGATTCTGTCTCGAGACACAGCACTTTCCGGACAGCCCGAATCAAACCAACTTCCCTTCAACAATTTTGAAGCCGGGGGATACGTATGAGTCGAAGACTGTATTCAAGTTTTCAGCGAAGTGATCATCGCCAGAATGAATCTATAAAAACCGCGCACACGCAAACATTTCAGTTTTGCTTGATATTCGTCGGGTTTTTCTCAATTCTGCTGCCGGATTGCAGTTTCGTTGTGGGCGAGGACTACCCCAATATGTTGTTGAGTTTGTCTGACCGTAAGGAGATCAAAAGTCCTACGAAGAAACGAGCCGAGGTGCACAAGGTGCTGTTTGCTCCAGAGGCTAAGGCCGAACAAGTAAATAAAAAAGTCTTCACCGAAGTTCCCACGGATCGAAAACCTGCCCCAGTGATGGGTGCGGAAACAATCCGCGCAGGGCTCAAATCACACGATAAGGCTCTGTACATCAAATCGGGTTGGATTCGCGATCCGTACATCTCGATCGGTCCCGAAAAAAAGTATTACTACCTGACGGGCACGCAGCCAAACGAAGGTGACCCTCGGGAAGCCGAGAATCCATACAACATTGGACTTGGCGACGAGAGCATCGTTGGCCATCAAGTTCGATTATGGCGCAGTAGTAATTTAATTCAGTGGGATTCAATGGGCCCAATCTTTACAGTCGACGACACGATGAAGGCGAAGAGCGGCAAGAAAATCTCGAAGCGTCTGATCTGGGCTCCGGAAGTACACTGGTTGGCAGACAAAGGCTGCTGGGCATTGGTGCATTGCCCCAAGAAGCACTCCAGTCTGGCACTGACCAGCGGTGCGGAGTTGCGAGGCCCTTGGACGCACCCGATGGCTGGCAACATGGGGCAGCGGCACGACCCTTCGATTTTCACTGACGATGATGGCACACGCTACATGTTGTGGGGGAACACGTTCGTCGCACCGCTCAACAATGACCTTACCGGCTATACCGCCGAGCCGGTGCGAATTGATCCCGCTGGTTCTCGCCCGGGGCCAGACGGCAAACCCATCAGTCACATCGGTCACGAAGGAGCGACCATGATCAAAGTTGGCGGCAAGTACGTTCACTTGGGCACCGCATGGTCAACTGACCAAGGACGAAAGGGATCGTACAATCTTTACTACTGTGTCGCCGACACGATCACTGGTCCCTATGGGCCTCGTAAATTTGCTGGTCGCTTTCTTGGTCATGGGACACCGTTCAATGATATGAACGGAAAGTGGTGGTGCACGGCCTTCTTCAACGGCAATGTGCCGCCTGAATCACGCGACGGTGTCGTGTCACGCAATATTGGTGACAACGCCAGGACAATCAACGAACAAGGCGTGACCATTGTACCGCTTGATGTTCGGGTGCTCGACAATGGCGAAGTCTCTATTCGTGCAAAAGATCCTGCTTATGCAACCCCCGGACCGGATGAAGTCCAGGAGTTTGGGCCTTAGAAAATGCCTCCGACAAAGTTATCGAAAGGTAATTCCTCAGCAGGACATGTCGTGACTTGCCCAGGCGAAACTGCTGGCCTCTCGTAAAGCTTGGTCGTGTTGAGTCGTGATGGGTCGCTCATCACGGCTTTGACGCGAGGGGCTCATCTGCCAAGTGGTCCTCTGCAAGTCGCAGAGTGGGTCCGACTGGCATACGGTATCGTGAGTAAGAATTGGTCAGATCTTCAAACGCTGGTACATCGATAGAGCCAGATAGAGATCCTTCCCGAAGCAATACGCTCCGCTGAACAACGAGGTCAGGATTGAGCTGGGGTGAAAGACCATCGAAGCTGACTGGATCACGAAAATGATCACCGTCAGCAGCCTGCGTGGACATCAAAAGCACATAGGTCAGTCCTTTTTCGAGCTGAACAGGTTCTGGTAAACGCATATATCGGAAAGAGCGTATCAATTCGTCGGAGGTGCCGGGTTTCATTTTACATCGGGCGAGCTCGACCTGTTTATTTTCAGAACGCACCAGAAGTCGGATGACGTGTTGGCTTTTTATCGAATGATTTTTGCCGGTGAGGGGGGCCCTCGACGGTTGGTCTCGCTCATGATCGATTGGTATGGATCGAGCCGCACGAACTGGTTTATCTCGGTCGTGATCATCAAACATTCCTAGGTGGGTTACCATTTTTTTCCCTACTCCGGAACGTAACTGAAAGGTGAACCCAACGTCTCCAGTGACGTCATTTCTCAGATTATGCCACCCGGGGTTTTCAATCATCGGGGCACCATCCTTAACAGAAATTTTCCTGGCATAGCCACGATTGTGAATGTTTAAAAGCGTGGCTGCGAGTTCATTGATGGTGTCAGTGGATGAAGCATCCGCATACGGTTTTGTCTCGTAAAGATCCTGCTGGAGGTTGTACAGAGCGACGGGCGTTGCAGCACCACGTGAGCCTCCCGGCGCCCAAGGCATTGCCAAACCACCTTCGACAATCAGTTTGTTGTGTCCTTGCCGAATGGCCAACGCATCGTTGAGAAACGGCGGCCCCAAATGGCAAAAGAAAACGCGTGGCCGTGTATCTGGTTTTTCAGGATGTCCATGCCAATACGCGAATACATTGTGGCTATCGTGTGCTTCTTCAGGCTTTAATGAGTGACCAATGATGTGGGCAAGTGTCGCATAGAAATCGGTCAGGGTCACAATCGAGCGATTAAGCTTGCCACCTTCAAGAACAGCTGGCCAGGAAACCATCAACGGTACTCGGATGCCACCTTCCCAGATCTTGGCTTTCTTGCCTCGCAGTTGCCCGCTTTCTTGACTCGGGCCCAAATTATCTCCGACATTTGGACCGTTATCACTGGTGAAGATGACGAGTGTGTTCTCAATGAGCTTGTGCCCGGGCCACCTCGGGTCATTTATGGTTTTCAGTTTTTCCAGCAGCTTGCCAAAGACAACGTCATTCTCCAGCACCATATCTTCGCGATCATTTGCGACTGAGCCATCTGAGTAACGACTTTCCCCCTTGATTGTTGTTCCTGCTATCTCGTCCGGAACTGCATACTCGCCATAAGGGTTTCTTTGGAAATGATTGGCGTTGGGAACGTAGTAGAGAAAGAAAGGTTGAGTGTTGTGTGACTGCCGCATCAGAAAGTTTTCTGCTTCTTCAAGATACAGTGGGCCGAGTCTGCTCAGATCCCAGTCTGGTGCTGACAGGATGCGTCCTTCGTGATTCTTCATGCCGATTAGCTTCATCTGACTACGGTCGGTCAAGGTGAAGCGATCATTGCGAATCAGGATGCGTGGTTCTGTGTCGAGAGGATCCTCAGTGTTTCCGGTGACGCCATAGTATTCGTCAAAGCCGTGATGTGTTGGGCCATCCAATATGGGCTTCGTAAAGTCGACATCATCAAAGAAGAAATCTTCTGCTGGTTTGCCTTGTCCGTTATCGAACGCCATACCTACGTGGTATTTGCCGATGCCAGCGGTGTGATACCCGTTTGCCTGTAACATCTCAGGCAAAGTTGTCAGCCCTTTTTGAATCATCGGCGTGTTGGGGCCGTGAGGAAGCCACCCTTGATATTTAAGATACGACCGGTGGGCGAGACGACCAGTGAGCAGAGAGTAACGCGTTGCACTGCACATAGAGGCTGGTGCATAGCCATCAGTGAATACAATTGCTGAATGTGTGAATCGCTTGAGGTTCGGTGTGCGTAGTGTTTTTGTGATAGGAGGGCTTTCGGGAGATAGCCGCACATTTAAATAGGCACTGGTATCACCGATCCCCATGTCGTCTGCCATCATCAACAGGATATTAGGTTTCGTTGGCCGGGTGGTGGCATCATCTTTGGCAGATAACACAGGAGGAATGTCATCCACTGCGAAGATGGAATGATTGCCACCTGCAAACAGAAGGAGTGCCGCTGCGATGTGCAAAGTCGCTGTGATGTGGGAATGAGGGGTGTGAAAATTCATACGCATGATGAGCTGTGAGGCCTCACGAAATCCTATGGGTTTTTAAGTTGAAGCACTCAGAGGTTTGGGTGAGTGCAGTGTTTCTTGGCAGTGCAACTGCATTTGATGATCGATTCTTGTTGCTTGGGGTGACATTTGTGTTGCACCACGCGTCAGGAGCCGGTGCCACGCCTGACAATATGTCTCAACACGCGTACGGATCGTCTCATTCTGTTTCTCACTTAGCCGAGTAGAATAGAACCGGGTCTTATTTTTTCAATACAGAACCGGACGATATTTATGTGTTTTACACTACGATCATTCGTGGCGGCGATTCTTCTTTTCGCGACGGTCAGCTCGGATGCGATGTCTCAGGAACAGCCAAATATCATTGTGATTTTGGCAGACGATCTGGGATATTCTGACCTAGGGTGCTTTGGCGGAGAGATTACAACCCCAACCCTTGATTCACTTGCTGAAAATGGCCTTCGATGTACCCAGATGTACAGCACGGCTCGATGCTGCCCCTCACGTGCGAGCTTGCTGACCGGTCTCTACCAGCATCAAGCGGGCGTAGGCCACATGGTCTACAGGAATTGGGGCGAAGGGTATGAGGGTTCTCTGAATGAAAACTGCATCACCCTTGGTGAGGCACTTAAGTCTGCTGGGTACGCGACGTTTATGAGTGGCAAGTGGCATGTTGCTGCGCACAATGATCCGCCGGCACATTCCCTTCCAGAGAATCGTGGCTTTGATCGATCGACTGCTGTGCGAACCCACATCGACAGCTACTGGAAGGTTTTGGCCGGCTGTGATATCTACCGCGACGGAAAAATTCTCATCGAAGGAGACAATGAAAAAACTAATTTACGAGACCCCTATAAGCCTGATCAGGATTTCTATACGACAGACTTCTTTACAGACGTTGCAATTGAGTACATGGAAGACGCATTACGTACAGATGAAAAACCTTTTTTTCTTTACTTGGCATATAACGCCCCGCACTTTCCACTTGAAGCCCCCGATGAAATCATTGCTGAGTACGAACACCAGTTTGAAGATCCTGAGTGGCTCGCAACATGGGGCCGCGGGTGGGATGATATGCGACAAAAGAAGCTTCTCAGACAGAAGAAACTCGGTGTTGTACCTCAGCAACAGCAATTACCTGCTGTGGACTCGTTTCATAATCAGTCAATTATGCCCGGCCTGCAGACTGGAAAAACACGTATTGGTTTACCAGCGTGGAATGATCTTCCGGACGATGTGAAAAAAGAGACTCTGTTCCGCCGTAGCATGTACAACGCCCAAATCACCTCGATGGACGACAACATTGGGCGAATCGTACGTATGCTCAAAGCGGAGGGTGCATACGAAAACACACTGATTCTTTTCGTTTCCGATAACGGCTGTTCCGGTGAAATGGGTGTCTTTGGAACCCATTTCAAGGGAGGGATGTATGACTTCACTGCAGGAAAATTCGAAAAGGGGAAATTTATTCCTGGTGGGGAAAAAGAAACAGACGCATGGGCAGTCAAGGACAAACTCGGTGGTGTTGGTTACCAAAAAGACAACTATGAAAAATGGAAGAAGTTCAGTGGCTGGGCAACCTCTCAGGGCCAAGGGTGGGCAGCCTATTCAAACACCCCGTTTCGTAAATTCAAAAAGTTTGTCCATGAAGGGGGGATAGCGTCACCATTCATTGCACACTGGCCCAAAGGCCTGAAGTCAAAGAACAAAATTATCAGTCACCCGTACTTTCATTTCATTGACATTATGCCAACCCTTCTGGAGGTGGCAGGAATTGAGTACCCAGATCATTATCAAGACAAGAAACGCGCATCATTGGAAGGAACCAGTATGCTTCCCTATCTTGTTGATCCTGAAAAATCGATACTCGATCGATCACTGTTTTGGCAACACGAAACGCATTCTGCTGCACGAAACGGGAACTGGAAAATCGTGACTGATAATGACCGTGCGTCTCCAATTGACTGGGAGTTATATGACCTCTCGAATGATCGGAGTGAGGCGCACGATATTTCTGACCAGCATCCAGAAATTGTGTCAGCAATGGACGATGAGTGGCAGAACTTTGCCAATCGGGTGCATGCGAAACCCTTTCCGGAAGACCGTGACTTTCCAACCGTACGAACTTCGGTCAATGGAGCCAAGGTCGCGGCTCTCCTCGATGGTTGGGAGCCGAAGACTTCTTCGGACCAGAGAGTTCCCCGTCTCAGTTTTCATCCAAAAAAAGGCAGTACAGAGTGGTTTGAATATGAGTTCGAGGTTCCACAGGAAATAACAACTGTAGGCGTGTATTGGTTCGACGAAGCACAGGCTGCTGCGTCGTTCAGAAATGAACGGAAGGAAATTCTTCCGCAGTCATGGCGAGTTCTGGCCTGGGTGGATAATGAATGGAGCGAAGTTGATGTTCAGGAGAGAGATCCGGGTATTGAAAGAGACCAATACAACTACGTGACGTTCGAGCGTCCAATATATACCCAGAAAATCCGTGTCGAAGTTCAGCTCCATGCGGAGCTATCTGGGGGTGTGTTGGGGTGCCGGTTTCAGGCACCAGTCGAAAAGTATAGAGAGCCCGAAAGTGACGATCCTGATCATGAGCTTCAACGTATCAAGGCATTAGCGAAGGGCACCCTTGATGATGATATCGATGAGTTCAACGGCTATTCACACCTCAACGGAAATCGACCTGAGTTTGATGGATGGCTTAATAAGCAAAACAATAAGCCTTTTTTGCAAGAATCGATCCCGAAATTTCTCTGCTCACACGAAGACTACACCGAGGTCTTCAACTATCGATGGTGGATGATCACAAAGCATCTCAAGCGATGGGAAGAGGACAACAAAAACTATTTTGTCTTCACGGAGTTCCCAGGGTTCCCTGGCTGGGCGTCAAACAGTGGTGCTATTCCTGCTCCTGCAGGACACCAGTTCTATGATCTTCGGTGGATGCGAGATCCTCAGTACCTGAAGTCGTATGCTGAATACTGGCTCAGTGGTCCACCGTCTCACGAAATGCAGTATCAAAATAATTGTTGGCTCTCAACGCTGCCCCGCCCGCAAAGCCATCATTACACAAGTTGGATGATTGATGCCTCTGAAGCGATGCTGAAAATACACCCCGACGCTCAATGGCGAGACCGATTGCTTCCATCCATGGAACGTCATCAGGAAATCTGGGATCTCATCTTCGGAGTAAATGCTCCTCAGACCACGACGCACGGTCTCTACAAGTGCCTTGATATGTACGATGCCAATGAGTTCACGATCTCAACCACGCTTGGTTTAATTGCTTCCGAAGGAAGTTTTTCTGACTATACAGCAGAGCTGAATAGGGAAGATCCCTATAAAGGCGAAGAACGCTGGCGGCGGTACTTTACAGATGGAAAAGGGTGGCAAGCAGCATTCAATGAAGGCTTAAAAAGCAAGCCGTTTGTCTATCCGCAAGCCTATGAACTCGATAATTATCAAACGCAGCCGCAGCCTTTTGGCGGAAATCATGATTGGTATATCGATAAAGACGGTGAAAGAAAAACAAAAAATCCAAACAGCTACCCAAACTGTTTTACGGTCCGTCCGTCACTGAATTGTTATATGTACGGAAATCTTCATTCGCTTGCCAATCTCTACTCCCTTCAGGCGGCAGAAGACGGTGGCCACTCTTCCAAGCAAAAAGCTGATGTGTACGCGAAGCGAGCATCCGAACTTCAGAAGAACATTCTTGATTCACTGTGGCACCATCCTTCAGCTGAGGATACCTTTGTTTTTTACAAGAAACGTGGGGCGATAGATGACCCCTTTTTCTATTCGCGTCTTGCTGGAGACAACCTGCACACGGGAGGTGTTGTCGATCAGTTAAGCCTTGTTCGAGAAACAGTCGGCTACACACCGTGGTATTTCTCCATGCTCCCTCATGATGACAGTCAATACGATATTGCATGGAAGCAGTTCGGTGATGAAATGGGATTCCGGCAACCGTTTGGTATGTCCACCACCGAGTATCGGCATGACTTTTTTAATGAGATGTCATATGGCTGGAATGGTCGTGGATGGCCCTTCCAAAACTCTGTTGTCTATAAAGCGTACGCCAAGTACCTCCGGGACTATAAAGCAACTCGAAGTGCCATCAGTGAAGAAGATCGTCAGCTTCTGTATGACCATGTAACCCAGTATGTCGAACTTCATGGGCGCCGCCGCAGTATTGGCGAGTGGTATCTACCCCGTACTGGAGGATACCGAATGCCCGGTGGCGGTGACGTTGTGCAAAGTTTGCCTGCCATGGGAAAAGGGTTTGGTGATGTTCAAGATTACTTTCACTCAACATTTCCTGATGTGCTCATTGAAGATCTCATTGGGTTTCAGGGCAGTCATGGTGACAGTTTTGAGATTCACCCTCTGCTACCAAAAACAAAATGGAAGTTCTTCTACCTTGGGGACCTTCGGTATCATGGCCACGACATCGATATTCTTTGGAAAGAAGATTGGTCTTCAACGACTCCCGGCATGCAAAGCAAGCTATTTGTATGGGTTGATGGAAAACGAGTTGCTCAAAGCAATGATCTGAATAGTCCTCTGCAAGTATCCCTACATTAATTGGTCATCCCTACCCACTTCCTCAAGCTCTAGATTTATGCCCATTCTAAAATTCTCTAATCACTTCTTTTCTGCAGCCCTCTTTTTTGTCATGTGCTGCGTCGGTCACCTATCGGCCAACACGCAGCTCATGGCGAGTGAACGGCCAGCGTTCACAGATTATTGCAGCCGTCTTGAGCACGATATCCAAGGTCGTAAGCACGGTTTTCTTGCAGGCAATGTGACTTACTACGTTGGTGGGTTTCATGCGAGTTGGAGGACCATTGAGGATGAAACCATAGGCCTCACTCATCCCTTCTATCACGACCTTCGCGCTCGTGGTGCCGCACGTGTGCAAAGTGAGATCACTGGCACAGAGAATACAGGTACTGGCAATGATTATATGAGTTGGGAATTCTACAAAGACACCCGTGTGTTGTATGGAAGTGTCATCGTGAATGGAAAGACCTATGAGACACCCAAGCCACGCATCATGCGGTGGCGGCCCGATCAAGTCATTTGTGAATACGACCTTGATGGCATCACGATTCGAGAGCAGAAGTTTATCGGTAGTAATGATGCAGCGGCTTCAATTATCACTGCGTCAAAGCCAGTCACTCTTCAGTTCACCGGGCAGAGTTTGTTTACGCGGAATAGTGTCTCGTCGCAGGCTGCTGCCAGGCTTGATGATTCAAAACGATCGATACTGATTACTGAGGCTGGCACGACAAAATCTCGTCCGGATCCCGGCGGCTCCGAACGCATTGGCCCATCTGTGTATTCAGGTATGACTACGGTCCTGAGTGCTTCAACTGAACTCGCAAGCCTTGTTCTTGAGAAAGATGACAAGGGAGTTATGCACTACACGTTTTCAATTCCGTGTGATTCCAAAGGCGCTGTTGTCTCCTGGGCAATGCACGATGATGAAGACACGGCAATACAGGCTGGCCATGACATGATTGATCATCATGCGGATGCCCTTGCTGAGAAAACAACATATATGAACCAACTCCTGAATGATGAAATTCCTTGGTTTCGTTGTCCCGATAACAAGTTTGTAGATATCTACTACTATCTTTGGTCTCTTTACCTGATGTATTCAATTGATATAGGCGATGGATGGGAGATGGAGAGCCACACACAGACGGCAGTGAACAATTTTCTTGGCCTTCATCGTTATGACGCGATGTTTCAAATAAAAGTTGGGGCGTGGGCCGCTGATAAGGCTCACTACGGCTACGGAAATGTTCTGACATGGAAGCACCTCACTGCAAACAACCGATTTCGTGAACTGCCCAATGGCATTCGTATGCTTTCTGACAACAAGGGAACATCCTGGCATAGTGGTGCGTATGGTGGAGAAATGTCTGAGCATGTTCTTGGTGCGTGGCAGATTTATGAGCATACGGGTGACGTTGAGTTTCTTCGAGCAAGTTATGAAGATCATTTTGAGAAACTTTTTCGCAAGAGGCTCACAAATTTTGCGATGAATGAATTCGAGGTGGCTGAAACACTTGCTCGCATGGCGTCGGTTCTTGGGAAAGAAGCAGATGTGAAGCACTGGCAGTCCCTGGTGCGTACTGATCCTGACCATGTTCGACTTATGTTTGATCAGCGGTGGGAGATGAATGGTATAGAGAAGTATTTCGCAGGTCCAAAGAGTGGGCTGATTGGGACAAACTCATTTTGGGCAATGCGTTCGCCGTATTTTCCAAGAGAATATGCCGAGGAAATGGTGCAGCACTGGGCGATTGATCGTGAGAAGGGTTTCTTTGGTGAGTTTTTTCCACTTGCGATGTCAAAACAATCCATGCAGGAGTTCGACACGAAAGTCGATCATTCCTTTGGGTATACGCCAGATACGGCCTACTTCATGCTCGATGGAATGTTTTGCCAAGGCCTTTCCGTTGCCCCGGAGCTGACACTCAATCACATTGGCAATTACAACTGGCACGAAGAATGGAATATTCCTGTTGCACCAGAGGCGTACCGCCGTGACCGCACGCTTTTTGGAGACCAGTATTCTAACTTCAATGCTGGAAAAATCCTGTTGTACCTTGAAGGGTTAGGTGGGCTCGAGTATTCCATCCCTGAGAATAAATTGCTTGTGCGTCCAGCCCTGCCAGACACCTGGGAATGGATGGAAATCCGACTTCCACTCAAGGGTGAATGGACAACGATTCGCTATGAGAAAGATACAGTAGACGTCTCGGGGTCGCCATTGCCGTGGGAGCAAATTTCAAGGGGTAATTCGAACTGATTGAACGTAATGCTTTGCAAAGTTAGTTTGGCCTGCACGGCATGTAAATCGCTTTAGCATTCGCTTTATTGAGGAAAAGAATCTTATGGATTTAAATCGCATCAAGCCCAAGTGTGCTTGTCTGGTTATGACCTTCTAGAACCAAAGGTCCGAATTTCGATCCAGATTGAGTTTTTCAAGATTTTCTTTGCAGTGCTTTATTTTTGCCGTGCTTTCTTTCAGCTTTTTGCTGAGTTCAAGACGGTCTTCTTGTGACAGGCCTGTTTCGTTCAACTTCTTATTCAATTGATCAACTTTGAGTTGGTTTTCCAAAGTCCACTTTTCAAGCTCCTCTGTACGGGTCGCATAGACCTCGTCCATCGTCCATGCACCGACCTTTTGAAGATACGCATCCAACTGCTGCACCATTTCTGCCGTTTTTTCGGGCATCTGTTTCGTCAGATCATTTGTCTCACCCATATCTTTTACGACATTAAACAACTTGATTTCACCCGAATTGAGATGTCGCATCAGTTTGAAATCACCGCTTCTGAATGCAGTAATGGGTACCGTGTAGTGCGCAGGGAAGTGGAAAACGAAACCGGTGTCACGTGTGGCAAGCGTCCCATCGTTGCCGTGTTCAAAAACGGGTCGCAAACTAATTCCATCCAAATCACTTGGTAACGCGGCCGTACTGCCAGCAAGATCGTGCATTGTTGTTAAATAGTCCCACTGTGCTACCGGTTGATCGCATTGCGAATTCGCTGCAATTCCAGGCCCGGCCACAATCATTGGAATGCGTAAGCCACCCTCCCACATTTTGGCTTTTCCGCCTTGGAGAGGAGCGTTGCTCTGGCCTCCGCCGTTATCTGAAGAAAAGATGACGTAGGTGTTGTCCTCGAGTCCCTGTGCCTGAAGTTCATCCAGAACCATTCCAATCGATGCGTCCATGTTTTCCATCATGGCCGCGTAGTTGGCTTTTTCCCATAATGCTTGAAGTTTCTTTGGCATCTCATGGGCATTCGTATCAAATTTTGAGATATCCGGAATCCCACCATCAATGCCGTTCTGGGTGGCAAGGATGCGAAGATATTTGGCACGTGTGCTTTTGAGGGATGTGTTCCGTACGTGCACGGCATAATGAGAGACCATCATGTAAAACGGTTTTTGGTCCTTACCCCGTTGTTTCAGAAATTCTCGAGCAGTCTTCGCCAGACTGAAGACACGCTTGGGGTCGTCATCTGGTATTGGGGTTTTCTCGGCAGGTTCCCACCAATCACCATGTGCATTTCCATTTGGATGTTTATGGTGAAAATCGGTCACGTCATAACCGTGATCCTTGAACCAGCCCATCGGTGTACAGCCTTTGCCATAAAAAGCTGTGACATACTCTTCGTTGGCTTCCTTGAGCATCTCTGCGATGGAGAGGTTCTTGCTCATGTCAATCTGTTTTTTGTTCATCACAACGTCATGGATTGATATACAACCCACACGTGCCGTCGTTTTGCCAAACTGGATGCTCGCGCGTGATGGCGTGCAGACTGGTGAAGGGCAATACGCATTAGAAAATCGCATGCCCCTCAAAGCCAACTTTTCAAGACTTGGAGTCTGATGAAGTGCATGGGCTAATTCAGGACGATCTTTCATCATCGGGACGCTTGTCTGCGTGTACCCGAGATCATCTGCATAGATAATGACAAAGTTTGGTGGTTCAACTGCATGTGCCGTGATTGCTGTGATCACCAGCATCATACCGATCATGATTCTCATCTACCGTCTCCGTTTGTGTTTCAATACACCGAGTACAAATCGGTTCCTTGTGGTGTCAATCACCCGCATATTCAGCCCAACGTGATCTCACGTATTCTTCAGCCCCTTCTTTGGGTACACCCTCACGCCATGAAGCGTTTGTAGCTTGGCGTCGACATTTTTCTTTATTCAGTTCATTCCTAAATAGTGTCGCGTTCAGTTCTTCCAATAATTGTGAATGTTGCATGTCGAGATCTGCAGGGTTCTGCTCCCGGAGCAACGTGAGTTTTTTCTGCCGTGAGTCGTAAAGATTTGTTATTTCTATTCTGATCTCGCAATACTAATTGCGATTGGCGGTGCCACGTAATTCATGCATTTCAATAAGCTCACGAGATCGAGTCAGTTGTCGGTCCTGAAACTCCACATGATTTCTAGAGATGTCTACCTGAAACGCTTTTTGTTTATTGGTAGGGTCCGCGTGAAGATCCGCTTTCAATTTTTCAAATCGCTTTTTGCCATTGGCGATCCAGCTGTCCTCGAGCAGTTCCACGTAGTTGCGACGAATGAGGGTTACGGTCTCGGCATTCACTGAGTCCAAATAGTTGGAACGTTGATGATCAAGTTTCTTCACCAATTCAGGCATGCTTGATGAAAGGTTATGCTGTTCAGCAATATCATTGGTGACATCGTACAACTCAACATCCAGCGTATCGAGATTTTTTATTAACTTGTAGTCACCCATGCGAACCGCAGACTCAGGGTCGCCTGTGTGCCAAGGGAAGTGAAAGACGAGTGGCGTGGTATTACGCGTTACCTTTCCTTCGTTCCCTCGCATGAAGACATCACGCAGGCTCCCCCCGTCCAATTCTGAGGGTAGCGGTTGTGTCCCACCTGCCAAATCATAAAACGTTTGCAGAAAATCCCACTGCACGATTGGTACATCGCAATACGTTCCTGGCCTGATCCCGGGCCCACGAACCATGCTGGGCATGCGGATTCCACCTTCGTAGAGATTTCCTTTTCCACCTCGCAGAGGCGCATTGCCGCGGAAACCACCGCCGTTGTCAGACGTGAAAATGATAAACGTGTTCTCGGCAATCCCCAGTTCGTCGATTGCGTCAAGCAATGTCCCCGTTGCACGATCCATGTCATCGAGCATTGCAGCATAGTTGATGATCCAGCCATGGTTGTACATGGAGATGGAAACCAATTCCTCAGGGGTGGTATCCTTTTTCTGGTACTTGCCTCCGTGTGGCAGTGTCTTGTACTTCTCTCGAGTTTCTTTCAGAGAGTCATGCCAGATATGCATGGCATAGTGGGAAAGTTGCAAGTAGAACGGCTGATTTCGTTCAACCTGTTGCTCCATGAACTGGATACTTTTTTTAGTAAGCGAAAATATTCGCTTCGGGTCTCCTTCGGGGAGAGGAGTTTTTCCATCATCAGCAAAGTCTCCCGGCCCATTGCCATTCGGCCCATCGGTCACATCGTAACCCGCGTCTGTGGGTTTGATACTTTCGTTGTGCCACTTGCCAAAATGCGCTGTTCGATACGCGGGGTTCGCTTTCTTCAGTGCCTTGGGAATTGTTGTTTTCCCCATGTACTGTTTTTTGGCTTCAATCGAAGACAGTACGGTATAACGAAGCCGGCTGGGTGTCATTCCGTGCAGCAGGCTATTCCGTGATGGTGCGCATAAGGTTGACGGTGAGTAGCACGACGAGAGCACCATTCCTTCTTGAGCAATTCGTGCCATGTGTGGCGTCTGAAAGTAGTCACTCCGCGTATCTGCACGGCCTTTGATCATCTCAACAGACGTCTCTGCCCATCCCAGGTCGTCAACGTACACGAGCACAAAGTTTGGTGGCCCAGCTGCCTGCGCCGTGATTGTGGCAAGTGTGAACACTGTACCGAGTAAGGTTTTCATCAACTGGCCCAACGAGCGAACATATGTCGTCTTATCAAAATCCTTTATGCAAGAATTTGCTTATTTACCTTCTGAAGAGATGTCGAATGTGAATGTATTACTTCCGGATTCAACTTTTGCGGTGAAGGGACTTGTCTCAGAGTTATTATATTTCTCGGGAACGATCACTTTTGGTTTTGCATTTGCTGCCTCTTGCTCAAGCCGGTCCTGCTCAGGTGTTCCGTACCGAGGGTCATCTTCACTGATGTCAGGAAACTCTGGCATCTCAATTTTGCTGACGGTCACGCTGTAGTCGCCAACTGCAGTACCAGCACCGGGTTTTGCTCCTTGCGTATTCAGGGTAAATGAGCCATCGGATTGGGTCTTTCCTGCAGCACCCTTTCCCGCACTTCCTTTGGGTGAAAAGAAAACAGTGGCACCTTCAAGTGGAGCTCCATCAAGTGTCACAACACCTTGCACGTATTCAACCGCGGGGCCAGACTGACTGCATCCAACAGAAAAGACGGCGAGTGCAGACAAAAGTGGTAAAAAGTATTTTTGATGGCAGAAATGATATCGCATAGGAATCCTTACGTGTAAAAAACAGCAATGGTGGAGGCATCAGGAGGAGGCAATCTGGCGAGAAGATGCAGGGAAAGAAATCCAGTGTCCTATGTGGGGCATCTTCGTAGAACAAAGATGCCCCACAGGACGTTGGATGGTCGAGAATCATTACGGTGCGGAAGCTACTTCACCACCGCTAACTGTACCAAGCGCACCTAAGATACCGCGTTGGCTGGCGCCCTTGTATCCATGGCCACCTGTCTGCTGATGTGTTGGATCACCAGCATCGATGTTGTCGTTAACAAAGCTCACGGATCCATCAACCATAGTCATCACCGCGCCACCTGGATGGTAACTACTTGCTGGAAGGCAGGCCCATTGTTCGTTACCAGTTCCACAACGAGGAGAATTTGGGGCCGCGTGAGTAAAAAATCCAGTAAATCCCTCTTCGGAGTCACCCCAGCGAACTCCCGGTCGCTGGGTCTGATTGTCCGCACTGCTTGAGTACTTGCCATCAGCGCCGACGATAGCTGCGCATGCTGCAGGACCTGCCATGCCACCGTTCATAGACGCATCGATTCCGTAACCACCTGCTCTTGAATCTCCACTCATGTCACAGATGCGAGCTTCGCCTAACATGATTGTATTAGATGTGCCATCTGTGATGTCTTTCAATTCAACACCCTTCATTTGATTCTGGTTATTCCAACTTTGGACCCCAGCTGATCCAGGCCCTCTCACTTGTGCGTGCCATCGTTCCTTTCGGATATCTCCTCGATTGATACGGTAGTTCGTACGACCTCGAGAAGTCCAGCCGTTGCTATTCGAACTTGTTCGCGAGCCGTTCGGGTCGGATGGACACAATAGCGCAGTCAGCTCTGTATTTGTTGTAGCGTGACCTGACCATGGTTTGAAGTTAGGTGTTGACGTAATCCGTGCTATTAAATCTTGGTGAAGTGGCAACTGTTCCATGAAGGGGAGAATATGAACGATAAAACTCCAACGGTCAGAAGCATTTGCAGTTCCATGAATCGCAAACATTTCTTGTGATCTCATTGCGGCAGGAAGCCTCTTCGTCGTGCTTTCATAATTCAGGCAAGCGAGTCCCATCTGCTTGAGCTTGTTGGTACACGCTGATCGACGAGCTGCTTCTCGAGCTTGCTGGACAGCCGGCAGCAGTAAGCCGACGAGAACTCCAATAATCGCTATCACGACAAGCAATTCGATGAGCGTAAAGCCCCTTTGGCCTGTCTTCTTGCATTGAGAAATGAACATGATTGTCCTCCACGAAATTAAAAATGAAGAAATAGGTGTCTTTAAAATTTAAAAATAACATTGAAGAATGAACGAACTACGTTTGTCTTCAGCATCTAATTCTTAAAATTCCCCGACCACCAATACTTTAACAATAAGGCTATTCAGGTCATGAGTCAATGAGACAACCCGTCGCGTTCCTGAGTTATATTGTCACTGCTCTCCTTGGCAGTCTTCTGCCAACCCTCCTATGCCGCCGGTTGAGCAATGTTTGGCGTCTTTTAGCATTCGCTTTTATAAGCGGCCATGAGCACGAATATTTTAGATGCTCAAAAACTTTGAGTTTTTATTCTGATGTCTTCTGATCGTTCTCATTCTTGCCTCGATTTTTTACGGAGTTCGCGTTTCGATTTCTTATTTATTTTATCATCCAGCTTTGAGTGATCGGTTTCTCCCGACTTGCCTCTCAACGCCTCTGGCACCGTGATTTTTTTCCCCTGGATTTCGATTTGTTTCACAAGTGCAAGCTGTTCGTTGATCTGCCCCGGAGGGGAGGTGTTATGCCCTGGGATGAATTCTCCGAAAGGACGACCAATCGCTTCGAGGTCATGCTGCATGAGAGAACGCATTTCTCCTAGGCGATCAGCCTGTCTTTTGTCATGCGCTAAGTTCTGCATTTCCTTTGGGTCATTTTTCAGGTTGTACAGCTGGTCTTCATCGAAGAACCCTGGGTGGTCTGCCCCTCTCACTCCTATGCCCAACCGCCCGATGTAAGACAATGCTTTTGGCAAGTTCTGTGGTAAAGCTTTCTCAATTACTGCGACCTGTTCTTTCGTATGACGAACGGCAATGTATGACCATTCTTTCGTGACGGCTGCCCTCGCCGCTCCCATTTCGAGATACACATGATCTCGCCAATCATTGGCTTTCCCGTTTTGGAAAAGTGGAGTAAGACTTGTTCCGTCGATTCGATACGAGTCTGGTTTCTCTGCTTCAGCGAGTTCGAAATATGTTGGTACAAGGTCGATGTTCTGCACCAGTTCGTCACAGACTTGACCTGCTGGGATTCCGTTCGGCCAACGCATGAGCATGGGCACCTGACAACCGCCATGTGAGAAGACAGATGCCTTGCCGTCGCGACCGTGATCTGGTGCAAAAATGACGAGTGTGTTGTCATCAATGCCGAGTTCCTTAAGCTTTCGGAGAATCGCCCCAAGCGAATCATCGATCCACGCCTCACCAGCTACGTGGCTGTCTGGATCAAACCCTTTTTCAGTAATTGTTTTGAGAAGTTCTGCTCGCGGTGTCATACCCTCAGGAAGATTTTTTACTTCTCCTTCTCCAGTTATGAGTGGATGATCTATCGATTTCCGCCAGGATTTATCGGGCCCATGGAGGAGTGTGCTGCATAGATGGAGATAAAAAGGCCCGTCCTTGTTCTCCTCAATGAATTCCAAAGCTGCCACCGTCGTCCACTCTGGGTTGTGTGATGAATAGGGGCTATGAATGTTTTCCGGGTAGACATTCTTCGCCCAGGAAAAGCCCAGCGTTTGGAGGTAACGACGCATCCAGCGTTCATTGTGCTTGAACTGAGCCGAGGTCTCAGGGCCGGGGCTCGCGTCTTTTGGAATATCGATCCATCCGTTTTTACCTTTGTAGAACTCCGGGAAATCCAGCTTGGAAGTGAGATGATATTTCCCAACAAACCCAGTGGTGTAGCCAGCCTCACGGAGAACATTACCCACGTTCATATTGTCGCGTTCGAGTGCAACATTGAAATTGGGGAGGCCCTGGTTTTCTTTCCCACCAACTTCGTCAAGGTACCTTTTGCTATGTGAGTTTCCAGCAAACCGACCAGTCAGGAAGGTGTATCGGGAAGGTGTGCACACCGAGCTGCTCACATACGCGCGGGTGAACTTCATTCCTTCCTCTGCCATGCGGTCGAGATTTGGCGTGTACGTGTCGCCCCCAAAAGCGGCAATGCTTGACGGGTTCTGATCGTCTATCAGAAACATGATGATGTTCGGACGCTCTCCACGAGCCGTAGTGACAACCATTGCTGACAAACAGAGGGTCGAAAATAAGAAGCGTTTCATCAAGAGGTGCCTTTGCTGTCTGAAAAACTAGTGAGTCTTGTTTTAGGTGTTGATCGATAAAGTGGCGGCTGGATGTCGTTGAGATGAAGAGCGAAAGGCCCACTAATCCTTCAAAGTTTTCGAAAAGAATTCCAGCACAAATTGCTTCGCTTCCGGTGTTTGGAATTCCTTGCCACCATGCCCGGCGTTCGCTATCACTTTCAGTTCCGATTGTGCTCCAGTAGTCAGAAGCTTTTCATGCAATCGCTGGCTTTGTGATAACGGAACGCCAGGGTCTTTTTCACCATGCATAATCAGAAATGGCGGGTCGTCCTCTGAAACCTGATACAAGGCGCTCGCTTGTTTAGCCAACGCCGGTACGTCCCGGACGGTGCTACCAAGCAACTTTGCCCCGTTGGATTGTGCAATGTCAGCTTTGGTCCGAGTTTCCGAAATCGTATTTGGGGGCATGGTCAGAAGATCTGTTGGCCCAAACCAATCACAGACAGCCTGGACTTGGCTCGATGTTTCTTCGCTGGCTGGCGCGTCGAGCGTTCCCAAAAGAGCGACTAAGTGCCCGCCGGCTGAACTTCCCCATGCCCCGATTCGATCGGGGTTGAGATTGAGTGTTTTTGCGTTCTCTCGAAGCCAGCGGACTGCTGCGCGGCAATCGTCAATTTGAGCGGGCCACTGGGCTTGATGCGTTAACCGGTAATCAATGCTGGCGACAGCAAAATCGTGAGTAGCCAACCACGCCGCAGGGCAACGATCTTTAGAGCCATTCTTCCAACCGCCTCCGTGCACCCAAACAATAACCGGAAGTGGCCCCGAAGCTTCCTTGGTTCGATACAGATCAAGCTGAAGCTTTTGGTCATCAACTGTTGCGAATGTGATGTCGCGCAGAACTTCAATACCTTCAGGGGCGGGCGTGAGTTTTCTTGGTGACGTGGCTTTTTTACCTACCTGGGCTTGAAGTGGCCCAAGAAATAGCATGAATAAGCAAGCCGGGAACAGGGTTGGAAATATATTTTTAGAAAACAATGGAATTGCCTTTACTCATTTTTGCGTTTTTCGCGTGCGGCTTTCTTCTCTTCTTTTGACATTTTCTTGGCTGGTGCACCCGCATCAGGATTCCAGCGTTTTTCCTGTTTGCTTATTGGGTTGGCCATTTCGTCAAGCCATGCGTTGTATTTGCTCGTGAGTTCGGTAACCACTTTTGGGTTTTTCGCAGCAACGTCAGTGGTTTCACTGAGATCTTTTTCAAGATCAAAGAGCTCAATGCGATTCTTCTCTGCGACGAGTTTCCAGTCTCCGGAACGGATGGCCCACTTTCCTTTGGCTCCCGCAGAACTCCAGTACAACTCGTTGTGAAGTATGTCTGTGTCACCTCTGAGTGCGGGCAAGATGCTTGTTCCATCCAGAGGTTTGTCTTTCGGCATGGGAAGCCCGGCAGCGTCGAGGGCTGTAGCAAACAGATCGATCGACCACATGGCGACGTCGCACTTTTTCCCGCCGTTGAATTCAGCCGGCCACGACACAATAAAAGGGACATGAATTCCGCCCTCGTAGTCCATCTGCTTAAAACCACGAAGGGGTGCGTTGTTGGCGTGCATGGTACCCGAGCCACCGTTGTCAGTAAGAAAGATGAGCAGAGTATTTTCAAAAATATTGTGTTTCTTGAGCGAGTGCACGATCTCACCTACTCCCATGTCGAGGTGCTTGATCATCGCCATGAGGGTGTCGCGTGTTTCGTCTCCGGTGACCTGCTTGATATCTTCTTCGGGAGCCTCGGGTGGCGAGTGCACCGCGTTGTAAGCAACATAAAGAAAGAACGGTTCGTCTTTGTGTCGACCGATGAAGTCGACTGCTTCTTCAGTGATGCGAGTGGTAAGGTAGCCTTCTTCTTTGATAGGTGTGAGGCCACGATAAATAGGATGGTTCATGTCTGAGTGATCAAAATAGGGATGTGCCCCGCGTCCCATGAAGCCATAGAACTCATCGAACCCTCGATTCATCGCGTGGTACTCTTCGGTGAGTCCAAGATGCCACTTGCCGAGGGCACCAGAGACGTAACCGGCTGGCTTGAGCCTTTCGGAAAGGAAGACTTCATCAAGTGGGACGCCTGACCCCCCCTCCCCTGCTGTGTAGATTCCAAATCGTTGTTGATAACGACCTGTCATGAGTCCAGCACGAGTCGGCGAACAAACGTGTCCACTGGTATAGCCCTGAGTGCAGATCATTGAAGAATGGGCGAGGGCATCGATGTTCGGTGTACTGACTTCTGGTGGGGAGTGTGGGTTATAGCTGACATCGGCATAGCCCTGGTCGTCTGTGAGAATGATGACGATGTTGGGTTTTTCTTCCGCTAAGGCGAAAGAGGGTATGACGATCAGACTGAGCGTCAGTGTTTTTAGTACGTGTCGAAGTCTCATGGTCACGAATTCATTCCCGTCTCTCGTGCTGATAAGCGAAGTGAAGCAGGTTTTCAGTCTGTTCGCAGGTCGGAGCGCGTCCTGCATCGTTGTGTTATTTTCGTTTTTTTCGTGATGGGAAGCTTTATTGAAATCGAGTTCGGGTGCAGTGATAACCTGTAGCTGTTCGAAAATGATAACTTGGGTTTGAGCAATAACTGAACTCGCTGATAGATTAAATGTCATCGTATGGCGATCATTACTTAATGTCACATTGTCTTGACTGGAATCAAACTGGTCGTCCGGACGGGTTTGCTCAGTACCACGCCGGATGTCTCCAGAATCGACCACGCAAAGGCCGATCTGTTTTGTCCGTTCGAGCATCAATACTCTAAGTATGTCGGTACGGTCCATGCCGTATATCATGTGCCAGATATGAAAGTGTGGACATTCTTTTGAAAAAAGAGTTGCCTTCTGGCGAGCATTCTTGGCCGATGCCGCTGAAAACTGCATCAAATGGGAACGCACGGTATCTGGCACTATGTCTCAATACGCTTACGGCTCGTCTCATTCTGTTTCTTGCTTGCCCGAGTAGACTGTTCGACTGTGTCTGAATCGTGAGAACGTTGTGAACGTGCCGTTGGCCGTTCTGTCGTTACCAGCAAGTTTGTTAGACAGTTTTTAATTTTCAGAAGGGTAAGAAGACAATGCGTTTATTGTACTGCTCCATTCTTCTGGTTACGGCATCTGTAGCCAGTGGGGAATGGAAGGTCGCTCCCGAGGCAATGGTGACTCGGTGGGGCAAACAGGTAACTCCCCAGAATGCGTGGCAGGAGTACCCACGCCCCCAATTTCGACGTGATGAGAACTGGAAGAACCTCAATGGTTTATGGCAGTATGCGATTTCTCAGCATGGTGTTACTCCCCAAGACTATCAGGGGGATATTCTTGTGCCCTTTCCCGTGGAGTCAGCACTGAGTGGTGTGCAGCGGCTGCTCGCGCCCGATGAGACGTTGTGGTATCGACGTATGTTCCGACATCAGACTCGTGGCGGACATCGCACTCATTTGCATTTTGAGGCGGTCGATTATGAATGCACCGTATACGTCAATGGGAAAAAGATTGGGTCACACAAAGGAAGCAGTGATCCATTCACGTTTGACATCACAGATGCATTACATCCTGGGGATAACGAGTTGACTGTGAGTGTGGTTGACCAGACTGCACCATCGCAGACCCTCGGGAAACAAACACTTCAGCCCAAAGGGATTTATTACACCCGCGTGTCAGGGATTTGGCAGACCGTGTGGTTAGAAGATGTGCCTGAGCGACATTTTCACATGGTCAAAATGAAGCCCAGAATAGCTGAGGGTACGTTGCGTGTACTGCCGACTCTTGAGGGAGAGCCGTTGAAATTAGAGCGTATTGTGGTCACTGTTCGCGATGGTGATCGCGTGGTTGGTGTTGCTGACGCCGCTTTGAGTGTGCGGATACCCAACGCAAAGCTCTGGTCGCCTCGAAGCCCGAGTCTCTATGACATCACTTTGGAGTTGTTCGATGGCGAAGAACTGATCGACCGCGTCGAGTCGTATGCAGCCATGCGTGAGATAGGAACTTTTCGCGGGCCTGGTGGACAGATTCGCATGACCTTAAATGGCAAAGTGGTGTTCCATTACGGCACGCTGGATCAAGGTTGGTGGCCTGACGGCTTGTTGACGCCCCCTAGTGATGCAGCGATGCGTTTTGACGTCGAGTATTTGAAGAAGTCCGGTTTCAACATGATTCGAAAGCACATCAAGGTTGAGCCGCGGCGTTACTATGCTCATTGTGATCGAATTGGGATGATGGTTTGGCAGGATATGCCGAGCACTGGCGGAAGGCCATTTTGGAGCAAGCTTGCTCCACATCCAGTGGAGGATGAATGGCCTGCAGATCGCCATGAGCAGTTTGTCGAAGAATTGAAGTCGATGGTAGGAAGTCTTCGAAATCATCCATCAATTGTGATGTGGGTTCCCTTCAACGAACGATGGGGCCAGCACGAGACCATTCGAGTTGGTCAGTTAATGGAAAATCTTGATGTGACGCGTCTGGTCAACATTGCCAGCGGTGGGAACTTCTTTCCAGTTGGTGATGTTGTAGATCGCCATAACTATCCTGAACCGATGTTTCCGTTCGAGGACCAACGATTCAATGACTATGTGAAGGTAGTGGGTGAGTTTGGTGGCCATGGCCTTGTCGTCCCTGGTCATCAATGGAATTCAGAAATGCGGAATTGGGGATATGGAGATTTGCCGACTACCAAAGACGAATACAGGCAGCGATATCAACACTCGTTTAACGAGCTCATGAAACTCCGACGCCGAGGTGTGGCAGCAGGTGTGTATACGCAGACGACCGATGTTGAGGGTGAGGTCAACGGATTGATGACCTATGATCGAGAAGTTCAGAAGCTTACGGCGGATGAGTTGCAGCAATTACACAAACCAGCTCGCTTCTGATTTTTGGTAAGCACATTATGGATTGCAGGCCACATCAGTGATGACAAGTGTTGGATCTTTGACCTTAAAGACGTCTTCGCAAAAGGCAATATGTTGTGTCCGGTCGGGCATCAACACGTTGAGAATGTCAGTACGTTCCATGACATACATCATGCGCTAGCTGTAAAAACGTGAACATTTTTCGTGAAGAAAAGTGTGCGCATTCAGTGATAGCTTTAAAAATGCACTGCGAGCAGCAACCAGTGATATCAGTGAAATCACGAATAGCCTGTTTTTTGTGGCTGAATACTCGCCTCAAATATTCATCTCGTACGACAAGCCATCAACCTCCACCTTCCGGCGGTTTGGCTTGCTAGGCCATGCCGGTTCATTCATGTGAGATCGCCATTCGTGATAGAGCGTTTCCAGTTGTTCAACAATTTCAGGTTTTGATTTCGCGAGGTTGCTGGATTCGCCAATGTCGCTCGCAAGATTAAACAGCCAGGTGTTGTCATACGATTTGATAAGTTTCCAGTTGCCGTGGCGGACAGCGATATTCGGACCGTTACTCCAGAACAGGGTGTTATGTGGTAACCCCGATACCTTTCCCTTGATGAAGGGTGTGAGGTCTACGCCGTCCAAATTGATTTTGGGCGGAATTTTGATTCCCGCTGTACTGCAAATTGTGGGGAATAGATCGAGCGTGCTTGCTGGTTGATCGTATACGGAGTTCGGTTCAAAGGTGCCGGGTAGTTTGATGATCATTGGCACACGTATGCCTCCTTCAAACAGAAAGAGTTTGCCTAGCTTAAGTGGTCCATTGCTTTGCACGCCGGTGTAGATCGGCCCACCGTTGTCATTGACGAAGATCACCAGCGTGTTGTTTGTGAGTCCGTGTTTGTCGATCGCGGCAACAATCGAGCCTACCGCATCATCTAATGCGCTGGTCATAGCGTAATAGTCGCGTTTGGTTTGGTTGGATTCGTTTGGAAACCGATCTTGGTATTTTTTTGTCGCTTCGATCGGCGTATGTACGGCGTTAAATGGGACGTATGCAAAAAATGGTTTCGTGTGATTCGCGTCGATGAACGTAACGGTCTCTCTGGCAATTGCATCAGTCAGATACTCGGGTTCAATGAGAGGCGATGTGTCTCGCATGACGGTGCTGTGGAACGGCTGCGGCGTTTTGGCTGGGAAAAACGAATGCGCGCCAGCAAGAAACCCGTAAAACTCATCAAAACCACGAGCCTGCGGGTGAAACTGAGGCTGTGTGCCTAAATGCCACTTGCCAAACATTCCCGTGACGTAGCCGGCCTGCTTCAGGACATCGGCCATGGTGACAACCGATGGATCAAGGCCGCGGTGCAGGCGATTGGTAATTGCGCCACCGGCTGTATTGAATTCAAACCCAAATCGTTGTTGGTATTGCCCAGACATGAGCCCGGCACGAGATGGGCTGCATGATGCTGCAGTGACATAGGCATTCGAAAAACGAACGCCTTGCTTGCCAAGAGAATCTATGTTTGGCGTGGGGATTTTTTCAGATCCGTACAGCGAGGTGTCTCCGTACCCAAGGTCGTCTGCAAACAGCAACACGATATTCGGTGGAACTGTGTCGCCAGACGTTATGTCGGCGATGGTTGAAAGAAGTTTTCGTTTTGCAGCCTCATCCTCAGTGCTCGCTGGAAAGACTGGCCTGCCGGATACCCCTTTAGCAACTTCAGCATGTTCGCGAGCGCGTCGCTTTTGTATAAACGACTGTGCCTCTTTGCGCGAGACAAATCCATTGGAGTTTGCATCCATTCGTTGAAACAGCGTATCGTTTTTGACTTCTTCAGGCCCAAGTCTGCCATCATTGTTCACGTCGGCCGTGGTAAATGCGGAGTCCTCGTTTGCTTTCGGTGGAATTTCTTCTGCGATCGCTCGCGAGGAATATACGAGTAAGAGAACGAGCAGCGGACACGCTGAGATCGAGAGCACTTTCATGGCTGAATTTCCTTTCTTCATCCTAGGGTCTGCCGTTTTCCGCGGATTTCTTTCCTGTCACAAGTGCGTGCCCTTGACGTGCAAAGCGTTGTCCGAGAATCACATAGCCTTCTTTTGTGTAATGAACTGCGTTGATGATCTCGCCGTCTTTTTCTCGATTATTAAGATCATCTACATCCACCCAGCCGCCGCGCGGATCTTCGTCGGCAATTTCATGTTGAGCTTTTCGTACTGCTACCCAACTCGGTCTCTCTGGAGCAGCATCGCTTATGCGACCAATGACAAAATTCATGTCGGGTCGCTTCAAGTCACGTCGAAGATAAGTAATCAATAGCTTTAACGCTTCTTTGTACGCCGCATCCGCTCCTCCACTGGCATCGCGTTCACCCTGCATCCAGCAAAACGTGACTGAAGTCGGATTGGGGTATTTCTCCAGTATGTCCTTGTACTGATCAAGAATAGGCTGATAGAACTGGACTCCTTCACCTTTCGTGATTTTTTGGATGTGTTTGGAATCCAGCCCCTTCTCTTTTGCGATATCTTCCCACTCCTTGACCCATCTGCATATTGGCTGGCCACCTTTTGCGACTTTGATGTAGACGACTTTTTCGTCTTTAAAGAGTTTTTTGGCCTCAGGCATGAAACCTGTCTCCGGATTCATGCCCGCCATGTTCGATTGACCCGAGAGGATAAATAGATGAACGGGGTGATCTGACTTTTCATCAGCCATTGCTAAAACAGAAATCGCACCCAAGGCTAAGGTTGTAAAAAATAGTTTTTTCATTTAGCTTTCTTTCGCAGTTCGCATTTTTTTTGTTACTTGACATGGCCGTGGTAGAGATAAAGCGCGCCGTAGGTCCAGCCCTTCAGCCCAGGATAGTTCGCGCGGTCCATGCTGAGTGCGATGTAAGGCGCGGGATAGCCTTCGGGAAGAGGGATGACATTCGGCCAGCAGCGGGAGTTCTCTCCCTCGCTCCATGGGGGGCGATCCATATCAAGAGCACCTAAAGCATTGAGCTCCGGGTAGGAGTAGACATGGAAGTGCCCGCCTTTCCCACCGAATAATGCATAGTATTGATCACCGAATTTCTGAAGGAGGCAGCCCGTGCTGTTGATATCAACCGGTCCTGCTATCTGCTTGAACGGTCCGTTCCAATGATCAGCTTCATACAGTGTGGCTGGATAGCCCGGGCCGCCTTTTGTACAGACCAGAACTCTCCACTTTTGAACTCTGGCATCATAAATAATATGCGGGTCTTCCTCGCCCCCAGGCATATCGACCTTCGCGGCCTTCATGATGGTGAAACCAAATCGCGGATCACGTTGTGACGACACCGCCCACAATTGCTTCGGTTCTATTTTCTGTGGATCACCCTCAGCGGAAAACCCAACGGTAAGCCCCCTCCATTGTTCTGCGTTCCGGTCATAAAAAATATGCGAAGCAATTTCATTGCGGAGCAAACCATCACCCCTGTCGAATACGATGATGCTCTCAAGGCGCACATCGAAAACTGAGGGGTTCAGGCTGAACACGCCCTGCAGCGGGTGAGGCAGATGTCGTCCTCGCACAGACATGGTGAACCACAACCGACCGTTGTCGAGAAGTGGGGAGCCATCTTCATAGGTAAGCGCGCAGATGTCTGCTTGGCCGACTCCTGTCGTGAGCGCAGCATTCACTTGATTGATGACGATCTCCTGCCCAGCGTTTAATTGAGTAAGTAAGCGAAACTCGAACGACTGGATATGTTTTTTCTCTCGCAAATCGATGAGTTTGGAGAAATCATGTGTACTCACAACTTCGTTACGGCCGTTCCGCACGAGGAAAACGTTCAAGCCACTTCCGAGGAGTTGAACTCGTAAGGTGAATGGCCCTCTCACAGGTTTCTTGAGATTCGTGCTCTTTTCTTCCAGTTGCTTTCCATTGACCAGGACGCTCCATCGCAGAGAACGGCATTGGCCGGAGTCGAAGCAGGCTACTACTGATACGCGGTTTTGATTGTCTGGCGTGGCGAACTCCACACCGGCCGTACCAGACTGTCCTTGGCTCTCAGCAAACGAGACGTCGAACGTGGCAAATGGATTGAATCCTCCCATCCACAACGCTGACTCAGCAGTTTTTTCTGATGTTACTCGAAGGAGTGAACCGTCAATTGTGTAGTGACAAGACTCTCTGGTTATCGGAATCTGTGGGTACTCGGTTGTGAGGTTTACCACCTGATTTGGTGTAAAGCCCGATAAAGGAATGGCAGAACCCTCATCAAATGTAAACCTGCCGACCGCCTGTCTCTTGAATGTAATATCTAACGGGGTGACGTCGTCTGCTGCATATGTTGCATGGGTCCCCACGATGGTGAGCAACAAGATGCAAAGCAGTCTCAATGTTCTTTTCATAACGATATGTCTCATTACTTCATCTCTCTGATCTTGATGTTTCCCGGCGACTAGGCAACTATTTCTTTCACCACATGCCCATGGACATCGGTCAATCGCATGTCTCTGCCACTGAAACGAAACGTGCTTCGGGTGTGGTCGACGCCTAATAGATGAAGCATTGTTGCGTGCAGGTCATGCATTTCAAGACGATTTTCAATCGCGCGATAGCCAAACTCATCGGTTGCGCCGTACACGATTCCTGGTTTGACACCACCGCCTGCCATCCAGACAGTAAAGCCGTACTGATTATGGTCTCGCCCGTTGGCTCCTTGGGCAAATGGAGTGCGACCAAATTCGCCCGCCCAGACAACGAGCGTTTCATCAAGCATGCCGCGTTGGCGAAGGTCTTGTAACAAGGCAGCAATGGGCTGATCGACAGCTCGTGCATTGTCTTCATGACCTTTCTTCAGGTTCTTGTGTTGATCCCAACGGTCATGTCCAACATTTGGACAGGTTAGTTCAATGAAGCGAACCCCCTGCTCTACCATCCGCCTCGCAATAAGACATTGTGCCGCATAGGTGCGAGTTGGTTCATATTCTGACTCGAGCCCATAGAGTTTTTGTATGTGCTGAGGTTCATCACTGATTGACATGACCTGCGGAACCGCCATTTGCATGGAATACGCTAATTCATAATTTTTAATTGCAGATTCAATGCTGTCGTGCTTTCCAAACTGAGCTTCAGCGAAGCCGTCCAGGCTGTTAATAAGGTCGAGTTTTGCTCGTTGGTCTTGTGGCGTTGTCTTGTGAGGCTTGATGTTTGCAACGCCTGTGCCTGATGGCTTGAAAACGGAGCCCTGGTAACTGGCCGGAAGAAAACCGCTGCCAAAGCAATCGAGGCCACCCGGAGGAATAAGGCCGCCATTGAGCACAACAAAGCCCGGCAGGTTCTGGCACTCACTACCCAGTCCATAGTTGACCCATGCCCCCATGCTCGGGCGGCCTTGGAGTGCACTCCCCGTGTGAAGAAAGTAGTTGGCAAATGTGTGCTCTGGAAACCCCGACGTCATTGACCGAATGACAGTAAGTTCATCAACGCACTGGGAGACATGCGGGAAAAGTTCACTCACGGGAATGCCTGAGTCACCGTGCTGTTTAAATTTCCACGGACTTGCAAGCAGATTTCCGTTGTTATTGAACTGAGTTGGTTCGACTTTAAAGAGGTCGCCAGGATCTTTGCCGTTGTATTTATCGAGCAGTGGTTTCGGATCAAACGTGTCGACTTGTGAGGGTCCACCATCCATATATAAGAAGATGACGTTTTTTGCTCGAACCGTATGGTGCGGCCCATGGCCAGCCTGCACTGGTGTGTTTTGCAGTACTGCGTCACTGGTAAATGCTGGATCAGCATGAAGTGCTGCAAGTGCCACTGCACCAAACCCATTTGCGCATTGTGAGAGCATCCCGCGGCGACTCATCGGGCTGGGCCTGTGTTGGTGGCACGGAAATGGTTCGTGGTGAATCATCGGAGGAATATGAACTCCTTCGTGTTCACGAGAGCGTGAGCTAGTTCTGACCAACAGGTGTCATCAAAGTCATATGCCTTGTTGTCGGATGTCTTTGAAGACAGGAACGCAATGGATGTTGCTGTTTCTTGTTCGGTTGGATAGCGCCCGAATGCCGAGAGGTACATCCATTCGATCCGTTTGGAGGCGGCGTCGAAGCCAGTGCCGGTTATCTTTTTTGCTGCTTGTTTGCTCCAGTCGTCTGCCAATTCAACGACGAGCGGATCATTCAAAAGAATTAGGGGTTGGGCCGGAACGTTTGAGACATTTCGGCGGCCCATGGAGCTGAATGGAGTTGGCGTATCGAATGCCAGCATGAAAGGCGAGAGGAAATTACGCCGCACGGAAATATAAATGGAGCGACGACCATCGCCATCAAGGGAACCACTTTTTTTGGGCCGTCCCCTGCCGTTCATAAATGATGTCAGATGGATTGGAACCGGAGGACCGAACGCGGTTGTATCGAGGCGGCCGGAAAGTGTGAGGAGAGAGTCTCTGATTGCTTCACCCTGCAGACGCCTCGGGGGGCGGTGGTGCCATAGCAGATTGTTCGGGTCCAGTTGTTTTGCTCTCTGGTTGGCATGGCTCGACATCTGGTAGGTCCGCGAGAGGACGATGTACTTGATCATGCTTTTGATGCTACGGCCTCCTTGCAGGAATCTCATCGCAAGATGGTCCAGGAGGCGAGGGTGCGTTGGTCGTTGTCCGAGAAAGCCAAAGTCGTCAGTGGTTGGCACAATGCCACGGCCCATGAGATGGTGCCAGATGCGATTGACGATGACCCGCGAAGTCAGAGGATTGGTTGGATCGTTTACCAGTTCTGCCAGTTGAAGTCGGCCACTGCCTTTCTGAATTGGAAGCGGTTTGTCGCCCGAGATTGCAGTGAGGAAGTGCCGGGGCTCAATCTGTCCGGGTTTTGCTGAGTTACCACGAATCAGAATACGGTCGTCTTCGCCGGTGCCGTCCATCATCGAAAGGGCGAGACGTGATGGACGGACAATGCGAGAAGCGAGTTGTTCGCGTTCCCCTTTCCATGAAGCAACGATGTCGCAGGTCGAAAGGTCGGGTTCGGTCTGGGTGTCGTCATTCAGTATGGCTTCGGCTGTCTTTGCATACTCTTCATATTTTCGATCACTATTATTCAAACGTTCTTTGAGTGCGGCTAATTCATTCTTGGAAAGCCCCTGGACAGCCAGGCGAACAGCTATCTGCTTATTTGCCTCAGGTATGAATTCCAAGTGGACGCGATGACCAACGTATCGGTCCAAGTTTAAGCGCACCCAGCGCTGGCCCTCTTTAAAACGAACGACAGTCTGTTGATGGAGTGGACCGGCAACTAGACGATGCGAGTCAACACAGGCAACAATATGCCCCGTGCCCTCAACCAGGCAATGAACCTCACCATCTTTTAATTCGAAGGTTGGTGAGCGAAGCGTTCTGCCACTCTTGGGGATTTTTGTGAGCACGCTTTGGTTTTGGATAGACCCTTCTGTTATCGATTCGAGGCCATTCCAAAGCGGATCATTGACTGCGGCACCAAACGTACTGATTTTCAGGTGGCCAGTAGCGCTGTCCAGGTATGGCTCCCCTGCTCTTCTTGGAGATAAACCGAAGATAAATCCGTCCTGAAGGAAACTGTCTTGGGGAAGGTCGGAGTAATCAAACAGTATGCAATCATCAGTCAGTTTTGGTGCATTGTCCGGGGCCCGAATATCACGGCTCTCAAGCAGTTTACGAATTTGGCGTTGGTGAGAGGTGTTGATTTCAGCCAGTTCGATCGCAGTTTTCCGGTTTTGCTCCATTGATTCAAAGCGAACCTGGCGATAATCACTGCTTTGTAAAAAACCGCTGAGTGAATAGTAATCAGCCGTTGATATGGCATCGTATTTGTGGTCGTGGCAACGCGCGCACGCAACGGTGACGCCAAGGAATGTCTTCGAAAACACATCGATCATGTTGTCGAAACGATCTGCCTCATCTTTTCGGATGTCGACTGGCGAATGAACCCATTCACCTAAAAACCAGAATCCCGTGCCAAGAACAGATTCATTGAATTTGTCCTTGGGGTGCAGTCTGGGGTTCGTCAGGAGATCACCAGCAATGTGTTCGCGGACGAATTGGTCGTATGGCACGTCAGCATTGAGGGCTCGAATGACGTAGTCGCGGTATTGAAATGCATTGGGCGTGTCATTGTCGAATTCATGTCCTCGAGATTCTGCGTAGCGGACAATGTCCAGCCAGTGTCGTCCCCATCGCTCACCAAAGTGTGGGGATTCAAGCAGTTGATCGACAACGTGTTCAGTCGCCTGCGGGTTTTTGTTCTGGATAAATGCTTTGACTTCATCTGCTGTTGGGGGCAGGCCAATCAGGTCGAAATACAGGCGTCGAAGAACTGCTGTTCGTTCAGCATCTCGAGATGGCTTAATATGAGCTTGTTCGAGTTGTGAAAGAATAAAATAGTCGATGTCATTATTTACCCAGTCTGCATTGTGAATGGGTGGCACTTCAGGAGTTTGTATTGGCTGCCATACCCAGAAATTGGCTTTTCTGTTTTCCAGATCAAATTCCTGCACAGTCTCCTTGGTAGGAGCAGGTTCGTTCGGCCAGGGAGCACCGATATCGACCCAGCGGGTGAGTGTCTGAATGTCCTCGTCGCTCAGCTTTCCTTTCGGTGGCATTTCATATGAATCGTAATGGACTGCTTCGATGAGCAAGCTTGCGCTGGCATCACCAGGAATGACAGCGGCACCGGAATCACCGCCTCGTAAATGAGACGATCGACTGTCAAGGAGAAGGTTTGCTTCGACACGCTTCGCTTGAGTACTGTGGCACTCATAACAATGTGTCGCCAATAGTGGTCGGACATCTCGCTCGAAAAACTCAAGGTGCTCGGGCGATGGCGATTGCTCTTTAGCTTGAGTTGAGGTGCCTGCGGCACACAAGAAGCCGTGAATCAGAAACAGGATTAAGAATAGACGCATATCTGAAATCACAATACGAAAGAAAAGACCATGAAAGGTTCACCCAAACGTCATAGTCACATTCTAACGCTTCTGTGATTACACGGCCTGGTAAATCCACGTCGCCAACCTCAAACGCATTACGAGACAGGAAGGAGTGTTCTTCTGGTCATTAAAATTCGAAGGAATTGTGTTTTTTTCTTTGTCTCTTCGTCCCAATGCCTAAAATCTTTCCAGTTTGAACTGTAGTTCGGTTTCGAGGAGATTGTTCACAGGAGGTGCGAGAGTCATGGCATTGCAGGCAACGGCAACACGACCGGAGGCATGGGGCTGGCATCTGCTGGGACTCATCAACCCCGTTGTGGTGATTGCTGGAAATCTGCTTGGAGGGCCGTTCGTCACCGCCGGAGTGATTTACATGCTCGGCATCGGCCCAATGCTTGATGTCGTGTTGGGAAAGTCTGCCTTGCTGCAGCGTCCTTCGCGAGATTCCGGGCGACCATTTGAAGTCATGCTATTTGCTCATGCCCTACTCCAGTTACTTGCTGTCGGCACACTGCTTCTGCTTGCAGCGGGCGGGGCATCAGTGTGGATTGTAGTTTTCGCTGCAGTGAGTACGGGTATCAATTCAGGAGCTTCTGGGCTGATCGTCGCTCACGAACTAGGACATCGACGAAAGAAATCGTTCTCGTGGTGGATTTCGCAATTGAATCTTATTTCGGTTCTCTATCTTCACTTCACAACTGAACACAATCGAACGCACCACAAACATGTGGCTACTACAGCTGATCCAGCGACAGCGCGTTACGGAGAATCAGTCTGGTGGTTTGTTGCCCGGACGGTACCGGGGCAGTTTCTTGATGCCTGGCGACTTCATGCTGCCCGTGGTCACTCGCCGATCACCAACCCAGTTGCCCGTGGTGCTGCATGTGAGGTGCTGCTTGTGGTCAGCATTGCCGCGTTCCTTGGCCCAATTCCAGCTCTCGCGTTCCTGATTCAGGCGGCGTCCGCTGTGTTCCTGCTTGAATACATTAACTATCTGCGTCACTATGGTTTACAACGAGATGTTGGCAGTCGTCAGACTGCTGCGCATTCGTGGCAATCTGAAAACCGTTGGTCTCGATGGACCTTGCTGGAGTTGACTCGTCACCCAGCTCATCACCTTGAGGCTGGAAAGCCGTTCTGGAAACTGCAGCCGTATGAGAATGCACCTGAACTACCGTCCGGCTACTATGGCTGCTTTTGGGTTGCGTTGATACCACCTCTGTGGCGTCGATTGATTCATCCGAGAATGCCTTCAACCAACACACTGGTTGGTCATAAGGAAACCGTGTAGGTCGTGCCATGTTCCTGATTTATGGCGTTGGTTGCTAGCGGCTTAGAATGGCACATCATCATCGGCCGCTTCTGCTAAGACAGAGTCGATGTCAGGCCCCGCGTTAGATTGAGCAGAACCGCCTCCGTTTAGAACGCGAAACGACATCGCCTCAGCAGAGAGGAAATACTTTGGTTCGCTTGATTCATCACGTTGCCAGCGTCGACCGCTGAGGCGATAGGAAACCTCAATTTCATCGCCAAGATGTAACTCATCAACAGAGTCACAGGCGTCTTTCAAGAACTCGACGGGAATATAGTTTGTAAATCCACCGCCTTTGGTTTGCTCAAGAACAACGAGTCGCTTTCGAAATCCCTTCTGCCCATATGTTTTGGTTTCTTCGATGAGGTGAATCGTTCCTTTGGCTGTGGCGTCACTCATTTGCTTCTGGATCTTTCTTCAGTTTCTTAACGTGTGTTGTCGAGTCGACACATTCAATCAATACGGGGGAAAATTGTTGTCGAAATATTACCTGATTCTAGCGAAATCATACAGAAAGGCTGGAAAGTGTTTGGTTTACATTGATAAAACGTGGTGCGACGAGGCTGGTGTTCCATTCCAGCAGTCTGCTAGTCTTCTGAGATGAAGAAGAGTCAAAAAGCCAAGGGGAGAGATTCCCATGAAAACGATTCTCTATCACCTTCAGGGGATGACGCTCCTCCGACTCGGATCGTCGGGTTTGACCCTGGGTTGAATATCACCGGGTATGGCGTTATTGAAGTCCTTCCCGATCAGCACGTGCGTCTCGTGGAGGCTGGTACGATCCGGCCAAAAAGTAAGGATGATATTGAGAAACGACTGCATGTAATCCACTCCGGTGTCTGCGAGATACTGGAGACATTTAGGCCACAATCAATGGCCATTGAGCAGCTCTTCGTTCACGTCCGTTTCCCAAAAACAGCGATTCTGATGGGTCATGCTCGTGGTGTGATCTGCCTGGCTGCTGCACAAAAAGGAATTGAACTGCACCATTATCTGCCGAATCGAGTAAAAAGCATGCTGACAGGAAGCGGTCATGCTGGAAAGGAGCAAATGCAAATGGCAGTGCAGCGCGAGTTGCGATTGAAAGCTCGCCCTGAACCAGCCGATGCTGCTGACGCACTTGCAATTGCACTTGCGGACTTTTACCTCCGGCTTCGTGCATTGCCTGGCGTGCAGTCGCAGTTTCAAGACAACACATGAACATGTTGCTTTGAAACGCTTGAGTGAGTAGGTGTTCTTGGAACGTGTTGTGGCTTGGGATGGGAAAAAATGATTCGTAAAATTTCGGGAAGCCTTGAGCGTGTGGAGCCGACAGCTATCGAGCTGGCAGTTGGCAATATTGTGCATGAGGTGCTTGTTCCCGACATGGTGAGAAGCCAACTTCAGGCCAAGCTCGGTAGTGACATTTCTCTCTACACACTTGAGTACCTCGAAGGCAACCCAACACGAGGCAATCTTGTGCCGCGAATCGTAGGGTTCCTTTCGGAAGTCGAGCGAGAATTCTTTGAGCTGTTTTGTGAAGTCGACGGAGTTGGTGTTCGGAAAGCGTTGCGGGCCATGGTGCGTCCTGTCGGAGAAGTCGCGACGGCAATCGAAGAGCAGAACGCAACTGCGTTGTCGAAATTGCCTGGTGTGGGTGCGGCTACAGCTGAACGAATCATTGCAAAGCTCCGTCGGAAAATGCCAAAGTTTGCACTTCTTGTCGCCAAAGATTCTCCTCCAGGGGCAATGGCTGGAAGTGATGTACTTTCGGAAACGGCCGATGTTCTGCGAAGTTTGGGCCACTCTGAGGGTGATGCCCGGAGGCTGGTTGATGGACTTCGAGATAATGGTCGTAAAATAAAAGATGTTCAGGCCGCCCTTGAACTGATCTACAGGCAGACGCACGCAAAGAAGTAATCTATGAAAGATAGCCCTCGCCCGCGGTGCGAAGGCGATTCAGTCTGAGGAGGCTTTTGTGAGTGAATTTCGAGAACCATCGATTGAGTCGATGGAAGATTCGCAGCCAGAGGACCGTGTCCTACGTCCACAACGTCTCGAAGAAATGATTGGTCAGCAGGATGTTCATGAGCGGCTTGGCATTGCAATTGATGCGGCTCGGAAGCGATCAGAGCCCCTCGGCCACATTCTGCTCGATGGGCCACCGGGATTAGGCAAAACTACGTTTGCGACATGCATTCCCCGAGAGCTTGGAACGTCTTTGCAGATTGCCAGTGGGGCGGCACTTGGTGCTCCGAAAGATCTGCTCCCCTATCTTACAAACGTTGGGGAAAGTTCAGTCTTGTTCATTGATGAGATCCACCGGTTACCAATTGCGGTCGAGGAGTTTCTTTATCCCGCGATGGAAGATTTCCGTATCGATATCATTCTTGGTGATGGGATGAGTGCACGGACAATTAATATGCCGCTCCAGCCGTTTACGCTGGTTGGTGCAACAACGCGAGCCGGACTTATTTCGGCTCCTCTTCGAGATCGTTTCGTTGTTCGAGAGCATCTGGATTACTACAGCGTTTCGGAACTTGCCAAAATAGTTTTTCGATCAGCAGGAAAACTCGAAATGCCAATGGACGATGAGACAGCGACAGAAATTGCAGGGAGAAGTCGGGGCACGCCTCGCCTGGCGAATAATCGACTTCGCTGGGTGCGGGATTACTCAACGAGTCGGGCTAATCGGGTTGTTGATCTTGAGATAGCGAGGACAGCACTTGAGATGCAGGGAATCGACGAACTGGGTCTCGACGGTTTTGACCGCCGATACCTCGAGACACTTCAGCGTGTTTTTGGAGGTGGGCCGGCGGGTATTGAAGCCATTGCACACACGATGAGTACTGCTGTCGACACCCTTGAAGACGACGTTGAGCCGTTCCTTTTACGGTACGAACTCATTATTCGAACCCCGCGAGGTCGCCGTCTTACGGAGCGAGGAGAAGCACATCTCGGTGATGCCCCACCTTCTGGGCCCCAGCAGAAATTGTTCTGAAAGTATCCTCTGCCCTTGGTTGGAGTGAACGGTTCTTGACGGATATCACTATGGAACGTAGGTTTTTAGGGGTATCCAAAAAGCCAGCGTGTGGCTCATTTCATAGGTAAGAAGTAATTATGGCCGTCCCAAAACGTAGGCATTCAAATCGTAGAACTGGCACCCGACGGGCGCACGATTTCCTCACACCCAGGCAATTGTCTTTTTGTCCGACTTGCGGGAAGGCTATACCAACGCATCGCGTCTGTAGTCATTGTGGGTACTACATGGGCAAACAAGTAGTAAAAACTGAGGACTAGTCTCTTGGCGGACGAATCGTTCGCGCTGCTCTTTCCGGGCCAAGGCGCACAACACGTCGGCATGGCTGGAGCCTGGTGCTTTGATTGCCCCCCTGCCCTAAAGATATTCCAGCAGGCTTCAGAAGTTCTTGGGTATGACCTGCTTGAGGTTTGTAAAAGTGGGCCGGCGGAGCAACTCAACACCACTGCGGTCAGTCAGCCTGCTCTTCTGGTCACCAGCCTCGCAATGCTGGAAGTTCTTCGTCTGCAGAATGATACTCCGTTTGTGAGTGGGTATGAGGAATCTTTCACGGCTGGTCTTTCTCTTGGAGAATATTCGGCTCTTGTGCATGCTGGTGCCTTGGACGTGGAGTCTGCTGTGCGGGTTGTCGACGTACGTGGCCGTGCGATGCAGGCGTGTGCCGACGCCGAGCCAGGAGGAATGGTCGCTATCTTGGGGCTGGACCGAGACCGAGTAGAGGAGGTGTGTGGCACATCTCGCGGGAACGATGTTCTTTCAATTGCAAATGTTCTCTGCCCTGGGAATATTGTTGTTTCAGGAAGCCGTGCGGCCTGTGAAAGAGTAGCTGAGGAGGCGATGAAGGCAGGTGCAATGAAATGTATTCCGCTGGAGGTTGCTGGTGCGTTTCATACACAGCTTATGGAGCCAGCCAGGGATAAACTCGCAACAATTCTTGAAGAAATAGATCTTCGCGTCCCACGAATTCCAGTGATTAGTAACGTTGACGCGAAGCCACATTCTGATCCAGCTGAAATCCGTGGTCTGCTTGCGCGTCAGGTCTGCGGTGTTGTTGAATGGCATGACTCAATGGAGTTTTTGCTATCGACGGGAGTGGGGAGCTTGTGGGAGGTTGGTCCAGGTCGCGTCTTGAGGGGTCTCCTCAAGAGAATCAACAGGAAAATGCCGTGCAAAGGCGTGATTGAAAGGTAACTGCGTTCAAGAAATCTGTCCTTAAGGTGGTGGATGTTCCGAACGTTGTGAGATGAGAAACAGACTCTAAAAAACAGACTCTAAAAAGTGGAATGGGGTGCATCGTATGGCCGAAACGAAACAAGCGAAGTCATTGCAGGTCGACTTGTCAGACCAGGTGGCTCTCGTGACCGGTGCAAGCCAAGGCATAGGTCGAGCTATTGCAGAGACTTTGGCAGCGAACGGAGCAACTGTGTGCGTCTTGGCACGGAATCAAGAAAAGCTTGCTTTAGTAGTTGAAGCAATCACCTCCGCAGGAGGCAAAGCCGATGCAATGCCCTGTGATGTCTCCCAGCCTGATGCGATTGAAAAGGTAGTCGAGACAATTGTTGAAAAGCACGGACGACTCGATATTCTTGTCAACAACGCGGGCGTTACTCGTGATACGCTCCTGCCTCGGATGAGCAACGATGAATGGGACGAAGTCTTGTCAACGAATCTCCGAGCACCCTTCTTGTTTATGCGAGCAGTGAGTCGTCCGATGATGCAGCAACGGTATGGAAGGATTGTAAATATTTCCAGCGTCTCGGGGATGATAGGAAACCCCGGACAAGCTAACTACTCGGCCTCAAAGGCAGGCCTCATTGGGCTTACTCAGACGGTGGCGAAAGAGTTGGCCGGCCGTAAAGTAACTGTGAATGCAGTTGCTCCTGGCTTCGTTAGTAGCGACATGACGGACGCCCTAGGGCCGGCCCTTCTCGATGTAGTCAAGAAACGAGTGCCGGCGAAACGGTTGGGTTTGGCAACAGAAATCGCCGAAGCTGTCGCGTTTCTCGCTTCTCCGTCTGCAGGGTATATCACGGCTCAGACCCTTGTTGTGGATGGCGGTTTGATCGGTTGAGAAGGCCTCATTGCCGTTTTTTTGAGTACGAACTGGACAGGGTGTGGCATCAGCCGGTATATCTTGCGTTCAGAGAATAGATTGTTTCGAGCTATTCAAACGAGTTTGTGGTGTAACTGCTAACAGACTTACACAATACATTTCATACCTTTCACGCGATTCCGATCGCGATTCAAAATATTTGGAGGATCAAACGTGGCATCAGTCCAGGATCGAGTGATCGATATCGTTGCTTCTCAGTTGGGCGTAAGCAAGGAACAAATCACTCCCGAGACATCGTTTATTAATGACCTCGGTGCCGACTCTCTTGATACTGTTGAGCTCGTCATGGAGCTTGAGGAAGAGTTTGAAATCAATATTCCTGACGATGCCGCTGAAAAAATTCAGACTGTCGGCCAGGCGGTTGAGTTCATTGAAAACAATCAAGGCTGATACGGTTTTTGGAAACATCACACGTTTGGCTTGGGGTTGATCAAGGACGACATGAAGCGACGGATTGTGCTTACTGGCCTCGGAGTAGTTACTTCTCTTGCCCGGCCGGTTGAAACCTTATGGAGTCGACTGCTCGCTGGTGACAGCGGCGTAGGTCCTATTTCCCTTTTTGATGTTTCGGGTTATCGAGTCCAATTTGCTGGCCAAGTTCAGTGGGATGGTTTGGCCGAAGGTGTTGCAAACGTAAAAGAGCTTCGACGGCTTGATCGTTTCACGCAATTTGCGATTGCTGCTGCCGCCGATGCGGTGCGGGACTCAGGTATCGATTTTGAGAAAGAAGAGCCCTACCGGTGTGGCGTGATTATCGGTTCAGGTATTGGAGGGCTGGCCGAGTTTGAGGCGCAGCATGAGCGGCTGCTGAAAAAGGGCATCGACAAGGTCTCTCCGTTTACAATACCGAAGTTGATCGTAAATGCTGCGAGTGGTCATGTCTCTTCAATCCATGGCATTAAAGGGCCAAATTTTGCAGTCGCTACGGCGTGTGCCAGTGCTGCGAATTCCCTCGGTGAGGCGTTGCGAGCGATCCGATACGGCGATGCCGATGTCATGGTAGCTGGAGGAAGTGAAGCTGCTCTTACTCCTATGGGTCTGGCGGGTTTTCAGAATATGCGGGCCCTGTCTTTTCGAAGTGAGGCGCCACAGCAGGCAAGTAGGCCCTTTGATAGTGACCGAGATGGTTTTGTGCTCGCAGAAGGAGCTGGCGTTGTTGTGCTTGAAGAACTTGAACATGCTCGGAAACGTGGGGCAAAGATATACGGTGAGTTGATGGGGTATGGAGCAAGCGGTGACGCAGGGCACATCACCCAGCCTGACGGGGAAGGACGCGGCGCAGCTAGAGCGATGTCGATGGCGCTTGAAGACGCGGGTGTAACACCAGAGTCCATTGATTACATCAATGCTCACGGGACAAGCACTCCGCTCGGTGATAAGGCAGAAACTTCAGCGATTAAGAAAGTCTTCGGCGAGCACTCAAAAAGTCTTGTTGTTTCAAGCATCAAGAGCCATCTGGGCCACACGCTTGGAGCCAGTGGCGGCATTGAATTAGTTGCCTGCGCAAAGGCGATCCAACACAACGTGATTCCACCGACGATAAATCTTGAAACACCAGATCCTGAGTGTGATCTTGATTACGTACCAAATCAGCCGCGAGAAATGCCGGTTCAAGTGACTATGAGCAATAGCTTCGGATTCGGCGGGCACAACGCCAGTCTGGTGCTTGGCAGGCTTTCCTGATGTGCCCTGTGCGTTCTTGCTCAGTGAGTGGGTTGGGTGAATCTTTTTTGCGAGAAAACAAGAAGTCCAGTGTTGCTTCAAGCAGAAGAACGTAATCAGAAGCCAGCAAGTTTTTTTATGCGATGCTTTTCAGTACCTGATGGATCCAGAATAACGCATCGACTTGTAGTTGTGTTGTGTGTCGGCTGGTTATTGCTAGCCAATTGGATTTCGCAGCGTGCGTATTGTCAGCTTTCGTCGACTGCGGGACAGGTGTGGAAGATATACGACATCGAGCCTTTTATGCAGGTGGCTGGAAAAGGAAGTGAAGAGCACGTTGTGCACTGGATTCTTCAGCAGACGGGGTACGAGCAGTGGCACGGAAAACATGCGGCGTCTTTATCAGCAGATACGATGAAGCTTTCGTGTTACCACACCCCGGACATGCAGAAAAAAGTTGCCAATATTGTCAAACGATTTACTGCAGACGTTGCATCACCTCATCGTTTTCAGATTCGTGTTATCGGAATCGGATCGGTTCGGTGGCGTCAGCAGGCATCAGAGACGATGACGGCGATGCCTACTGCTACCGCAGGCGTTCAGGCATGGGTTGTACCGCGGGAGAATTCAGCAGAGTTACTCAATCGGCTTTTGTCACGGAGCGATGTTGAAGAATTACCTGTCGGCCCAGTTTTCGCGGCGAACGGTGTGCCTGCAACATTAGCCGGAGTTCGTGAACGAACGTATGTGCAAGACATTACGATCAATCCTTCGTTACCCAACGGGTGGCAGCCTTTGTCAGCAACCTGTCGTGAAGGCTTGAGTGTTGATGTTCAACCGCTTGTCTCACTTGATGGTGAGCTTGTTGACGCTGTTCTTCGCTGTCGGATCGATCAGATTGAACGAATGGCTTCAGTCACAGTTGCTGTGCCTGTTGGCAATCGTCCTGATGTAAAAATTGAGGTGCCTCAGATTTCGGCTGTGCGAATAGGCGAGCGGTTTCGCTGGCCAGTTTCTCGAACACTTGTAGTTGGTTTGGGTTTGGTGCCCTGGCCAGTACCGGGTCAGAATAAGGCGGCATCGGCAGGTCTTTTTACTGAAATCAAACGGAGCGATGCGATTGTTGTGATTGAGCCACGTCTTCGAAACGAAAAACCGCAACAGTCCGCTCCACCTCAATCTGATATAGGATGGATTGAGTCGGGTTCATTCAGTAGCTTTTTGTCATCTGGATCAGCATTCTGAATACCAGTGAAGTTGTTAGTTTTTACACAATCCCTTTGAAAACATTGTACTTTGGTTTCTTCTATGAACGTATCAGATCAGCGACGGGTTGTAGTGACTGGTGTGGCAGCTATTTCACCTTTTGGCCTCACCGTCGAGGATCTCTGGTCGGGTCTTACTGAGGGGCGTTCAGCTGTTGGGCCTCTGACTGCTTTTTCAGTAGAGGGATTGCCGTTGCGACATGCCGCCGAAGCGAGTTCCTTCACTGGACATATTAGTGAGTTTGGTGACCTCGATAGCACCCGAAAAAAGTCAATTCGGAAAGGCCTTAAAGTGATGTGTCGCGAGACACAGATGGCAGTTGCAGCGGCCCAGCGAGCCCTTTCAGACAGTGGTCTTGAGACAGGTGCATCACCCACTATCTCCCCAGAACGATTCGGCTGTGTGTTCGGTTCAGACTATATGCTCACCATGCCTGAAGATTTTACGGCAGCAGTTGAACGTTGTCGTGGGGAGGATGGGCAGTTTGATTTTGAACAGTGGGGTGCCGAGGGTATTCCTTCAATGACACCACTTTGGCTGTTGAAGTATTTGCCTAATATGCCAGCGAGTCACATTGCTATTTTCAATGATCTTCGGGGTCCGAGTAATTCTCTTACTGTGCGCGAGGCGAGTGGTCATGTCGCTGCTGGTGAGGCTGCCATTACGATCAAACGAGGAGCTGCCGATGTCATGCTCGTAGGGTCGACAGGCACCCGCATCCATCCGATGAAAATGGTGCATGCAATTTTGAATGAGCAAGTGGCTTTAGGCGATAATGAGCCAGAGAAGTGGAGCCGACCATTTGATCGCGACCGAAAGGGAATGGTGCTTGGTGAGGGTGCTGCGGTTCTTATCTTGGAAGAACTTGAGCATGCCAAACAAAGAAATGCAAAAATGTATGGTGAGATTCTTGGACATGGAGCTGCGGCTCATACTTCGGGAATAGCCGTTGGCCAAAGGCAGTCTGTTGTACGGTCAGTCGCTTCTCGAGCACTTGCGTCAGCAAATATGCGCCCGGACAGCCTCGGTCATGTCCACGCGCAAGGGTTGAGCACAAGCGAAGGTGACAAGGAGGAGTATGCAGGGCTTAAAGAGTCCCTAGGCGAAACAATGGCCCATCTGCCGTTTGTTGCGGCCAAAGGCAACTTCGGTAATCTCGGGGCCGGAAGTGGTCTTGTTGAATGCATTGCGAGCATGCTGGCCCTTCAAAGGGATGCTCTGTTTCCGCAGAAAAATTATGAAACACCAGACGTGGACTGCCCAATACGTGCGGCAACTCAAGGCGATTCTGCCGGAGAGAGCTTCCTGAGCCTGGCAGTAACGCCGCAGGGACAAGCCGGTTCTCTCGTCATTGGGCGGTGCCCGGAAGGGGCCGCTGGGGCTGCTTCTTGACAGTTTGCAGTGCCTGTTTTACCTTCTGAGGCTAGGAAGGTACCTTGTCGTGCCTTCGTATTGGTTTGTGGCGTGCTGGTTTGAGGAAACGCTGAGATCGCCTTTATCGGGTGCTTTTTGATGGCCACGGTAACGTGGAGCGTCGACTTTTCCGGCACAACTTATGAGTGCCGGCCCCCGATCACTGCACTTGGAAGTTACGCTTGGCGGTAGTCGATTCATTTGGATCGGGTTAGTGAGTTCCGAGACACGCATGAAGCCAGAAGAAATTCTCCGAATTGTCGACGCAATTCATCGCGATAAAAACATCGACAAGGAGATCGTCTTCCAGGCGATTGAGTCTGCGCTGGTTACTGCATTGCTTCGCCATTATGGTGAAGAGGCAGAAGTTATCATACGAATTAACCGCCAGTCAGGTGCGATTGCCGGAACTCACGACGGTACAAATATTGACCCCGAAGAGATCACTGGCCGCATTGGTGCGCAGACCGCGAAGCAAGTAATTATTCAAAAGATTCGTGAAGCTGAGCGGGACTCGATTCATGATGAGTATGAAGAGCAAGTTGGCCAGATGGTGTCCGGACTTGTTACGCGTTTCGATGGTGGAGTCGCTACGGTTTCTCTTGGGGTGACCGAAGCAATACTACCTCGAAGTGAGCAGATCCCTGGTGAGAGCTTTCATGTAAATGAGAGAATACGTGCTACGATTTTTGAAGTTCGAAAATCAGGCAGTCGTGTCAAGATTATCCTTTCACGCATTCGTCCACAGTTGGTTCAACGTCTTTTCGAACAGGAAATCCCAGAGATCATTGACGGTGTGATCGAAATCCGCGCTATTTCTCGAGAGCCTGGTTATCGCAGTAAGGTTGCAGTGATTAGTTCTGACAACCGAGTTGACTGCGTCGGGGCGTGCGTTGGCGTCCGCGGGAATCGGATCAAGAATATTGTTGAGGAACTTGGTGGTGAGCGAATCGATATCGTTCGTTGGAATGATGACCTCCAGGTATTAGTCCCCAATGCTCTTCAGCCAGCAGAGGTGGATGAAGTTATTCTCTGCCAAATGCTTGGCCGCGGTATTGTTCTCGTCGGAGAGGATCAGCTGTCACTGGCGATTGGACGACGAGGGCAGAATGTTCGACTCGCCAGCAAGCTGTGTGGCTGGGATATTGAAATTATGACTCGTGAGGAACTCGACCAGCAGATTGAACGTGCTGTGGATGGGTTTTCGTCAATTGAGGGTCTTGAAGAATCAGTCGCTGAACGACTTGTTGGCGAAGGGTTCTTGTCATACGACGACCTCTCTGTCATCGAACCAGATGACCTGATGGAAATGGGCGAGTTGTCTGCGGAAGCAGTTGATGCGATTGTGAATGAGGCAGAAAATCGAGCAACCGTTGCTGAAGAAGCAGCTGCAAATGAGCGTCGGAAGCAGCGGGAACAAGAACATGTTGAGGAAGTTCCTGGAGAAGTCGAGGTCGGTGATGCTGAAGAGGAAACTCCACCAGCCGGTGAAGAAGTGCAGGAACAGGAGCAGGAGGCCACCTCGCTAGACGAGCCTTTAGATGCTGATGTTGCATCAGAGGACGCAAGTGAGGCATCAGCACCTCCGCAGTCTAGTTCATGATGTCTCAGGAATTTTTACAGTGCTGGCAAGGTTTTCTTTGTCAGCCACAGGGTACAAAAAAAGGTCGGAGTAACACTCGTGGCGGTTCGCATATACAGTCTTGCGAAGGAATTAAAACTCGACAGCAAAGAGCTCGTCGAGCTATGTACTCGCGCGGGTATTCAGGATAAAGGGTCTGCTCTTGCCAGCCTCGACGACACGGAAGTCGCTCGATTAAAAGAATTCATATCAGGCAAATCAAAATCGCCTGAAAGGCCGACGGCTACTACAGAGACTACGGCAACTCCAAAAGCACCCGCTGTGATGAAACGGGAGGATTACGTTGCTCCAACCGGTGCTGCCCGTCAAGGTCGACCGAAAGAGCTTGGCTCAAAAACTCCTGCTCCAAAGCCCGCTCCGCTGGGCAGGGCCGCAAAACCTACCAATGAACGCCCCAGTACAGACGACCAGGGTAATGAAGACTCGCCACCAATTCAGGTGAGGCCAGGAGCGAACCGAGGTCCACGATCAGGGAGCAAGCCAGCGCCTAGACCCACTTTCAAATTGCCCCCTATGCCGGCTGCAGGCCGCAAGCCAGTCGCGAAGACATCTGATGAACCAGCTGCGCAGAAGCCAGATGTAAAGCTTCCACTTGATGCAATTCGAAGTGCGAAAGCAGGAGGCACGAAGCCGCTTGCAGAACATATGCGAAAGCACGAGGACCGGCAGCAAGATCATGGAGGCGGGCAACGAGGTGGCCAACGAGGTGGGCCGCGAGGCGGCCAACGCGGTGGTGGGTTGTTGCGAGATGGAATGGCTGGTGGTGGTTTGGCTCCACCGCTTCCGCCTTCGGAATCTACCGGCCGACAGCGAAAATCAGGGAAAGGTGGGGGGCAGCGAGAGGATCTTCTCGGTGGTCGCGAGATGCGACAGTTGCACCGAAAGCGTCATGATCGGCGCGGCAGAGGAGACGATGATGAACGGTCGATGAGACGTCGTCGACCGCGTCAACGACGTGGCCCGTCCGTTTCAACCGCAGCACCTAGAAAGACAAATGCGTCAGTTCAAGTTCCGTGCACAGTGCGGGCGTTCTCTGAAGCAATCGGTCTTGCCGCGAGTGAAGTTCTGCGAAAACTTCTCAGTTTTGAGCTCGACATGATTCCTAACATGAGTACAACGCTCGACAAAGATACAGTCGAGTTGCTTGCTGCTGAATTTGAGGTCCAGCTCGATATCAAGACGGCAGAAGATTTAGAAAAAGAATTACTCGCTGGGTTTGATGCTGTTGATGAGGACCCTGCCCTGCAACAGTCTCGAGCACCAGTTATCACTTTCCTCGGCCATGTAGACCACGGCAAAACATCATTACTCGACAAGATTCTCGGAAGTAATGTTGCTGCAAGGGAAAGTGGTGGCATCACGCAGCACATGAGTGCATACACCATTGATCACAATGGAAAACCGATTTCATTTGTGGATACACCCGGTCACGAAGCATTCACCCAAATGCGTGCTCGCGGAGCAAACGTCACAGACTGTGCAGTACTTGTAGTTGCGGCTGATGATGGAATCATGCCTCAGACGGAAGAAGCAATCAGTCATATTCGCGCAGCGAATGTTCCGATTGTCGTTGCGATTAATAAAATTGATCTACCAGGGGCAGATATTGACCGAGTCTTCCAGCAGTTAGCAGCCAATGAGTTGCTGCCAACGGAATGGGGTGGTGACACTGAGGTTGTTAAGACAAGTGCGACAACAGGAGATGGTGTCGATGAACTTCTCGATACCCTTTTAACGATTGCCGAACTGCATGATGTTCGGGCAAACCCGGATCGAGCTGCCGCCGGTGTCTGCTTGGATGCTTCCATTCACGAAGGGCAAGGCGTTGTAGCTTGTTTACTGGTACAGAAGGGTACGCTTCAGGTCGGCGATGCGGTCGTCTGCGGTGAAGCAAATGGAACAGTCAAGTCGATGCAGGACACATTAAAGCATCGAAAGGTGAAGCAGGCAGGTCCATCACGGGCAGTCATGGTGGCTGGTTTTGATATTGCGCCGGGTGCTGGTGAGCGTTTTCAGGTTGTAGACGCAATTGCTCTTGCTCGCGAAGTGGCGTCAAAAAGAACTGATATTCGACGGCAGACGAATCTTTTGTCTGCTCCTGTGCATGTCACTTTTGAAAACCTGACAGAACGTCTTGGTACGCAGAAGACACCGACGCTCAACTTGATAATCAGAGCTGATGTTCGTGGTTCAATTGAAGCAATCCTGAAGGAATTGGAGAAATTAGAGCATCCCGAGGTGCGAATCCGGATTCTCCAGGCGTCAGTTGGAGGTATCAGTGAAGCTGACATCCAGCTTGCAGATGCTTCGGATGCTGTCGTGATAGGGTTTAATGTTGTTCCTGATGACCGTGCGAGGTCGCTTGCCGAGGATCGCGGTGTTCAAGTGCGTCGCTACGACATTATCTATCAAGTAACGGATGACTTGAGACAAGCACTCGAGGGAATGCTCGCGCCTGAGAGGCAGGAAGTGGAACTCGGTCGAGCGCTTGTTCAGCGGACCTTTTCGATCAGCCGAATTGGAGTCATTGCTGGTTGTCGGGTGGTTGGGGGTATTATCTCGCGAAATGGTCGATTGCGAATCATCCGAGACAGTCGAGTTCTCGGTGACTATCCAGTCGATACGCTACGACGTGAAAAAGATGATGCAAAAGAGGTCCGGGATGGCCTTGAGTGTGGAATAAAAGTTGCAGGTTTTAATGACGTGAAGGAGGGCGACATCCTCGAATGCTATAAAATCGAGGAAGTTGCACGAACACTCTCGTGAGTACACGTAGACTTCTCAAGGCGGCAGAAGCGGTGCGGGAAGTGGTCAGTATGGCCATTCTTACGCAAGTTCGTGATCCACGAGTCCAGGATGTAACAGTGACCAGTGTCGAAATGGCCCCAGATATGCGTTCAGCCAAAGTCACGGTATCTATTATGGGAAGCCCCGCAAAGCAAGAACTCGCGCTACGTGGATTGTCAAACTCAGCTGGTTTTCTGCAGGCAAAAATTGCAGAACGAATCGACACTCGGTATATCCCAAAGCTTCGGTTTGAAATGGACCAAGGCGTGAAGCATTCTCTAGAGATTGCCCGGGTTCTTGACGAGGTGTTGCCAGGTTCAGATCATGAAAAAATACACAATAGAGAATCAGGTGCCTCTCAATCTTCAGAGGTTTCCAAACAAGACCCTCAGGATGATGCTGAAAGAAGTCTATGACTGCTAAGAAAAAAACAACAAAGTCAAAGTCTCAGAAGAAGACGCCAGCTAAGGCCAAGAAAGCCAAGGTTGCGAAAAAAGCTTCAAAAAAGAAGACATCAAAAACCAAGACATCAAAAACACAGAAAAATGCTGCCAGTGGCATTGCGCGAAGTGGTGCCGGTAGTAAGAAAGCATCTGCTGAGAAAAAGTCTTCTAAGGTAAAGAAGGCTGCCGTTTCAAAATCCAAGAAGGCGCCAGCCGCCGTTGCTAAGAAAGGGTCTAAGGGTAACAAGAAAGCAGTGTCTGCCTCTGCATCCAAAAAAGCAGATGTCGAAAAACAGAAGCCAAAACTTACCGCAGCCCAAAAGCAGAAACTTGTTGAGAAAATACACACGGTGCTCAAGGGGCATTATTCGCCACAAGTGCCGAACACAACACGCCCTCTTCTGGAGCAAGTGCTTTTTGCGTGCTGCCTGGAAAACTCGCATTACGCTGATGCCGAAAAAGCATTATCGAATTTGTTGGAGAATGCTTTTGATCTCAACGAGGTTCGGGTGACTACTGTTGCTGAGTTGGCAGACTTGCTTGTTGACTTGCCCGATCCATCTCGTGCTGCATTATCACTAAGACGAGCTCTACAGGGTGTTTTTGAATCGACCTATAATTTCTCTTTGGAGCACGCGAAAAAACATTCTGTATCGCATGGCGTTAAGACGCTCGATAACCTCCGGTCGTTGACCCCATTTACGAAAGTCTTCGTAACGTCGACGGCGTTAGGGGGGCATGGTGTTCCACTCGATCATGGAGCAATTACCGTGTTGTATCTCACGGGCATGGTGTCTTTTGAAGAGTATCAGCAAGTAAATGCCCCTGGACTCGATCGAATGGTGACGAAGAAAATTGGTCGAGATTTCAGCTCTCTGTTGCATCAATTTGGAGCTGACCTGCTCTCGTCGCTCCATGGTGTGAAATCCAAGAAAATCCTTGGCGAAATATCTGTCGATATAAAAGAAAGAATGCCAAAGCGAGGTGAGAAATTGCCCGAACCACTCGTTGCTGCCCTCTCCGCAACAAGTGATGGAGATGTGTCTGAGCAACACCGGCCGGCTGGTCCTCAGGCGGCGCCTCGGCCCGCGGGTAAAACGCCACAGCCACCGCCAGGTTCTGGTCCAAAACGGGACGCTGACGGTACACCGATTGGCACTCGATCTGGACCGAAGCCTTTTGTTGTCAAGCCAAACAAAGCTCGCTCTATCACGATCAAGCCAGAGCTTGCCGCACAAAGAGAAGCGGCAGAGCGCGAGGCGTTGAAAGCGAAGTCAGATGCAAAAAAGACGCGCAAGGCTGATAGTAAGCCAACGAGTAAGAAAAGTGCTTCTGCGAAGAACCCCAAAACCACCGCTAAGCAGGCTTCGGGCCATACTCGGAAGTTAGCGAAGAAGAAGCCACGTTGAGCAATGGTCAGAGGTATGTTCACAGCAGTCTTTCTATAGCCTCTTGGAAGTAGGTTATTGAGGAGTACACAGAAGGAGTTACGGCAACGTGGCAGGCCATTCCCATTGGGCGAATATTTCACGAAAAAAATCGCTTATTGATGCAAAGCGAGGGAAGCTTTGGAGTAAGTTGGCCAAGGCCATCATCGTCGCTGCAAAGCACGGCGGTTCTGATCCGGATGCGAATCTTCGACTCCGCTATGCCATTGATGCAGCTAAGGCTGTGAGCATGCCAAAAGATAATATTCAGCGTGCTATAAAAACTGGCTGTGGAGAGTTGAAGGGTGGGAACCTCGAAGAGTCGGTCTATGAAGGCTACGCGGCCGGCGGTGTCGCAGTTCTGTGTGAAATTCTCACAGATAATCGGAATCGAACGGCACCAGAAATTCGTAAGTTATTCGAACTCTGTGATGGCAAACTTGGTGCGACTGGGTGCGTTGCGTACTTGTTCACGAGGACAGGAATGGTGCGAGTTCCCAGTGATTCTAGTAAAGAAGACCATTTTTACGAAGTGGCTATAGAGTCTGGTGCAAACGACGTCGCCTCTGTTGAGAGCTACTGGGAGGTGACGTGTGACCCGCAAGTCATGACTGATGTGGTAGCTGCAATTACAAAAGCTGATTTCGTGGTTGAATCGAGTGAAATAATCAGGGTTCCCGCTACAACCGTCGAAATTGATGATGTCGCAACGGCACGTAAGGTACTGAACCTCATGGAGCGGCTTGACGATCACGATGACGTCCAGAGTGTTTCTGCAAATTTCAGCATTCCAGATGAAGCAATTGGTCAGCTTGAGTAAGTTTGACAACGAAGTGGCAGGTGGAGTCACTATTCGTTTTTGTCAGTGACTTCTTCAGTGTGGTCGACAGATGGCCAGTAGTCTTCAAAATCAAATTCTGGGCTGTTGTCCAAATCGTGGCATTCGAGGCAATTGGAAATTACTTTTTGCTTACTTTCCGGCGTGTCGATTGACATGGCAAGTTCTTCCCGAAGTCTGTCACGCTCAGTAAGGCTTGCACGAACATCACCTCTTTCAACGGCTGCATGAGCAGCGGCAGGACCATGGCAATTTTCACAGCCATTGTGAGCAAGGTGTGGTGTTTTCTGCATGCTGAGAAAGCCACCTTCAAAGGGTTCAAATCTCTGAGGTGCCCAACCGACAACGTGGCAGGAAAGACATTCCGGGTCACCGTCTCTTCGTGGCTCTTGATCTTCCAGAGTTGTAAGTGCATATGAATGAGAAGAGTTTTCCCAGACTTCGTAGGCATAGGTATGACAGTCCCCGCATGCATCACTTCCAGCAAATCGACGACCAGTCTGATGTCGCACGGGTGAAAGGCCTAACCCCGTAAGTCCGAGCGATTCAAGCTGCCGCTGGTACGTAGCAAGTAAATCGATCATGTCTTCGGCTTCACCCCATCGAGCATCAAGTGGCACTCGTTGGCTCTTTAGCGGGTCATCTTTGTTGTCAAAGAAACCGATTGTCACAGCAAACATACCTTTGTGGCCGAGCTCTACGAGTCTCGCCCCATTTTCTAAAACAGGAAGTTTTGAAGGTGGCTCATCGGCACCTCCAGCGGTAACAACGATATCAAACTGAGGGAAAGACTTGGCTAAGGAACGTGCCTCTTCGGGATTTCCCCATGAGAGAAGTACATAGTGGTCGCACAGACCGGGCTGCATTAACTTGACGACTTCTTGGAGTGCTGCTTCCGCGGCGGTAACTTCAATTGCCGCGTTGCGGATGTCTCCGGATTTACTGTTTCCGAGCACCGAGGTAATGCCAATACGAAGACCACCAATTTCGACAACACGAAATCGAGGAGTAATGTTCGCATCGAGCCCAAGTAGGCCCACATTTGCACTGAGGAAAGGAGTCGGTTCGTTACCAACGGGTGCAACAGCTGCAACAAGTTCTTCTGCTGGTAAGCGTAAGTCTGCAGGTCCAAATCCAATGCCGCTATAGCCCATTTGTCGTAAGCCATCTGCAATCGATTGGTATTTAACCTCTGCCTGCCGGCCAAACCTCTTCACAAGGCCACCCAGATCGACTGCCACAACAGGCCAGCCCTCTGACTTGAGTGCAGTTAAGAAATTCTGTCGTCTACTAAGCCCACCTTTTTGGTTTTCTTTTCCAGTGCAGCCACAGGGTTCTATGTAACCATCAAGTTCACCGGTGATAACGAGGACGGCCTGAGGAGTAGGCCAGTCGGTAAAGAGGCTTCCGTTTCGCTGCCTAAATTCTTCTTCAACCGTATCAGAAATGCCTTGCCCTCGATTGGGTGTGGCGGCGGATACTTTGGCCGAGAATATGCCAACTGATGCAATTGCAAGAAGTGTAATGCAGGCACATCGGCATGTGATTGACTGCAGAATAATTTGTAAATGACAGTGCATAGATGTATGAGGACCAACAAAGCTTGAACTGCGTTCGTAGATAGACACAACAAAACCTTTCCGACCATTATTATCGACTGCATCCCAGCAGATCGTTCACTATTCGGCAATGGCAACGCACACCGGAATCTTTAAAGTGGGTGTGCTGGGGTGACCAGTTTCCAGAAGGATATAGCCCTGCTCGGCGGTTTTGGTACATAAATTATTTGCTGGTGGTGCTCCTGGCGGAATCTGGATTTCAATGCCGATCCGAACAACATCTCCCCCCCCTATCTGGCTAGGAGGATCGATTTTGACATTGAGGCCCTCTGGAACAATGTCGACGACACGAGGTCGCACGTTGTCACGAAATTCGCCCTTTGCCGTCAGAAAGATCTTCGTGTTCAGGCCAGTTTGGCTGGATACCGTTCCCAGCCGCAATGCGTTGTACGTGCGATCCCATTTGCGGCCAACAAGCATGAGGTCCCCACTGACGATGCCCTCTACTGGGACGACAGCTGTAATGTCTTCCTCGTCGAGAGAAAAAGAAGCCTCAACAGATGTCCTGATCATTCCCAATGGCAGACCTGGCGAGATATCAATAGATAGAAGGAAACCACCCTTTGCTTCCGGTTCATCGTGTAACTCTTCTTGTGTAAGTGGGCGATCCTCTATACCTATTCTGTCAGCAAAAGAATCATCAGCGATTCGGCACTTTTTGAGACGGGGGAGTTGGTCACTAAAAGTGTAGATTTTCACCTCGGCCTGAGATGCCGTATTGGCGGAAATTCCAGACATCACAATGCCATTCGGTTCGGCCTTCCATGTTGGAATCACGGTACCTTCAATGGAGAATGCAATTTCTGGCCGACCTGTGTCGTTTGTAAGTATCGAGGCACTCTGTCGGAACGGCCCCCCTTCACCTTTGCCTGTCCATTTTATCCGCACGACGATCTCATCACCTGCTGAAACATTTCTGCTATTTTTCCCCTCGCCCTCACCCTCGAAGTCACTCACAGTGCACGTGCAACTTGTTGTTCCTTTCGTGATCAGGAGGGGGGCTGTTCCTGCATTACGTACAACAAAAGCGTGACTGCCGGTGCCACCGAGGCTTACTCGACCAAAGTTATAGGTGGTCTCAGAGGTTTGCGCCACCGGTCGTGGGCCAGATGACTTGGCTGAACGAGTCGCGAATGCCCCAGTTCGTAGAGGCGTTGTTGTCGCCCTCAGCAGGGCTGTACCTGAGCCAGTCAAGCTGCCAAGTAGTGCAGCAATGATCGCAACGGACCATGGATTTGGCAGGTTAAGCTTCATGATGATGAACAGGAAGAACAGACCTCGTGAGCATGTAAACGCCGCATATCTTTATATACTGTAGGACAGGTCAAATCACGCGCGGCATAAAACATATTAGTACGAACGGCTAATGACGCTTCTTCGGCTCACGGACTTGCCCGTGTAAAGGCATTTCCCAGGATCCTCATCCCAGTCCATTGGAGTGCACCGGACGGTGACCTTAAGTGGGTCGAGTGCTTCAGCAACAGCAGGGTCATCCGCGACATGAACGTATGCAAAGCCAGCAGTGTCTTGCTGTGAGACATCAAAAAATTCTGACACCTCGGCTTTTGTGTCAATTCTTGATGAGTGGCTGTCACGAAAATCGACTGCTTTCTTCAGCACGTTTGCTTGTACGGATTCCAAGAGATCAGCAGCCTTTTTGGGAAAGTCCTCCAGAGGCATTGTGAGCTTCTGTTTCGGTGGCTCGTCGCGACGAGCGATACTTACTGTACCTGCTGCCAGATCACGGGGACCAATCTCAACGCGAACAGGGACCCCTTGTTTGATGTGCTGCCAGACCTTGTCACCTCCACGCATGTCACGGTCATCGATTGTGACACGAATATTTTCATTTCGCCACTGAGATTGTTCCAACTGATCCTTTAGTTTGTGGCAGCAGTTCATGACAGAAGCTTGATCTTCATCTGAGCGGTAGATCGGTAATAGAACAATCTGTTCTGGCGCTATGCGAGGGGGCAGGACCAGCCCATCATCATCGGCATGCGTCATGATAAGGCCTCCAATCAGACGAGTTGAGACGCCCCAAGAAGTCGTCCAGCAAAAAGCTTCTTGGCTTGTCTTGTCCGTGAAGGTGATGTTCTGTGCCTTGGCGAAATTCTGCCCAAGGAAGTGTGACGTTCCGGCCTGAAGTGCTTTTCCGTCCTGCATCATTGCTTCTATCGAATACGTTTCAACAGCACCTGGGAATCGTTCACTGGACGGCTTGGGGCCTTTCCAGACAGGTATTGCAAGATCCTGTTCAGCGAACGTTGCATAGATGTCGAGCATTTGCAGTGTTTCCTGAATAGCCTCTTCTTCTGTTGCGTGGGCCGTATGTCCTTCTTGCCATAAGAATTCAGCAGTACGAAGAAAGACTCGCGGACGCATTTCCCATCGAACAACATTTGCCCATTGATTAATTAGGACCGGAAGATCTCGCCATGACTGAATCCATTTTGCATACATGGCCCCGATGATTGTTTCGCTTGTTGGTCGGACGACAAGCGGCTCTTCGAGTTTACCTTTCGGAACGAGACGGCCGTCGGCATCAAGTTCGAGCCGATGGTGAGTGACAACAGCACATTCCTTCGCAAAACCTTCGACATGTTGTGCCTCTTGTTCCAAATAAGATAAGGGAATGAATAATGGGAAGTAGGCATTCTTGTGCCCTGTCGATTTGAACATGCCATCAAGAATTCCTTGCATCAGTTCCCAGATGGCAAATCCATGCGGTTTGATGACCATGCAACCACGGACGGGGGATGACTCAGCGAGTTCGCCAGCCCGTACGACCTGCTGGTACCATTCCGGGTAATCTTCCTTACGGGTAGGTGAAATTCCGTTTTTAGGCATGGTAGCGGCAGTCTTTTTGGTGAATGGTGGTATGAATCGGTCTTAGGGATTTCCTAGATGGTGGTATTGTAGCGAGTTAGTTGGCGGTTGAGATAGTTTGGTAATAGACTAAGACCCTACATTGTTCAGGTATCCGGCAAGCACCGGCCTGCCGCCTCCTTTGCCGTTCATTCATATGTCTTCACCACAGTCCTCACGGAATGTCTTTCCACCGCCAAGAAGCCGTCGCAAATGCGTGACAGAACTTGCTCCTCAGGTCACAATCGATCAGGTTTTTTTAGCAACCCGCAAACAGCTTCGGCCGAATCGCCACGGGCAATTGTATCTTCAGGTTGAGTTGGCGGATCGCAGCGGAACCATTACCGGACGAATGTGGAATGCCTCGGACGAACATTTCGAGGCCTTTTCTGATGGAGATTATGTTCGCGTTGCCGGTACGACGCAACTTTATTCAGGCGCGTTACAGATCATCCTCACTGAGGTGGATCAGGTCGATCCAACGCGTGTGGATGAGTCAGCTTTTCGGGTGTTGACACAAGACGCTGTTGCTCGGCTACGGCAAGAACTCAATGATTTTGCAGCAACGTTACAAGAATCTTTGCCGAAGCTTGTTTTTGAAGAAGTGTTATCTGACGCGGCGTTGATGGAAGCTTTTGAGAGATGTCCAGCTGGTATCAAGCATCATCATGCGTATGCAGGTGGGTTGCTTGAGCATGTTGTGATGTTGTTGCGGCTAGCTGATCGAGTTGCTTCGCTTTATCCGGAGCTTGATCGAGATCTTCTGCTTGTCGGTGTACTTGTGCACGACATCGGGAAGACCGTAGAACTCGAAAATGAAAAAGGCTTTTCGTATACCGACTCAGGTCAGTTGCTCGGTCATGTTCTGCTTGGAATTCAGATCGTCGACGACAAAATACGCAAGATTGAAGAGAGAGCGGGTCAGCCTTTTGATCAGGAGGTTTCAAACCGCATTAAGCACATGGTGGCGAGCCATCATGGTGAATACGCGTTTGGAGCCCCCAAACTGCCGATGACATTGGAAGCAATAGCGCTTCATTTTATCGATGCACTTGATGCAAAACTGATTGGTACGTTGCAGCTTTTTCAGTCAGAGGCCGCTATTGATGATGGCTGGACACAATACCATCCAAACCATGGGCGAAAGTTTTTCCGAGGCCGTGACGGCAGCCCCTCTTAATAAAGCGGAGTAAAGTCACCCTCCCCCGCACAAATCTAAAGAAAAAGACATATGGCTAGGACGTTGGTGGTTGGGCGGTTTAGTCGCAGTAGGCAAGGCTATGGATTTGTGCGTCCGGCTGATGCGCGGCCGACTGATCGAGATGCTGATATTCGGGTTCCGCTGGTAGCCTCTGCAGATGCGGCAGACGGTGATACTGTTCGTGTCAAAATCACGAAAGAGCGACATGTCGGAAGGCCGGGACTCTCTGGCGAGGTGGTCGAAGTAATTCAGAGACGCACAACGCGTTTCGTTGGTACGGCATTTCAATCAGCCGAAGAGCATTGGGTTCAGCTTGATGGTACGCAGTTTCCACGACCTATCTGGGTTGGGGATCCAAGTGCAAAAGGAGTTCGGGATGATGACAAAGTAATTGTTGAACTCATACGCTTCCCAAGCCCTCTGCAGGATGGCGAGGGAGTAATTGTTGAAGTTCTTGGGGCCTTCGACGCTCCAGGAGTTGATACGCAGACTGTCGTCGCTGAGTTTGGTTTGCCCGGGCCTTTCCCCGAACGTGTTCTAGAAGATGCTCGACGACAAGCTGATACTTTTTCTTCTTCTGTTCCAGCTGGTCGACAGGATCTTACTGATGAGATAATTGTTACAATTGATCCAAAAGATGCTCGTGATTTTGATGATGCAATTTCACTCACGCGTCTGGAGCGAGGCCACTGGTTGCTCGGCGTTCATATTGCCGATGTTGCCCATTTCGTACAAAAGGGTTCGGCACTCGATCAAGAAGCCCTTGCCCGTGGTACCAGCGTTTATCTACCTGATCAGGTCATCCCTATGCTGCCTGAGATTGTTTCAAACAATCTTGCGAGCCTGCAGCCGGACCGTCTTCGTCTCGCCCGTACGTGTTGGATTGAATTCTCTGAGGACGGGGTTCCAGTTCACACTGAAGTTCAGCGAACGGTTATCAAGAGTTGTCGTCGTTTTACATACGAAGAAGTAGATGTGTTCCTTGCGGATCAAAACACCAAAGAAATAGCCATGAAGGCATCGGTTCGTGAACTGCTCGGGAGAATGCAGCGACTTGCTTCTATCTTGCGAGATCGGCGACTGACGCGCGGTGCGCTCGAACTCAATATGCCTGAAGTGAAGATTGATCTTGACCAGTCGGGCCGAGTTGCTGGTGCTCATGTTGTTGAAAACACTGAGAGTCATCAGATTGTGGAAGAATTTATGCTTGCAGCAAATGAGGCCGTCGCCGAGAAAATAGCTGCTGCAAAAGGAAAGTTTCTACGACGAGTTCACCCATCACCAGACCTGCGGAAACTGCGACAGCTCACAGAATTTGTTCTTGAGCTTGGTTTTGAAGTCGAGTCACTTGAAAGCCGCTTTGAATTGCAACGGTTGCTCGGGCTAGCTCGTCATCAACCAGAAGAGCATGCAGTTCACTATGCAGTTTTAAGGAGCCTCTCGCGAGCAGTGTACGCTCCTCTAGACGAAGGACACTATGCCCTTGCCAGTGATTGTTATTGTCATTTTACATCCCCTATTCGTCGATATCCTGATCTGACGATCCATCGGGCACTCGACTTTCTCGAAGCCGGTAAGAGGCCCCCTGATGACCACCTTGAGCAACTCGGAGAACACTGTTCGGAGCTCGAGCGACGGGCTGAGGCGGCGGAACGTGAATTAATAAAGCTCAAGCTCCTGCATTTTTTGAGCAGTCGTGTTGGAATGGAGCTTGATGGTGTGGTGACAGGCGTTGCACGATTCGGCATTTTTGTTCAAGGCATTCATTTACCAGCTGAAGGGTTGATTGAGACAGAAGAATTACCGACCGATCAGTATCGTTTTGATCGTTCGTCTCACACGCTCAGTGGTCATCGACCCGGAAATATATACCGATTAGGTGATCAGATTCGAGTATGTGTGAGAGAAGTTGATCTCGGAAAGCGAAACCTTCTCTTTGCCCCGGCATTGGGAAACAATGAGTCGAGAAGGAAACAAAAGAGTCGTCGTCTTGCGTCGTCACGACGGAGTCATTCCCGCGGAGGGAAAAAAAGTGTTCGGCAGACTGAGAGGCAGCGAAAAAATCATGCGGAGAAAGGACCAAAATCTGCGAATCAAAAAAAAGCAAGTGATCAGGGAACCAGGCGGAAGAAATCAAAACGGCATAAAAGCCGGTAAGGCTGGTTGCTTTAGTTAGAACTCGTACAATCAAGGTCCCTGAAGAGTCTATGTCGTTGACCAGTCTTTCCGTCGCCTTTCCAAAAGGATTCATTACATAAATGCCGCAGCGAACACCTCTTGCCGAATGGCACGAAAATAATCGTGGACGAATGGTCGATTTTGCTGGATGGTCAATGCCCGTTCAGTACTCTTCAATTGTTTCCGAGCATCTTGGCACCCGCAAAGGGGTGGGGGTTTTTGATGTGTCGCATATGGGACGAGTTGCTGTAGAAGGGAATCAGGCAGCCGAATGGCTGGATTCTATGTTGACTCGGCAGGTTGTTGACCTGCCGGTGTGTCGAGCCCGTTACACATTGATTACTGGCGTAGCTGGTGAAGAAGATAACGTCCAGTTGGATGGAGCCCCTGTCATACTTGATGATGCTCTGGTAACCCGTCTTGCCGATCAGAAGGACGGATCCCAGCGATTCGTCCTTGTCGTGAATGCCAGCAATCGGCAGCGTGTCGTCCGCTGGCTTCAGGCTCGTTTGCCGCCAGAAGGCGTCACTCTCAATGATACGACAGAAGACTCCGCAATGATTGCCGTCCAGGGGCCACTGGTGTTTGGGCATACGGCAGAGGATGTTTTTGCGGGGCCTTTGGGAAGTGTTTTTGGCAAAAAAGTTCTTCAACAACTTGCTACCCTGCCAAATTATGGTGTGCTCGAGACCGAATTAAGCGGAGAGCCGGTTCTCGTGAGCCGAACGGGCTACACAGGAGAGGACGGAGTTGAAATTATTCTGGGATCATCGCAAGCGTTAGGTTTATGGAAGTGTCTGGTTGAAGAAGGTAGCGCTATTCCTTGTGGCCTCGGTAGTCGCGATACCCTGCGGCTTGAGGCTGCTATGCCGCTTTACGGTCATGAACTGTGTGAAAAAACTGACCCCTTTTCAGCAGGTCTTGGATTTGCGGTGAATATCGATGGTCGAGAATTTCCAGGTGCTGAAGAAATACGAACACGTCGTAGCTCGAGTGATCGCTGTCGAATTGGTCTGGTATTCGAGTCGCGTCGAGCAGCTCGAAGCGGTGATCATGTCCTGGTTTCCAAGAATGGGACTGACTCGATTTGCGGAGAGATTACGAGTGGGAGTTTTTCACCAACATGTGAACGAGGAATTGCTTTGGCCGTAGTTGATCGAGCGATTGCTGAGCAGGAATGTGAACTTGAAGTACTGGTACGAGGCGTGCGACTGCCGGCAAAACTTGTTTCCCTTCCATTTTATCGTCGACATCGCCACGATTGACGCACCGTATTAGATCCTGGTCTGTCTAGACATCACTAACCTTTGGAGAAATGCTATGGAGAAGTCTCGCCGCTACGCAAAGTCACACGAATGGGCACGATTAGAAGATGACGGATCGGTCACAGTCGGTATTTCGGCGTACGCCGTAGAAGCACTGACTGATCTCGTTTTCATGCAATTGCCCGACGTCGGCGCGACAGTGACTGCTGGAGAATCTTTCGGTGAGATCGAAAGTGTGAAGGCAGTGAGTGATCTTTACGCACCTATTTCAGGAACGGTGGTTGCTGCAAACACGGATCTGCCCAGTCAGCTCGAAACGCTTGGTAGCGATCCTTACGGAAGTGGATGGGTTGTTCGTGTTCAGCCTGATTCAGTCGAGCAACTCGAGGCATTAATGGATCAGGAAGCGTACGATAAGCTCATTGGAGGTGAATGAATTTGTCAGGTTCCAGCAAGTCTTCACCAAATAAAAAACAGCGGATTGGCTTCTCTGTCTGGCGGGATCCCCCGGCATCTGGTGGATGGAACATGGCTGCTGATGAAGCGATTGCGCGTCGGTCTGAGGAAACGAATAGTGTGCTTATGAGGTTATACGGCTGGCACCCGCATACGGTTTCACTCGGTAGCTTTCAGCGTTACGTCGATTTTTCTGAAACACCGGAATTGTCTCACTGGCCAGTTGTTCGTCGGCCAAGTGGAGGTGGTGCAATCATCCATGGGACTGATCTCACATATGGTCTGGCAGTTCCTGGTAGTCATGACTGGAGTCGAGGAACTGAGAAGCTTTACGCCGCAGT